>Ga0179593_1524053_pt1 | contig 10258 bp, 11 predicted proteins | sample CZODoug2_1_08_16_FD_185931 | JGI IMG/M metagenome (GOLD analysis project Ga0179593, IMG submission 185931) | Vadose zone soil fungal communities from Angelo Coast Range Reserve, California, USA - CZODoug2_1_08_16fungal (PacBio error correction) | ecosystem: Environmental > Terrestrial > Soil >...
CCACCCCGTAGTCTGCTAAAAGGGGGAAGAGCAGGATTGGAAAGGAACGTTGCGACTCACCGAAAGGCCGAATGAAGGTGGGAAGAGAAAGAACCAGCACGATTTTGTGTTTGGAATTCCTGCGCGGGGGGGTGGTCCGAAAAAAAAAAAGCCCAAACGATTATCATAACAAGCCAGAGTGTTCACGGAAAGGGGGGGTGGGATGCAGCAAAAGGGGAGGAAGTTTCTTGCGCCGGCGGGGGGAAGTTCGTTACGGCGTTTGCATTCCATGGCGGGTCAGACGGTAAAAGCGAAATCCATCGTGGAAGAAAGAAAAGGCCTGGCCAACGGGCATAGGGGAAAAAGGGGGGGACACCGATTCCAGCTGGGGCCAAACGTCAGATTTCAAATGAGAAGACCAGTCTGCTTTGTGCGCAAAAAAATGAAAGTGGTCGAAAGGGGGGGGTCCCCTGTAATGACCGGGGGGGGAAGCTCTGCGGAAACCATCCTCCACGTCGGGAATCGTCGGGAAAAGTTGGGGGGGGATTACAGGCTCGAAAAGAACAGGGGGCCCCATGCTGAAAGGGAACATGCGATTTCATAGAGGGCGGCGGGCAAGGGAAGAAAGTCCGTTCCTGTTCCTCCCAGTCAACCAATTCAAAGACTGCGCCAAAATATGCAATATCGGGAAAGAGGGAGCAAGGCGGCCGAGGGAACAATCGTCGCTAAGCGCTTCTTCGAAAAAAGCGTCGAAGGAGTCGGAGGGGGAATGGAACACCGCACCGGGGGGGGGAAGGCAAATGGCGGCTAGCTGGGGTTCGGGTCTTCCCCGCCTTAAAAAAAGCAGGATTCCCGCAGAAGTGCACACATTTCAATTGGTCAAGTAAGAAACTCAAAAAAGAACCACAAGAGGGGGTCCACGACGCCGCTTTATATTGGGTGGTCCGGGAGTCTCTGGGAAACTTAATTTGGATCGAGACAACCCAAAAAAAAGCAGTGCGCGCTCGTGACTTGATCTTGATCTTGCTGAAAGGGGGCAAGATCAGGGAGGGGGCCGACAGGGGAAGGTGAGATGGCTAAATATCGACAGTTTTTAATGCCCTTGCGGTCAGGTTTAGGAAAGGGAATAGCCCGGCATTATCCTTTATAGAACGTATTCGGTTGGAGGGAACTGACGCACAAGGAGGTGATCCTGCTGTCAGGAGAGGCAGTTCGATACATCTCCGAATGTGAAAGCTAATGATTTTCGTCCTGCTTGCCTTATTAGAACTGTCATGGCGCCGCACGGGTGGGGAAAGGAGTAGGAAAAGAGAGGAGATGTGGGGGAGGGGGCAGAGACAGTAAACTCTAAAAAGGGAGGGAGGGCTGAAATCATTAGCATTGCACCATCCGCCTTCTCTCGAAGAACGGGAAAACAAAGTCATAGAGAAAAATCAGCGTCAAGTTTCACTCAACCCAAGAGAAAGACTGGCGCCGTCAAGGGGGTCGCAGACCATACCGACCGGCACGGGCTTAAGGGACGATCTTTCTAAAAAAGCTCATTTGGGTACGGAAGAAAAGGGGGAAGGGCGGCGCACGGGAAAATCACTCTCGAGCCCGGTGAGGGCGAGAAAACGGAGGTGACGGCGATCCATTAAGTTAAAAAGGGGAACACACAAATAGAGGTGGAAACCCAAAGGCAGGGGGGGACCTTGGGGGGGTCGGGGGGGGGGTGTAAATTTACCCAATGAAAATTTTGGCCTGCGTCCTGGCTGGAATCCTATTTTCGGAAGGTATGGGGCAGGGGAAGCCCGAATTGCTTTTAGGTCGGTGACGGGGGGACGCGACTGGAAAGAAGGCGGCTGCCATTAGCAGGAGGAGAGCAGGGAGTTTGATGGCTCCTCCTCCAGAAAGGAACGTGCTGGCCGTCAAAGATCCTATATTGGCCCATAGGGGGCGCAGGCCGGGAGGAACCTTAAAACGGGAATGTTTCCCTAATTGCCCTTGCCCGAAGAAGGGAGGAAAATGAAAAAAGATCATGGGAAAGCCATGTTGCAAGGAGGCCTAAAAAGCGACGGTCAGAAAAGGTCCGCATATTCTATTCTCCGTGGGAGGGATTGTGAGTTCCCAATATCAAAAAAGAAGGGAGGGGGTGTCAGGAAAAGTCGACCATTGCGAATGAGTGTCGCGCCAAAAGGGGTACGGACAGAAATTGGGGGGGAACCAGATGGACTGGGTTACCCACAAGGGCTACTCCCTATGCCAATTTTGGCACAAAGGATGGACGGGGTACACATGCGATTGATATCTCGGGGCGGAAGAGTTCAACTAGAAAGAAGCCGTCCAACGAATTCCCAAGCCGCGGCAAAAATAAATTTTTCGAGAAGTGGGGGAAGGAAGGTGGGATACCCCCCAAGGGGCTGAAGGGTCAATGGAGGAAAGAGTTGGGGGCCATAGGGTTACCAGCGCAGGAATCCCCCCACTCCAATACAAGGGATTAGCAGTGCATGAAGGGCTGCCGAGTGAGTCCGCAACAGGGGGAAAGGAAATGAGGGGAACCAATCCTGGCAGGAGGCGTATGCAGCCTCCTGGGTTGTTTAATCTCAAACACCAACGAGGAGTAAAATAGAAAGAGATTACAAAAGAGGAGGCCTACGAGCCAAAAGGGGGGTGGACATAGGGCGCGACGTGGCACTCAGAATCAAGTATTTGGAGCTTCTTTTGGGGGAACCAGCAACGTATTGAGTGGGGAATTACTGCGCAGGGGGCGCACACGCAAGAGGAAGCAAGAGGAAGGGGCCAGATGTTTCCTCCAGACTGGGGGAGGCGGCAAGAAGTCTCGACGCTTTCTCGACAAATTGGAACGGGGGGGGGGGTACGGCGGGTGGAAGAGAGTTGCATTCATGGCTTGTCGGGTCAGCCATTGCCTCTGAGAGAAAAAAAAAAGGTACGAGCCGTCATGGCCAAACTGACATAGAGGCCAGCCCTTGTGGACCCCGAGGAGGAAAACGACTCATCTTGAGGGGTGGTTGCGCGACACTACAGTCTGCAATGGTCGAAAATAAAAGGGGGAAAAAGCCTGGAGGAACGCTCTGGGAATTGGAACGAACAAAACACGCGTGAAATCGCTATGCGAACTATTGTGGGCTGCAGGCGCGGAAATGGCACTTCTGACTGCACGAAGGGGGACAGGGGATCACCCAAGGGCAAATTATTTTGAAAAGGTACGACCGTTCCTCCGTCCAATCCGGCCAAAAAAAAAGAGGGGTGCAAGGAACGGCGCCGATTCTGGGCAAAAAATCGGCGCTAAGACGGGAGGAAAAAGAAGGGATTCGCATTCGGTCGGCTTCCATTCGCTCAGGGAACAGCCGCAACCGAAAGGAGGGGCTAGCTGGGTCGGCACTTATACGTCCGAATCGGAAAAGGAGAATGCAAGGGTAAAGTTGGTTCCAGTTAAAGCAACCAAAACCCAAAGGTACGCACTGGGTTCCACTAAAGGCAGGGAGGGGGGGACGAGGAGCTTAAGGAATTCGCGCTCGTGCCGGAAAAAAACGGTGGGCCGAAAAAAAGTGATCTTGCGTATTCCAGTGCCGCAGAGGAGGACTTCACAGGTTAGGTCACTTTACCCAAATTGAGAGGGAGAGAGGGGAAATACGGGGAACGGGAAGGTTTATGGGGGAAAGGCATCGTGAGGCGCCAGTTTTAGAGAACACCCCCCAAAAACACCACCCCCGGTGGGAGTGAAACTTGACGCGATTTGGTCACTTGAGCCTGGGGAGACGGAGGAAGTGCAAAGAGGGGGGGAAGCGCCGCTGGAGCAATGCGAATGAGAGGGGGGAAAGTTTAGCTAGAGTTACTGGATGCAAAAAAAACTCAACAACAACAACCTTATTAGGAGTAAAATATAGAGAATGGCAAATTTTCTGCGCAGAATACTCATCTAATACGTGCACCGCAGCGCAGGGGAAAGGGTTAGACATTGCGCCAGAGGAGAAGAGAGTCATCGCTCGCACCAGATAAAGACGTCAGGTTCCCACTCCAACAGGGGCAAACGTCCTATCACGGATATTCACGGTAGTGAGAACCATAAACCGAACCTGTCACTTCATGTATCGTCGATCTGGAGGAGTCAAAGTTGGGGAATCTGAAGGAAGGTCGGACTGGAATCCGCATATCAGGAACTCAGGAGCAAGTTTGGCTGGCAAAAGAGAAAAGGCGCACTGAGTTCGGAGGCAAAAAACCTTAAGTTAAAAGACTCGTCCCACATACGAAAGGTGGGGACCCAAATGCAGGGGTGGGGGGCTGTGAAAAGTGGACACAAGGGGGCAATGTGGCATGCGAAAGAAGAATTTCTGAAGGTATAGTGCGGGAAGCCCGACCACAAAGCCTCCCTTGCTTATTGGAGTGTTCCATTAAGGTGAACGATACGGGAAAGGAAAGCGGAATAGAAAAAGGGTTGGATGCTTCCTCAAAAAGCTGTCCGTATGCCGTCCAGGCTCCGTGAAAAAGATTTGGAGGACTTGGACTGTGGAACCGGAACGTAAAGGGTGTCCCTTGCTCTCCCCGCGGAGCAGAAATCCGCATGTCTCAAGGGGAAGAAAGAAGGGTGCAAGAGCCGGAAAAAGTCAACACACTAGGAAATGAGAGCTTAAAGCGTTGGGGGAACAAGATCCCAGATCGTTCCAGTCTGGGGTGGGGAGGGGACAGGCTTACTAAAGTAGTCACGTGGCACTAAGGAAAAGTGGGAAGATGTAGTGGCCCGCAAAGATTTGAAAGATGAGGGGGGAGCACACAAAGGGGGGATGGCCGCCTATGCCCCGTTTGCCATACAACTCGTAACGGCATCCCGATGAGATTGAAGGAAGAGAGGAAATGGAGGAAAAAGGTCACTATGCCTGGAATGCAAATGAGAAAGACTTGGGAAAAAAAAAGAAAATTTGTCTATAAATGTCGAGACTTTGGGGGGCGACAGAAAAAACAAGCTGAAGGTCAATGGACTGGGGGGGGGGTCTGGGAAGGTGTCCAGCGCATGAATCCCCCCACCAATACTCGTTCTGAAAGGAATTCATAGCTCAAGGATGTGATTCGCAACGGGAAAGATCGAAAAGACTGCAGGGAAGAGAAACTCCTCCTTGTTTGTCAAGACGGCAACAACAACAACGTATGAGGATGAGGGATTACAACACACCATACGCTCCCTTTAAATATGCAGGAAAATTTCGTGAAAAGGGGAAGCACACTCTGCAGGCCGGGATATGGTGGAGCTAAGGAATGAATTGAACCAGGGGAGGGTGGGTGGGCACGATGGCGCACAAATGATCAAGTCCATGGGGAGAAACTCATCTTGGGTTGGATGCGCAAAAGGAATCGACTTCTCACAAATGGGAAAAAGCAAGAGGGCAATAAAAGGCGTTGCATTCCAGGGACTAGGGTTCCGCATGGAAAAGGAAAGCGCATCTGTTGATGCGGTACGAAGCAGTGCCAAAGGCACTAGGCGGCCAGCCCTTGTGGGGGGAGAAACACTGGCGAAAAGACTCAATAGGCGACAAGTCGGCTTGTTGTGCGCGAAAAGGCTCAGGGGGGCCACGAAATAGGCCAGGAAGAAACTGGAATGACACCAATACTGGAACGCTCCTGTGGAACTCACAATCCGCCCACGCGGGAAGGAAAAGAGGGGCGAACGGGACAGGCGCGAGATGACGATTGCACCATGGCTTCTGGGGGGAGGGGTCAATGAAAGCTTTTCGTGCAAGGGGCAAATTATTTTTAACGGGAAGGGCAAGGGGGAACTACACAGGCCTGCGCAAAATAGGGGCAAAAACCAGGAAGGCATCAGGGAAGGGAGCATCCAAATCGTCGTCCTACCCGCAGTCTAATGGCCGCCAGCTTCGCATTCGGGAAGAGGGGGCCGTACAGCAACCGAAATAACAAAAGGGGGGGATAGCTGTGTCGGTCTTCAAGAAGGGAGATGCCTCCGGACGCACAAAAGAAAAAAAAAAAAAAAAAAAAAAAAAAAAAAAAAAAGATTTTAAAAAAAAAAAAAAATTTCCTTGGGTCATGTTGAAAAAGGAAAAAGAACCCAGGGGGGTTCCACTACTGCCCTGGAGTGGAGGGGTGAGAGTCTCTTCTTAAGTTGATCTCCGACACCTCGGAGAAGCGTGCCGCAACGGGCTCGGAAGGGGGTGCGGATTCCAAGTGCCGACATCGGAGGGAGTCACAGGTTTACGTGACCCAATTGAGAGGGAAGGGACAAGTACATGACCGTGCCGTTCAGTTATGGTCTGCGGACTATCCGAGGAGAAGTGGAGGGACTGGCCGCAAGGTGGAGTGAACTTGACGCTGGGGGGGCAGCAGAAGGCTGCGACGCTGACTGGAGGGGCCCCTGGTAGCAATGCTAAGGTCAGATGCGGTGCCGTATCTAGAGTTACTGTCTTCGCCGCACTGGTGGGGAAGAAACAAAAAAAAGGATAGGAGAAAAACACCACCAGTGCTGCGCAAAATAGCATAAGGACGGGCACCGCAGAGTAAAAAGAGGGGGGGGGGGCAGCCATCTTCGCATGCTCACGAGAAACGTGCAAGTCAATAGCTCGCAGCAGGTGATCCAAGCTGGAAAGAGGGCAAGTTCCCGACAACCGCTAAAAGAATACGTGCCGTCACTAGAAGGGGCACGGGGGCGGATAGGCAAGTAGCACGTGCATGAAGAGGAGGGATAAGAGAATTTGGGGGGTGAACTTCGGGCTCCTAAAGGGGGGCATGGGGGGGGGAGACGCAAGAAAAATCGGCCCGTTGCGGGGGCAAGTAGCGCGACAAAGGAGGGTTTCGGTCGATCAGGGAAGAATAGGTCCCAAAGAGTGGAACCCAAAGGCATTTTGGGGGTAGACTTTTTTGGGGGGGGGAACCCAATGAAATGTGCAATGGGCATGCGGCAAACGATTTTCGAAGGTAATAAGGGGGGGAACCCGACCCAGAGGAATCTTTTCTTATTTTTCGGGTTGGACGTGTTGCCCTGGGGAGACTTGAACGATCGCCCGAATGAGGGGGAGGAAGGAGAAAGGCTTATCGAAAAGGGGACTTCCTCCAATCGGCGCCGTGCTAAAAGGCTCCTATATTGGCAAGAAGACACGCATGCCTGATTGGAAATTGTGAGAACCGGAACGGACAGTTTTTTCCAGGGGGGGGGGGGGAAGTTTGCCCTTGCAAAAGCGGAGCATGAGAAAGACAAAAGCCATTTGTGCAATGAGCGGGACTCCGAGCCTGTCAAACCACTATTTCGCCATATTCTATTGAAGGGAGGCTGAGGGTGAGTTCCAATAAAAGAACTTGGTGTCATTCCAGGCCCGTAGCCACGGGCACTCCTTTAGGGAAAGAAAGAGGGTGTCCGCTCCACACGCCTTACCTTTTCGATCAAGGGAAAGAAGTCGTTGAGCAAAAATGACTCGGTGGTCCAAAAAATGCCCCGTTTGGCCATGACGGGAAGGGGACCACGATTCGAGGGGGGGAGGAAGGTCAATGGCGAACCGAGTTCAACAAGCATAATTCAAAGCCGTAGAATTGCCCCCTCTGCCGGAAGGGTGTCGGAAGGTCGAGAATCCCACCCCCATGGTGAAATGGGGGTCGGGGGCATGGACGGGAAGGCGTGTTGCGCCATCGTACCACGCAGAATCACAAACCGCAATACTCTTGCTGGTTTAGCTTAAAGGGAGACACAGCTTGAGGGGGAGGCGCAGGGCAACGAAAGAAAGGGAGCATAATGCAAGGTATCGCGTAAAAAAATCAAGGTTTTTGTAATCTCGGAAAAAACAAACGGAGGGGAGGCGGAAAAAAACGCCCGGAGCTGCTACGCCAAAGAAGTTTTGGAAAAGGAGAGTTTCTACTCACTCGGCATCAACGATTTGAGCGGCTGGAATGAAGTCGAACCAAGGGGGGGGAGGGGGGGGCTGGTCACGATGGCGAAAAAGATTAAGGGACCCTTCCTCCATTGTTCACTCATCTGGGTTTGTCTCCACGGAATGAAAAGGTCCAGAGGGGACAAATTTAGCAATTCGTGACGGTGGGGAAGTCCTGTCTAAGGGGGAAAAAGATTGCCCTAGTATCCAGAAGAGTGGATGACGGTACGACCTTTCATGGCCAAAAAGGAGGAGGGGAAAAGCAAGGGGGTGGACACGGGAGGAAAAAAGACTCATCTTTCAATTGGACTCCAGGGGGGGGAGTGGGGTTGTAGGGAGTCGTCTTGGGTGGAAAAAAGATGCTGCAGTTTCAGGAGGGATGGTACTCCTGGAATGAAAAGAAAACGCTCTGGGACTATGAACTCACAGATCCTCCACGCGGGAAAGAGGTGGGGGGCGTGAGAAAACTCCTTGCCCATGTCTTCTGACGTGGAGGGGGAAAAAAAGCGATTTCATGCTCAAAGGACCAGTGCAAATTATTTAAAGTGGGCCCGTTTCCGGGGCCCCTCCACCGTCAGGGAAAAGGGACGAGAAAATATGTAAAAAGCCCGGCGCGATTTCTTGAGGAAGAGGAGAGATATCCGGATGAAGAAGGACCGCATTCTTTCGATCTAAACGAAGAAGAAAAGGGAAGAAAAGCAATGGCGGGCGAAATTTATACCTTCCGAAAATCGGAAAAGCAAGGAAGCATGCCAGGGAGGGGCTTTAACAGCCCTCAAAAATAACCCCCAAGTTAATGGGCCGGGTTTCCCAGAACAGGGAAATTTTGGGACCGAGTCTAGTGGGATAGAAGGGAACACCTCCAGGAGGGCCGCAACGGCTAGGAAAAATCTTGATCTTGAAAAAAGGGAAAAAAAGGCGGATGGCCTACGTCACAGGTTGAGGCAGGACCCAAATTGGAGGGAGTAAACGATCTACGATTACGAAAGGGGGAAGGGGGGGGGTGGGATGGCAAAGAGGGGGTACGGCTCCAGTTAGATCCGGTGAGCGGAAGAAAGATTATTGGCCCTCTGAAAACGATTACTTGCACGGTCGTCAGGAGAGAGAAGGCGCCGCTTAGAAATGCTAATGAGTTTCAATTCTGCTTGCGGGGGGAGTAAAAGGGTGAAGGGAGAAGGCACTGTGGTAAGAAGAAAGGATTAGGAAAAGAAAGATAAGAGGGGGGACTCTCATACAGTAACTCTATCTAATACTGGAAGCGCTGAAAATCATTAGCATTTCTACCAAGGATCGGAAAAGAAATACTGGAAGGCATGATCAAGAAAGAAAGGGGAACACTCCACCGCTAAAGGGGAAGGCACTATCACGGATAATTCCGGGAGAGTGAACCATAACCTGACAGAGCATGTATCTTCGATCTTTCTTTTCAAGGAGAAGGGGGGGGAAGGAGGGACCTCCGATGGGAAAAGACGCAAGATCAGATCACGCAGAGGAAGGTACTGCACTAGCGCGCACGGGGGTAAGATCAACTTAGTTAAGAGACTCTTTCCCACAAATAAGAAAAAAAGGAAGTTACCTTTGGTGGGGGTGGCTGTTAAACTTGACCCAGGGGTAAATTGGCAATGAGGCCCGATTTTCTTAGTTAAGTAGTCCGACCCACAAGCTTGCGCCAGAAAGTGCGGGGAGGGGGTTCCTTAGGAAAGAATCGGCGGCCATGAAAAAAGGCTGAAAGAAGTTTGGGGGAGGAGCCTTGTTCTCTCCAGGCTCCTATTTGCACATGGAAAAGCCGTTGGGACCGGAAACACGAAACGAGCACGTCCGCCGCGTGCATGTCATTGAAGTAAAAACGTCATGCTCTCTCCTGTCATCAACAGAGTTACGCAATATTCCCGCGTTGCGGATCTTGTGAGAAAAGAGGAGTTGAAGGCCTTGGGAGGCACTTTGCACTCCTTCGAAAAGAAGGATGTCGCGGCACCAAAGCAAAAGGGAAAAGTAAGTTTAAAAGATGAGGTCGTTTGACCCCAGCTGTCTCGTGTGTCCCACAAGGAAGCCGATGAACCAGGAAACGGCTCGTACCGAGCGATGATAGCCTCGGGAAAAAGGGGGCAACATAGCCATGGAATACAATCTCCTTCAAGGAAAGAAGGGAAGGCAAAAGGTTGGGACGATACTTCCGTGGCGCCAAGGAGATGGACGGAAGGGTCAATGACTGAGTTTGGAAGTGTTGCTATAGGGGACAACAGACGCAGGAGAAACCAATATCGTGGCTGGTTGAAAGGGAAGAGCTCCAAGAAGGGGGTAGCCGCAGCGTAGTCCGCCAACGGAGGCACGAAAATACGTCCCAATCCTGCTATTCAAGGGAAAGAAAAGAAGGGGGTTGTAAAGACGGAGGAGGATTAAACTGAGAGAGAAAA
>Ga0179593_1530705_pt1 | contig 10258 bp, 14 predicted proteins | sample CZODoug2_1_08_16_FD_185931 | JGI IMG/M metagenome (GOLD analysis project Ga0179593, IMG submission 185931) | Vadose zone soil fungal communities from Angelo Coast Range Reserve, California, USA - CZODoug2_1_08_16fungal (PacBio error correction) | ecosystem: Environmental > Terrestrial > Soil >...
TCTACGTGGAAGGGGGGGGAAAGAAGAAACACAAACAACAGAGGGCTGATTAAGAGAAGATCAGTCCCGACCGACATCGGGTTTTCTCCTAATATAGCGTATGGGGAAGGCAATCGACTTGCCTTTGGGAATTCACAACTGAGGGGGGAAGGGTTGTAAATGACCATAATCTTTACGGACTGGAAATTAGTTAAAAAGAAGAAAAAGCTTGAAAAGATTGAGGAATTTCTTCACGAGGGATGAAAAAAGAGCAAATTGAATGGATAAATTGGCTTAACAAAGTGAAGGAAAATATCATGAACTGCGAGAACGGGCTAGAAAAAACATTTTCGACCAAAGGAGGAATACTAAAGGAAAAAAAAAAAAAAGAATGAGCCCTCTGCCCATGATGAGACAAACCACGGGAAAGGCGGAACAGAGGAGAAAGGGCCGGACTACAAAAAGGGTTTACAGGGAAAAAGAGCCTCTAAGGTTCGACACTTTACTTGACCAGGGGAACTGAAGGGCACGAACTGGAGGAAGGGAATCTCCGGGCCAGAAAGGATTCTTCAAAGTCGTTCTGCTGAGGCCCAGCGTGCTGACGGGGGACCCGCCTTTGATGTCGGAGGCACGGCTCTGGGAAAAAGAGTGGAATGGAAGTTCTTTGGTTGCGTGAGCGGGGACGGTTATAAGATGGTAGAGGGGTTCTCAGAGGGTAAAAGGGGGTCAATCCTAGCCAGTGCACATCGAGGAAGAAATTGGTGGGAACATCAAATGTGATTGGTGAATTGGCAGGGGGGAAGGGCTGGAAAAGTTGGAACGATAAAGAGGGCCATTCAAAGTCAATACGGGAACAATCGGGGAACGGGCTAACATGCCAATTTCACGGAGACGGAATCGGGCGGGAAATCACTCGCCCCCAAGCGAAACATTGAAAGGGTTGTGTGGGAGGAGACTAAAGGAAAGGGCTTCGTAAGCGCCGCTATATAATGATTAGCAAAAGGGGGAATCTAATATGGAGGAAAATTTCCTTCGTGCCAGGAAAAACCGAAGGGGTATTTTTCAGTTCGAAAGGTCAAAGGGTTTTTCTGGACACTCAACTTGAACAGGAGGAAAAACGAAAAAGGGGGGTGAAGACCCGCAAAATGACTCGTGGCAAAGGAATAGTATCGTAGAAGGCTTTGAGGGGGAATTTGGAAGAGGAAAATGCTAAAAAGACGTCCTACGTGCTAGGCTAAAAGACACGGGGGGGTGCGGAATCCGGGCAATTAAAGTCACGTTTGCAGGGCAAAAACGAAGGGGGAAAAATAACCCTCTCATACGAAATTATAGGCCAAGGGGCTTCTTATAGGGGCGCTGGTCAGGGCCAAAAATGTTCGAGCTTATCGGGTCGAAATCTGAAAAGTGTTTCCAGGTATCGAGGGGGGGGGGAAGGGATCTTACATCGGTGACGGGAAAGGGAGTAGACAAAGAAGGCGCGTGTATCGATAACTGAACTGAAAATCCTGGGGGAAGTGTAAGAAAGAAGATTGCAAAGAGTTCGGGATATTACCGAGCTTCAGATTCTTATTAAAAGAAAAAAAGCAATATAGCAGTCCGCAAGCCTTCCAAGTCGGGAATTTGTGGGAAAAGTACTCACCGTAGACGTCACGGGCCTCGGATCGCAGGGGTCGCGTACAGGCCTAGAGGGAAAAAATGGAAAGGTTAAACGCGAATTTGTTCGAAGTATGTGTCCTAGTCGATGAAGGATGCGAGTAAGTGGGAAGACCTTGGCTCGTTACAGAACACGACGAGTCAGGCGAGTTAAATTGGTTCGTTTCAAAAGTCAGGAAGCATGATAAAGGACGAGGGGGATGCGGCAGCAAAAGAAAGAGTGCAGAGGCACCAGACAGAGGAAAAGAAGTTCTGTAGGGGAAAGTACGAAAAATAGCTGAATTTAACGACACGGGGGGCGTATCGGCGCCACCCCCCCCACAGCCTTCACAGTGTGGGGGGGGGGAAACACGTTGGAACGGAGAAACCAACTCCTGCGGAAATGAGGGGAAAAAGATAAGAAGGAGTGTGTTTTGACTGCCTCATCCGCTTACAGAGCTGGGTAGAAAGGGGAGAAACAGGGAATGGGAGGTTCCTTCTCGACCTGAATTGCGCATAATCTGAACGGGGAAGTGAATGACAACGATAGGTGAGAAAGGTGCTTCCTCCCAAGAAGCATTAACCTCGAGGGGATAAACAACATTTGGGGAACAGGACACACTTTCGCTAAGGTGAAAAGAAAACGGGGCTAAATGAGGGGCCTACTGGACTATCAAGGAAGTTGGAAAAAACATCGGACATATTACAACGAAAAAATTCGTACAGCGACTCAATGGACAGGAACCGAAAGGGAGAGACGGAAAAATTCGCTATTCCTCAGGGCAAAAGGGGGACGGGGGGCGTCAAAAAGGAGAGTCCACAGAAAGCTGCTGAAAAACGTTGCGCAGGAGGGGAAACTTCAGGGAGAACAGAAAGTAACAAAAGAACAATTTCTCCCCCCACCTATGCTGGTCCCATCGAGATCCGGAAAAAATATCGGAAAGGGGTGGAATGAACAGTCTTCGGAGAAAGGGGGGTTGTATTAAAAGAAAAACTTGAAAGGAAAGAGGATATTGGGGCACAGATGGGGGCCGGATTCGGGGGAACCCAACCAAGGCAATAAGAAAAAATGCGGAGAATTTGGGGGGGGGTCAGCGAAAACAACCGTCGACACAATCGCACGGGAGGACTAGACATTCGGAAATCGGTAGGAGCGGAGGCAGAAAGAGGAAGCTAGGGGAGGAATTGGAGGGACAAAAAAAAAAACCCTCAGTGAAACCGAGTAAGGCGCAAAATACAGACAGAAGTGAATCCTTTTCTAAGGAATCGAAAAAAAAAGGGCTGGACGATGCGAAAGGTGAGAGGGGGGGGGAAGAACAATAGCCGTCCTCAAAAATGTGGAATCTATGAAAAACCTGGGAAAAATTTATGATCTCAGGAGAAAACAGAAAGGACCTGGCCGCTTGCTTCGATATTCCAATAAACTCGGAAATCGTCCCGAAAGAGTGTTTGACATAAACCTCAAAGGAATGGAGAACAAAAGTTTTGAAAAACGGGGGGATCAAGGTACCACAAACCGATCAACTGGGGGGGGGGGGACTCCAGGGAACAAGAAAAGGCGAAAAAAGCTCCTCAACAAAAAAAAATGTCGAAGATAAAATTCTTAAACAAGCAGATTCCAGAGTAAGGGGTTTCTGAAATAGCTCTTTAGCTCATCTCGGGGGAGGAATCTAACAGGACCCGGGCCAGAAACGCAACGCTGGGGGCGCTCTTTGGATGTTCCTCAGGTAAAAGGGGACTGACAAAAAAAGCGCCCTGGGGCAAAGCGACCTCGGAGCGGGAGGGAAGTCCCGGGGAAAAAAGCCCGAATAAGGGTTCCAGGAACGATTGGTGAAAAAGATACGGAACGCTAAAATAGGTGGATCTCTTAGAACAAAAAGCGAGACAGGGAAGAGGAGAATCAGTGGAATGAGAAACCATTCGACTAGTTTTCGTATCCTCCACCAAAGCCTTTGGGGGAAGGAGGGGTTTCATGATCCTTGGGGCAGCAAAAAGGGGAGGGGTCATCTGGAACGGGAAAGGCGTCGCACAATCTCCTCATAGAGGACTGCGGAACATCCCCGAAAAGCTGGGAAGGGGAAGGGAGGGGGGTTTCAGCAAGGGGCTACGAGGGATCGACTTTAAGCGTACCAGATACTAGGAGCGAAGAAAAGTTGGGGTGAGGAAGGTTACGAAGGGGGGGGGGGAAGGTAAGGAGGAAAAGAAAGGGGGGGGGAAAATAGCGTTGATCAGTGTCAGGGGGGGGCACTGGCTGGGGAAGGAAACCGTGAGTTAGGGCGGTAAAACCGGAGTACGAGGTGTTAAACCTGGGAGAGAAGAGGATGGGGGTATGCCCGTACGAGATTGAAGGTGGCGCCGATTGGGGGGGGGAGGGTTCGAAGACAAGCGGCAACCGCATACCGCATCGGCTCACTTCGGAGTGTGGACCGGGGGCGTGACACGGGAAAGTTGCGTAGGGGGGGAACAGGAATTTCGGAATGTATGCGGCAGTTTGGGGGGAAGAAGACTCGCAACGTTCCCTCGTGGTCGAGTTCATAAGGGAAGGAGGGGGCGGGAGGAATTCTCCTTAGACGGGTTTCAATTCGTCGTCGGGAGGGGAATTACCAAACGCAAAGAAAAAGGGAGAAGCTCCGAGCAAAATGCGATGGAGTGGGGGGAGATGGCGGACGGGGATGGTGGGGACAGGGGGTTTCGAGGGAAAAATAAAGAAGGGGTGAAATTTTGGCACTTGTGGGGGGGTTGTGGAGTAGAGCACGACGGTGGTACAAAAGCTGTAAATGAAAGGGGAGCGGGGAGAGTAAGAATCGACTACATAAACCTTGAAGGGATAGAAAAAGTCGGGGGAACGAAAGGGGGAAATTTTTGAGGGGGGGGGTTCGCCAGGATTACAGGAGTGTCGAAACGTGTTTTCAACAAGCAAGGGAAAGTGGGGTTCGTCATAGTCAACAAAAAGATAGGACAAAAGAAGGAAGCAAGAAGGGCGGGGACACCTGCGCCATTTAGTTCTCAACGAAAGAAAGGGGACTTTTAAAGATTAAACATAGCAGGTAGAAAGTAGTGGGGAACAGTAGGGAGGGCGGGGGAGGGGTTTCACACAGGATCAGAGTTTGGAACAGAAAAAAGGATGGTGGGGAAATCGGGATGGGGGGGAAGGGACTTACTTTGAGGAGGGGGCGCAAACAGAGTGGGACATGATGACAGTCGTGTTACCGAAAGAGCATGAAAGACGAATAAATGACCGGGGAATGTTTCTAGAGAGACCCCGAGGAAGCCGGGATAAGGAGAAAAAAAAAATCTGTCGTTAATATACTGGTTCAGCCAAGTAGTAAAATAAAACTAAGACACCAAGAAGGAGGGCTGCGCAAAGCTACGTAAGAGTAGAAGGGAAAAAGCAATCTATTGTGAAAAGACGAGACTATAAAGCTGGGCAGGATGAAGGGTGGGAGGGAGGGCTAGGCGTGAGACGATCCCAGCAGAAAGGAGGTGAGGTGAAAAGGGGAGGGTGTGGGTGGGGCGCTGCTGCGAAAAAAGCGGGGGGACGGGAAAGGAAAGGGTCGCGTTTTAAAAGATATAATGATTTGGTGCAACCTAAAGGGTAAGAGTCAGAGACGAGGGACAAGCCTAAAGTAGGAAGAGGAGGGGTTAGGGGGAGGCAGGGGAAGGCAGAGGGGCAACTGGTGACAAGCGATCAGGGAGGAACTGACAAAACACAAACTGAAAAGGGAAAGGGTGGGCGGGAAGGGTTTATTAGGGGAATTGGATTTAAGCTCACGTCATCGAGTATGGAGAGGGGGTAGATCAGAGAAAGACTAGGTCGAGTAACTTGCAGAAGGAAGGGGGGCACAAACGCTAGAGCTATACGAAAAACGCGTGTCAGGAGGAAAGAGATGCGCACCACTGATTGGAACATATGCACGGGACACACTTGTGAAAAAGAAGAAACTAATATTGGGAAGGAAAAACATAGCGAGACGAAAAAAGAGGAACTGAAGGCCGATGGCAATCAAGGAAATTTGGGAAAAGGGGAGGAGTAGGGGCGGTCAAAGAAACAATGAGGAATTCAATTTTTCTATAAGGGAGAGGTGTCGTCGGGCCACTCTACTTGAGGTCCACAGGGAGTGACTCTACTGCAAAATCCAAAGTCAAATCTATCTGTAGGCTAATATAAGGAATGCACTGGAGATTTTGGGGGTTGGAAAGGGGTGCAGTGATGGGGGAAGCCTTATAAAGAGAAAAAAAAAAAATAGGAACGGAGCACCTTCAAAAGAAAAAGCAAAAAAAATATCTAGGGAGAAACTCTCACCTCCACATCAAAAAGTTACATGGGGGGGAAAGCAGGAAAAAAAGTCTTGAGACGGGAGGAGTCGCTGTAACAGCCATCGGGAGAGAAATCAAGTTGGGGCAACGCGGGTAGGGGTGAGGAGTGAATAGTTCCTATCCGTTCAGAGGGGCAGGGGGGGAAAGGGGAATGGAATGGAGTGCTCTAGGGTATCTTTGGGTGAAGGGCTATTGGTATGTCTAATCCAATGCGAACAAGAAAGAAGATGAAAATAAGAATCCTGGGGATGGCACTGGGAAGTTCGAATATTTGACCAGGAAAAAAGAGAAAAAAGAATGCCCACGCAATAACGACTCAAAAAAGGAATCTGCTCAACGCTACGTCAATGGACAGCGGGGAAAAAACGGCATCAAAGTCAGGAAGAGAACAGAGACTAGCAGGATCAAACGCCATATATCTTGAAGGGGGGGTTAACGAATCTGAATATAAAAAAGGATAATAGGGGTGGGGGCAAGGGAGCGCACTATTGAAGCGCGAAGGACGGAGTGGACAAAGCGGGTGTATCGGGGAAGGGTAACAATCTGGCGGATTACGGCGGGGGGGAGGAGTCATCCATCAACATTTGGGAGGCAGGGGGGGTGAAGGGCCGGAAGTTGGCCAGCTCAAAGTCTGGTAGAACTGAGGATGCAGAATCGGGGGATTTTCTATATTCACCTCGCTTGAGGCAACGGAGACATCATCTAAAAATCAAGCATCTACAATTGGGGGGGACTTACGGGAAACGTTTGGGAAACCTTTGATCCTCGATCGTACATCTTCATGGGCCGGCCCATCAAGGGGGAAGAGACTGCAGGGCCACGCCAATAAGGGGTTGACGAAAGGAAGGGAAGGAAAAGGGTCCTCGAGCAAAGATGTCTAGGGGCTTCTCTAACCAAGAGAATGCTACTGGCACGGAAGCAAAAAAAAAGCAACGGAATTATTAAAATATATAGATCCGTTCCAAGACCTCGTTGTGAGAAGAAAAGGGGGAAGTATGGAGGAGCAGCTTAAATGGACGTTTTTTTAAGGACTGTAGTGGGGGTTAAAAAAAAAAAGAGATCAAGTGACTGTGACTGAATTTTCCTTTACGGACTAAAAGGGGGCTGCGCAATCGAGTCGCAGTTGGGTGGAAGCAACGCGGGGAAAACATTGTGGCGGGATAAGAGAAAAGGGATTGTCGTAAATGGCGAGCGCACCGTTGGGCATAAAACGGTTAAGTGAGTGTTTCGGGGGACCATCATTCGGAAGCCTGGAAAACACTGCTAAAGGGCAGAGGGGGGGGGGGGGGGGGGGGTGAACATTATGAGAACAAAACCAAAAGCAGTAAAAAAGATAGACTAAAAGATTGGTTGGAGCAGGGAATCAACGGCGAAGCAAGGGTGGAGCCGTTGCCCTGCCATTAGGAAAGGAAAAGGCGATCTCTTTAAAGAAACAGATAATGAAGGATTATTCTTGCGTTTGAAGATCCGGCAAAAAAAGGTGGCAGGGGAGGGGAAGGGCCGCCTTTGATAGAGTGGGCAGCTGGGGATAGTCAGAGTGCGTTTGGCGTGGAGAGGGGGGCTACTTTGCGAGGGTCTTACAAGAGAGACAGCATGAACATCCGTAGAGGAGGACGGACGGGGCCGACTACTGATGTTCGCCTGGGCAGAGAAGAGGGGAAAGGGGCAACTCGGCCCAGGGGAAAACGGAGAGGCAATTCAATCGCGAGAAGCTAACAGAATTCTGGGGTAACGACTTGAGCGGGCAACAAGGGATCAGCTAAACGGGGGTGGAAAAATGGAGCTGAGCTACTGAGGGAGTACAAAACTAGTCTGCAGACAGCATCCACCCTGGGAACAGCGGGGAAGTGCGGCGCTTCAACTGGTAAAGAGAATGTGCTTTGACCAAAAAAAAAGTTTGTTTTGGTTTGGAAAGGGGGATCAAACGGTTGTTTTTCACTAGACTGGACCGTCTCGAAAAAAGAGCACTCCTGAAAAGAAATCACTCAGGTCAGAAGACAAAGGGGGGAGATCGTACAAGAGTGGGGGGCCTTTAGATTTGAAGCCGAAGGGAGAGGAAATTGCTACCGATCGAGGGCGAGCTAAAAGGCTGGTGAAGGCCTCCAAGTAATGGGGACCAGCCGTGGGGGTCAACAAGATCCTCCCCAAGAAGGTTAATTATTAGGGGAGGTGGACTTGCGAAAAGAAAAGGGAGGGGCATTCCAGCTTTTCGACCGCTGCAGCGATGGGAAGAACTCGTCCGCCCGGGTCCGGGAAAAAAGAAGGCCCGGGAGGAACGGGGCGGAAAAATATCCTACCGAAGGCGCAAAAGAAATCGGGTTACTTCGTAGAGGAAGAAAACGTGATGTAACCAAAGGAATGGTCAAGTCGGAAAAATACTAATGGCTCGAAAGGTGGAAAGGAAACGAGATCTGGGGGAATTCGTAAAGAACAGACCAAAAATAAGGGCGAAACATCAGCCACTCCTTTAAGAAAGAAAATTTGTGATTGTGGCGGGAACATCACATGATCAGACGGGGAAGGGAGAGGGGGGGAGGGGCCGAACCGGGCTCTCGATAGTCACTGGTAACGGGGTATGTTTTGTGAGAAAAAGGGTCTGGGTGGGGGGGAGACGGAGATGAAGCGGCTATTGTTGCAGTTCGCGGGGGGGGAAAAAATCAGGGAAGCCTAGAGGATCCAAATAAATGAAGGGAATGGGAGCTTCGCATCAGGGGGAAAACCTTGACGCGTCGAGGCTGTCGAAAACGACCGCATAGTACACGACAAAATCCTGCCGGTAATCAGGGGAACGTAGATTAGCCTACTGAGAAAAAGAATTCTAGTTATTACAGTAATAAGGGCGGGGGAGTCGAATTGCGCCGACTTCAACGAGGGGGGGTCAAAGTAAGGGGGGAAGGGACCACTCCTGCGGGCCGTGTTTAGAACTTATAAAAGTAGAAGAGTGTTGAAAAAGAAAAATACACCGGCCTCACTTCGGGAAGAAAGTGGACACGCGGTTTATGTTCAGCTCCGTGAGGTGAAAGGATAGGTACTAGGGGACCAAGATCCGGAGCTGTGGATGCATTGGGGGGAAGTCCTCATGACGAGTAAGAAGATTGGAAACCCACCCCTCCCTTAAAGGGGGGAAACAACCTATAATGTTAAAGAAAGAACGCGCTAGGGAAAAAAGGACACAAAAGACAGTAGACCGCGATGGGTAATCAGACCAGAGTAAGAAGGACCCTTGGAAGCACCTCAAATCCGGTCGGGGAAAACCGAGAGATGAGTGGTCTCGAGGTTGCAGTGGAATTGGGCGGAAGAAAATCGGGAACACTTGATCTGTGCAAAGAGCTTGAGAAAGTTCGCGCGAATGCGAGAGCACATGGAGAGAGGAAACCCATCAACCAATTTCTCCTATGTCAGGGCGTCCCCGGAAAAAAGGGAAGGTACTGAAGGAGGAACAGGTCTGTCTGGAAGGATGTGATGGGGAAACTGCTTGTAAAAGAGTATGTACCAGATGGCCGAGGGGATAGATACATCAACAATGAAGAAAACAAAGGAGCTCCAGTTGGAAACATTCGCCACCACCGGCGTACAAATATTGACTTGGCCCAATAGTAATAGGCGTATTGGCTCGCGGGGAACGAGAAAAGGGCGAAAAGATCTGTCGGATTTGTTCGACAGGGACTCAGGAAGGGAAAAAGGTAAGAAGTTTGCGGAGAAAAGTCTCAGCAATCATCGGAGACAAGGGAGGTGAAAGGATGCTCGATCCTTAGTTGGGGGCGGGGGGGGGGACGCGGCCAGGGAAAAGTTTGCCTTCGAGTCAATCAAAGAAAAGGAAGGAACACGCGAAGTGCGCCGATGGAGGGTCTGACGTTGCTTAGGGGACCAAGGGAGGCAGACTCTGGAAAAATATAATACTAAAAGGGAAGGGAATATCAGCTGCAGACGGGGGTGGAAAACCGGTAGGGCATTTAAAACATAACGAGAGGGTTATAAAAGGCAAGAGAAGAAAGAGAGGGCCAAGCGCTCACACTTTCGACATCGCATAAAATTAAGAGGGTCATAAGTGCTCGGTATCAACTATGGTCCTCGGCTAACAGTCGCCCGGTAGCCCCAAGGGGGGAAACAGGTGTTAGCCGGTGAAGAAAAGAGAAACCGCTTGATCCCGACCAGGTAAGGAAGAGGAGGGAAGAGGGTGAAACTTCTGCCACTCCGCAGTACTGGAAGAGGAAAAGGTTGGGGCAAGAAAAGGCAACAAAGAAGAGAAGAATTCAATTAGGGAGAGATCTCACAGAGGAGGGGAAAGGGGAAAGAGGAAGAACATCATTTTAAGTCGCGTATGAAGCGC
>Ga0179593_1571994_pt1 | contig 10258 bp, 16 predicted proteins | sample CZODoug2_1_08_16_FD_185931 | JGI IMG/M metagenome (GOLD analysis project Ga0179593, IMG submission 185931) | Vadose zone soil fungal communities from Angelo Coast Range Reserve, California, USA - CZODoug2_1_08_16fungal (PacBio error correction) | ecosystem: Environmental > Terrestrial > Soil >...
TGCGCAGGGAAGTACCTTTAAAACGCAAGGAAGCACTGAGGGGGAAAAAACCAAAAAGAAACAAGAGAAAAGACAGGGAAAAAACTCGCTTGCGCTTAAGGGAAGCAATAGAGCAATGAGATAATTTCCCAGTGGTCGCCGTTGTTGAAAAAAAGAAAGAGGAACTCCTCGGTGTCGGCGACCGTACCAGAAGTTGGTTGGAGTGAGGGAAACAACCGAAAAAAAACGGGAATGTATTCAAGTCCTAAAAAAGCGCTCAGGACTGACGGAAAATCCGTCGGGGGCAAGTGGGGCCTGTGGCAAAGGAAAGGGGGACTCCGGGTTCCAAGAAAAATGGGCCAGGGGGGAAACGCAACCCAACCCCCCAAAAAATTGAAAACAGCCGAAAGCGCAGAAAGCAGGGGGAGCCCGATCGAATTTCCAACCGGATGGGGGAATAATCAAGGGAAGGGAAGAAGTGGAGTAACTCGGAAAGAGACGTTTTCGATTTCCAGGCTCAAAAAATAATAAATTGGAGGATCGTTTCAGAGCATGTAGGGGAGGGGGGGGCGAGGCGGGGGGGGAAGAAGAGCGAAAATATTGGAAGTTGACAAACTAGAGCAGGGAGGTGAAAAGAGGGGGGGGGGGAGGAAGGAAAGGGGGAGGGAAAAAAAGGCCATGAAAAGCCCTGGAAAATCGGGGTATTATTGAAACAAGCAGAAAAAAAGGCTCGGGGGAAAGGAAAACATTTCAACCAGGAAAAAAATTTAAAAGTACAATTTGGGGGGCCAAAGGGGGGAGGTTTTTTTTGAAAGGCAGCCGGGGGGTAGAAAATTTGCTGCATCCGCACAAGCCTTTCCGCAGGGCGGACGCGCAAAAGGGAGGGAAAAGGTACCCACGATTTCTAAAAAAAGGGGGAGGAAGGGCTCGCAAGACGTTTTTCAAAAGGAAGAGAGGGGAAAAAAAAGGGGTCGTGGAAAAAAAAGGGCACTCCTTTTGATTGGCATCCATAGAATAACGCCTCCGGGGGAAAAGGTTTGGGTGGTTGTGGCTCGGGTTGGAAAGAAAAAGGAAGGAAAAACGCACTTGAAACTTGTGGCCCGATCGGGCTTCAGAGCGAATGAAAGGTCAAAAGGGAGGAAGGGGCCCAGGGGAACGATGATAGAAAAGGGACCATGTTTCTAAAAAAAACTTCGAATCCGCAATATGGACATTTTTCAAGAGTAAGCACAGGGGTTAAAAATCCGTAGGAAGAAGGGTCGCGTGACCGTTCGACGCCGTTTTCCTTGCAAGTAGGGGGATAAAACTGGGGGAAAACCCAGTAAAGACAAAAATTGAGCGTAAGGCGCGGCCCGGATCCGAAAAGTCCTATTTTGGTTCCGAAAAGGCGGGGGAAAAATCCAAAAAAAAGGAGAGGAAAAAGACGCAAAGGGATGAATCGCTAACTAGGAAAAATCCAGGGGTCGTGATTCGAGCGAGCAGAGAAAAAAATCCCGCCAAGGAAAGGTCGCATGAAACCTCAAAAAGGGGGGGGGGGGGGGGAAGGGGTCCTTGTAGTCCATCTCGGAATCCTTGGCCGGTTCTATGTCCCTGCGAACCGGCCGGAGAATTCCTTGAACACGGATTGGGGAACAGCCGATGCCCCAAAAAAGGAAAAAAATCTCGTTTCCTCTTCCATGCCGGCCGTAAGCCGAAAAGTCCCAAAATAGAACTCAAACTCTTCAACCAAATACGCTGAAAGTTTTCGAAGACAAAAAAAAAAAATCGACGAAAGAGGTCCCCCTTGGTGAAAGGGAGTTCCCGATCGAGGGGTGAAAATGATCGAAGCGGGGGAGGGACAGGGAACCGGGAAAGATAGGGTTTTTCTTCACAAAGAGGGAAAACCAGGACGTAGCTTAAAGGGGGGGGAGGAGCTGGGGGACACGGTTCGTTGAATGGGCTGGGGGAAAGGGGCGCAAAGAAAAGGTTAAATGAAACCCCCCTCGGTTAAGGGGGCGGTCATCCAAGGCCGGACTTTCAGCTCGGTCCCTCAAGAGGTCCCATTTGACAAAAGGGGAAAGAAAAACAGATACAAGGGGGAAGTTAAACAAAAAAAGTGGAAAAAAAAGGAGATAGTCGTCAAGCTAAACGATGTCGAGGGGGAACTGATCAACTTCCGTACCAGGTGCGAAAAAAAGAGAGAAAAGCACTGCACAAAGGAAAAAGGAAAAGATAAAGGTGGGGAAATGGGCCGCTCAAGAAAAAGGGGGGGTAAAGGAAAAAAAAGAGGGAAGGAGCGGGAACCGTCCTGGCGAGAAACTCCGTGTGGCGTCCGGAGAACTTTCCTTTTAAAGTCTATGGGGGGGGAAAAAAAATTTAGGAAAAGGTGCTCCGGACAGGCCCGGGGGCGGGGAAGGGAAGAAAAGAAAGGACCGGAAAAAGCTAAAGCGCGTCATGGTGATACGCCGCCAAAGGTCGGTTACGCAAAAGGGAGGGGGGGAAAAGATCGAGGAAAAAAGGGAAGCCGTCAAACTGTGTCTCAAAGCCTAGGGAAGGGAAGGGGCAATGACAGAGTGGGCGGTGGGTGCCCGGACGCAGGCCTGGGAGATTCCGCCTGCTGCCAGATCGAGGGGAAGGAAGGGAAAAAAGGGAAGAAAGTGCTGCGCGAAAAAAGGGTTTAAAGTGCAGAAAGGGGGAAAAACGGGGGGGGCCCGCGCGACAGGGGGGGGCACTTTCAGCCTGCCACGGCACTTTTCTTCGCCCGAAAAAAGGTGGGGTTATCCTCTGCTTCCGGGCGGTCAACTGCGGCAGGAAAGAGAGAAATCAAACAAAAACAAAAGAAGGAGGAGAAAGAGAGAGATCTGGGACGTGACCCCCAGTCTTGAGAGAAAAAAAAAAAAGGGTGGAAAATGTGGAAGTTTGAGTCCCACAGCACTGAATCCCTACTCCACGGGGCACAGACGAAAAAGAACGAAAAGAAGAGGGGGAAGGTGGCCAGACGTCACCAAAGAGAAGCGCGCCAAAAAGGCAAGGAGACCAGGAAACCAGGCGGCATATAAAGAGACTTCTATTCACTGCCAAGAGGGAATATGTCCTCTTGGTCAAACGGACGAGAGTGTGGAGAAAAAAGGGGGAAGGAAGCTTCCGGTCAAGGGCCGCTGATTACCTAGGGAAACGGGGGTCGGTGCGCGGGGGACGCCGCTGGATCAGGGTCACTCTTGAGTGATGGGCCAAGCTTTTAGGGGGAAAAAAATACCTGCAGAGTAATCCGACTTTTTTGTCAAGAAAAAAAAGAAAGGACGAGGAACCAGCCCACGGAAAGATTCGCCCTAAAAGGGAACTCCTCTCTTACGCCCGCAGTGACCGGGAGACAAGGGGAGAAGGATGACTGGATCAGTTGGGCAGCGGTTCTACTTCGCAACTGGTTTCCCGGCAGGTTTCGAAAAGAACCCGAAAAAGAAATCGAGGGAACAAGCGGGACGAAGGGAAAAAAAAAGAAAGGTTCAGAAAATAAAGAACCTTCCTATCTGTTCTTGGGATCAATTGGGGAAGGGTGGGGGACGAATGAGAGCCTACAAAAACGGGAGGAAAAGAAAAGGGACCGGAGGGCGAAATTAAAAAACTGTGTAAGTACACTGGAGGTCCCGAACAGCATTTCACCGAAATCCTACGCGCTACAAAAAAAAAAGGGGGCATGAGAGAGGGAAGGAAAAAAGAGGAAAACCAGGTCAGGACGCTACGCGGGAGATCAAATTTTCCCTACTCGGTCAGGACCGAGTACTTCAAAAGGACCAGTGGAAGCGGAAAGCCCGACGGCTACTAAATGAGGGAAGGCAAAGGGAGCAGGGGGGGGGGGGGGAGGATATTGTTGGACGTCCCGGCCTTCAGCTCGCATGTTCAGGAACTGCAGAAAGGGGGGGGAAAAAAGCGGGAGGGGGAAAAAGACCGTGAAAGTATGATGGCGAGCCGGTTTGGGGGGACCCTCGAAATGGAAAAATGGTACGATATGGAGTCCAAAGGCCCCTTGAAAGACCCACCGGCCGCGAAAAAAGCGAGCAGGGGCGAGGATCGGGGGCAGCAAAAAAGCCCCGCCCACGGTGTTTCCTGAGGGGGGCTGCTCTGCAGAGAATCACAAACCCGATTAAAAGAATCATAAACGACAAGGGTCGTCTCCCGAAGGGGGGGGGGGGGGAACGTTGGAGGTGGAACCCGAAACGGAAAAGAAAAAATCCTAGAGGGAGAGAAAAAACTGCAGGTGCAAAGAAACGAAAGGGGGGAATGGATCAAAAAAGTGCGCGGGCAAAGTGTCAGTCAGGGCCCTGGGGGGGGGGAAAGTGGAAACGGTTTTACCGGACTTATAAACGGGGCAAGAAGGAAAAGGGATGGAAGAAAAGCGCTTCACAACGTAGGGAAACTGCTCGAAAAAACGAAAATGTTCCCAGGGAAGTGCCGAAATTCTAAGGTGGTGAAGGAAAAAAGGGGGGCCAATTATGTGCGGGAGCCTGCAAAAAACTAACTGAATAAAAAAGTCGCTTCAGAACTGGCATCACAATTTTCCTCAATTAGAAAAGGACCCGGGGATAAAACTGGTCGGGGGAAAGGAAAGCCAAAAAAGGGAAAAGGCGTGGTGAGGAATGGGGGGGGGAATAAATATCATCAAAAACCCGTGGCGATTAAAGCCCGACATTCCCTAGAGGCCAACCGTTGGGGACACGAAAGTGACAACGGCACATTCAGGGAAAAAAAAAGAAGTTAAGAAATTTGGTGCTGGGTTCGCGCCCCTTGGACCCTGAGTAAAAGGGTGGTATTTTGGGGGAATGCCGCAAAAGTCCCCTGCATAAATAGGGGAATAAAGACTAAAAGATGTAGGTCACTAAAACCAAACGGCTGATCACAAAAAAACGAACCAGGTGGAGGGGCAAAGAGTAAGAAGAATTTTTTTATGGTCACAACCAAAACCCTTTTCATCAGGGTTACAGGTCCTGGGGGGGGGGTGTTCTACGGCACTTGGTCAAAAGGTTTTGGATAAGATATTGTTCAATCTTGACAGGATTCAAGGCCGGTTGAAAAAAATTTGACAGGAAGGAGGAATGAAATCGCCGTAGACAAATTTCCTGAGTCCTGGTACTATTTTACTCCCGAAGGGAGAAGGCGCAGCCACACCTTCAGGCAAGGCAAGAAGGAGAAGAAAATTGTGTGTGGGGAGGGGGGGGTCCTCCCGAGAAAAAACTCGAACGCAAAGAAAGTTCCGAGGAAAGCACCTGATGAAGGACGAATAGGATGCGCAAAATCGGAAACTATCGGTCGGAAAAAAAAAAAAAAGAGGAGAAGCCACACCCCTTGGGGGAGGGAAATCCAGTTCCGCTTGGGGAAAGGGTCTGGTGGCGAGGAGGAATGGTCCTTAAGAAACAATGGAAGAGAGGAAGGGGGGCCCCAAACCTGCCAAAAGGATTCTTAGACCTGCATCTGAAGGAGAGACGGGGGAAACATTTCTTGACAAAAAAAAAAACGGCGAAGGAAGGACTACTTAAAAAAGAAACAAAAAAAGAAAACTCAGCGCCAGAGAAGAAAGTCGCGATGGTCAACGAGAAAAAGGGACACACTTGCGCGAAGTGGCTAAATGCTTGAAAAGAACTCAGGGGAGCGGAAAGATGACAGGGGGAAAAAGGGAGGGTTGCGGATGGGGACCCGGAAAGAGTGATGCTTGACGTTGGGCAGGGGAAGGAAGATCGCAATAAGTCTAAAAACAACGGGAAAATTAAAAATAGAGAGGGGGGGGGGCGACTCGGGGGGATTACCTGTTACGCGAAGGCGGAAGCAATCAATTCTGTCGGGGTAAAAAAAGATTAAGATGGACAATCCTGAAAGCTGACGATAATACCGGAAGCTAGAGAATTTCTAGAATTTTCCCAGGCTCAGGGGGCATCACAAAAACGAGAAATACAGCGGTAGGCGCGGGCAAAAAAAAGTAAAAAAGGGGGGGAAAGCAGTAGCACCGGCGACCCACAAGTCAAGAAATGTTGAGAAAAAGTCTTCGGAACTACAAGAGGAAAGCAAGAAGTGCGGGGGGGGGCCGGACACCATGGGGAGAGGGAAGGGGAAAAGGGGGAAGAAATTCCTGACCAAATTTAAACAAAAGAGAACGATCGCAAACAGCTTGGCTGTCAATTCGAAGATGGGGGGAAAAACAGATATCGGGTGCAGCTTCGCCAAGAAAAAAAATCAAGACTGGGAGGGCGCAGGGCGTTTTTAAGTTGAACCGGAGACTCAAAAAAGTAAATTGGCTAAGATAGGGGAGACTGTAGGGAGGGAAGGGGGGGGAAGCGTGGGTGGGAGAGGCGTGTGGCGGCAAAAGGACGATGTTCGGGGGAAGGGAACAACGGAGGGGATTGGAGATGTCCCACTCCTGAACTTGGGGGAAAGAAAAGGCATGGTCCCGCCGGGGAAAGAGAGAGAGGGAACAACACCGAGCGGGACAAGAACGCCCAGGTCGTAAAAGATTAAAAACTTTCGAACGATTTAGGCGGGGGACCCAAGGGGGGGAGGGATTGGGGGGAGTGGACGGGGGTAGAACAGGAAGTAGGCATCAAAAAGCAACAGCAAGTGAAAGAAGGGGAAAAAAGAGGAAACACGCCCCATGAACCACGGCTTCTCGAGTAATGGGCTCGCATTGAGGGAAAAGTGGAAAAGAGATCGGGAAAAAAGGAAGGGGGCGGGGAAAGTCGCAACGCCAAGGGGGGTAATTTATGCAGCCATAGAAAACGCTCGTCGTTTGGGTGGCCGTTCGTTTGTCGAGAAAGGGAGGGCAAATCCCAGACGGGGAAAATTGGAACTTGATGCAATCGTCTGGGATCGAATTAACGGGAAGGTACGGAAATAAGGAGGGGGAGCCGATGAAAGGAAAAAGAAAATACTGCCCAATGGGGGTGTGGAAAGGAACCAGGGGGAAAAAATCGGCAAGAGGAACATTTTTAATCGGAAGCAGTGATCCGCTGAAAAGCGCACTTGACTCCTTCAAGACTTCAGAATGGGTCAAGGGGGGGGCAGGGGGGAGAACCGGTTAAAACGGAAAGCGCCCAAGGGGCCGCTCTTGATGTTCACATTGAGGGGCAGCAGTTAATCGCGTCTCGATTGGGTTGAAAATACCCATTCGGGGGGGGGAAAGAAACGGCAATGGAAGGTCGCGTAGAAATCCAAAAAAAGAGGTGATCTCAGCAGAAAAGCAAGAAGGGAAAATCCCGTTGTCCAGTGATTCGCAGAAAGCAGATCGAACCAGACTCAAAGAAATGAAGCGCCGGTGGGGGATGCCCGGCTGTAGGACTCCACTAGGCCCTTGGCCTGTGTCGAGGTCAGGAAGAACAACGGAAGGAGAATTCAAATTGGATGGTTGTTGAAGAAGAAGGGGTCAGGAAACTCAGGAAAGGGGGCGGAGTTTTCCTAAGGGACGCCGTGAAGCGTTTCAAAAGGGCCTCAAAACTCTTTCACCCAAAAGAAGCCACGGGAAAACGGAACAGGGTCGCCGGGGGAAAGAACATCCAAAAAAACCAAAGAGGGCGAGGCGGCCCTGGGAACCTTGGTCTCGCGATGGGGAATATGGTGGAAATGAAAAGACGAAAAAGGGGAGGGGGTCGACGGAAGGAAAGAAGGGAAGTTTGGAAGGGGTCCAGAGGGACCAAGGTGCTTTAAAGCGCGGATGGTTCGGTGAAATGCTAGGACTCAATGTCTCCAGGTGTAAAAAAAAATTGACGGGCCATGGTATGCGGCAAGCCTCAAGGCCGGGAAGGGAGAGGCGTCCCTCAAACCAGTTGCCACTTGAACAACAGCCATATAGCCGACCCGGGGGAATTCTGCCCAGCAACACGTCAGCCCAAAAAAAAAGGGGTAATAGTCATACCACCAGCCCTCGGGGATGGGGAAGTCAGGAAAGAAAAAAACTGAAAAAACAGGTGGCAAGAAACGAACCGCTTGAAGAAACTTATAAAGTTTAGAAGGGGATCCTCTCTCAAAAAATTGGTTGGGGCACGTTCCGAGGGGGAAGGCGGCCCAGGTAGCACAACGGGGGAGAAAAAGTGCAGGGAAGTTAGTAGAAATGGGAAAAAAGGCTTCTTCCTAAGGCTGTCCCGAAGAGGAAACAATCCACTGGCAACCGCGAAAAAGCTCATCGCGTTGGGATACGCCGCAACACCGAGTGAGGGGGGAATTTGGAAAAAAGAAGACAGGAAAAGGAGCCGTAGGGCCCCTCCAAAAAACGCCTTTCCATAAGAACTCTTTTCAAGAGACATGGGACGCGGGGGGAAGGAGAGAAGGTTATATGGCCAAAAAGAAAGGACATATCGTAGTCAGAAGGGGAGGCAAGGGGGGGGGGGGGGAGGGGCGGCAAAACTTTTGCGTGACGCAGCCAACCTTCACGCGGCGTTTTGAGCGGCGACGATGGCAACGAGGCACAAGCCCGGCGTGGGGGGAAAAAGGAAGCTTTGCCGAAAGGAAAAAGGGGTGTAGCCCTCAAAGCAGACGCGACGAGGAGGGGCCAAAGAGAAAAAAACACCAAACGGAGGGGAAAAGAGAGAGAATTTCTGGCCGGCGCCCGGTCCTTTGAAGCAGACCAGTTAAAAGGGAAGGGGCAAGGGAAAGAAAGGAAGGTCCAAAAAAGAGGACGGAAAAGCCGACGAAAAATGGGAGGGGCAAGGGAGGGAAAAAAAACGCCGGAGGGTTGCCAGCTTTCAAAAAAAAATGAGAAGCGCCAGAAGCGGCCAGGAAGAATGGAACTACCGAGAAGAGGAAAGCAGGCCGCATATAACCACCAAACTCCGATGGGGAAAGTGGGGGAACAAATGTACTCCTTTGGAAGCGTCCCCCCCCTTCAAAGGGGGCGTGTAGATGAGGAACGCTCGTCGCGAATTACCTACGAAGTACTCGGTGCGCCAGGGGGAAATGACGCACTTGAGCATTACAACGGAATGGTGGTGAATGTCAGGGAAAAAAACTTAACCTTCCGAGAAACTTTTTTTCAAATGATAAGAAGTACGCGCAGGAGCCAACACAAGGAGGAATCTCCACGAAGGAGAAGCAACGACCGACTCAACGGACGAAGGAAACCAATGTTGGAGCGGAGGATTGGGGAATAAACTTTTCAGGGTTGAATCTGGCAAAGCCCGGGGGAAAAAATCGCTTTAAGCAAAGGGGAGGCAGTTGGGCGAAATCGACAGAAAAAGATCGGAGGGTCCGGTGATACCTAGGCAAGTGGCGACGGGGGGGGTCCTCAGGAAAGAAATTTCGACAGGGCGATAAAAATTGCTGTGTGGGGGAGGTAAATGGGGGGGGGCAGGGGAAAAGCCGATAGACACAAAAGGCCTTGTCCAACGCAAGTTTACCTAGTGCGAACTTGTTGAAAAAGGGGACATTGGTTCCACAACCAACATCAAAAAATTGGGAAAAAAAAAGGGAATCCAGAATAAAAACAACCAACCTGGAAGCTACGAGGTGGTAAAAAAGAGGAATGTTGAAAAGAATGGACGTACCTTCCGAAGCCAGACTAAAAAGGAATAGTTAAAAGGTAAGAATGCGAGGTAAGAAACACAATTACCAAGGGACCCCTTTCAGAAGCCGAACAGAGCTCGGCGAAAATCAGACGTGAAAAAAGGGGCTAGGTGGGGGGGGAGGGGGGAGGGGAAAGTGAAGCTTTCCACGGCGCTAGAAGGAAATAGGAAGAAGAGGACCTATATCTATGAAAACTCGCGGGGGAAAAAAAAAAAAAAGTGAAGGCAAGTGATACGGCAAGGTTTTGGACAGCCACCAAACTAAAAGGGAAAGAAAAATGGAGTCCAAAGCAAAAACGGCCATCCCCCATGTCGCGTAAACTGCGAAAAAAGGGGTGGCACGGGGAGAGGGGAGACTGCTCGATGCGGCAATAACACTGGGTGGGGGAGGGAGACGCGCTAAAAAACGCCACATGAAAAAGAAAAAAAATCCACCCTAAATCCGGGCGATTTCAAGAGGGAAACCTTTCAAGGAATTGGCCCGTTGAAACGTTGGGGCAAAAAAAGAAAGGAAAAGCACAAACCAAAATCGAGAAGTGGACGGAGAGGCCCCAATAAATGACAACCAAGCGCGCAAAAAAGTGTGGCGGCTTTGGGCCTGCAGGGGAAGTGCCCGACTGCAAAAAAGACAGGTCTGAGGAACTGAACGAACAAGCGGAGACCGGGGGAGGCTCGAAAAGCCCGAGTGATTCGGCATTTGTGAGGAACATGGGCAGTATGAAAATTCATATAGGAGGGGACCGCCGATCAAAGAAAAAGCAAGT
>Ga0179593_1675253_pt1 | contig 10258 bp, 11 predicted proteins | sample CZODoug2_1_08_16_FD_185931 | JGI IMG/M metagenome (GOLD analysis project Ga0179593, IMG submission 185931) | Vadose zone soil fungal communities from Angelo Coast Range Reserve, California, USA - CZODoug2_1_08_16fungal (PacBio error correction) | ecosystem: Environmental > Terrestrial > Soil >...
GGGGAAAGCAAGGAAGAAAACAGGGGAGATATGAAATTATTACAGGCACGCGCATCGTAGTTGGGGAGGGGAAAGAAGGGGAATCGATCAAAAAAGGAAACAGTAAGAAGGCAAGAAAACGGGGAGTCTCGAGGCGAATTGAGGGAACAGCCAACCGATGAAGCAAAAGTGAAAAAAAAGCGTGAAAAGCCAGGCATCAAAAATCATTTCTTAATTTGTTTCTAAGTCCTTGGAAGAGACTGCAAAACCAGGATTAAAAAAATCGGGAAAGAATGGGCAAGCTAAGAGACCCGTCCGAATCTGCCCTCGAAGTTGCCTTGCATGTACGGACAAACATTTATCTCCGTTCTGAAGGGAAAGTCCTTCAAAGGCAGGGGGTTTTGGAGGACAAATTTTGGGCGAACCAAAAGGGGACCGCCGTACCAGTCAAGACCGCTGAGGAAATAAATGGACCGGGGGAAGGAAACTAAGAAAAATGAATTTTAATGTCCAACCCTCAAAGGGGAGAGGAAAAAACGTGCCGCGACCCGCTGCGGATGCTGGAAAATTCTAAAATCCGAAAAGGACTGAAGGTCAGGCTGGAGATTGTTTTTTGCGGTTGACGGTTGGAAAAACAAAGAGAAGGGTGCCGGGGGGAATCTACCTTGCAATGATTAGAAAGCGTATCCTAATTAAGGGATGGGGATTTTGGGCAACTCCCCCGCATAGCTCGTTATTGAAAAAGCGAGATGGGAGGGGGTGAAAGTAGACAAGTGGCGGGGAAACGAACGCAATTCGAAAAGGGGGAGCCTGTCAGGGTCAGCTGAAAGAATGAATGGTTCGAAAGGCTCACATTCCACTCTAAAGGCTTGTGCAAGAAGAACAGCTCTGAAAAAGGGAGTTCCTTCCATAAGGGACCGGGGGTGCAAATCCAAAGGGAAGTGGCCCGAACACGTGGGGATCGGCTCTTTAGGTGAGGGAATAAGGGCATCGGAGGAAGAAAAGGACCCAAAGGGATCTCAATTTATCACGCCGTAGCCTTGCAGAAGAAAGAGGGACCTTGGGAAAAAGGATTCTAATCTGAGGCCAGGGGCAGAACCTTCATCGATGGGGGGAAAAAATATGCTTCTAGTGTACAAGGGAAAGAAGAGAGGACAAACTGAGAATACGACTAATATTCAAGGTTCCAACAAGGGGGGAAAAAAGGAAACGAAAATCAAAAACCGGGAAAATGGAAAAAGTGGTAGAGTCTAGCGCAAAAACAAAACTAAAAATCAAGTTCTCAGTCGGAATGAAGAAGAGCTACCAGGGAGCGCTGGAAATGGGGAAAGAATCAAGGAAACCCCCCCCAGTTTGCTCCCTGCACCAGGGAATAAACAGAACCCAGAGAGGGGGGAGATGACTGACCGAAAAAGAAAAGTGAGGAAGGTGGGGAATCATTGGGATGGAAGGGAAACGAGCGAAGGCTCTAAAAAAGGGCAGGAGGTCAGGAAGGTAGGGAAATCATCCTCTACGGGGTGGGTTCTCACAGCAAGGTGCCAAGCGAGAGGTCTGGACTGTCGCCGGAAAAAAAAAGTCAAAGATATCTCGTCGCGGGGATGATCTTTTGAAATACAGAGAGCTTAAGGGATAAGAGGAAGTCAAAAAACCTCCGATCACCCTCGCTTTCGCAAGGAATAAAGCGCGGAGGGGGAAAAAAAGATAATCGGTGGCGGAAAAAGGGGGAGGGAACTGAAAAAGAGCATCATGACTCGGAGGGAGAACACTTTGGCTTGCAAAAAAAAGGATGCAGGGGGGGGTCTCGTGGAAAACAAGTGGGCAAGAATAAACGATAAAAAGCCTAAAAAATTAAACCGATTGCTCCGGCCGGTTGATGTGGATAAAACGAACGGAAAGGAAAGCAAATGAAGGAGAACCTTGTTACTTCGTTCTCATAGAAGCGGAAAAAGAAAAAGAAAGGGGAAATGGCAACCTCTTCCTCACTTCTTTCTCCTGAGCAGACGGCTTACCGGGGGAAAGAGAGGAAGAACCCAGAGGGGAAGGGAGAAAAGATAGATATTTGCAGACAAACAAGAGAGCGAAGAAGGCCCGTAGGAAAAGGACAGAAAAGTGCTGGAAAAAGTCCCCACGAGACGAGATTGGAGAGTTCCTACTATTAAAGGGGCCCGAAAGGAAAAGGTAATTCACTGGGAGACGGCAGGGGGGGGAAAAAGGGGGGGCTTCGTGCGGGTAACAACCTGGGGGGTCAGGGGAAGCGGAAGGGGGGGTCATGACGGGGAAAAAAAAGCTGGGGAAGTTCAAAGACTCTGGTTTCAACCACGAGACCGACGAAGGCTCGAAAAAAGTGGGGAAAAAATGGGCGGGAAACTCGGTTGGCGAACAAAGGGTCGTTCAAAAAAGGCTCTACCACAGGGGTAAAACAAACCCGAGATTTAGTCCGAAGAGAGAAACGGCGGGGTGAAAAAAGGACGTATAATTGGAAAGATCAGGAGTTTTCAGTTATCACAATGCAATCAACAAGGACTTAGAGGGAAAGAGCGAAAAGCTTGCAGCGCTGAGCTCGAGGCACAGGGCAGAAGGGAAAACCCGACCCCTCACCCGTCCGCAACAGCAGACAGGGAGGAGAGGTATCTCCTCCTGCCCTATCCTGTCGACTTAGCCATTGGGGAAGAGAAAGAAAGAAGGGGCGGTGAAAAGTCGCAAGAGAAAAGGAAAAAATGTTTACAGGGGGGTGACTAAAGGAAAGGAGAGGAGCCAAGGGTTTTCACGATTTCGGGACCAAAGGAGGCAGAGAAAAGGGTGAAAGGGAGTTGTCGCAACTTGCGAAAATTTCCAGAAGTGAGAACGAGAATCCGAGAAGTTTGAAGCTCCTCCCGGAGCAATTCTGGGACAAAAATGCACGGTTTCGTTGCGTGGTGGAAAAGGGAGTGACAAAAGTCGGTCGGAGGGAGAAAAACCGGTCACCTCGGAATCTCCAGAAAAAGAGTCATTGGTCCGGGGAAAAAGGGAGAACTCATAAGCTAACTTTAGAGGAAGGACAAGAGGGGATCTCATACATTCAAAAAGTGAAAGAAGGGACGGGTCAGCCAATCTTCCTGATTATAGGGAAAGCAGGTGGTAGACCCCATGGAAGAGTCAGAACAACCTTTATCTCTACAACAAAAGGTGATACCGGGGGGAGTGAAGATTTGGGGTACTAATATCAATTCGTTCAAGGTTGGGCCATTGGGGCCCTTGGGACGCCGCTTCAGGGGGACTAATTTATCACCATGAGCTGGTTTACAGAATACCAAAGTGAGTTCGAGCCGAACCCCTGGTCATACGGAAAAAGGGGTCTCGACGGCAGAGAAGGGGGATTAACAATATAATCCGGGCCCGGACTGGGGGCGAGGAAATGAATTCTGGAGGAGAAGGGATTCCCACAAACGGATACGGCGGTGGATGTTTCGTTTGGGAAAAAAAAAAAAAAGTATAAATTCCTTGATATTTAGGAAGAAAGAGGGGAAAACAGGGACAAGCCAAGAAGCAGAGGTCGTCTGGCAAAAAAAGTAGAACGCGGGGGTTTTGGGCGGAAATTACGGGAGAGTGTCCGAAAAACCCAATTTCGCTTGTTCCATGCCCCGGTGTACGCCGGAGGGTAAAGAGGGTCAGGTCTCAAGAAGGTGCAACAAATACCGGCCGGGAACCTAGTCCGTATCGGGGCGTGAGAGACCGAGCTACATGAAAAGAAGGCCTTACAAAGAGTCACGAAAGGAGAGGTGAGAATATCTCGTTACGGCGTTGTCTTGGGAGCGGGGAAGAGATTTGGTGGAGAACGCTACTGAATTCTCTCCGGGGGGGACACACAGATTGTCGCAACAAATTAACGAATGGCAGAGAAAAACCACTTTGGGACACTTTTGCTGCTGATAGGGACTGAAAAACGACAGTAAAGGGCAGCCGACTTGAGCCGCAGCACTGTTGCACTGATAAGAGAGAAAGGACAACCGCTTTTCGATCGCTGAACTACGGCAGCTATCGAAGGGGGGGGGGGAAAGGGGGGGTCGTTAGTCTCTTGATGGGAGTTAAGAACAGAAAACAACAACCACGGAGGAGGGATAAAAAATCGCAAATAAAGAGAGAAATGAACATACAACCGCTCTGCGATGGCGGTTGTCGTAGGTACAAAAGCCATAGACAAAAGAGTTTTGGAGTGAAGAGCGAATCAAGCCGAAAAGGCGCTTCGGAACGGAAAAGCTGGGAGGAGAGTTGGAGGACTCGCCCCGCTCAGCAACACGTTGACTGGAAACAGAGAAAATAGAAGAAGTCTTAAGTGGTGCGAAAAACCAAATGGGTGACGTGCCGGACTTCACGTTGTATTCCACCATCCCATCGCCTGCAGGCCAGTCAAAAAAAAAGGCGGAGGGCCAGGTCTATTCTTGTAAGAAGAGAGGACAGATGTTACGGCTGCTCGAACCGGAGGAAAAAGGAGTAGAAGGAACGGAAGGAAGGGGGGGGCTAAATGGGGCCTTTCGACACCCTCCATGGACCGCCGGAAAAAGTCAGAAAGGAAAGAAGGGCCTCGCCCAGGAAAATTAAAACTGGGAAGGGAACGTGAAGGTGAGAAAACCAACCGAGGAAAATGGCGGTAAAAACACTCTGCATGGCTGGGGGAATCTGGAAATACATCGAATATCAAGGCAGGGGAAAGGGGGTGTTGTTCTGTGCGGGGGCATAGAAAAAGAGTGGAGCCGTCGGTGGGAATAATTGCGCAGGAGGACCTTGGGGAGCCGAAGATGCTATTTTGGGCACTGAGGCTCGTATCCACCGCGAGGGAAAAGGCGGGTTTACGAAAAGGTGCCGAAGGAGGGAACGAAGGTGCACGCAAGTTCGCTAGTTTTCTCGTCAACCAGAAACATGCCGGGTGATATTCGCAAAAGAGGGGAGGAAAAATGAGGGAAAAGACAGGGCACAGGCGGGCGGTTAGAAAAAAAAGTAATACATTGCCGTAACTGGAAAAGCCCTTGGTGGGGGTATCGCGCTAGGGGGGTCGTTATGATAGTGCAATCAGGAGCCTGGGCGGCCAGCACAGAAACCGAAACAAAGCGAGTCCTTGGCAAGGTAGCCCGAAAACGGGAAAGTGAAATGGAGGGTCTGTAGCAAAAGGACCTGGGGGCAGAAAAAAGGAAATCAGAGACTCGCGTTCCCGACCAATGACAATAGGCAATGGGGGGGGGGGAACAGAAAGTGACTCTGTGGTCTGGAGAACCGATTGGGCAACGAAGGTCAAACAAAAGGGGAGGGACAGAAATGACAGATGTTAAGAAGTCGGTCGCCCTCAAAAAGAAGAGGAGACTCCAGGGAAGGAAGGGGAAAAAAAGGGTCTGCAAAACACGAAAAACCCCTGGCAATCAAAACGGGGAAAAAAAGTCTCCAGACCGGGGCCCAGGACAACACCAAAGGATCCCTCTCCTGACAGGGTCAAAAAGGGAAACAATCAAGGGAAAAAAGAAGAGAAAATGATCATCGGAAATCCAAAAAGCATCTTACCAATGGGATGGGGAGAGCATCCAAAACCTGGCGGGGAGGGAGAGCGGGCACAAAATTAACTTACCTTTGGGGGTCTGAGCCGTTCCCTCTCGCTAAGAAAAAGGGCCTAAAAAAAAAGACGGCCTTCCCTGTTCCCAAAGAAGAGCGGCCTTGTGTACAGGGAAAAAAAAAAAAAGCGCCTAGAAAGACGCGGAAAATTAGAAGACCCTGAAAAGACGCGTGCGCATAGGAATCAGAGCGGCTTTTGTGGCGCAGGGAGCCAGACGCAAGAGAAAAACGGATCTGCGCCAACTTGGCAACATTGATTCCCTGAGGGGCCGGGAATCGTGGTGAAAAACAGATGATGTCAGGATTGGGCGCCGAAAAAAACTAAAGAACGAAGGAAACCTATGCTCAACCGGGCCAGACAAAAAAAAGGAAAAGAAAAAAAAAGGGGCGTCTGAAACTCAAGGTCGGTAGGGGGACAGCTTATCGGGCAACCGGGGGGGATAAGGGCCCTTACAGCGGAAAAGAACTGGGGGAAGAGAGAAAAAGGCTTGCGCAAGAAACAAAAAAACCAAACGGAGTGATATGAAAAAGCTAGGACGCAAAAAAAGAACTAATTGAGGAGATTATCATAGGGGGGTTGAACTATACGGAAATCCTACGGAAGGTGGGACCGGAAGAAACGACGTCACCAAACATAATGAGGGCGGTGCTGGAGAACTCACCTTCCTTGGAGCAATCACGTTTCATTCGTTGACCAGGTGGAAAAAGAAAAGAAGCCAGAGGTTGGCACCACGAAATCGGGCACCAGGCCGGAAGCCGTTGGCGCAGAACGCTCGGGGCAGACCGAGGGGAACAATTCGAAGAAAAATAGAATTTTCCTCTATATTTCTTCTATGCGCACTGAAGGGAAGGAGGATGAAGAAGGAGGGCATTTTACATGAATCGAGACCAATGGGTGACTCTGTTATCAAAGATCTCATCAAGAATGCTCGGGGCAGGAACCTTCTCCTCTCAACGAGAAACGAGGACTAGCGGAGGCGAGAAGGGGGGAGACCCTCACGGAGATCGGGATGTGCCCAAGATACCTGGACGCACGAACAAGGGTAGCGAAGGAGTCATATCCTTCGCGCACTATCCATTGGAGAAAAAGAAGGTGAGTTGAAATAAAAAAAGAGAGTCGTTCAGACGGGGGGGGGGTTTGGAAAAAGTCGGTGCGTGGCTTGGAGAGACCTTGAACCTGGTTGAATTATTCGGAACCCAGTATGGGCGCGGTACGATGAAAGTAGCGGAGGCGGTGAAAGGACAGGGAGGGGATTAAGGAGTGGAAATCACTATAAAGACATTGGGGGAGGCGCGGTACCGACAGGACCAAAGAAAAAGGCTTTCCCCAAGGGTTGTCAGAAGGTTTACAACCTGGCGTTGGAACAAGCAGGAAGAAGGCCACAGATTCGGTCTCAAAACCATGGGACCTAGGAACTGAACCGGGGAGACGCGGCATCGGGAGTCAAGGAATTTCAACCGCCGACGGCTCATAGGATAGCAAGGTAAAGCAGGAGGATGCGAGGAAACCGCTCAATGCTCAGAGGGGGGGCCGATACAGTGGGGTCCTTGAGGACAATCCCGATCCTGAAGTTCCAGGAGATTCCAAACTCAGCTAAGAAAAAAGGGGGGGTCGCATACGGGGGGGAATGTGCAGGAGGGGGAAGGAGGAAAGGGAAAAAAAAAGCGCTGGGTCAATCTTTTGACAAGGGGGGGGTAAAACGGAACTGCATGTACAAAGGTCAAAATTCAGCTGCTTGACATACCAGCAATAAACCGGCAGCAAAGTCGGCTACGACTTTAGGAAAGCCCCTGAGAGAAGGGAAGTCGAAATAAAGAAATAAGACGCTCCTCCGGCTTCAAACATAGAATCACTGGAGAAGGACACATAAAGGGGGAAAAATTCAAAATCACATCGAGAAAAAACGGGAGGGAGAAGCGGGTTTGTATGATTCAAACCGGTCAAAACACAAGAGGGAAGGATAGGGGGAGCGGAGCTGAAGATCGGGGGTGTGTTCAAGGCCGAGGGGTCCAGCCATTCCAGCAGGAGGGGGAGGGTCACGAACGAAGGGGGGGGTTGAATGTCCCTGACGTTGCCGCGTGGAAAGGACACCGATGTACTGCGGGCCATCATCCGGGGGACGCCTTGAGTAGGGAAAAAAGGTTCTTGTTTTCGCACGGAATTGGCAACTACGAAAGGGGGGGGGGGGGGGGGGATACCGCCGGAACGGCTGAAAAGAGGCGATAAAGGATCATGAAGTAAAAAGGCGTGCTCTTAAGCTGAACCCGAAAAAAAGCGAGGTGCACTCGGAGTTTTAAGGGAGTAGGGAAATGCCGGATTGGCTTGGGGAGGTAAGGGGCATGGTTCAGAAAAGAGTCACCCAATAGGTCCGAAAAACTTAAGAAAAAAGAGTTATCTAGAGCAAGAACCAGCTGTTTCCACTGGGGGGGGAAATTAAGGAAGCTAACGTCTGGATCCGAGAGAGGGGGGGACGGGGTCGTAGAAAAAAACACCTCAATTAGACCTCTTTCCCTTTACTACCACCGCATCAGAGAGGGGTGGGGCCGAGATGAGTGGATAGAATAGAGCGTAAGGCAAAAACATGGGAAAATGAGAGAGAGGAATCAAGAAAAAAGGAGAATACATAAAAAAGAGTCTAAAAAAAGCTTTTGTCCTTATACCTGTCACCATCGTAACAAATGGGGGTGTTTGGGTGTGGGGGGAACTAGGTCCTCTATCAGCAACAAGTCATCTGGGAAAAGGAAAGCACTCCGGAGGGCGGGGGTTCATTCTATCAAAAATCAGCAAGCAGGAAACTTTGGGAGGACAGTGCGAGAGAATTGGCGGGGGTGGGTGTTTTCAGGAAAAAGGGAGGGTGGAAAGGGAAAGTAAAAGGTCTCCTGTCCACCATCAGAGCCCAGGAAAACTAAAATACATCTACCCTGCCGCGAGCTTAAACCTCGAAGGGATAGGGGTATAACGAGTTGAAATGCTCAGGGTATCGCCCGATTCGCGAAGCAGGGTCGGGACGTGATTGTGGCGCAAGGTGGACTTTGCGAACACCCAGACAATTTGGGAAAGTCAAGAAGCGGAAAACTGTATGCGCAGGTGACGGAGAAAAAAGCTGCTTAAAGACGCAGGCAACGGGGTAAGAAAAGTAAGAGTTCGGGAAGATAAAATTCTTATTGCTGGAACCCCGGCGAGCGAAGAGAAAGTCAAGGAGGGGGGGAAGGGGGGGGGGCTGGGGAATTGGTGGAAATCATAAAAAGTTAAGGTGAGGAGGAGCCGATTGTAGCAGTCCTTGTCTGTCTCGATGTCCAAGGAGGAGAGGTGTTTTGAAATCACCGCAGGGGAAAAGCGGGTGAGGAAGAAACAACTAAGGGTAAAATGACGGGGGCTAGACCAGGGTTGCACAAGGAAAAGGACCAGGTATTGCGAAGGTAAAACGACGGAAACAAAAAATCAGGGTGATAAAGTCTCACAAAAAGACCAGCAAGTGGGAAAACAGCTAACATCTCTTTGCGGGTAGGGCATGGAAAAAAAGGAAGGGGGGAAAAATCCAGGGGGGGTATGGAAGGTACACAATGTTAGAAAAAGATATGGTTTTCGGTAGACGAGGGGCAATACACTTCAAAGCAAACTGATAGGAAAGGAATACAACTTGAAAAGGGGAGGAAACAGACAAAAGCTGAAGGGGGGGGAAATGGTACGCTAGGAAAAAGCGATCCCTTAACGGAGGGGGGGGGGCCCTTTCATCGAACTCGGAAGGTACTCGAAAAAGTTGGAAATCTTCCATTGTTGGAGCCGACATGAGTCTAAAAGAGTACCGATAAGGACGGGCCCACTACGGGGGTAAAAACACTGAACGAAAACAGGGGCCAGAATTGGAAGTAGGGGAGAATCCCTCAAAAATTCTAGATTACGAATAAAGAGTAAATAAAAGGTACGGAGAAAAGCCCGAACCAAAGGGGAATGAAACCTCGCCATACGAAAAACAGTGGGGAGCAAAATGAGGGAGGAACAAGGCGAAAAGCGACACATAATCTAAAACTCAACCTAGAATTTAAAGGAAAGTAAGGTTAACGCAATCACTTCTGAGTCCGATAAAAAAAGAGACTTAAAGAAGAAGTCCTTTCACCAGGCAGTGGGAAACACGGACCTGCTACTGGTAGTGTCGCGTGGGGCAGAAAAAAAGGGGGCCAGAAAAGAGAAAAGCGCTTCTCAGTGCCTTAGGCGCCGGCGGCTCCCTAGTCTCCAGGATAAAGGGGGGGTACCGGTAACACCGTCTCCTATAGACACGGGAAGCTAAAAGAGACGAAATTTAAAGAGCCGGAATGAAGAGTTCCGAGCGGTAGCAGAAGAAAAGCATAAGGGGTCAGAAGTCCTTTTCTTCCTAGGCCCGGTGACAGAGGTCGCGCGGGGGGAAAAAGAATGAAAGAGATTGAAGGGGAGCTTTTTTAAAACAGAGATTTCGAGGGGCACTTCTTGTGAATAAAAAGGAAAGGATTGGATCCAAGGAACTGGTTTTATCCCCAGCCTACAGACAAGTTCAGAAATCCGAAAGAAGGACCTTTAAAGGAGTGGGGGGGGGGTCACCAAAAGCAAACAAAAAAAACAAAGAAAGATTCCGTAGGCATGGACCCAAGAAGGAGGGGCACCGACAAAAGAAGCCAAATCAGAGGGAGCAAGAAAGACTGAGGGAATAACTCACCGGCTTGCGCA
>Ga0179593_1329250_pt1 | contig 10257 bp, 9 predicted proteins | sample CZODoug2_1_08_16_FD_185931 | JGI IMG/M metagenome (GOLD analysis project Ga0179593, IMG submission 185931) | Vadose zone soil fungal communities from Angelo Coast Range Reserve, California, USA - CZODoug2_1_08_16fungal (PacBio error correction) | ecosystem: Environmental > Terrestrial > Soil >...
AGGAAAAAGGCAGGTATGCTGGCCACGCTGCACAGACTCTGCGGAGACGATTCAGCGTCCATTCGGGGGAGGGGGAGAGGCGTAAGAGGGGGGGGGGCTATGCTTCGGTGCGAAGGAGGGAGAAGAAACGTCTGTCACGACTGCCACCACGGAAAAAGGTCAAAGAGGCTCCGCGGCCGGGGACAAAAAGGAGGCGATCGCATTCGGGGCAGGACGGGGGGATGCCTATTGGACCAGAGGCTCTGCTAATATGCCGGGTTGCAGAAAAAAAGGGGAAGTAAACTTTTGCGCCGATCTCGAAAACTGTAAGATTTGGTTCGAAAGGGGGACATGACGGATTGCAAAAACGCTGTCGCACGCTTGTCTTAGGCCATCTCGCGAAGCGATAGATTTGTCTGGGGGGCCACGGAAAAGCGCCAACGTCAAAGGGTGCGAAGAGAAAAATCGGCGGCGCATTAGGGGGCGGGAAAAAGACCGAGAGGTCGAAGCGGATCGATTGCAATACATGAAGCTTGCCACCAACAAAAGGATCAGGACGCATTCAGCGTCAAAAGGAGAAAAAAGTTGAAGGGTCAGGGGGGATTCGAGGAGCAAGGCCCTGAGGTTTCCATGAGCAGACAGATTTCTTCCCGCTACGGAAAACCGAAAGGGCCCTTTCGGTCAAACCAAAGGAGGCAGACACCAAAAAGGAGACTTAATACAGCAGGGCGGGACCGGAAATTTCCTTCGAATACCAGAACGCGCGGTGAATTACTCCTGAAGGACTGAAAGGACTCGCCCTAAGCGAATCGCATGCCCAAGAACTCATCCACCTCGTCGAAGGATGGCCGAAAAAAGCCAAGGTTTGCCTTTTACTTTCATAAAGCAGGTCAGTTGGACCGAGTCTTCCAGGAGTCCCCACAACAGAAGCTTCCAGGCGGACCCATAACGGAATCCCCAGCCCAGAAACGGGGGGGTCAAACATGTTCATCGTACCTGCCAACGTATCGCAAAAATGTACGCCTGGCGTCACGACTGAAATTGGAATGTCAATCAGAGCCTATTCTTCTAAGGGCTCATGGAAGGAAAATGACGTCGCGAAGAAGCGGAAGGGCGCATACGGGGGCAGCGAAACGCTCGCAAGTGCACGCTAGCTTCAGAAATTTCAAGGAAACGGAGATGACAAACTGGAGAGGAGGCGCTACTAACGCAGGTCGAGGGGAAAATTGAACCGGAACCCGACCTTGAAAAAACCGGGGTATATGTTTAAAGTCTAGGCAAGAGACCGCCCCGGGGGAGGGACGTACGGAGGACAGGAAGTAGCCCTCGATTTTTTGGGGGGAGGGAGGGACCTTGTTTTGGGGACTGCAGCCAACGGCTTCTCGAAAGGAAGAGGGGAAAGCTTCGAAGCCAAACGCCCCTTAAAGGGGAAAGGGTTTGATCGCGAACGGAACAAACAAATGTGCATGCAGAAAAAAAAGCTATGCCAGGATGAGGTGACCGGTCGGAAGTTTACATGGGCTAAGCCAGACGCCCGAAAAGTTGGTCTCTCTCGCTCGCTGGGAACCGGTCGCCTTTCGTGGAGGGGGAATACCAAAATGCGGCGAACGGACTAGACGGTTATGCTCTGAACTTGGAGTCCCCTCACAAAATTAAAACAAACCAGCGACCGATATTCAAGGAAAGGAAGTGTGGTGGGGACCGGAGAACCTGAGTCCCTTTCTCTTTCCTGTCACCTCCTGTTCCAAGGCCAACGAAAAAAAAAAAAAGACAGTAGGAAAGCAAAGGTGCACGATCAGCTGCCTCTTTGCGAGCCATGCGGAGGATTAGATTGGCAAACGGAAGCGGCGGACGCGGGGGGAAGAATGTTGTATATCACTCTTTTCGCTGGAAGGAGGGGGTCCCAGGACCTCAAGAGGGGGGGGGAGGCGTTTGGAGACGCAGGCGCAACCACAAAAGATTCCCCCAAAACGCTTTCCAATTTCTGCTTGTGGAGAGAATCAAATAGGGTCACGCCTGCAGGGCAGAAAGAAAAAAAAACAGCTAAGAATTTTTCCCAACAATCAACAAAGCCCGACTTGGATATCTCTCAAAAAGATAGATATTCCTATAAGGATCTTTTTGTGAGGGGTGGGAACAAAGGGAGGAGTCGTAGTGGGGGGTCAAAAAGCTTGCATAACCCGGGAAGTCGAAGGGATGAAAAATGGCATTTGTGCAAGAAGAGTGCGAGGAAGCGCACTCCCTTCAACGCAGGAAAACTATGAAAAAACAGGAAGAGAGAAGCTTTCTCGCAAACCGGGGGGCCGTCCTCCTCGGGCGCTAAACCGGCAGAAACCCACTCATCATCACGAGGAGAAAGAGGCTCTCTGGGAAAAGTTGGAAGGCCGTTCCTATGTGTCACGATATTTAAAGAAAGTCAGTTGACGAGCGGACAGAAACCGCCGCGACTGCCAAAATCCTCCTTTAGAAAAAGGCGATGCTCTTTGAAGGGGGGGGAAATGGCGAGCATCCCGTGGGAAGTTAACAGTGAGGGAGTCAAAACCATTCTCAAACGATGGAAACGATCCATCAGAAAACACGGGGTGCAAAACGTAAGTCGGGGAGGTAGCTCATTGAAAGAGGTGACCTTACCTCATACAAAAGGGATTCAACATGGGAAAGAAGAAGCATGGCACACTCAGTATGTGGAAAAAGAAACATAAGTAAGGGTCTTGTTGGCGTAGGCGCGTAGCATCGGACATTTTCGATGCCTAGGGGCTCTCCAAAGGCTTGCAAGAGCTGTGACGCATCCGCGGACGAGAGAGGAGGTCTCTTTCTCTACCAAGCGAAAACTCATGCAGGGGTGCGGAAAGGGCTTTTGTCATTCTCTGGTTCGCAGAAATAGCAACGGAAGGGGGGTCAAAGCTCCTAATCCGTGTCATAAAAGGACTGGAGGGGAAATTCGGAATAGCTTTCCGCGTGGAGAGCACTCCTACTTGCATATGCTAAATGAGAGACTTCTAAGAACTCTGGGGAGAAATAATAGTCGATTACTCAGGGGCCATAAAATGATAAGTACGTGATCCGCAAATTTATTCTACTGGTAGAAGGACCAAAAGGGTTGCCATTTCTGTAAGGCGAGGAGGAAAAGAATCCTTTATTTTGCATGCGGAAACGTTAATTTGAGGGAAACTTTAAGACTTAAATTCGCAATCATTAAGGGTTGACCTACTTACCATGCAAAAATTGGGAACGGGAACCATCAGAAACGCGGTGAAATAAGGAGAAGAGGTATTGGATTCTATCTCTCGAAAGGAAGAGCCTCTCAAGACGGTAAAAGGAAGAAAAAGAGAAGAAAACCGTCTCTTCGTGGGGGGAAGGATCGTAAGGGGCCGGAAGGCTTGCCCATGATTATGGTCCAAAAAAAAGGAGTTATGAGGGGAAAATGCCAGGAAAAGCTGGAAGGCTGATCTTCAGGGTCTCAAAATAACAAAACCGAGCCGCTAGATCGGAGCAAGCCGGATTTCTCCTCTGATCAAACTTCTAGAGCTTAATCTTCGTCAAAGGAAGGGGTGCACTACAGAAGCCTTAAGGCAGTCGTACCGTTCCAGAAAACCGCCGGGCCGTTTCCGGGAATTCAAAAGCCGAAGAGAGAACGAAGAAAATTTTTACCTTTGAGGAGGAGAAGGGAAGATCCAGGAAAGAGACAATCTCTAGGCCCTCGACATGGGAAAGATGCGAAGAAATTCCTAGACTTCGTGAGAAAGGACTGGAGTTTCTAACCCAAAGAAAAGCAAAGAGCTTCGGGAAAAAAAAAAGTTTACGCCAGGAACGGCCTTCAAAGGCATAGAAAAAAATCTCTGGTGACTCCAATAATAGAGAAAGCAATATTCAAAAAAGGATCGCTGGGGAAGTGGGGGTTTTTCCAAAAAAACCGCCGCAGCCTGGAGAGCACGCATGCTAATAAAAAGGGGGGCGGGTCTTCTATCAGCGGGAAAACATACCAAATAAAAGAGGACGCGAGCAGACTGGCACGCCATAAAAGAAAAAATAGAAAAAGGAAAATTACGCTGAAAAAGGCAGAAGACTCAGCGAAAGTGGCTGGCAGAGTTTCCCAGTTCAAAGGTAGAATCTCACCAACAACACAAGAAGGATCCAGATCATTTGATACCTGTTAAAGCCAGGGGGGAAAGGGGAAGAAAAGAAAGGGGAGATCTGCTGCATGACAGAGGCATAAGCTTGGGTCCAGTGCTTCTTTTCAAGTCTGGAGAGCAGAGGAGGAGACCCTTTTCGCTTGGGGGAACCGCGCCTTGAGAAGGGGGGTGACAGGGGCGCTCAGTAGCGGCGCGGGACTTTTAAAAAGCTCTGCTATCTCAAGCGATTAATCAAAAAGGATCCAGTTGTTCCTCTCTCAGAGAAGGGAATGGGGCAGAGACCTTGATGGCCGGGCGCAAGCGATTAATGATAAGGGGAAAACTCGGGGCTACCATTCCTGGCTTGGAAAAGATCAGGACTGTATGCTCATCTACACCAGGAGAGCTAGGGCGCGAAAAGAGGTTGGAGTCGCACGACTGAGGAAAGTCAACGGCTTCGTTGAGCCGAGATGGCGGCGCATTCAGGAGAAAGGGGAGGCGGTTTAAGAGGGGGGAAGCTATATGAATTCTTAAAAGGGAGGCCACAACATAAAAGGAAAGTGGACTAGCTGCTCCGGGGCAAGGAGGAAATAAGAGTGCTTTACGACTAAAAGAATCTTGGTTTATAGGCCGAGGGACTTGAGCCCGACAAAAAAAGTTCCATTTCAAAAGAAAGGCAGGCAGACCTTACAATGTGAACTGGGGAAAGGAATCAAAGGGGCTTGATAAGCTGTGATCAAGACACTTCCTAAAGAGTCCAACCCCCGGCAAGCTGACCGCTCTTGAACGAGAAAAGGGAGGCGAAAGCCTAATCCCTCTACCTCATCAACGGGCTTGGGAAGCCAACCCACTGCCGCGGGCATGGTACGCATAACGCCTCATTGCACTTTCGGAAGGCGGATAGTCGCCCATTACATAAGAAGACAGGGGAAAATACGATTTCAGGGAAAACAGCATCCACCTTTACGAAAAGGCACATGGTACTGGCGGTCGTCGAACGGAAGGAAGTTACCTGTTGGGGAAGAACGTTCCATTTAGGAACTCCTGGCGCGTAAGAAGCTTAAATTCCCGCTGCTGGTCTTCCTCGGAGTAGAGTTAGAAAAGGAATCGATGAAACGCTCGGCAAGCGGCCATCTAAGGTTCAGAGGCAATTCTGTGCTGCAGATACCGGGTTCGGCGGGAGGAAAAACAACTCGTGCCTAGGCATGGAACCGCACGCCACCAAAACCTGTGGCCTCAGCCGGGCATGAGAGGGGGGATGAGAAAGAATCGAAATCCGTGTTTGGGTGGGGGTGGGTTTTTTTTTTTGGGGTGGGGTGGTTGTTTCGCTCGACGGGCCTGCTCCGCGTTCCCTCGATTGGGGGTTTCAAAGGGGGGGGGGGGGTCAAGCCCGAAATCCCTAGGAGACAGGAAGAGGCTTACTCGGACGGTCAATTAAAAGGAGAGGGTGCTGGATCTGAGAGGGTTTGCAAATGTTGGGAGGCAAAGAAAAACTGGCGAATGGCCAGGAGCGGTGAAGGAAAGCTGTGAAAAGGGCTCCAGATACACCTTGGGGGAGAAGGAAGGGCTAATTCCTGCGCTCGGGGGGGGGATTCCTCCCTCCAGGGCAGAGGTTAATCCAGATATAAGTACGGGTTGCGCCTCAAAATTACAACGAGAAAAGGGAAAGTCTGAGCAAAAAAAGGGGGGAAAAAAAAGGGAGGGTGGTAGGGGAAAAGGAGAGGAAACCTGCGGACTGGCTTCACGAAAAAGCCTGATTTCCAAGAGGTTAGCATAGGGGCAGTTTTAAAAAAAAAACAGGGAGCCCTCTTTCTGCTCCAGAGGGTTATTAAGAAGGGGGGTGGGGACTCCATAGGAGGAAGGAAAATGGCTTGGAAAGTAGAGCATCATTTTCTCCGAGAGAGGACCACGTGTTTCCGGGGGATCATTTGGACGTGGGGGAATGTGTTGAAAGGGCAAAACAATGCTCCAGCCGATGGTCGGGGGGGCAACAATTTATGGGGGTAAACGCGGCTCATAGGTAAGCGCATGTCACCCATATCAGGCTCATCCAAAGTTGTAAAAAAAAAGAAAACAAAGAAAGAAGGAAGAGTCTAAGAGTAGGCCCGAGTCGGGTTGTTAGGGTTTGGGGGGACAACGGAGAGTCGGTGAAGAAAAAAAGTCGGGGAACAATTGAGTCCTTCCAGGAATGCACCCGGAAACTGGGAATAACGAAAAGCAGGGGTTGTCGAAGGTCTCCCCTAACTCTGCCAAAGGGGGGGCAAAAAAAAAACACTCACTTCCTCGTGAGAAAGCTTGCCTAATAAAAAAATGAATGGAAAATGCCGGGAACCGCGGGACGAGAAATCTCATAAATCCAAGAGGGCTGACAATAGGGGGGGTCATCTTTGCGTAGGCTTTCAAAAGGGAAGGGGAGAAAAAGTGGGTGAAACGGCTTGACTGAAATGATAAACAGCAGGGACTCTAAGAGGCCACTCCTCCGAATATTCAGGGGGTAATTTTGGGGGGGGTTGAAAGAGAAATCCAGAGGAAAAGAAAGGTGAGGGTACAGAGCCGAAGGGGGGGGCTGGAAAAACATGGGGGCGAAAAGTGTTGCTGCGTATTGAGGTAAAAGGGGGGAGGAGGGACCAAGGGACGCTCCTGGGAGGAATGAGACAGGAGCACGCGCATTTTCAAAGGAGGATCACACCACCCTGAAGGGGGAGGGGGTCTTCGGGAAACAGGCTGCCGAGGGATGGTATTCAAAAAAGGTGGAAAATAGGGAGCCCGGTGCAAATACCGCGTCTATAAGAAGGGAAGCTGACGCGCCCCAAAAACTCAAAGGGAGGAAAGGAAAAGGGTCCGCGGGGTGCGTTCGGAGGGGGAAAGGAAAATCGAATGCGCTATCGAAAGGAACTAATAAAGGGAGACAGGCCCCTACTGTAATTTAAGGCTAGTAGAAATGACTCTTCCGGAGGACATGATGACTTCGGAGTCTCTGATAGACGAGAAAGAAACAATCAGATCTCTAGTAGAAGATCTCGAAAAAAGGTTCATCGGGAAATCAAAAGATCCGTCAGTGAAGAAGGCCAAAGTGGAAATCCGTATAGAACAGTTTCGGAAAACATGTGGCCATGTCGGCGTAGGCTGCTTCAGGGGGGAAAAGGGGGGAATCGTAGGGGGACGTCCAAAGGGGAGAGTCATGGGCAAAGACGGGCAAGTCTACGTATGACTCGTTTATAACATGACCGCGGATGGGTTTTCGCCATAAGCAGGAAAATGGTGGATAAGAGAGAGGGAAGGGGTCCATGAAAAAGAGGGAGGAGCTCACTAGCGGGAAGGAGACAAGTTGAAGGGGGGAACTGATGGAAGTTCCTAGAAAGGAGGGGGTCGAACAGGAGGATATGTCAACGAAGGAAAAATCCGTTAAGGGGGCAAGAAATCTTGCGAGGCGTTTTGGAATAGTATCTCAAACTAGAAAAGAGCGAAAAGGATTCAAGCCGCCGAAAAAGATATCGAACCTGACCAAAATACGGAAATCGGAGGAACGGAATTGGAGAGGGGGGGGTTCAAAACATGTAAGCCGCAGGAAAAGAAGGAAAGGGGACTGAATCCTCCTGCTCTTGACTAGAGAAGCTGGAGAAACCGCCGAGAGAGGATGCACGGGGGGAATTTGGATTCTCAGGCATATAACGGGGGGGAAAATACACTCGCATATCGAGGGGGAAGATGGAAGAAGGGGAAAGAAAGAATGCGGGGGAAATCGATGGCCTGTCGAAAAAAAAACATAAGAGAATCGTCGCAAAGTGTACGCGTCAGAGGTGAAGATCCCTGAAAAAAGACGCACTAATTTAGAAAAAGAACCCGAACAGGGCAAACTCTCCTAAGGGGAGGTTTCCAACGCGCCGGGGAGGGAACTCTTGAAAACATGCTCTCGAGTCGAAGGAAAAGGGAAGAAACACAGTGTCTCCTCAGCGCGCGGGAGAGGAAAAAAAAGTAGACCCTCTACAGCCGGACTCAGAAAAGGAGTCCAACGAAGATCCTCAAGAAGAGCTGAGTTCATGGCCGCAAAAGGATGGGGGGGGGAGAGGATCACAACAACAACGGGAGATCCCATCGTCCATTTGCGGCAAGGGGGAAACGGACTTAAAAGAAGAAGTCTAAGAATACAGCGGAACATGAGAAGAGGGGGGGACTTAGTTCTCTGATGAAGGAGGGAGTCATCCTCTCGATGAGGATAAAAGGTTGAAAGAGCTGAAGGAACTCTCCTGGTATCATGAGGGGGGGGGAAGAGGAGGCTCATTTCAGGGGAAAACCTCCACTAGTCTAACTTATTGAGCGGGGGTCTTTGATGCCGAGAAATCTCTCTTAAATATTGCACGGGGAAAAAAATAAGGGGCAGTGAGAGAAAAACTGTGATAGGGCGTGATTCGTTTCGTTTTTGTTTAAAGAACCGGAAAGGACGTTTAAATTTATTCTCTACTTTAGGGAGAAGATCAAAAGAGTGGATAGAAGGGGCGAGATTTGGACCACGGGGAGAGTGGGCATCACAACTCAAACAGTGGACTCCCTAATGAGGAGGCTCAAGGGGGAGGGAAAAGAGAAACGTCTGTTCGAAGCAGAAGAAGGCAGGAAAATTCTTACAGCGTCCGTTCCCAAACTATCAGTATGGAAAGAGCAGCTTTGAATGGGGTAAGGTGCTATATAGGGGGAAAAGGGGGGGCCAAACCCCTTCTTATTGACGCGGAAAGAAAGAGGGGGTCACGCTCAGTTGATCAAAGTCCTAACGTGATAACCTTTCAATGCATTGGAAAGTGAAGCAGAATTTCACGGCAAGACTTTCCAAGTGGGATGAAAAATCTCCTTGGGTTGGGGACTTTCCGTTCCAAAAGGTCGAAACGAACTACCTTTGAGAGAAGCGAGAGCCTCGGATCGCACTAATCGCCTAGATATCGGGGGAGAAAAAAAACCCGATCAACGCCTCAAAAAATTGAGAAAAAACAAACAAAGCTTCTGTTTTGGGGGACCTGGGGAGCTCGAGAAAAGGAAGGAGGCGGCGACTTTCTATGCGCAAGGAAAATCCGGAAAAAGGATCAGAGGGATGAGGCAACATAACGGGGGGGTCTTGGCCAAGGAACAAACCGCCTTTACGAAGACAATGCCATGTTCATGGCGGGACAAAAGTCGAAAGGGGGGGAAATTGGACGTTTGACGGGAAGAAAGGCTCATGAGGGGGCCCGATGAGCGAGACTTCTGAGCCCGAGGTTCCGACTGAAGGGGGGGGATCTCCGCGGCAAGGCAAGGGTTAGCGCGCGGGGGCCAGCGAAGAAAATTCAGAAGGACTTGTCGGCAGCTGTATGAAAAGGGGTGGAGGAGGCCGACGCAAAAGGTCGAGGTGCTAAAATGCATGGAACGGAAACGCCACCAAAAAAAATGGCACAAATTCCTGAGAGGGTCGCTCGAAAATCTGACGCAGAGTCTGACTAGTAGAAATTGTGTAAGGGGGGGACGCCGTCATTTTGGGGCAGATCATCCTCTGAAAAAATACCCATCCATAGAAAGGTCCTATGCAGTACGGTATCCAAACAAGTAGGGAAGAGGGGAGTTAACCGATTGAAAGGATTCCGCACATCTGTCGTAAGGAGGAGGGGGAAACTGGCAAGGAAAGGTTCCACATGAGCTACCGCCCAATATACGCAACAAAGGGTAGGAGCTATTCGCGAAAGGAAGGCGCCTTTTTGCGGGACGAGACGCTATGTAAGAGGGAGGGATTTATCGAACCGCAAAATTACGAGACCGGGAACAAAAAGACTCAATGAGATTTTGTGGCGAAGGGCTGCTTGCAGGCAGGCCCATGTGTCACGTACTTAAGAAAGGTTTCAAGGAGTGGTTGAGGAAGGCCAAGTAAGAAGGGTGGGAAAGATATGGCAGAGCAGATTGTAAGCGAGAAAATTAGGTGGGCGGGAGCGCCACTGGACACCGGGTTAAAGGAAGTGGAGAGCAATCTTGCGATCAGAGGAAGGCTTGGGGGGAGGCAGCGTTGGGGGGAAAGAAATCTGCTCAACATGCCAACGAGGGAACGACTTGCACATGTCAGAGTGAAGGGGGAGAGTACTTCATCGGAAGATCCGCCTGACCTACAAAATCAAGTTTTTCCCAACATAAAAGAACAAAAAACGCGAAGAGA
>Ga0179593_1373396_pt1 | contig 10257 bp, 22 predicted proteins | sample CZODoug2_1_08_16_FD_185931 | JGI IMG/M metagenome (GOLD analysis project Ga0179593, IMG submission 185931) | Vadose zone soil fungal communities from Angelo Coast Range Reserve, California, USA - CZODoug2_1_08_16fungal (PacBio error correction) | ecosystem: Environmental > Terrestrial > Soil >...
TCTTCAAAGGGGAGGTTTCCGTCCAAAAAATGCAGGTTTCATCGAAGAGAGGTTGGGTCTGGTAGTGGGTAGACGCAAAGGATGTCCAGTTTGCTAAAATAGGGGAAAGGTCAAGATGATGATGGGGGGGGGAGGGGGAAGGGGACACGGGGAAAAGAAAGGGCATGGGCAAAGATTAAAAAGGGGACTCATCCTGACACTTGCTGCTGACAGTTCCGGTTACCGATGTCCTCAAGTCAGAGAGCTTAAAGGGGTTCGAAGGAAGGGGGAGGGAAAAATTGAAAGAAAAAAGAGAAAAAGGGGATAGCTAAAAAAGGGGGAAAAACAAGGAGAGGAGTCTGTTTGGGGGGAAATACAAAAATGACAAAAGCTGGACCTAGCAATGACAAAAAGATAAAGGGGTGGGGTGGATAGCAATCTTAAAGTCGGGGTGTGTGGGTGAGGAGGAAAGGAAAATGCAGAGACAAAAAAAAAAAAAACACGAGAAGACTGACCGGGTGGGAAGATTGGAGAAACACAAAAGGAGAGTTGGCGCCACTGGTAGGGGGACAAAAGAGGTCAAACATTAGAAATGAATAAGGGGGGGGAGGGGACACCAAGGGTGGCTCAGGATATAAAACTCTTTTGGGGAAACCTATATCAACCAACGGCCCTAACAGGGGGAATAGCCAATCAAAATCAAAGGGAACTCAGGGAAGAAAAACAGATTGTAGGAAACAGGAAAAAAAACCCTTGGGAGTAAAAAAGTTGCCAGACAGAGAACACAAAGCCTTTAAAAAATGGAACTTACATTGTATCAGAAATGACCCATTGCATACCTGAAAACTGACCATCGCATTTTCAGCAAAAGGGGGAAGGCAGACATGTTAGGGGTATCCCCATAAGGAAAGAAGCCTAAGTGCGCCAGGAAGGAGGAGGAGAGGGGGAAGAGTCAGGGGAGCAAACAAAAAAAAGTTACAGACAGGGAAGTAATTTTGAAGGGCTTGAGAAAATTAGTTGAAGGAGGAGGGGGTGAAGGGCACGATTCAGAAGGAATTGATCCGAGGGAGGGAAAAAGAAAACTGAGACAAAAAAGAAAAATTTTGGTTGTGGGAAACTGCACGCAAAAGGGGGAGAGGGACAACCGATCAACAAACAACCAGGAAGGGAACCCAGTGAGAAAGAAGAAGGAAGGTCCATGCATAACAGCCATAATCAGTATGGGCCACTGACCATCTCTCAGACAAAAAAAAATCGCTGCACAGATCGCGCAGGGTGGGAAACAAAAACTGCATTTCTGGGGGGCTAGAGGGGAAAGAAGAGTGCGGGAGGGTTAAAACTCAAAAAAAAGTTTTTTGGGGAAAAAAACAGTCGAACCACATTCAGGACACAGGAAAAAACATACTGTGAATAGGGTTCTTCCGTCTGTTCTTGTCAGAACAAGGAAAGGGAATAGAGGAAAGTAACCTGGTCCCCCGAGGGGGAAAAAGGAGAAAAGGTGGAAAGGAAGGAAGCTTATGGACGGAGGGGGGTGGGCACGGAGGGAATAGAGAAAACTTCATCGAATCACAAGGTAAGGAAGGTAAAGGGGGGTAAGAAAAAAATCCATTAGTAACTTGGGAGAGCGGTGAGGAGGGAAGGGGGAGAAATGTTAGAAAAAGACAGTTAAAGGAATTGGGGTCTCTACCTGTCCGCCAAAAGGGGTTTAGGATGGGGAGAAAAAGGAAGGGGATGGAGGGGGCTTGTTGGGGGGGAAAAAGGTATAGAATTGAAGATTTGAGATACCGGGGTCTCACCAATATGGTGGAATATCCTAAGAGGAACACAACTGGGTGTCCCCGCAGCTATTTTTATAGATTGAGAGGTGGAAGAAAGTGGAGTAAAGGTTGGTCAAAGAGGAGAAAACGAGATTAGGGAGAAATAGTCATCTAGGAGAGGGGTTGGGAACGGTGGGGGGGGGGGGGGAAGAGAGGGGGGTCAGCAATAAAGAAAAATAAAAATTTGAAAAAAGGTTTTCACAAAACTTAAAAAAAAAGGGCTAAAACCAGGGAGAAGGGGGAGGGTCACGGAGAAGAATAAGTTTGAAAAAAAAAAAAGCGACTGAGGAAAGAGGGGAAACCCTTGATGTCTAACCTAAAAGCGGAAGCCAGAGTGAAAAGGGGACAGATCACACAAGCATGAGGAAGAAAAAAAATAGGTCAAAAAAAAGCACAGTGGAAGGAGGTCTGAGAAAAAAAAAACTCTTGCAAACGAAAACAGTAGAAGGACTATGGGGGGAAAAGCAGTGTCAAAAGGTGACCAGAATCTTGATAACCTGGTGAGCAACTGAAAAAGGAAAGGGGAGAAAGAGACGCAAAAGTCTGACAAGAAACCCCACCGAAAAGAAGAAAATGGAGGGAAATTTTTCCGTCGGGAAAGGATACATTAAAGGCAAGGAAGGAATCAATCAAAAGGGAAAAGAGGGGAGGAGAGGGTCATTCTGGGGGAGGAACTCATAGTTCTTCTGTGGGGGGTGAGGGGGGGGACCGGGCAGTTCGGGAGGAGTGTATCAATAATGTGAGCACAAGAGGAATGTTTAAGGGGGAAGGGTCAACAATAGTGGTATTCTGAAGAGGGGTGGGGGGGGGGGGGAGAAGTTCGTGGCGCAGCTATCCAGTAATTGCTGCGCCAGTGTCTGGACAACCGACGGACGGCACTTATCCAGGCTAAAAGTAGGGAGATCCAGAAGACAGAAGTTGAAGGGAAGTGGGAGGCAGTCAAAAAAGGGTTAAACTATTCAAAAAAGACAGGGAAAGAGGATGGGGTGGGGGACCACGATGATACCAGGGTTCAACTCTGACAGAGGCAATTCTAAGGTCATAAACGAAATTTTTAAAATGGAGGTTGAGAACACAGGAAAAGGAGTCTTAGGGGTAGGGGGGGGTTTAAGGCCCCAAAAAAAGGGACACAAGACTAAACTCTCAGAATGAAGGATTTCTCACAAAAGCAAGGAAGAGGGGGGTGGTTTGGGCGTGGGGGCAAAGAAGGAAAAAAAAAATAAAAAGAGAAGGAAGAAAAGATAGAAACTGAAGGGGGGAAAAAACCAGTGGGGGGATATGAAACCAAAGGGGGGGGGGAAACCTAGCGAAGTGAAATGGAAAAGGGGGGAAAAAGAAAAAATCATCAGACAAGCAGACCACTGAATGCAGGGGAAAAAAAAGGGAAAACCATGTGGGGGAGTCACTGTTGCCACGACACAACTCTTTAACTCTTGGGCAAAAAGGGGGGGAGGGGGACACATGCCACAAGAGGATCAGGGAACAAAACTTTGGACACATGAGAAGGAGAGGGAAAAAAGGGGGGGTATTTGCTTGGCGTGCCCTACAGAGACCAGCCAGGTAGTCGAGGAGAACGCGGGTCGGACATAAGAAAAAAGAACAAAAGCAAATGGGGAATGTTGAATCGCAGAGGGGGAAAGATTAAAGGGGGAAAGGAAGTAAGGGGGACCAGACTTTGAGTGGAAAGAGGGAGTTGATACATTGGAGGACAAAAAGAACACAGGGGTAGGCTCTGGGCGATGGGGATGGGAAAAATTGGGTTTCAATGAAAGAACGAGCCATGCCCTGCTAGAGGAAAAAGAGACAAAGTGTCAAAAGAAGGAAGGGATGAAAGTTCCAAAAGAGAAAGTAAATTGCCCCACCAATCTCTCTAACAAAAACAGGGTCCATCTGAACGGGGGGGGGGAATGAAGGGGGGAAAGGGGGTTAAGACTCGAAAGAGGGAAGGGGGATGTAATTCGGGGGAGGGGGGCAAGGAGGGAAAACCACTGAGGAAGTAAAGAACCAGAGGGAAAAAATTTTTGCTGTCGAGGCCTGTGGAGGGGGGGAAAAGGGTAAAATATCAAAGGTAGCTACGGGAAAATGAGGGAAAAAGAAGGGGAAAGGACGAGCGAAACGAAAGGATGCCTGAGGGGGTGTCCAAGGGGTGGCAGCGGTCTAGGACAACGAGGAGTCTCTGGGAGGCGCATGTTAAAAGGAAAAGTGGATGAACCACAACAACAGTGAAACTGGAATCAAGAGGGAGGGGGGGGCCAGGGGACATGGGGGTTTTTAGACAGAGGGGGGTGGAAACAAGGTAAAGGAGTTGGGGGCTTTTGGTCAACACCGAGATAGACCCCCCCAGGTGTGGAGGGAAAGATGGGAATAATGGTGAGAATATGATCCGGGTGGGCAGTGGGAAAAAGGGGTGGGTCTCACAAAGAGGGGTCAACTAAGACCACAATGTTGTCCCCGCAGCTCAGGGGGGGGGGGTATGGGAGTCCGTTGTTATGGGTCAAAAGATTGGACAGACGGGAGGACAGACGATAATTGCTTTTGGGGGAGAAGAGTAGGAAACACAGGAAGAGAGGGTGGAGTCAAAAGTTGCTCTCCTTGGGCAGAAGAAAACTGGGAAACAAAGGGGGGTACTTTTAAGTTTTCCAGAACTGGGGCTGGGAAAACCGGGTGACGAGATAGTGGGAGAAGGAAAACAAGGTCACAAGTAGATGTGAAACCACACATACCTCATCACTGAAACCACTGTATATGTCTACACCAATGGGGGAGGAGAAGTAAACCCAAGGGAGAAACAACTAAAGGCAACTGAAAAGGGCAGAGCATCTGGGATCAGGGGGGGGGAGGAGAAAGACTCCGAAGGGGAGAAATTCAGAAAAAGGGGGGAAGAAACTCTGATCCCACCAAAAAGGGGGAGGGTGTGGGACAAAAGTAGGTCCAACATCATCGGGAAAGGGGAGAAAACAAGTGAATCCTCAAACTGGACTGTCGATCCGAAACTTCAAAATCTAAATAACCCACCTACATAAGGTAGTGGGGGGGGGGGGGAAGGAGGCCCTCAGAAAGGCGGGTGAAAGAGGAGAAAAAAAAAAAAACGGATAGGAGTAAATGACCAAGGTCCGGAGGAAGAATCAGAAGGGTGGGGTGGGGTGGTCGGGACTCAAAGGAGATGTCGTGGGCAGAAGGTTTCTTAAAAGAGAGGAAAAGGGGGGGAGAAGCAAAAAAGTGGAGCAAGGGGAAATGTTTGGAAAAGGAGGGTCAAAAAGACAGTGGTTCGCTGATAGTCTGGAGAGTTTGTCATATGGTGGACTCAATTATCCTGAACAAAGGAAGCTACAGTGTAAATGTACAACCGTGAACTCTCATATGCTGAAGGGTTGTCAGGGGAAAGAACTTGGGTCCGGGAAAAATCAGTGGATGTTTTAGATCGAAACCAGGGGGAAGGATCGTGTTTGGGAAAAGTAAGAGGAGAGTTCTCCTCTGATAGACAGCCTCTCCAGGGTTTGGCCATTGGTCCAGGGGGGGGGCTTATCTTGGGGGTGAGGTGAAAAAAGGGGAAAGGGAGGCAGAGCCCACGAAACTCCTCATACAGGGAGGGGAAATATTGGAGGGTGGTGAGAGAAAGGAGAGAGGGGGAAGAGGAAGAAGGGGGAGAAAGGGGGGGGAGAGAAGGGGGGGTGTGGGTTGGATGATGGGAATGGGAGAGGGAGGGGGCTGGGATAGAAGGAAAAAATAGGCAGGGGGAGGGGGGGAATCAGTTGGGGGAGGATGGGGATGAGAGTGGTGGAGGGGGGGGAGAGTAGGAAGGGAGATAAAGAGGGAGAAGTAAACGGAGAGAGAAGGGAGGAGAAGTAGGGGAGGGGAGAAAGAGACACACACAGGACAACAAACAAACAACGAAAAAAAATAAATAAGGAAAGAAGAAAAAAGAGAGGGGGAGAGGGTAAGGGAAAGGACGGAGATGGCGTAGAGGTGGGGTGGCAGAGGAGGAGGGGAAAAGGGAGGGAAGAGGTGAGAAGATGGTGGAAGGAGAGGTATTAAAGGGTTTAAATGGAAAAGGAAGGGCTTAGATGGGGAGGGGAACAGAGTGGGGGATGGTGGGGGGACGTGGGGAGAGGAGGTGTAGAAGAAAGGGGAGGGGTAGGGGGAGTGGAAAAGGGTGGGGTGGGGGGGAGAAAGGGGATGAGGAAGGGTGGTAGGGAGGCTGAGAAGTAGACAATGAGGCCGGAAGTGATGGGGAGGAGTGGAACGAGGGAAGGAGGGCCAGGAGGTGGGGGGGGTGGAGTGGGAGATGGGGGAGTTGGGGTGGGGGGGGTAAATGGTGAGAGCGAGGGTGGCGGAAGAAAGTAAGGTGGAGTGGGGGAAGGGGGGAGGAAGGAGCAGAGAGAGGAAGTGGGGTAGAGGTAGAGTTGAGGGGGGAGCTTTTGAGAGGGAGGGGAGGTAGAAGGAAAAGAGAATCATGGTAGGGGATGAGGGCAGTGATGGGGAAGTAAAAGGGGAGGGGGGGAGGGGAGACCAACAGGAAGAAAGAAAAAGCAACCAAAAAAAAAAAGAAAGGAGACCACAGAAAACCGAACAAAAACAAACAAAAAAAAAAGGTAACGCACAACACAACAAAGAAAAACAAGAAAAAAGGAAACAAAACCACCCCATAAACAAAACAAAACACACAGAAAAAAACAAAAAGAAAAAAAAGAAAAAGTGGGGGGAGCGGGTGGGCTTGCGGGGGAGGGGATAATGGAGGGGACGTGGAGGTAGCGGAGATGGGATGACTGGTGAGAAGGCGGTGAGCAAGGGCAAGTCAAGGAAGAGGATCAGGGTCGGAGATAGATAAGGGGGATTGATGGCAAGATGGTGATGAGAGGAATCAAAAAAAGGGAAGGAGTTGGGGGTTGTGAGAAAGGGAAAATGAGGAGGAAGACGAAGGAGGGGGGAACGGAGGAGTTTAGAGGGTGAGGGGAGGGAGGGCTGTTGGGGGAAACGGGTGGGGGGCGATGAGGGGAGGGAGGAGAGCCGTGGGGGTAGAGAGAGTAGATTGAGGTGACGTGGAGGGTGAAAGCGGGGGGAGGAGGGGGAGAATCGAAGAGGGGTCGGAGGTGAAGTGAAGAGGGATTACAAGAGAAAAGAGAGACTAAAGAGAGAGGGGGTAGAAGTAAGGGAGAAGGGGGCTAGGGGGTGAGTGGGGGGTAGGAGAAGGGCGGGGGGAAGAAAAAGGGCTAAGCAGGGAGAGAAACCATGAAGGGGACCAGAGGTTGTGAGTGGGTATGGGTGCGAAAGGGAGGATGGCGAGGATGAAAATTAGAAAGGGTGCGGGACGGAAGGGAAGAGGGAGGACAAGGGGGTGGGTGGCAAGATCAAGTGGGTAGGCAGAGGTTGGAAGGAGGAAGGCGGGGGGGGGGTAGCAAGAGAGGGAGGGAGGAAGGGAAGAGGTGGAGAGGGTTGGAGGCGAAGACAAAGGGTATTTTGTAACGAAATCCCTAAGTAAAAATATGTAAATATACATAATATGAGGGAGACACCCAAGGTGTGGGAGAGAGGAGAAGTCCACATATTTTGAGACAAAAATATCGAAAAACACCTTACCTCACTGAAGATCTGAACACCGCAGAAAAAATGACCGACCAGAATTCGAGCAAATGACACCATTTGGATAAGTCGACTGTGTGGCCCCAAAACAACTCATTAATTGGGCAAGTTGCATCTAAAGGGAAAAACATTGGCACATCCCAACTCTTTTAAAAAACAAGCTGGAAAGTTCTGTACTTATAAGGGGGGGTTTGTTTGTACCAATCCTGGGCCGGCCTTAATTGCGGCCCGCAGTATTCGCGAACGAGGGGTCATAAACAAAGACAGTCATACATGTGGAAAAAAGTGGAACTTAACTCAGCTTTTTAGATGATTACCGTAAGGTCCTGTAAGGGGAAATGTGATCCGAGGTACAAGGACAAGGCACGGAAGACATACAAAAAGAACATTGCTTGCAAAAATGTTTGGACTAGGGGGGGGGGGGAAACTAAGGGGTTAAACTGCATCAGGAGCGAGAGAAAAAGTCAATTATTAATTGCAAGGAAAGACAGCATAAATCTTCGATGGGGTCTCAAACAACAAAGGGGAGAGGAGGCAAGAGTCGGGTGGTGCCATCTCACTGAAAGATTATTCATGGAAAGGCATTAACAGTTTCGTACGAAGAGAGGGGAATGTTATAAGGCAAGGGGGGGAAGAGCCAGCCACCCGGCATCGGTTGGAAGAAAAAAGGGGGAGGGGGTTCCAAGGCCGGTTTTCTTTGTCAGTAAGAGGGGGGAACCTATCGCAGGAAAAAAATAGTGAGTAATCCAACTAATAAAAAAAGAAGAGGAAGAATGAAAGAATTCTTGAAACAAAGTCTCCGCTTTCCTATATACAAAAGGATCGAGAGGATGGAGGGCAAAGGGGGACGGCAGGGGAGGAACAATCAAACTAACGTTAAGAAGATCTTCACTGGAAAAAAAAGTGGCAAAGGGTGAAAGGGTGGGTGGGAAATCAAGGTGCACAGAAAGTGTGTGGGAGTAGGTAGCAAAACCGAATAGATGGTGGGAAGGGATCTAAAATAATGACGTATGGCGGTATGGGAACAGGGGACGGTAAGTGGCTGGTGAGAGCACAAATATGGTGGATATCAACACACCCTAATAGAAAAGGGAACTCAGTAAGGGGGATATATGTTTTAGAGTAATTTAGATGTACCTACGTACGACAGAAAGGCGGTGTGAGAATCCAGTCAGTCGGAGAGTGTTTGGGGAGGACACGGGTGGGCTCTAAAGGAATAAGAAAGAAAAGAAGAAGATTGATGTTTTCCAACCCGACTTGAGGAACAAGAGAACTGATCATTGAGGAGGGGGCCAGGAACTTTCCATTATTTAACAAAAAAACAGACTCCGCTCACTGAGGGGGAAGAAGGTGAAAACCTGGATAGCTTCAAATGGGGAAAAGCGTATGAAAAAAATTCAAAAATCACAGCCACACGCCAGGGTTCAGCATCGGGAGCGGTGGGGACAGACAAGGAATCAAGTGGCCGAGTTAGAAAGATCGGGGGAAAAACTCTCCCAGGACAAACGCATGTAACAGATGGTTAACCAATTTGAAACCAGAATCTAACATGGGGAAACTTGACTCATCGCAATGTCTAACCCTCCATCACCCAACACCGAAACAAAAAAAGGGATGATTTCTCGATACCCTAAGAAGACATCAGGAAAGGAAGAAATTTGACACCAACCTTGAGGGAAGAGGGGGTGGACTTCACGGCCTGGGGAAGGTCTGAGGGTGTCACAGAAGTCAACTTCGGTGGGGGGGAGGGGGGGGTAGACCTTTCAGCTTCAGGAGTGACGTCATTTGGGGGGGGGAGGAAACATGGAGCCAGGGTGCAAGAGTCTGATGGTTTCTTCAAACAAGAAGGGGAAAAGGTCCCTGGAGGAGGTTGTCAAAAATTCTTTAGGGAGCCCTTGCCACTTGCATGACCCCAGTGGACGGGGGACAAAAGTATGTCGTCTCCAACCAATCTGCCAAGGAGGGGGGGAGAAATCCTTGGGACTTGAGCGCGTGATCCGCTTCCAATTGGGCCTATCCGAAAACGATTAAAGGGAGAGGGAAGAGGGTTGGGTCAAGGTACTGGATACTTAGAAAGAATAACAATGCTCAGGTCATCTCCATTGCCTAGCCACTTTTGCAAGGAGGAACATAAAATAGGAGGGAGTGTTCTTTTTTCTTTACGCCCAAGAACCCAAACGTGATAAAACTCAATACGGAAGGTAAATAAGGGCTCACACAAAATGAGAGGGGGGTTTACGCACCTGTGTGAGACATGATCAAGTAAAAGAATATATAAACAGAAAAATATGCTGGGGGTAGGGTCTCTTAGGATTCCACCATTGGGGAGACAACCGAGCGAAAAAAAAAGGGGGGGGGCGGGAGAAAAAGTCCCTGCCATAGGAAAAATCACCCCAGAAGCTCATCATACCGAATTAGGGGAAACCCTTTTTGGGGATAATTCAGACGGTTGCCCATAACACAACTCAAATCTGTGCACCCTGTGCATTGCTCACTTATAAAACATCACCATTGACAATCCAGTGAAACCCCACTGATTGCAGCACACGAGCCCTGCTTTAGGGGGGGGGGGGTGGGTAATCCACAGACTGAGGGGGAGGCCAGCGAGAGGGCACGCTTGTCCATATGAAGACTGACCAGAAACCATGACAGAAAATGTTTAATACTCTGGGGGGGAAAAATGGTTTATTATCAAAAAGCGTCAGATAGAAAAAGGTATCTGACAACCAAAAGACAAAGAACACATTTTTTTATTTAAAAAGGTGGGGGGTTACTATGGGGAAAGGCGAAAGTGTGATGAACCGTTCCAGGAAGGGGGGTGGGAGTAGAGTAAAAAGCAAAGTGGGTCCATATTATTAAAGGGAAAAGTGAGCGAAATGCC
>Ga0179593_1381322_pt1 | contig 10257 bp, 10 predicted proteins | sample CZODoug2_1_08_16_FD_185931 | JGI IMG/M metagenome (GOLD analysis project Ga0179593, IMG submission 185931) | Vadose zone soil fungal communities from Angelo Coast Range Reserve, California, USA - CZODoug2_1_08_16fungal (PacBio error correction) | ecosystem: Environmental > Terrestrial > Soil >...
GGGTTCAAAGCGCAGACCGCAACGGGGTCGTCCAGCCGGACGACTAGACCACGACAGTCTCTACCTGCCGGAACGGGAAAGAGGAACTACAGGGGGAGGCCGGCGGCGTCGCAAGTGGCTGAGGACTTCAAAGCTAAGGATTAGACCCACTGATTCCTCGATAGCCGCATCAAGGGGACGAAAAGAAAGCTTTAAATCGACCCAGGATTCAAATATTGTGGTTCGGAGGCAGACAGGACAATCTTTTGATCAGAAAACTTCCGATATAACGGCGGCATCATGGAGGGTGGCCCAATCCGGGAGCATGGGTGGCCCCGACAAGAACCATGGCAGGAAAATGAGGAGGTTCTTCATGCAGGGGGTAGGTTTTAAGGGATACGGTGGGATAAGTGCGCGCCAGGAATATGGGATAGGGACCTTACCTTTTTCGGATAAGACGTTTGTTAGATCATCTCCACGCATAACTGTCCCGACGCAGAACGAAGGCGGAGCGCCGCTGCAGAAGGACGTATAGGGGATGGGGCGGGAATGCAATTTTGTATACGATCAAAGCCATTACCACGCACGAAACATGATGCGGGGGAAAGGGGAGGGGACGAAGAGAGCCCTCATAGTGTAAGTTCGGTGGTCCAGGTTAGGTCGTTCTCCTGCACCTTCTTTTGTAGGACGAGTAAAGAAAAAGAGTTCTAGAAAATGTGGGAAGCTGCGATTCTGAGGGGGGTAATAGTGGCAATCGCGCAAATAATGGGACAGTTGACCATTTCTCGCAGCGCGGTCTATGATCAATGTACTGGGGAATAGATTCATCACGCCGGCTTAACGGCTTCCAGTCGCGAGAAAATGGCAACCCGGGGATCTAAGAGCGATCCAACTCCGGAAAAATGGGCTTTTACGCTTTTGAGTACTCTTGTTTCGACTTCAGCAAAGTGGGGGAAAAATAAACTTGAACTGAAGACATAATTCTTGAATAACGAATTCACTCTTAAGAAGGGAATGTGGCGAGAGTGCCAGGCTAAAGGAAAGCGAGAGCTGGGCAGTAAATGGCCCTATAAAATACACTCACCAGTTGGTGGCGGCAAGATTTAGGAAAACAGGGCAACGAGCGTTGGAACTGACTTTGTGTTAGCTGAGCGTTGCATACCGTCCAATTTGGCAAAATCGGGGAAAAATACTAGCGACGCCTAACCACCACAGGGACTCAACCAGATGAACGCCGGGGGAGGGACTTCACATTGCCGCTTGGGCGGAGCAGAAAGAATAAAGTGGGGGGCCCCCATTGAAGAAAAAAAGACAAAGCGACGAGCCTGTGAGTAAGAAGCACGAACAAAAATTCATCGGTCACGCGCGGAGCGGAAGGGAAGCTAGGTCGAGGGGGCGTCCATAAGCAAGACAACAGGCCGCTACGCCAACTCGCGGTGATTGCAGTACGATCGGACAGCGAAATTCACGGTATCGAATGAAAAGAGCGGCGAGTGACCGGCAAGATGGAGGTGTCCGAGACCAGAATGGACATTCAACTACAGGGCCCACAAAGAGTGCGACGACCACGCAGGACGGGGCAGGTCGATCTTCGATGGTCAGGCCGCCAACTTAAAAGTGTAGAATGGATTTCCGATCTCAATTCCATCGCGAGGCAAATGACCGAATTGAAAGAAGAAAATAGGGGGATCTTTAGGAGTCAGGGGGTGGGGAGAAAATAAAACAAACACAACGGGGGGAATGAGATCCAAACCACCACCCTCGGGAATATAACAGTCGAGGTCGGGATCATCACTGCGGGAGGAGTAGTTCGCTCGCAGTTGCGAGCGGGGGAATCCAGCCAACTGGTGAGGGGCGAGGAACCGACTTCGGATCTGACCTGCAAAAGGTCGCGATCACAAAAGAGGTCGGTTCTCAGGGGGGGGGGGGGGATCGGAAGCGGCGGGGGCTCTACAGGAGATGGGGTCGATGTAGCGCGAGAGTCGGCCTACCGTTAATTGAGGGTAGACGTCAGTTAATGAAATCCCCGCGTGGGGGCACGGCAATGGTGCAAAGGTACAGCTAACCATACCAGTCTGGCTAAACCGGATTGCGGGTTCTACCTTTTCGAAATCGATGAGCTGGAGTTGCGGATTAAGGACTACTCCGTCTCTTTTAGAGACAAAAGCAAAGGGGGAGAGTCTATTGAAGCGACGATTATTACAGAAGTCAGAAATAAGACGTCGGAGGGATCACTTTCTACAGTCACATTAGGACCTGATCTTCGCGAAAGGCTGTCACGCGATTGGGAAAAAAGAAGTAGGGGCGCAATATAAAACGAACGAAGGGATAACCGTCGAGTCAAGTTTCCAAATATGCAAATAAAAAGAGGGGAGGAAGGGGGAGTAGGAATTCTCCCCAGAGAGGAACGGTGGGATGGACACTCTGAGGCCTTCCTCATTGCCTCGTCTTCTACACGGACAAGGAGCAATAGGGAAAAATCTCCGCCCAGGGGATGTCTTCAGAAGTCAAGCTGTCTATTACCGCCAAGGTGGGATTAAGGGGGTCGGAAGAGGGATGAAAAGCGGGTGAAAAAAGGCTTTCATCAGGCGAGATGGGATAAAAGAGCAATAAAAACGAGTGAATACGAAGCCTCCGGGCAAGGGACAAGCTGGGTCAAAAAAAAAAATATTGAGACAGGAAAGGCTGATGGTCAACTGTGTCGAACTGGAAAGGATATGCATCAGGGGAAAAAGGTGCCTGACCGAAGGGGGAAAGGGGACGTCGGCCTAGGCAACCCTGGTCCTTGCCTACAACCCAAAGTGGGGAATAAGGGAACTACCGGGGGAGGGGCGAAAAAAGAAAGATATGAAACAGCAGGTTTGAGTGAAGTGGGGACACCTGTCCAAGCATCCGTGTCTTCAGGGGTGGGTGCAGAGAAGTTGTGGTTCAAATCAGAAAATCAACGGAAAAAAGTATCTTCGGACGAGCCATTGCGGGGTCTCTCGGGCCACACGGTCTAATTGAAGTTGTGGACAGATGACTCTAAAAAGAAAGAGATGACCTACAAAAAAAAAAAAAAAAAAAAAAGGAAAAGAAAAGGAGTTTAAAAAAATGTTCTCCGACTAGGGGCTCTCAATCCGTATACCGGAACCGAAACTCACATCAACCGCCGCCAAGCTGGGATGTGGTGGGAAGGGGAAGAGGGCCAAAATTCAGGAAGGATTGAACATCAGGGTGCACGCAAGTTCTATACCTGCGTCGGAAGAATAAAAAAAGGGGGGAAAGGGAAGGGTATCCCGATTTCGCGAAGAGGGGGCGAACCGGGCGGTTCGGTGCTTTAGGGAAAACTGTCTATAGTTACTATCAGGAGAAAGAATGTGGGGGGATCCTTCCGCGGGGTCTCGAATTAAAGGACGCGACAAGTTGTTCTATGCGTCCGCCTGGTCTCCGATTTAGACGGCACTTAGCCGGTAAGGAGCTATAAGGTTGAGGGATACCAACGTAAGCTGACACCGCTGACTCAACTGCTGGATCTCGTTCCACGGGGAAAACCTAGGGCTAAAAAAAAAAACAAAGAAGGAGAATAATAGTAGCGTGCTGCCCACTTCATGCTCAGCTGGTGTCTGTTGAAGAAGAAGGGTCCCAGAAAGACGAGAGGAAAGTCCGTCACGACTGACTATGCCGTTCTGCCTTCTATTGCCTGTTGTCGGGAGGGAGTGAAGTAAAGAAAGATTAAAAATAGATGAAGATGTGCAAACATGCCGGTAAGTCCACTGGTGAAAAAAAAGGGAGACCCAAGGAGGAGGGCCATGTTTTCCAAAAACTCCAAAAAAATACTGGAGAAGAAAAAAGAGACCAGAAAAGGAAAAATTGGGGTGAAAGCTTCCGTATAGAACTCTTCAAACGAAGAAATGTCAAGGGGTCAAACTCCTTTAGGAAGGGTTTGGACTCAACGGAGGTCACTGAAGCTTGGAGGAGTATCTTGAATGGAGGGGTTAGGGATAAAGTTTGGCATAGGTTGACTCATCGAGGAAGAACTCGAAGAAAATCTGGATAGGAGAAACCGTCAATGCGTTGATATAGGATTTACTCTGCAAAAGGACGGGGGCAACTTGAACCGCCGCAAAAAAAGAAGGCGCAGCGACTACGGATGGAAGAAGGTGGTCGGGACTTGTCGCAAAAACTCGCCAAAAATGAAACGCCTCTAAATGGGCTTTAAAGGGCGTGAAGAAGGAACAGGTCGAAACACCTGAACGTACTTCAATATTCGGGATGGGTCAATAAATGAAGGGGTAGTCGGGAGAGAGGACACCAAGTAGGTATCAGAAATGCGGGCTAGGCCATAGCTTGGGCGGAAGGAAAGTAAGTGTAATCGGCGGTTAAGGCGACGAAGTTAAGGGAAAGAGGGCAATGTTCGAAAAGAAACTCGGGTTCGGAGTGATAGACATATGGGTCTGAGATAAGGAGGGAATTCGGGGGGAGACGCGGAAGACTTTGGGAATGCCTCACGGTGCTACTAAAATCTCGGGAGCGAGAGACGGAAAAAAAAGGAAAGACGTGGATTCTGGGGGGTACTGACCTTCTTGGTCGACATGAGCCAGTTCGTTTTATCAAAGCAGGAGAACTTGTGAAGGAGTGAGATCAATGAGTCAGAAACATTCAACGCAAGGACGTTTCGAAACGAGGGCCAGGGCAGGCTATAACGGAAAAAATACGGTCGGGGGGCAGGAAAGAAATCATAGAATCAATCCCGGAGGTTTATTAACTTCACTTATAGGGACAGGAAACACGGGGGTGAAACTAGAGGCTCGGATAATGTCCTGGAAGAGGGGAGTGAAAAGAGTAGTTGGACACGTAAGGGGTCCAAAGAGACAGCCCGGTGACGGGAAGAACGGGGAAACGCATCGGGGGGAAAGGGTACTGACTGAACATACGGAAAAAACGAAAAATTGAATTCACGGGAAATGGAAAATACACGCCAAACTGGGGTGGTGGGCATGGTTTGGTCAGCCGGACACGAAGGCATACGGGGACAAAAAAGAAAAATAACAAAACTTCGGAGGGTATCACTCACTGCAGCGGGTGGAAGCAACTGATGTGGGATTGGGGGTACTCACAGTTTCCAAAAACAAGTGCCAAAAGCCGAAAACTCGAGGGGTGGGGGGGGGGGAGGAAACGACTTCGAAGAGATCACGGGAATACGTCAGGATCGGAAAATGAAAGGTTGCAAGTAACATAGAAGTTAAAGCAAGCCGGAATTCAACGGAAAGAGGCCCACAATATTAAAAAACGATGCCGGTAGAAGGAGAACCGGGGTAATGTTAACGATGCCTCCGCAACTTAACTTTTTTCTGGGTTGGTGTAGACGGATCGCAAATGGGAAGAGCGGAGAAATGAAAGAAGTTATGACAAAAGTAGAGAAAGGGGAAATGGTGTTGGGTAGCTAAGACACACAGTTATTATTCGAAAGGACACACAAATAGGACCCTCGGCGATGAACCGGTATTGTCGGGGGAGGGTATCAATCAAGAAAAGGGTGAAGGTCTCTTAATTGTACAGCAAAACATAGCACACAAGGAAGTGGCTTGGCTTAAAAGAGAAGGGAATCGCTAAGGGGCCATTTCTCAGTAGACCGGCCGCTGGTCGGGGGCGATATTTTGGGAAAGGGGAGAGGCATTCCCTAGGATACTTTAACAGATCACATGGCACTGGGAAGAAGGGTCTGGACAGGTTAGACAAAAAAGCGAGGGGGCTACGGTCTTCGCCTCCTTACAGGAAAAAACACGATTGGGGGGTATGCTGCTGGGGAGAGGAAAAGGACATCACCATCCTGAGAGGTACTACCGGCTTTCTCTACAGGTATGAAGGCCTCGTGACAGACGGGGTAACTGGGGCGGTAAAAATGAGAGACACTCTTCCGATGTCTTTCAAAAAAAAAGATCCCCAAAAATGGGAAGGTCATGTAAATTGCGCGCGGGGAAGGACGTCTGAAAGTTTCAAAGACACCGAGGCGGGTAAAAGTGGTAAAAGGGTCCTGCTTGGAGGTAAGGAGCGGACATACGGGATTGACGAGGTGCAATCAAAAGGTACGGTATTGAAAGAAAGGAAGTACACGACAGAAATAGTAGAGGAGTGGACCGCCGAAGACATGACAAGAAAAAAGCGAAGGGTTAGGGTAAAATTGATCTAACAGAAAAGGAGAAGTGCCGGGCAGTCGGGGATACGGCCGAAAGCGCAGGTCTGAGGGGGGTCTGGGTCATATGGTTATGAAAACGGGGTCGAACGAAATGGGGGGGGGAGAGGGGGTTCTTCGGGAAAGTCAGCTGGAGAGGATAAAAAACACGAATTTTTCAAAAAGTCAAATAGGAAAGAAAAAAAGTTCAAAATCAGAAGATCGAGAGGGGGGGGCTTCGCAAGAGTCAATCTCATCAGCAGAGTTAGAGAAGCCCGCCGTAGCTTATCTAGGGAGAAAAATAAGAATCATCTTGGGTAACGAACTGGGGCCGAAGGTGCCAAGGAATCCTCCGGGAAGAAGGGATTACAATAGAAAGATCATTCGTGGATCGAAAAAGCTATAGCTCGCCAGGGGGGGTAGATCACGAAGAACACAATTGGGGGTTGAGAGCAAAACATACAGGGCTTATTGACAGCTGACGAATATGACAATATTAGGTGACAGTTTTGCGAAGTCCGGCAGAAAGAAAAGGGACCCGCATAAAATTTGGGAGGAAGGTATGGGTGGAAGGAGGGGGAAAACAAAACGAAGACTATCCTCTATCCTGAAATGATCTCTCCGATGAGGGGGGACAGCTGGTTGCTCCGAGGGCGATGGGCCGAGGGATCATAAGAAAGAGATATATACGAACAAGGAAACGACTAAAAGGCCCTTGAGATAAGACTAAAGGACAACTATCCAGACACGCATCCTAACTAAGGGGGGGCGGAGAGGGCTGACTGGGAATGGAGAGTGAGGTCCACTTCCAACTTAGTTTTGCAGCCTTGAACGTAGAATTTGATCTCATAATCACTAGAGGCAAGATCCCAAGTTGAAAGGATGGTAGCTAATTGCGGGTGGTGAGATGAGGAAAGGCAGGGGGTCCATATTTTCAAGGTCCTACTGCAGGGTAGAAAATCTAGAAGGAGATTGGAGCCATCAGGGGAGGCCCTTGGGGAAGGGACAAGCAAGGGGTTGGCGAGAGGCGGGTAAAATAGAGGGGCGACATCAAAAGCTGGGCATTATCCGTCTCGGCACACTAGTGCGAAAAGCTCTGCGCGGAGTAGCGGGTACAACTACTAAGACAAACCACAGGAGTATTAGTTAAAAATGAGAGATGGGGAGAGGCCAGACGAAGCCTCAGGAGTCTGTCAGTCGCATAACCGGAACGGGCACGAAAGAAAGACTCCTGCCTGACAAGCTGACGACAGAATAGGAAGGCGGCCTAGAAATTGTTTCGCAGGGGGAGGGGAAATTCAGGAGCTCGGACAATCTTCCTCTAGGACAATCGAAAACTGCAGCCTAAAGTCAGTTTAAAATCGGCGACCCACATGGGGAAAGAAGGAGCGTATATTGCGAAATGAATAAAAGCTTGGAAAAAATCGAAGTCAGGATGACGGCTCGGCAAATTCACGAGTCAAAAATCATGAAGTTTTGCAAAAGCGAAGGGAAACATTAAGGAACAGAGTGGAGAAGGGAGGAAAGAGTTGAGGTTGGGAGAAGGGGGTTGCATGAGGACCTAGACGCCCGAGATAGGATCCCAATTCCTGTGGGCGGAGATCGCGTGGTAGCGGACCTCATCGAACTTCGAAGAAAGACGCAGTCCAGCCAGAGAGCGAAAGGGGATCGGGTGGTTAGACCCATCAGAAACAGAGGAAGCTCACTTATGCCGGGTCCATTTGGAGTAAAAGCCGAAATGGGGGCGCAGAACACCTTAAAACAGGTCACTGGTCATAGGAACATACATAAAAAAAGATGGGAGGGCCTGTCGACTGACAAAAAGGGGTATTGGCTACAAAGGGGGCGCGGCCAGCGGAAAAGGACTGCTCTCTGGATTGTAAGAAAGGATTAGGAGGAGCATGAATAACTGGGGTCAGGGGGTACGCGCGTAAAGGGGCAGACGATTTCTGTAGCTTTCAGGAGCGAATTCCGTCGACGACTTGATAGCAGGGAAGGCACGTACGCGGCTCTAGAACTGAAGACCAAGAAGCGGTGAAGCTGGAAAAAGGAAAATGTGATTTGGGTAGACTTCATCCAATTGGAGTGTAAGAAAAAAAGGAAGGTCAGGGCGTCAGTCACGGGGGAGGAACCGGGAAACCTAAAACGTTGCGCCGCATCCCTTGAGGTACGATGCCGCCAAAGGAGACTTAGGGAGCCATGAAGCGGAACTCCTCAGTAAAATTTGGCATTCTATTTCCGAAAAACAAAACACGGAATTGGCCTGTAAGTAAGTAGCCGAGTGTAGTAGGAGGGGAGTGGCGGGAGAAGGTATTGCAAAAAGCGAAAATCCAAGGGCTCGCACGAGTAATCAAAAACTCCAAGGAAGGACTGTCGGACACCAAATGAACGCCTCTGTCAACTACAGAAGGTACGAGTATCGGGGAGAGAAAGCACAGGGGGGTGTAGAGAAACAGCGCGAGCCATCTTGACAAGCGACAGCACACAGAGTACGGAGTCTATCCGACGGTCGCGCAAACCGAGGGAAGCAAGAAAGAGGGGATGATGGGTGAGAGCGGTAAAGGTTGAACTCGACAGGAAGCATCGACAACTCGCTTGTGATGGGCGGAAATCTCGAATAGACTGCACGGTATCCGGGAAGAGGAGAGCGAGGAAGGCAAAGTTCCGAAAGGAGTACAATGAAGGATAAAGCCCACAATTTCACACAGGCCTGATCTTCATGAAGATCATCCGGGTACCGCACCCTTACACCTTTGGGGCTTGGGGGGGGGGGAAGATCGAATAGAAGAAAAAGAGTACCCTGCAAGTAACACCCTCGTTAGAAAGGGTTAAGTGGTGTTTTAGACAAAAACAAGTATTAAAAAGGAATCACTCACTGACAATCAAATCGAACGAGGTCTAGCGGTAGAAGGCGGTTCCAGGAGGATGGAAGGGGGAGACGGGGAAACCATCCAGAGAAGGGTGGGCTGCTATATCTTAGTGCGACCACTGCCTCGTGTAGGGGCGACGAGGTGGGGGGGGGGGGAAGGGGGAGCGAGAAGGAAGAGAAAAAAAGGGACCAGAGGTCACGTGCTCAAACCAGCGCACATGATACCTGCAGGAGCTGTGAGAAGGAGGATGGGAAAAAAAAGACAAATCAGGTTGTTATAGCGGGGGGTCGGCGCAGGAAAAGCTAGACACGCCGAACTAATTAGAAAAGCTGCGAAAAACGTTTTGATAGGGATACTTTACCCTGTGGGGTCGTGATTCAGGATTAGAGACAGCAGGGTCAGATTGTCAGCAGGAAACAACAAAGGGTGAGGGAGGTATTTGGCTGCGAAGTGGGACTAGGACGGACAATGGCTGACCGAGGAACCGTGTCAAAGGTGCAGGACAGGAATGCTTGGCAGTGTCGCTCTCGAACACTGGGTCTTGTTGGAAAGTCAGACTGGGGGTTGCGAAAAACGATAAAGAAGACCACTGATCGTATCATGATCAAAGAGGTGCACGGTGGAGGGAAGCAGGAAGAAAAGAAAAAAGGGGGGGGAGGAGAGGTCAGTATTCCAAATTCCTCGCCGGGATCAAAGATAGCCTTGCCAGTGGGAAAAATTTCGACAGGCGCGAGGAATTGATGTTGCCCGATATCTGAGCTACAGCGCATGCTGGCTATTAAACAGCAAAGGTGTGCTGAGAAAGGGAAAGAATCAAAAAGCATCCCTAAGAAAAGGAGAACGAGATGTTCTCAAAGAAGGCCAGATCGCACGCGTTGCAGAAGACGCCCCGAAGAAAAAAAGAGAAAGAAACAGGAGGATCACTCAGGGAGGCGGGAAAGGAGGGGATACCTGGGGATACCTTTAATGCTTCTCCCTCCGAAAAAGCGGTTACAAGCACGAGCCAGGGTCCTCTGGAAAGCTTTGCCGCGAAAAAAAGGGGTATTTTCTGGGAAAGAAAAACGAATTTAGGATCCGCCGAATGGATGGATCGGAAAAAAATCAAAAGAAGGTTAATAGGGCAGGTTAGAGTCAGTCCTTAAAAAAGCCTGTACCGAATCAATCCGAGACGGAGGTAACGGGGGGGGGTCAGGATTATTTTGCAAAGCCAATCAAGAAGTGAGACGGCAAGGTGAGCCGTTACTGGTTGGGGGG
>Ga0179593_1454898_pt1 | contig 10257 bp, 16 predicted proteins | sample CZODoug2_1_08_16_FD_185931 | JGI IMG/M metagenome (GOLD analysis project Ga0179593, IMG submission 185931) | Vadose zone soil fungal communities from Angelo Coast Range Reserve, California, USA - CZODoug2_1_08_16fungal (PacBio error correction) | ecosystem: Environmental > Terrestrial > Soil >...
CACGCGCAAGAAAGAAAAACGCAGGACAAATCGCACTCGGCTGCACATTCTGTCCAGAGGAAGCTGACGGAAAATAAACTCCTATGGAACAGATCAAAGCGACATCACCATCGCACAGACAGAAAGAATGATGGTGGTACTCGCAGAGAGTCATCTGGGGTATCTTCGTCCAAATCTGAACGCAAACAAAGTACTCAAAGAACGGGGGGAAAAAGACCAGCATGAGGAGAAGAGCAGGCAAAGCGGTCGAGTTCAATTGCTAAGAAAAAGACGATAGAGTCCGATTTGACAAAAAACCAGCTGAAGCAAAGGAGAAACACCAAGGTTCCTTCGTCTGGTTAAAACCCCAGATGCAAAAATCGGCTCGAGAGGGGGGGCAGGGGTGGCATGATCAAAAAAACAAGAAGAATCAACGAGAGCGTCTTCTCTCTTAATACCTGGAGAGAGTACCGTGAAAAGCGAAGGCATTATGGGGCTCGCCGATGGTGGGACAAAAACCATCAAGAGAAGGAGGTGCTCAATCGGGACAAACGCAAAATTGGAAGGGGGGAAAAAAGAACGGACTTTATAAAAAGGGACTACCTACGCTTTAAGGCATAGAGAAAGGGCAACATCAGGACAAGAAATCTTGTCAATTACAAAAAAGTGACCGCCAGTTGAGGTTACAGGGACAAGGGCATCCTGTTTCTGGGGAGGGAAAGCGGGCTCGTCATCAAGGGAAAAAAGAGACCTCCTTTCCGGTAAGTGTAAGGGTTGGGCGGCATCTTTCTACTCAGGGCCGACGGGGGGGAAAAAATTAGATGGAGGCACATGACACGGGGGACAGTGGGGGTGGAGTTTTCGAAGGATATCTGCACAAATCAGAAAAAAAAGAAAAAAGGACCTTGCTATAACACCATATCGGCACATGCAAATAAAGAGTGACTGTGTAACGTGTTTTTAAGTAGGTACTGGAAAACTCACGCAGAGCCATCACCTTCAATCAGAAACGTGGCGGAGAAACGATCATCCTATTACTTCGGACACGATGATAACGAGAAAAGATGAAGGTCCGGTCGGGTGGCTTTCTGGAGGAACGGAAGGTGAGGCGTGCAGGAATACTACCCTATGTCCGATGGGCGGGGGAGGTGGGTTGACTATTTCATGACGACACGTAGGGGGGTCACAGAGGGGACAGTTTATTCGACATATCCATTGAGATTCGAGAGGAAGGGAAAATGAAGCAAACGTCGAAGGACCTCAGTAACCGACAAAGATCATGAAAGAGGGGAGTAAGAGTCGCAGTATTCGAAATATAACCGATAACAAAGACGATCCTAATGTGAAGGCAAGAGAGGAAGAGGGAGTCCGCAGGTTACATACGACCCTCCTTGGGTGGGGAATGTCCCTCGGGGCCGTCGGGGACTGAGGGTAAAAACTGAGCCGGTTGCAAAACGAATGGACGTGGAAAGAAGGGCCTCAATGAAAATGACATACGCCGATTGGCGCTATCAAACGAGGAGCAGGATGGCGAAAACCGTCTTCTGGGGCGCAGCATTTCGTCATAAGAACCGGGGAATGACCACGTCAAAGAACACATTTACGGCAAAGTCAACTGTTGGGATAGTACAAGGACGCCGGGAAGAGAGAGATGAAAAACGGCGGACTGAAAAGGCAGGGCGGAGAAGCCGTACCACAAAATGTACCTCTGTTCAGAAAAGGATGACCTGGGGAGAGGGGACGAACAACCAACAACATGGAGGGGTGGGGGGGTGACCAGATGGGATGCCACGCAGAAGCCACGTCTCCGAGGGGAACGCTTTATAAGAAAAAAAGAACGAATATCATGGGAACTCGGACTTACATGAGGGGGCGTGGGATAGCTCAGGCAGACAGATTGGTGCGAAAGGAGTGCGAATGTTTTTGAAACTGAATAAGGGGGTGGGGGTGTAGTAAGTCCAGGAATAATGTGAGCCACCGGAAGACGGTGAAGGTGCAAAGAAACAAAACAAGGCTTTATCCAGCAGTCGTGTTTCAAGTACAAACTGCGGGTTGCACGAAGGGTGGGGCTGCGAAAAGGGAAGAAAGGGGGGCCCAAGAAAAAGTGACAGAAGGCCAGGAAGAAGAGAAATGTCGGGGGGAGCAATGCTCAAAGAAACGAGGTCGGGCTCTTCACTAGGACAATGGATCTCTTGCAGTAGCAAATTCGGAAAATGATAAGGGAAAGTTGTTGGGAAGGGGCGCGGGAGGTATGGGTCTTTAAGAGGAAACCCGAAAAGACGGTTTGGAGACTAAAAGAAGAAAATTGGGTGCCACAAAAGCACGTTCAAGCAAGAAAGTAGTGGAGGGCACCGGTGCCAATGGGAAGAAAGAAGAGAAGGGAAGACACTAGAAGCGGCTATCTTCGGGGGACTGGGGGAAACAAAAAAAATCCTTAAAGAAAAGACATGGGGAAGAGCAGTTAGATCCATAAATCAGGAAAAGAGTAAAAGATCGGCGGGCAAGAAGGAAAGGGTAGACTCGCGAGACGAAAGCAATTCACCAGGGGGGAGATTGGGAAAGGCTATTTCCGATAATACTAACCCTAAAATTATAGTAATCATAAGTGCTCACTCAAACAAAAAAAGGGGGGGGGGGGGGGGGGCGAGTGAAAAAGTAGATTGCTCAGGGTCATAAGAGGAGGAACGATCCAAAAGAAACAGATTAGGCATGCCAAGATCGGACTACCAACCAATAATGAGACAAAAAATATCTGGGAAAGCCGGGAAAGGCAAAAAGGGGTGAGAAACATACCATGAAAAGGGGGTGCAAAAGTCTTGTTGTTTCTTCAGTCAACACCGAAAAGGGGAGAAAGAGTCAGACTCCTTTTCGGAAAGTTGACCGGCATGTTCGAATGAGGCTGCGAATTGGAAAATTCCCGAAAAGGCGAGACGAATTATTATCCCGTTCTAGAAGGGAGAGGGGAGGGAAAAAAACCTCTTGCTTGCTACCGAAAAGGAGAAAGAGCATAACTACTTAGACAGCACACAAAAAAAGGAGGCAGATGCGAAGGTAGCGGCATTCACAGAGACCAGAGGAAAAAAGGTTTGGACATCTAAAGACCGCATAGTTCCAAGAACCGAAAAACCGCGAAACGGCGTCTTTCCTTTCAAAATGAATAGGAAGGAAAAGTTAATGCGAAAGGGAGAGCCTACCGCATAAACAGAGAGGAGGAAAAAAGGGAAAGAAAAAACAAGAATCGATTCCCTTTGAAACCGCGGAGGGAAGACAAAAACGCCTTTACACAGGCAGGCCCCAAAGGGGGGGAGGAACAAAATACATTATATTTTCCGGAGATAAGAGATAAAACCCCAAGAATGGGAAAGGGTAATGTATAAAGACAAAACCTAAGAGAGACGGGGCCTTAGACAAGAGGAAAGGATGGGTGGTCCTACCAATAGAAGAAACAAAAATAACAAATCGTTGTTGTGTGAGGGGGAGGAGAAATCTCAAATGAAACGGAGGTACGGCAGGGGACATGGCGCAACCAGGAACTCATCCACAGGGAAGAAAGTCCACGCAATGAGGGCGGAAAGATTACTGGAGTGAGACCGAAATGAAGGACTACTGGAAGAAAGATCGGGTATAGGAATTCGACTCGCACTACCAGAATAGGGGGGGGAAAAAAAAGGGAGCACTACTCTCTCTTTTATGAAGTCAGAGAGGAAATGGAAAAGGCGGGAAAAGGAATTAGGGCCCATCTACGAGAAAAAGCGAAATAACCCTCCAAAGATGGGAACTGAGTGAAAAGTTAGCAACGGTATAAAAAAAAAGACGAGAAGAAACGTCGATAGGGGGTCGAGAAGCAGCTCAAGAATGACGACGGAGAAACGAGGAAGCACTTGAGGGGGAGAGGTGATGAGGGTTTTCGAATGCTCTCGGATGGAAGAAAAAAGGTCCTATCAAAATCACTATACGAGGCAAGAACAAAACAAAAAACAACGAACTCAAAACGATACAGACTGCATACACAGATTGGGCGTCATCGAAAGGAAGATAGCAGTAGAAAGAGTGAAAGAACCCACGACCGGGAAGGGAGGGTGACGCTCGTGGGAAAAATCTTCGACATTATATCTTGAACGAGGAGAAAAAGCTAAATTTGTCTGTTCTGGATAGAAAGACGGTTGGGCCAGAACAGAAAAAAAAAAACACGACTAGGAGCCAGATAGCCAGTTGTCGATATGGGATATAAAGGAGAGGGAGCCCAGGCCTGAGGAGCTGGAGAATGGGGGTCAGGAGAGAAAAAACCGAAACCGCAAAACCGCAAAGGTAACGTCACGCGAAGGGTGGTGCAGACACCCGGGACGCAGTCATCAAGAGCGAGAAAAAAGAAAAAGGCACACTGTAAGGCAAGAGGGGGAAAACGAAGGTCACTAGACAAAACTCTATCATGCAAGACAACAGAACAGCACATAATTCGTAATGAGTCGGGGGTTCCACAAAACGCATCTCAATATAACATTTTCAATGACAGAGCACGGAAAAGAGAAAGGAAATTCCGGAGCGAAACTCTAAGGAATGGGGCCGAGGAAGCCCGGCTCAGGTGGTTGATCTAGGTCATTAAGCTGGGGACAAAAAGGACAAAGTTGGACCGGCTTTAACTCTCAGAGAAACGACCAGGGGGAAAAGAAAGGCAACCATAAGAGAGGGAAGAGATTGATTCAATCCGCCACTCCATCATAGAGAGGGACACGGATACTCTGGAGCCATCAACGGAAAGAATGGGGGTGAATCCGTAAAGGGTGTACATCGGAAGACGAAAAGGAATCGGGCGAGTAGCACAGGAAGGAAACGAGACCGCTTGAACCCACTAAATAAGAGAGGGGGGGGGAAGGTGACTAGGATAGGGCCCAGAGGGGGGGAAGATGCATTGTGGAGAAGAATCGAGGGCAGAAAAGAAAAAAAGTCTAAAAACCACCCATATCTCATGAGGGGCACAAGTTACTAAAGCGGGTTAAGAATGTAAAGCGCGAAGAAGTAAGAAACGCGGGCCGGGACACGCATGAAAAGAGTGCCGATCTTACCTGATTGAAGGCAAGAAAAAGAAAACAACAAAAACAAGGAAGGAAGGGAACTCCTTCCCTAGATAGGGAGGAAGAAGACATCGAATAGGCGGCCGGACTGCCACGAACGAGGAAGACTTTCCTTTGCACAAGTCGCAGGGCGCAATCTTTAGTAAACGGAAAGAAGCATGGGGGTGGTTTCATCGCAAGAGGGATCCGTGAGATGGTTATTTGACGGAAGGGAGTATTTCCGCCACCACTGGCAAAAAACAAAGTCTGCCACACAGAAAGCGCAGGGACGAAGCGGTAAAAAACGGAGGGATTAAGGGTGGCTATAAGCAAGGTGAAGCGAAGGGAAAAATAACCAAATGCAAAAAAAAGAAAGAAAAGGGAGACAAATGATTCTCTTTGATAGTATGCAAGGAGAGCCCAGTCATGGAATGGAGGTGGGCCGGACTAGAAAAAAGAGAGGAAAACGACGTGTATCGGAGTTGGGACGCGGTCATAGACCATGTGGAAGAAAGCAGGGGGGTCCTTTTAAAGGTGTCCTCGGGGGGACGACTGTGTGGGGTCCGAAAAAAGAGATCACCGAGGAAAGGAATGAAGCATAGAACAGGCGACAATTGAGAGGGGGGGTTACCGCCCCCTGAATGGGACGAGATCAGGGGGAAAGACCTGGCAAAAGTCTGGCCGACGAGGCACCATGTTGCAAGAAAGAAGTCCTTGGCAGAACCCCTTTGACAAAGACAGGGAATGAGTGACTGGGCCCGCTCCTGGGGGGGGGGGTATTGAAAGTTCTCCAAACAAAAAGGGCCGCAAAATCAAGAAGGATGACCAAAACAAAAATTGTGCCGTCACGGTAAGGGGTGGTTTTTGGTCGAACGCTAGGGCTCGGACTGGAAAGGGGGGGACACAAAAGGGATCAGATGAAGCCCTGACCTGGACTCAAGGTGGGTTTTCCTGAAGTAAAAAAAAAAAGCTGAATCAACAAAGGGAAGTGGCGAGTAAACGAGCAACTACTCAAAAGATAGGGACAACATACTCATCACTGTCATCGTAGGAGGGGTTACTAGAGACCAAAAAGCGAAGAGAGAAAAAAAAGCCATAAAGCAAAAAAATTCCGAAAGCAATAGGGGGTCGGGCAAAGGAAAAGGATATAGACAGATAAAGAATCAAAGCGAGACACAGGAGTGTGGGCTTTCTGTCGATTGAAATGAAAGTGTATGAGGGGCGATGAGCAACCCCATATTGGGATTGCCTATGTCGGGGGGGGGATGTTGGGGACAATCTGATGGGTTCCCTGAACGGGGCTCGGGGCATTTCTACTGGACCAGAAATCCGCGAGGGTGCAAAATGGAAGGAGTACAGGAGCCTCAAACGCCAGAGACTCTCGGAAGCAGTCGAAAATGATACCTAGACTCTATACCGGGGGGGAGAGGAAAGAAAAGGGGGGACAAGAATTAATACGGACTACATCAGTGGGAGCTATGGCACTGGACAATCGAGGTCTTAATGACGCGGGAAAAACGAGTTGTCCATAGAAAACATAAGAAGGCCGAGACATGCGGAGATCACCGAGCGATGGTGACGAAGGCCCTACTGGGGGAGGAAAGAGAGTCTCTAGAGTAACCTTCAACTGAAGGTCCTCGGAAAATGAACGAGGGAAAGGAGAAAAAAGCCAGGTGGTTGATCGCCCCTACATTCGCGGGAGAAAGGGAAGAAGGCCATAGAGCAAAGGGACTAACGGGAAAAAAAGAATGGAAATCTGTGTCAATGATAGAAAGACCGGACGAAGATAAAGAAAAAAGGCCAAAACTAGGTTACTTTTACATGGGGAAGTGCGATGGTATCGGACAGGCCAAACCTGACCAAAAAAGGATCTAACGGACTGGAGCTGGTATCAACTTCTCACCGGGAATGGGAGAGGGAGCGTCGTTTTGATGGGAATAGGGGGAGCAGAAGAATCTCGCACGATGAAACCTGTGCTGACAGAGACAGGGGGGGGGTGCGTCAAGGGTGAAGCTAATGGGAAGGTGGGACGAAACCTGACTGCGTTAAAGGGGGCAACGAGAGAAACGGGGCATGGAAATTGGCTCCTCTTCGAAAACGAATTCGCAAAGAGGCATAACTGGTGCTCCGATGAGCGGAAGGCCTCCAAACTGCCTATCTCCAGGAGTGGTTCGTGGGAAACTGGCAAGGTGGACAGAGAGGGACGGTAAGCGTTGAGCTGCAAATACTCGAAGTCGAGGGGGGGGGGGGGGGGGGGGGGGGGGGGGGGGGGATGGGGGGGGGGGGGGGTGGGGGGGGGGGGGGGGGAGGGGGGGGGGGGGGGGGGGGGGGGGGGGGGGGGGGGGGGGGGGGGGGGTTGGGGGGGGGGGGGGGGGGGGGGGGGGGGGGAGGAGCTAAATGAAGACGAGGGGGGGTCTGGTAAGGTTCTTGGCGTCAGTTCTGATGACCAGTAGCCAGCAGATCAAAAAGGGTGTGGAGCCTCACAAGGAGAAAGGGGGGAGCAGAGAAGTTCGAGTTGATGTGAGGGAAGGTGGACAAAGGAGCATCCTTTACACTGGAGGGTGCAATGCACGACGAAAGGGCAGATTCTTTGCAGGTGTGCAAGGAGGCACAAGAAACAGGACTAAACTCATGTAACAGTGGGAATCGAAAAGAGGGAGTCAAGAGATGGGGGGCTCATGATGGGGTCCCTCTAAAAAAGGGAGTACAGAAACGGAGGCGTCTGTGGGCTAAGGGGGCACTGAAAATCCGAAAAGGAACGAAAAAACAGATAGAGGATATTATCGCTAAAAACGGGGATAAAAGATAAGAATCGAATCAGGGGCTGCGTGTTACTCGCTCTCAAAGAAACGGAAGGTCTGCATTCAGGGAGCGCGGGACAACCATCAATGAACCCAGCCGATAGGGACTAGCTGATGAGTCCCGGAAGGTGCTCCTGTGGGGGGACAGGGGGGTGATGCGGCCCCACCGCAAAAAGTAATCAAGTTCGTAAGTGGTGGAACCGTCATGGAAAGGAGGCGGAGAAAGGTGGAACCGTCCGCACAGGAAAAAGGAGAAGGGGTGATGAAAACACCTATTTTAGGCCACAAAAGTGGTGGAAGCGATTTCTCCAATGAAAAGAAGAACAGAATGAACGAAAAAAATGGCCCAAAATAACATGCAAGATCTGAAGGAGGAAAGAAAAAGCAAATTGAAAGTGCATAGGATAAAAAAGGACGAGTGGGGTAACGACACTAACTCACACAGCACAAAACCCAAAATCAAAGTAGTAGGGGAGGTCGCAAGTCAAGCCTGGTCATCACGAAGCACAGGAAGGAGAGGGGAGAACCGAGCCATAACAGTATGGGGATTAACACGAACCAGAACAACGGAAAGAACGGGGTCCCTTCAAAAGGATGTGGAAAAGCACATTATCTAGTTAACCGGAAGAACACAAAGAGGTCTCAGCACAAAGAAAGAGGAATAGTGGCCCAATCTCGAAGAGCGATAAAACGAGAACGGGGGGAATGCCATCCAGCCTCCATTAAGGATGAAGTGTGTCAAAGAACAGGAGAAAATTTTGACGCCCATCTCAAAAAAAAACGCCAGAAAGGGAACTTTTTGTGAGTCTGAGACAAAAATAGAATGACACATTGGGAACGCGGGGGTTAAAGTAAGGAAACATCCCTGGAAAAATGATAGGCCGGCCACGAAGTCAATTCCAAAGCAATGTGAAGGGTATAAAAAGTGGAGAGGCGTATACCTAAAAGGGGGTGAGAGATATTTGGGACTATTAACGGTAGGGGATCGATGGGAGCGCGTCGCAAAGACAACAAGAGTGGCCGCGATAAAAGAAAAGACGAGAGATCTCTCAATCGAGGGAATGTTTGACTTAGAACACCACAAGGGGCAGGGAGGGCAAAAACTCAGGAGGCTAAGAACAAAGAGGCCATCAGGCAATAGGGGACGTACTGAGGTGGGATTGTGAACATACATTCAATCTTACCTGAGGAAGAAAAAGGGGAAAAATATTAACTATAATTGGAAAGACATAACCTAAATGCGGGTGCGGACTCAAGAAAGGATCTGGGACAGGTACATGCTTGAAGAAGGCAGACAGTCTTGGAAAGAAAAAAAAATGGAATTGAAGAAAAATATAAAAGAAACTCAGACACAAAGGGAGAAAAAAGCGAACTCCTGAATCGCATCCCCTGTGGACTCTCATAGAAAAGGGTAACCTAAGTTTCTCCTACATACATCACCACAGAAAATCGATTTCAAAAAAGGTGAATAGAGGAAAATGATAGAAGAAAGACGAACTATGAGTATGAGTTGCACGTGTTGGGTAGGTGCTGGGCGTCAGCGGATATCTTGGCATAAACAGAAAGAAAGAACGAAGAAAGAAGGAAGGAAGGGAATATATTTTTGGATAAGAGCGGGTAACTCATACCTGCATTCGGAGGGAATCAGGTGAAGTCATCAAACAAAGAAAACAAAAACTTGAATCTGTTAGTTCTGCAAAAATAAGGTGGTATAAAAATCAGAACTCCATTCTACCATAGGGCGAAAAAAAAAGGCCCTGTAGGAAAGGAGGTGGGAAGGGCAAGATGCAGAGATGAGAAAAGAAGGAGCCAACAAAAACATTATGAAAAATTCAGTAAACTTTTTCAAATTCCGGAAACGGCTGGGAAAGGAACGAGAACAGGAAGAAAGAAGGACCAGAAAGAGGGCCAGAAAGGCGAATGCGAGAAATTCAAGGACTAGACTCGACCCTGGAGGGGGGTTCTTACCGGCTCCGTGAGAGAGGAACGGACAGAACTTACTCTGCCAAAACGGGAAAAGACCAAATTCAAGAGACACGAGCAAACATTTACGCAAAGCCGAATAAAGTAGTTGAAATGGAGAAAGACAAGCATCCAGGAATCTAGTGCGGAGGAGGAAGAAAAAAACTAATGGAAGGGTGATCTCTGCCCATTGGGGGTCAATCGGAATAAAGCAAGTGAACGAAGGTACCATTATGAAGACACGCTGAACAACATTCGGAGCCGGAGAAGGGAGGGGGCCATGACTCATTTGAAGGATGTCAGTGGCGGAAATCATCTATGGCGACAGAAAGAAAGCGAACTGAACCCACCATAGACACGGAAACGATGCAAACTGGCCTATTTGTACCTGAGGCGCGACAGAGACGCGTGCAGGGCGGAAGGAGAGGAGGGGGGAGCTCTATAGAAAAGCAAGTCTGACAAGG
>Ga0179593_1506423_pt1 | contig 10257 bp, 10 predicted proteins | sample CZODoug2_1_08_16_FD_185931 | JGI IMG/M metagenome (GOLD analysis project Ga0179593, IMG submission 185931) | Vadose zone soil fungal communities from Angelo Coast Range Reserve, California, USA - CZODoug2_1_08_16fungal (PacBio error correction) | ecosystem: Environmental > Terrestrial > Soil >...
GAAAGGGGGCGGGGAGACTGGCGTAAATGTGCGTAGGCGTTGTCACAAAAGGGGGAAGGATGATGAGAAAGGAAGAGACTAAATATTTGGAGGTAACTCGTAAAAGGGGAAAACAGTCCGAACCATCTACTAAGAGGTGCTGGACGTCACTGTCGTACAAGAGCGCCGTCGGCTATGATTTGAGGGTGGCAAAAAGGCTGCAGTGTCGCGAAATGACTATCAAGGACAAAGATGATACGGCTCGGGGGAAAAGAGTGGCCAGGGGGGTCCTACCTGGTGGCAAATCCGGAGAGTTTTGGCTAGGGAAAGTACTAGGTCTTTCAGGGAATCTTGGTGGCTGGAGAGAGGTGTCTGCGATTTTAAGTCTCAGAGGAGTAAAGTTGCTGTCAAGAAGCAAGAAGCTTTTGAGCTCGCGGGGGTGACTTTCTAAAAATACAACTCTCAATCCCAATCTCAACGAAAAAGGATGAAGGGGTCGAGCGTCTGCGGGTGTAATAAGAAATCATATCCACCAAAAGGCAGAGTAAGAAGAAGAAATAATATTCGGGTGGACCTAGCTGCTTTGGACATGGCGAGGGCGCGCTGGCTCTACTTGGCCTGATTGGGGCATCTCATGAAAAAAAGACCTCTGATTGGGAAAAACGTTGGGGAGGGAGGGTTGGGGAAAATACCGCTGAGTCTACTGAAGGACTCTAGACTAAACAGCTGGAAAACTCGGGGAGGTGAAGTCAATTCCACGCGAACGGGGCAAATTATTGGATGAGGAGTCCCGAGGGAAGCCATTTTAAGCAAGAAAGAGAATAAAGGGGGGGGGGGGACAAGGAAAAGGCTCGATAATTTCCGTAGGGTGAGGGATCAAAAGGCTTCCTCGGACCTGTTCTTGCTACGGTGATCACTTCTCAATAAGGAACATGTCTAGACCAATAGGTGGGTTTGGAATTTCGCAGCGGAGGAGTGCGAAAAACGAATGCGGAAAAAGTCAGGGCCGCGGCCGTTTAACACGTGAAAGGCTAATTGTTAGTGGGGATTTAAAGGGGGTTGGGGAGGAACAAAAATGGGAAGAAAATGCCCGTGTGACTTAAGGACAGGAGAAACGTCAAAAGTAACGAGCAAAAGGATGGGGGCAGCGCCGAAAAGGGGAAGTGCGTGACACTTTAATGATATTAGGAGACCAACCTTTGACCGAAGGGGCCCGGGGAAAGCCTCGAGCATTGGACGTACTCAAACTAGGGAAGGGCACAGGGGAGATGGGGAAATGGAAGGAACGGCTGCCCCATAAAAGAGGGCGGCAGAAGGCGCGTAATAAGCTGAAAGGCTTAAGCTTTTCACGATTTCGGGGCGACGCCATTTTCCGCAAAGAAAAAGAAGGGGGGCGGCAAGGGCGTTTTGTCAACATATCGGGGGGGGGGAAGGACAAATCCACGTTCAAGAGTCGGAGGAGCGGGAAAAAAAATTGGAAGGAGGACCATGGGGAAGAACAGCACGAGGTCATTTTGAGACGCTGAGAAAAAGGAAGCGAACAAAGGTACCTTCGGCTAACGGAGGACCGAACTCCCGCCATGAAGCACGCGAGGATTGTGTTCACACGCTACTTGGGGGAAGAGCCGCATGAATGGGCAGACAAATATACGTAAGAGGGAGGGAGTCGACGTGTTGGCTCGACTACGTCCTGGAGGAGGGGTGGGTTTGAAAAGGCGTCGGGATAATTCCCGGGATTTGCTTTGAAGACCAGGGGGATCACGGAACGACGTGCTCACCAAATTGCGGAATAAGAAACAGTTGGGGGAGGTGGAAAGGAAGGAGGAGCGCAAAGGGGAAAAGGGACCGTCTTCCAATAATTCCAGAGGGGTGCCCCAAGCCTTCCAAAAGGTCAAGACGGGGAGAGGTTAAGTCACTAGGCAGCGCGAACTACGAAAAAAAAAAAATAGAAAGAAGGTCGTTCAGCAAAGCTAATGTCCAACTAAAGGAGTTCTGCTCAATCTTCCTCGGGCTGACTGCCGAGAGGGGGGAAGTTCTTGATGAGAGCTCCCACTGGCAACAACTTAGTTTTTGCAATTGGGAAGAGGCAAACTCGGAGGTGAAAAGGGGTGCGAAAAAGGAAGAGGAGCAGCGAGGAAGTTATGACCGCTTGGGTTGCTGGATGGTCGGCATTACAAGGAAAGAACTCTATCAGGGGGGGGTGCGGGAGCCATCACAGCCCAGAAACGAAATCAGGACGGAAAAGAAAGAAGAAAAAGACAGCGGATTTGACAATTGTCGGCGGGTACTTCGGGACGCTTAGGGGGGGGGCGTGGCCTCGAATACGCCAAAGAAAGGAGAGGGAGAATTTTAACCAGCAAAAGCCAAGAAAGATGGCAAAAAAAAAACAATCCGACACATAAGAGAAGTGAAAAGTACGAGTTCGCCAGATCGCAACAAAAACAAAGGGGATGACCTTCAACTCTGATAGGGGGAGAACGAATGGACGGATGGGGTCGAAGGCGTGAGACGGGCAGGTGGGGGGAGGACTGGGCAGGGCGCCTTGAAACATCTTAGAGGATGGGGGGCTTCTCGAGAAAAAAAAGAACCGGAGCCGGAAAAGGTATCAATCCGAGTGCCTTTTATTCTTGTCGGGAGAGAATGAGGGGGTGGAGGTCTGGGCTGGAAGGAACCAACCCGAATCTGGATGCATTTCCAGCACCATCCATAAAAGCCAGAAGAAAAGTACAGGAGAAGTATTGGAGCACAATGTGACCGAAACGAGGGGGGGGAACTAGCCAAATTGGGGGTGGGGGGGGATTGGGGCCTAGATAGGAAAGGATTCTAACTCCGCGCAAGAGGAAGATGGCGCAAGACTAAGTTCTCAGAACAGGGAAAAGAAGGAGAAGAAAAATAACCAGGTTTGCGGCGGAAAAAAATCTTGGTCTAAGCAGACAATCGTTTACAGGGGCTAGCTACTCAGGGGCTACAAGACCTTTTTGAAACGGGAAACGCAGGCCGGCAAAGACGTTGGCAAACTGGCCCATTAAGCTAATTAGGTCGAAACGGAGGAAAAAAAAAAGAAAATATTCCGCAACGGGGATTGGAAAGGAGTGGGGATAAAACGGTCGGTCCCATCAATACGGGATGAGAAAGGACGAAAAAAAAGGCAAACAAGATACTTTGTCAGGGCCGGACTTGGACATAGTAAATTCCAGAAGAAATCATCGAGTGGGCTAATCCGAGGACACCAGGAGCCGGATCTGCCATTCACGCTGACAAAAAGGAAATAGAGGGCTCAGGAGGGAGTACAAAAGGAGCATGAGCACATTGGGGGGCGAGGGTTGGCAACGCGAATAAAAAATTCAATGAAGGAGTTGTCTGCCATGTCGACATGGAAACCGAGAATGCGACTACCTGGACGGGATTCAAAAGAACAGTCCAAGGAAACATTGACGCAAAGAAAAAATTGTGAGCCCTCGAAGGAGGACGCAGAAAGAGGGGGAACTTTCTGGAGAAAAGAGTCTGGAATTAGTTTAAAAGAAGCAACTCACGTGAGAGTTTGGGAAGAAAGGATGCTTAAGGACAAAAAGATTCACTCAAGTGCGGGAAAAGCTACCTGATGGAGAAAGGGACTTAACATTTACTCGGCGTCGGCAAGGGAGTGGAAAAGGCGCAAAAAAGTGGATAAGAAGAAAATGAAAAAAAAGATTCACAAAAAATAAAAGGATCTCTTCACATCCTCAAAAAGCGTCGGGGGAGGGAAAAGGACGGGGGGATAGGGATAGGGGGAACGGGAAGTTTATCTTTACAAAAACAAAAAGTTTGAAGAGACACCCAAGAGAGAAAGACCAAGCCACATTCTCCCGATCTGACAAAAAGGAGGAAAAAGGACGAAGGACCCGCCGCAATTGGCTCCGAATTTTGTGTTCGGGCAATCACTACTACGTGAGAAAAAAAAGAAAACAAAAGCAAAGATTGGAGGACAAAAAAAACCGGGGATGAGGAAAAAAAGGGAGGAAACAAGGAAGAAAGCAGAAGAGGAGAAAGGGAAATGAACTTCTTTCCAAAAAACCTTCCTTGTTAAACCGTGACTGGACCACATGTTCGGGAGAATGGTCCTGGCCGGCCGTAAAAGTGTCTTAACGGGGGGGGGGAGAAGGATCCAATCAAGCGGTGGAGGCGGGGACTTGACGAGCAACGCGAGTTTACCCACGGCGTCCCGGGGCAACCCAGCAGTAAGGAGAACGGTAATGGTCCAAACAAATAACCGAAGTCAGAAAAAAAAAGCGAAGGAGATCATATCAAAAAATCACAAATGAAAAAGGGGAATAGATCAAAAAGCAAATGGCCAGAACGAAGAAATCTTAGGGAGGGAGGCTTAAATACGACTCCGTTCTTGGAATATGTAGCTGACACCTAATACTCGTCTGAGACCCGCAGCAGGGGATGAGAGGGGGCTTGAGCTGAACTGCAAAGGGAGAAAGTCATAAACAGGCTACCACGAGTTCGATGACATAGCAGGACTACATCCTATCGGAATAGAAAAGGGAATACCGAGGAGCAAAAGCAACAATTCCTGGCCAAAAAAAATCGTTTGGCGACTCATGGAGAAAATCAGCCAGAGGGTCAAAGGTTCGAGAGATCAAGAAAAACCTAAACTATAAAAATAGGAAAGAGGACTGACCAGTGAGATCTGTGATACTGCGAAACGGGGGTGCTACAAAAAAGGGGGGGGGGACCCTAAGCCAGAAGGGGAGGAGGGCATTATTCCGCCATAACGAAGCAGAAGCGGAAAGGAGACCAGGGGTTACCCTTCCTGAGATTCAGCCAGGGGAGGATCTAAGTCAAAATCTTGGCACCAGGGCTGTGGGGAAAAAAGGAAATCAGCACCATAAAAAAGTCCATTAAAATAGGGAAGCCCCCAGATCTCTAAAAGCAAAAAAAAAAAGGAGAATTCTTCAACTCTTAGAAGGGGGGGGATTGAGTGGAGGTTCAGTGTTCTTACTTGTGGGACAGGGTGCAAGTTCCTATGAGGGAGGAAGGGGAGGGAGGAAGATGCTTGTACGCAGTTTCCAAAGGGTTGTCTCCAGCGCGAGGGCTATCATCACAGGGCCGTAAATACGGGGCGACTCCTCCTTCATAATGGAGGGAAGGGAGGGATAAACGTAGGCGCGGGAATAAATTCATCACGGGGACGTTCTAATATGATCAGGGGGATAATCTGGGAGGGGGTCTGTGGTCTCGAAAATTTGGTCAACGAGTATTGGCACCATTGGAATCGAACGTCTTGGGGGGGCGGAAAAAGGGGAATAGGGGGGCTTGTGCCAGAGAGTGGGGAGTAGGGAGGAGATTTTTAATGACGCGGGAACCGCTGGGGGAGTGGTCCCATCAAATCGGTGGGTTCGATAGAGGTTGGGGGTCGCAGCGTGTCAACGCCATTCCCACTCACGAACTAAAGCAGGGGGAGAGAGGGTATTCGTGGAAAAGCAAAGAAGAGCAACAAGGCATTGAGACCTAACGAAGAGGCAAGGAAGTTGTCGTCACGCGGGGGAATTCTGTGATTGGTGGCCAAGGCGATCTGGGCAGCCGTTCTCGGGGGGGGGGGGGGGGGGGGGGGGGGGGGGGGGGGGGGGGGGGGGGGGGGGGGGGGGGGGGGGGGGGGGGGGGGGGGGGGGGGGGGGGGGGGGGGGGGGGGGGGGGGGGGGGGGGGGGGGGGGGGGGGGGGGGGGGGGGGGGGGGGGGGGGGGGGGGGGGGGGGGGGGGGGGGGGGGGGGGGGGGGGGGGGGGGGGGGGGGGGGGGGGGGGGGGGGGGGTGGGAGGGGGGGGGGGGGGGGGGGGGGGGGGGGGGGGGGGGGGGGGGGGGGGGGGGGGGGGGGGGGGGGGGGGGTATTTTAATGGATCGCAGCTCAGCGACCGGACAGGAAGGCGGGGGAGGGTCTTTTGGGCAATAAGGAGGAAATGCTGCGGGGGGGGGAGGAGATAAGACCGGACCAATGCTCGCTCGTCAAAAGCGAAACGCGATGAAAAAGGGGGGAGACTGGAAAAGCAAAGTGTACGGGGGGGGCAGGCAATTACAGCTCACAAAAAAAAGGGAAAAAAGGAAAGGAATAATGTCCCTGAAAGGCGTCATTCGGAAGGAGGATCTGTGAAGACGACTTATCATTGCTAGGACCGGGGGAGGGGGGACAGATCTCCATCTGCGAAGGGGCGTTTGTTTCGAAATTTCGCAGCGAAGGGGGGGGGAGGAAAAAAGGCGGAAAGAAAGGCGAAAAAAGGCAAGGGGGGGTCGCGTTGGGGGGGGAAAGTGGAGAAGGGGGGGGGGTTGCAGAAGTTACTCTGGTGTGGGAGGAAAGGACGAAATTTTCTGAAAAAATAATAACCGTGCCAAGGGGACTCAAAGGAAATTCACGCAGACGACTCGTGAATGTTTGCATCGCAGAAGGGGGAACTTAGGGGGGAGAGTTATTTGAATAATGCTTGGGTACACCTTTGGGCGACAGTTCAGAGCGACGAAAGAACATTGCAGAAAAGAGGTAACACGGCGCATGATATTTTAAAAGGGGGGAAAAATGAAGAAAATCCGAGCAAAATAAAGCAGTCGGCGGGGAGAGAGGAAAGAAAGAGGGGGGGGGCAGGTCTGACAAGACCACGATTCGGCGCCGCCCGTTCTCGTGCGATGGAAAGGAAAGGGGAGGAAGCTTGGCCTTTGTAAAACAAATCGGGGGGGATGAAAGAACACGGTCAATAAGCTCTGGCATCTGTCAAAATGGAGGGAAGGAAAATGGGAGCCTAGAAAAAAGGAATTACATGTGATACGCTGACTTTGGGACAATAAAGACGACGCTAATGGGAGAGGGAGTCCATCACGCCATGAAGAGAACGACGATTCTTTTGGAACCAGGGAAATGGGGAAAAGAGCCGAGGGACAAGGCGAGTAACCACGAAAGGAAGCCTTTCGGGGCGATGTGACGAAAGTGAGCAGAAGAACGGAATTGGTGGTACAAAACGTCGATGGTTCGTGGGAATCGTACGGCTCAAGATGCGGTTAAAATCCCAGGGGGATAAACTAACGGAAAGAACACATACTTTCTTAAAGTCAACAGGGGGGAAAGGTGGCGTCACTGGGAAGCGCTCGAAGACGTGTCCTGAGCCTCTGATTCAATCATGGCCAGCAGAGTGGGCAAGAAGGGCGTCCGGAAAAAAAAGGTAGAAAACGAAAAGGGAGGGGGGGGAGAGTGTACCACATTTGAACGATGACTGGAGGGCTTGGTGGCCCTACAATCCGCGCCACAAGGTGAACCTGGTGGGGGAAACTGGAGAATGCGCTCCTTGGGAAAAGCGAACGAGAGCGGGCGCAAATCTTCCGAAATGCGCAGGGCGTTAGAATTGGAGGGGAAACTAGCGCCCCACTGAAACCTTGAAGGGGCAATGAGGGGGAAGAACTCTAGGTCCCCAAACTGGTTGGGGGCAGCCCGGAAGAAGGAGATCGTGGTCCAAAGGTTTTTGACGGATGTTTCAGGTCAAGAATACGAGCAGGGTTGCTGCTGTACTCAAAAAAAAGAAAAATAAAAATCAAGAGCGCCGAGGAATAACAACGGGGGGGACAGACTTGGAGGGAGGTCACGAGGGACAGTGCGTGGGGGAACTCATACTCCATCCTCTAAGATAGTGTAAAACCGGGAATAAATTCCAAGACACGAAAAAAAAAAAAAAAAAGGGCAATACGACAATACTCTCCTCAAAGAAAATGAGAAAAGAGACTAGAATAACAACACACCGAGGGAGGATGAAAAGGGAGATCGTCATACCTAGGTTGACTGAGAGGAGGGTAGGGGATAGGGCGCTTACAGGTGAAGGGGAAGGTGGAGACCGTTTAGAAGAGGAGGGAAATTTTTCTAGGAGGGCCACTCAACTTTAAAGAGCCGTCCTTCCTGCAAAAAAGGGATGGAAAGCCCGCGCGTGAATTATGCTGGAGGTGGGGAGAGGGGTTTAATGGAGGGGGGCGGAGGGGGGAAGCCGCCCCCCCGGGGAGCGGGAGGCTGATTCCCTCACAAATCCAAAAAAGGCAGACAGAAAGACATAGGAAGGAGAAGGAGGCAACCCAAGTTGGGGAACTCCGCAGGAGCAATATGGGAAAAAGAAAGGGGGGGGCAGGGGGGAGACGAAAAGATAGGAGCACTGCTAAAAGAGCAGGAGAAAGATAGTGGTGATAAAAAAGGACAGGGGAAAGTGGAAGAGAAGCATGAGAAGAAGGAAAAATTTGCCCTATTAGGCTGCGGATTCGTCGGGTGAACAGACCCACATCAAGGTAAAAGCAGACGGAAGGTCTGAAAGGGGACAGTTTTACTTACCCACCGGAAAAAAAAAGAGTGGAAAGTATTAATCCCGGGGGAAAGGAAAGAGAAAGATTCGCGACTCATAAAACCATTTTTTTGGGGTGTTTTTTTGTTGGGTGGGTGTCAAAAAAAAAAAACGCAACGCAAAGGGCGGGGAGCGACGTCCAAGGTCGGGATCACCGAGTGATTCAACACCAAGAATGGACGAGAAAAAGCCTTGCTCCAACAATACAGGGACAAGGCCGTCTTCTATCAATAGTAAAGAGGGATCAAGGAACGGACATTGACGAAAAGGCATTTGGGGGGGGGGAAGATTCCCAGCGGCGCTCAAAGAAGGCTTCCCACGAATCGCATGCTCAGGGTAGGGGCGGGTGGGGACGACCGGAGGAAGGATCAACAGGGTGTGACATTTATGCAAAAAAAGGGGGAAGGGGGGGAGAAAGTGGAAGTACGGAGTGCTAGAAGTCAATGTCTGATACAGTAACCGATTCACGCTATAAAAGAACCTTGGAGGGAATTCCCCAGAAAGGATATTGCCCAAGACCTCATTGGAAGAAATCGTGGAAGAAGCTCAATGGCTTCTCACAAAAGATTGAACTTGATGGGGTAAAACGGGAGACATCTTAGCGCCTTCCGCAGGAAGGAAGGAGATGGTGGTAATCTTTCTAAAAGAGGGGAAAAACTTGCGCGGCTACCTTTAGTGGGGGAGAGGTATCTAAAATCGGGACAGGGAAACCTCTGAGCAACGTTGAGAAGGGAAAAGGACAAGACCGGGAAAAAACAGAAAAGGCTGCGCAAAAAGGAGAAGCGTCGGGGCGTAAACTGTTCAAGTCAAGCTAAGGCACGGGGGGAAGGGGAAGTTAGGTATACAAAAAGGAAGTTTGATCGAACTCGGAAAACTCATGAATCGGGGGAAGCAAGAAATAATAACCATCTCGCCGATAACTTCCCACCGCTAACTTCCGCCCGACGCAGGGAAACGAAGTTGGGTTCCTCAACCAGGGACGAACCGGGAGAGCAAACTCCCCGGCGAAAAGGAGGAAGAGGCACCGGTTTAGCAGGAGTAATCCAAGAACATAGTATCTAAGGAGAGAAAAGACGTCGAAACTTTCTACAGAGGAAAAAAAAAAGGGGAAAGGGGGGAAAATTGTCTTCTCTTGTCACGGTGGAAGGAAAAGGAAAGGGGCGACCGGGAAGGCCAAAAAAAATCATCGCGTTTAGGGGCAGGGGAAGTAGGACAGAGAAACAGGGGGAAAGCAGTCAAGATTCTATCTCACCTAAAGAAAATCTTTAGGGGAAACCAAAGAAACAAAAAGGCCTACGCGCGGGGGGAGCACTGCCCAATATCGGAAAATGAATATAAACACACCAAACCAAAGGACCGGGATATATATATACACAGGAAAGAGGATCCATGAGTCCTTCTTTTCTATGGAGGAGGAAAAAGACCAGCCCAAAAAGGTCAAGCATTTGTCAGTGAGCAGGAATTAAGGGGACATAACGCCGAAAGAATAAAGCGAGCGAAAACAGGGAGAAGTTAAAAAAGAACTAATATGACTAAAAGGGACTTCAAATAGAGGGGCCAAAGCCGAAACGGCGCCAGACAAGAGTTCCGGGATGGCAACATAACTCTTACTTTCGGACCAAGCTAAAATCTCCGGATGAAAACAGGGGTCGATATCACCCACCCAACGGGGGAAAACAGTAGCATCTGATGAAAAACAGGAAAGGGGAGCTTGAAAAGAAGCGCCGACGGGTTGGGGTATCCACCCTTGTCCAACCGAAGAGAAACGCGTTCGAGCAAAGGTAGTAAGCCATTTACTCTACAAGAGATATGAGCTTGGGAACGGAAGTGGAAAGGAATTAATCAAAAGAGTCTTGAAGAGAAAGGGCCATCAGAAGAGGAAAAAAAAAGGGGAAATGTTGAAACAAACAAGCAAGCAGTATAAAGCCCAAAGAG
>Ga0179593_1514280_pt1 | contig 10257 bp, 7 predicted proteins | sample CZODoug2_1_08_16_FD_185931 | JGI IMG/M metagenome (GOLD analysis project Ga0179593, IMG submission 185931) | Vadose zone soil fungal communities from Angelo Coast Range Reserve, California, USA - CZODoug2_1_08_16fungal (PacBio error correction) | ecosystem: Environmental > Terrestrial > Soil >...
GCAAAATGTAGAGAAACCGATGGCTTGATACGAGCACAAAGAAAGGACAAATGGGAGAAAAAAAATTGAAACTTGGCCTGAATTCAACGATGAAGGGAAAAAGAAGGCGGGGGAAAAAGAACATAAAACTTCAACGAGAAGGGAGGAAACAGGTCAGATTAGAGAACGAGTATTGCGGAAGAAGAAGAAACGAAGGAAGGACGGCTTCGCGAAACATAGGGAAACGGTGCACGATGGTTTCTGTCGTGAAGGCTCGGGTGGGCCGGTCGGGAGGGGACTCATTGAGGTGTAGGAAAGTTTGAAGGACCGCATCGTGTGTGCAGAAGTAGGGAGCGGATTCAAGACCCGGGGTGAACGAGGGGGGGGGGGGGAAACCGGAGAACGTAGACCTGACAATGGCGCGCATAAAGGGAACGGAAAAAGAAAAAAACTTTTCACGACAATCTAACCGTAGATCTGCTGACTGGACCGCTGGTCAAGCCCAACAAAATTTCGAAAGTGAAAGGAAGGGGAGGAAAGGAAAAAAAAAGTAGTTAGGGCGAAGGCGCGAGAAAAAGAAAAAAGAAAAGGGGATAAGCGGCGAGAAGGGCTGGAAAGGAATCATAGAACGATCCGGGGACGAGCCGGGACCGCACCAGGACGAGGGAAAAGGAGGGAAGTCGATTCAAGCGCGTCTGATGTTTGAACTGATTGACCAATTTCGATAGGGACCGAGGTAAGGCTGTGAGACGAAAAAAACCATTCTCTAATGTGAGGGAGAAATTAAAAAGGGGGGGACAGTAAAGTGGCACTCGGATTCACAGTAAAAGGGGGGCAGGGTCCACAAAAGTAGTCGAATCATGGGGGACTGGGTGACATAGAAAAGGAAAAAAAGATCCACTAAGCGCGCGTCAGGGGGAGGAAGGGGAATTGAAAACCGGAACGCTTGGACGGCGCAAACGGAAGGACTCGGGGGAACATCAATCTGTTAACATGACGGTGGAAAATCCAGCGACGAATTCGCGGAAAATGTGTAACAAAAGGGGGGAAAAAAAGGGGGAAGGAAAAAGTCAAAGAAAAGACAAAAATCAAGAATTATGGTAACGACAGCTGTGAACATTGGGAGAGACGTTGAGTATCCTTCGATGCAGGGGTGAAGGAAGGAATTTCCATGCTAAGTGGGAAGTCGGGAAGTTGCTAGTTTACAAAAGGGGATTAGACTTTGTGAGGGGGGGGGAAGGGGATCCAAAATTTCTCGTCCGGGCATGGTTCGATTGTTCAGGGGTGTTCGAAGGAGCCAGTAGTTGGGACGTCGGTGAAAGGAAAGAAGTACGAAAAGGGAGGGAACGTGCGCAACGCCTGCGGAGGATTTGGGGCGGTGCCGGCCGAACAAAAGGAGGAAGCAGTCTGTGTCGGAGTTCTGTGCGCGGGGTAAAAACAAAGGGAGAGAGGAAGCAAAAGTTTCAAGAGAATTTGGGGAAACTCTCATCGGGCAAGGAAAAAGGGGGGGAGGGGAGAGGCTGCGGACCAAGACTTCATGAGGGGGGAAGGGGGGGGTCTAGAGGGACTAGGCCTGGCGCTGTAAGTGGTCGAGAGGGGTAAGGGAGACAGGGCCGCGGGATTGCTTATCTCATCAGGGCGCGCGAGAAGGGATTAATTGTGGCTTTGGGCAAGGAGTGGTGGAAATCAAAAAAAAGAATGTGGGGGGGCTGTTGCGATGTGAGCAGGAACAGAGGTCGGTAACACGAAAAGTGAAGGATTTCGCGAATAACTTAGGCCAGGCGCGCCAAGGCGGTAGTCCGACCGCCGAGAAAAAAGGAAAAACAGGAAGGTACGGTTCCTTGTAAGTCAGAGATGGAGGTTCATCCTGTTTAGAAATGTCTGGAGGAAAAGGGGGGGGCGGGGGCAGAAACGGACGACTTCCGGCGGTTCCGTTAAGGGGGGAAGACTAGGAAACTGAAAAATTCTTAGTCTTGCAAGACGGTTGATTGGGAAGCGCAATGGACTGGCGGCCGGCGAAAAAACACGATTTGTTGGGGATGTGCGGGGAAAAGCGGCCCCAACGTTGCTTGGGTAGAAAAAAGACTCGTAACGGGGGCATTGCGGGGAAAGCCGCGGCCAAGGATGAAAGGAAGGAAAAAAATTTTCGATGGGAAAGAAAATGCCCTTTCTTAGCGGCTAGGGGGGCTTTAATTTCACTGATGTAGGAAGAAGGGGGAATGGCTCAAAAGGAAAAAACGCTTACCGCAGGAGCGATGTGAGGACCGCTGGGCAGAGGGTGTAAACAGGGTTCCACCGGAAATTGTTCGTCTTGGGGGTCTTAGGCGGCAAAAATCCCCGCCACAGCAGAAATACAATGGTAAACAGTAGTATGGGATGGAGAAAGAAAGAGACCTGTTTTATAGAAAGAATAATGGATGAGTATAACAAAAGAAGGGGTTTATCGAACAGGCTAAAGGTAGCGTGAAGAAAGGACCGGTATCAGAAAGTGAGGGGAGAAAAATTGTTTGGGGGAAAAGCACTTCGGGAAGAGCGGATGGGCAACCCGACGTACGAGTGTGAAAAACCAGTACTTACGCGGACATAAATAGACATAGACTCCTAACAAACCTGCAAGCCCAACAAGACTAGCGGCCTAGAAGTTCAGAGCGCTTGCCTCCGGGGGGGAGGAGATCTTGAGCCCACTAAAGAAAAAGGTGCGACTGTCAAAGAAAGACGGGGAAGGCAAACCACCTTTCGCCGAAGCCTGAGAAGAAAGACTTGCTCCGACTACCGAGGATTTCGGTCTAACACTGGAGAGTTCAACCCCGTTAGGGGGGTATGACTCCCAGGATCCGACATAGAAAAACGGAACAGAGAGGTCGTAAAACAAGCAGGGGAATCGGGCCCTCGTGCGATAGGGCATTGGAGGGAGGGAGCGCACGAAAGAAAAAGAAAACTGGGTGGGGTCACCGTGAAAACCACTCCTTACCACGGAAAGAGCAACTTGAGCGGAAGGGGGGTTTTCCCGAATTGGAGCAACCAGAGGGGAACTCCTAAAAAGGGTCTACAAATGGGAAATTATGGGAAAAGGGAGAAAGCGCGGTTTCAAGGGATCGGTCGAAACGCGCGATTGGAAAAAGAGGGAACGGGGCGGGGGCGATAAGCTCAAGTGAAGCCAAATACGCACCACCCAAGGGCCAAAAAGCCGCAGCAAATAAAAAAGAAAAAAGGTGGACGAGAAGAAGCATTCCCTGGCCCAAAAAAAAGTCGTGAAGAACGGAGGTTGGGAAAAAAGCATGCGCTCTTCCCGGAGAACTGGGGGACTTCGGGGATGAAAGCCACAACGAGCAGTGAAAACTGCTTACCGCAATCGCGAAAAACGGGCTCAAGTTAGAGCAAGGTGAAAGCTGTACACAGGCCGCGCGGGGGAGAGCATCTCAGGGTTCGGCAATCCCAGTAAGGTGATTGAGGTGGGGGAGCAAGTGGGTAATCTTGTTAGTGGAGACACACAAACGACCACTCAACCAATTGGTGAGCAAGGTCAGAAGGGTGCCAACGCAAAGGAGAACGCAAATCCCCGGCGACATTAAAATAATAGCTCACGGGAAAGGGAAAAATCCGACTGGGAGGAAAAAATCAAGTCCTCATACAAGCCAGATATAAGTATATATGACCCAAAACTATGTAATCAGGTCAGATCCTTCCAATCAAACCAGGGAGGGGGGAACTTCAGAGGTGGAAATTCCAGCTGCCGGAAAATGTGAATGTAAAAGACAAGAGTGGGTTTATTACACGGTTTTAGAAAAAAAAGGAACTCTATGAGGATACTTCGTTTGGGCTCGGGGACGACGGGTCCACACAATCTAAGACCGTCAGCAGGTGGATTCCTATCACCAAAAGGAAGGATTATCGCCTTGCTAACTGCTCACTAGAGCACTTAAACTAAAGAAAAACAATCAGGGCCCCTGCCAAGGGACGAGAGATGCAAAAAAAGCCAAAAGAGGAAAGGTGGGGGCAAAACAAGAAGCCATAAAAGTACTAAACCGCCAAGAGGGATCGATTCATCGCGCGCGCATCACAGGAAGAGAAAGACCGCTTAAGGGCACAAGCTGTCCTCGTCCAATACTTTTTCGGTCCCTGGGGGCCGGCAGATTTATCTAGATCAACTTGTCAAATCCGTTGGGGGTCCGACAAAATTTTCAAGATCTCGTAGGCGGCACGTCGTCATTGCATGGGGTAACATCAGGAAAGCGGCAGGGAAAAACTGACAAGGGTGAGGTTAAATCAAACCAGCCGGTGGAAGAGAATTGGGGGAATCGGGGATTCGTGGGGGGGAGCGCAGCTATTTTCATGACGCGTTACGGCCGGGCCAGAGGTCATCCGGAAGGGGTACTGCAAGGGACCTCAACACGACCATTCGCTACGTGGAAGAGGCGGCGCAGCCTGAGCGACATATCCCCCCACCGATTTTTTAAAATAAAAAGAAATCAAGACCGCTCTGAAGCGGACGAGTTCTCAGGGAAGTCAAGGCGGGAAGGCGTCCCGATTATTGCCCGTACCTCCCCTTCATCAAGCCGGTTCATACAACAGGTCAGGGTTAAAGCCAGGCTGCCCGGAATCAAAATTAAAATCACCGATCAGAGGAAGAACATCAGTGGGGGTTTCTTTAGCAAGGGAAAAAAGGCCTCCAAAATCATCATAGAGGGAAAGATTGTCGTACAAATTCAGCGGCCGGCTGGTCCGCTTCGAATTTGCGACATTGGGCCGGGCGATTAAGGCACCTACACAAGTTCACCGCCAAGACGAAAAGAGGCTCTCATCGTGAAGAGGGGGCCAAGAGAAAAACAGTCAGGGGAAGTTGCCAAAAACGACGGGGTAAATCGCAAAATTCGCCAGAAAAAGAAAAAACTACCTCGAGAAAGGGGGTCAAAAATCAACAATCGTGCACGATTAATCGCCCAAAGCGGGAACTGCCCGAAAGACTTCTGGGCAAGGGCTTTCCGATCTCGGGAGAGAAAAGACTCTCGCACTGAGAAATTTCCTGTAAGTTATGCCCTCACTCACGGTTTCAAGGGGAAAGGAAGAGGAAATTTACACCGTGCAAAAGTCAAGGGGATCTGGGAAAGGGGACTAGGACGCCGGCTCAGGCGACGACGCCATCTGTCTCGAAAAAGAAAAGGGGTACTCCGAGAGCAGGGGAACAAAAAACCTGGGGAGGAAAATGAGATATGGGTCTAACTAATAAGGGGGCTAACGATAAAGAGCGGAGAAAAAGGGCTCAAATTACAGGTGTTGCATGTCAAAACAGATTTAGAGTGAGGGAACCAGTCCAGAAAAAGATACGGGAAAACAGAGGAGGAAAAGTCCGCTCCGAAATGGGAGAAAGGAAGGGAAAATCTTTCTAACAGGTCACGATGTAGAGAAAAAAGAGGGGGATGGTATTAAACTGGCTAGCCTGGATGCGAAGTTGCAGTCTATGGGGGGGATACGCGGTGGGTGCAAAAAAAGAGTGTGGACCTGGATTCACGTGGGGTAGCAGAAGGTGGGTTACCAATTTTTCGTGAAAATTGGGGTAAACATGAGCAAAAGGCATGGGAACGGGAGCAAAAGGGAAAAACGAAAAATAATTTTAAAACCTCGGGCCGCGGCTGACGGGGGGTTAAATGAAAGCCAGCCGCAACAAGAAAGTTGGTGAGGACTTTTGGGACGATCATAAAACGGAAGAATAGCCCTCTAATATCAGGTCGGAGGGACCGGGGATAAGTACGGGCGGACGTGAGAAATGACAATTCCGACCCCTTCCCATGACAGAGAACACAAACAACAGGCGGAGGAGAGGCAATACGGCATGATGGGCGTCGACGGCCCAGTTGTTCTTGGGGGGGGAGGACCAGTGTAAGCGGAAGGATAAGAAAGTGGGAGGACGTGCGTTTGGAATGGGGGTCATTAACGAACGGACTGGATGCAGAGAAAACCACGCACGGCTGGCACAACCAAAACTGCACAAAAAGGAAAGAGGGGTTCCAATAGAAAATAACACGGAAAAAAAAGGGGGGAGGGGTGGGACTGGAAGTTCAGCACTTAAGATGGGGACGCTTAGGACGGAGGATGGTACCGCAAGAAGGTCAAAATGACTGGGGAAACTACGACGGTGAGGAGGGAAAGCTGTCGGAAAAACAGGAAATTGGAGCTGAAAGAGAAGGAGAAACCGGGAAGAAACCTTAACTATCATAAAATAATGGTTGCTATACAGGGAGGGGACAGGTAACGGGGGAGGTTCTAGGACGCAGGAGCAGAGCTCGAAGTAGTCAAGGCAGGGAAATGAACGCGTACTTATATGTTTGCCGGGAAAACCACCCGGCGATCAGGAGGTGTAAAGGAACTGTGCGCCTGACACTATTCCGGCAGGGGGCTTGATTGTGGGAGGGGGGGGGGTGTTATAAGAGAAGAAGCAACGGTAGTGGGTGCGAAACGGGGGGAAGAATAGTGTGCTAACTCGGATGCGCACCCTGCACCGGCGGAGATGGGCTTTAAGAAGCAAGCGAAAAACGAAGGGAGAAAAAAGGAATTAGGAGCTGGTACCCTCTGGTAGGACGGGGAAACACAGAACCGCGCATTATTCCAAGAAATCATCCGGAAGGGAAAAACGGTTGGGGGAGGGGAGGCTGACGGGACAGACTTAAAGAAATGCTACTGGGTGTGTGAGAGAGCGGTGAGGTCTGACGACGCTGGGAAAGTGGGGAGAGGCCTGGAAAAAGTGAAAGTGAGGGGAAATTATCTTACCAAGTCGTAAAGGTGGGGCGCGCTTTGGCAAGCGCGGAAAGTGTCCAAAAACCGGGAAATGGGAGTGGGGCGGGGGATCCTTCTCAATGGGAAATCGACACGCCATCAGTGAAGGGGCCGAATAAGGGTATCTATCGAGGAAAGCATCGTAACTTGTAGAAGCAACAAAGGGGAAAAACACCGTAATTGTTTACGATGGAAGGGGTGTGCTATAGAAGAAGAAGCGGTTACTTGACAGGGTCTCTTTCTTTGCAAAAGGAGCTTGCAGAAAGAGACTCTTCAAAAAAGTTCCGACTGATCTCCGTGCTGAAAAATTCAAAAAAAAAAAAAGGGGGGAGCAGAATATACTTGTGCTGGCGGAGGAGTGGAAACCCCTTTTGGGGTGAGGCGGAGGAACCTTCAGAGTTTTGGAGGGGAAGCAGCTGTCCAACAAAGGTGGTCGTGTGAGTCATGATAGGAATCGCTTGGCGGGGCTCCAGCTGAAAGCCTTATAATCGCAGGGTCGAACCGAAAGAGAAGGGAACGGTCTTAACAGCGGCCAGAGTTGAAGGATTTCTAGGTAAAGGGGGTTGGGGGAAAGCGAGGGACTCAAGGGCAAAAAACGCTGGTACCGGAAATAAGAAAGAATCTTTATGCTAAGGGGCCCTCTTTGGCATAGTGGGGTGGAACGTGAAAACGGAGAGGGGAGTCGTTGGGGGACGCACTGTCCTTAGCCGCAGGAAAAAAAAAGATCGCAAAAAGATGAGGAGGAGTGGAGGGAGAAGCAATATACGACGGGTTTCATCATCGCGTAATCAGGAGGTCATAACCCCCGGAAGTGCAGGAAAGCAAGGCACGCGGTGCGTAGTCTGAGCCGTCCTGTGGAAAGCTGGCTAAAAAAAGTGGTCTAAAGAAGTCGGACATCGCTTCAGCCAACGGTAGCGGGGAAGGGAGCGCAACTTGCGCACGGAAATAGGAGACGAGAAAGGGACAGCCCTAAAAAAATCAAATCTTGAAAAAAACCGACAGCCGTTCCGAAGCAGGACAGCGGAGCTTGCGACTCCCTTTCAGCGACGGGGTGTAAGAGATAAGACCGAAGACGTGGAAAAAAAACCACTTTCAAGCAGCCAATTCCAGAATACCAAGGACTCAGGGGAAAAGAAAAAGGGCGTAGCCAGGGGGGGGGAGGATGCAAAGGAGATGGGGGGGGACAGAAAAAACTCTCGAATGAAACCCTTCCGATAGTAAGAAAAGCCGCGAAAAGAAAGCCGGTGTAAAGATCTGAATACTCTGCTTGGAGGGGCGTCTGATAGAAAAATAGAAGGAATACACCACTCGAACAAGACTCTCATATGCGAACGGTGTTGTGGACGAAAATTCAAGCCACCGGAGCCGAAAATAAGTGGCCAAAAATCATGAGTCCAGGGGGGGGCCAAGGCAGCGCGGGGGAATGGAAGAAATGGCTCGGCACCAATAAAACTCGAGTTGAACTCTTCCGAGAGTCCCGGGGCGATTACGGGAGCAGTCGACCGAAACTCCAAACAAAGGTTTTTACAATGCCGGCAAATCAAAGAATGACACGTAGAAGCTCCAATTTGAGAAATAAAAAATCAAAAGTGGAGGAAACCAAAAACTGGGCAGCAAGGCGCTCGTCCCAAAGAAGTGGACCCGCAAAGAGGAAAATGTGATGCTCCCCGCAGCCAGCAAGAAAAAGAAAGAAACAGCTTGAAACGCGGATAGGCAAACTATACGGTCTGAATCGGAGGCAATGAAAAAAAGGTGCCGAACGTTAAGAGCGCCCCCGCTCGGAGGAAACGGAAAAAATCACCGATTATGGGGAGGGGTGGTTAAACCGCAGAAATAGCCTCTCAAAACCAATCATCCCAGCCTCGGGAATAACACTGTAAGCGAAAGGGGAAAGCAAAATTTCCGCAATCGCGAGGAACTGAGAACCATCAAACGGGAAAAACTCCCCGGCCGGGAGGAAAAAAGCCGGGCGTCGCCTCATAAGAAAGGAAGCGGCCGAACTATTTAATGCGTGTGGAGCAGCCAAACTGGCGTTGAAACAGCTTGGCCAAAAAAGGGAATGGTGAGACGCTCAGTTGTACAAAGAGGGTACAAGAACTCCGGGGGAAAGGGAGGGACTGCAAGGGTTTGCTCGCGTCTAGGGAAAACTGAAAACGGCGATGATGAGCATCAATCAGCGGCGGAACAGAAAAAGAACCAGACCCTAACTACAAGGAGGATGAGAACGGAGCAACCCAAATCAAATCAAGAAATCCCAAAAAAAACAACCCCCAGGGGGGAAGGAAAAAAGAGGAGAGCACGACCAAGCTGAAGGGGGGGAAACCATAATAAAGGGAAAACGAGCATGGTAATTCTGGCCGGTCCTCGAGAGGCGTAATCCCTTCCAGAAAACTTTCCAGGGGTCAACAAGGAAGTTCTCGCCATAAGGGGTTAACGGATCGTACAAGTGCTGGGTCCGAAATTCATTTTCATCACAACTTGGCCGTTTTTGGAAAAAACCTGAGGGAAATCAAATCGTCGAAATCATGAAAAGGAAATGGAAAACCAGCAGGAAGAAAGTATTTTTCCGGTCGGCAGTGAAATAAACCGGTGGCCGAGGAAAAGTGAGGGGATGTTGAGAAAAAAACATGGGAACTTTAGGAAGAGGTGGACGCGGCGTGGACGAGGAAGAAAAGTTTAACGTCTACTGAAAGTGAAACGACATCCTCACCACACTTCGCGACGTTGAAATCTCGCTACAACTACGAAAGAAAAAGCCCCAAAAATAACTGGGGGGAATCGGAAAAGGAAAGAAAAAAGGACAAGCAGTGACAGCCTCAGAAGGGGAAGAACCCTGTTCATTGGAAAAGGGACCAATCATTTAGGGGAAAGACCGCCCAGACACGAGAGAAGGAGGGGCATCACCGGACGGGGGAGTCAAACTCGATGAGGAAAACCATATCTGAAGGGCTCTCAAAAAAAGAATCATCAACTCTGGGGCGAACGCTAGTCCGCAAACAAGCAGATGGCTAAATTCGAAAGCTGTTCCGCATTCGCAGGGGGGGAGGAAAAGCAAAGGGGACAAAAGGAAGGTGCGCCGGTTTGGGACAAATCGTCAGAAAAAAGCCAAAGAGCAAACAGCGGGGTCAGGAAAAGTTGAACAGCCAGAGAAAACAAGGGGGCCAAACGAAGCCCAAAAGAACGCGACCAGCCGAATCGAAAAACCCGAAGCCCGCTAAGAGAAGCCGTTTATTTATGACAAAACCAATAAATTTCACGATACATCAAAAAGAAGCGGTTTCTTGCGTGACCTGAAATTAAAAGCAATCATTCCGTTCTCCGTCGAGATAAGGGAAAGTCCTACGTTTTAGGGGGAAATCCTAGAGAGTCACCAAAACCCGATCTTGTGTAAAAGGAAAAAGGGGCAAGTGTCAATTTGATGGAAACAGTGACTCGGGGGCAGGGTGGATCGGGGGGGGTTCAAAGCAGTTCGATACGAAAAAATCTCGTACAAAAAATAGTTAACCT
>Ga0179593_1560774_pt1 | contig 10257 bp, 16 predicted proteins | sample CZODoug2_1_08_16_FD_185931 | JGI IMG/M metagenome (GOLD analysis project Ga0179593, IMG submission 185931) | Vadose zone soil fungal communities from Angelo Coast Range Reserve, California, USA - CZODoug2_1_08_16fungal (PacBio error correction) | ecosystem: Environmental > Terrestrial > Soil >...
AGGCCTCGGCATTCCGAAAAACGCAAAGCAGATGCCGAGCGAAAAAACCAAACAGAGGTTCAAGGAAGGAAAAAGAAAGAGGGGGAATGGCACGACAAACCCACCCGAGGAAAGAGCTCTGGGACCTGCTTAAGATAGCTAAAGTATGACACACCTCGGTCCTCGGCTGTCTTCCCTTCCCTTTCGACCCGAATTGCAGGGAAGGTGGTGGAGTGCCCGCAGATAAGCAGAAGAAACGTCGTAAGTTTTCCGACGGGGAGTGTTGGGAAACCGTGCGAGGAACGAGGTCGTTCTGCCGGCTGGCGACGGGAAAAAAGGAAGCTGGGAAATTTAGGGGGGGATGAATTAAAGAAGGTCAGCCATCAGGGTTCTTAGGAGTGAGAAGTTTCGATTTTCAGAAGCCGACCGCAAAAATAGAGGGCAAGAGAAAAAGACTGAAAAGGTCTAGGCAAGAAAAAGGTACCTGCCGCGGGCCGGAAGGAAGAAGCAATTGGAAATGTTTTCTCCACAAGGTCGGCTGTGACAAAATCGAAAGGAGAGCGAAAATAGTATGACGCTCGCTTTGTAGAAAAAACTCTTTGGACTCGATCAGACTGGAACCATCGCAGAAGATAGGCAAGCGATATTGAAGCGGCAAGGAAACTAGAGAGTGTCAAAAATGGGAAGAGGGATGAGGCATTTTTTGTGGACGGCCAATGATCGTGTCAGACTCGAAAAACATCGTTCTCAATGAAGCATTTCCGAATTCCGCCGGAAACAAAAAACGGAAAGAAAAAGGAAGGAGAGAAAGTCTTGGAGGTTCAATCTTGGTAAGGGGTATGAAAAAAACAGGGGGTTGTTGGAGAGAGGAGCATCCTAAACCTCACACTGAAGGGCGCGCTGAAAATCCTTACTGAGGGGCCGGAGAATCAAGCGAGGAGGATGAGGATACAAAGCGACACCACTGGGCCAGGCCGTAAGAGACGTCTGAAATAAACGGTTTCACCATGTTGCCAAGTTAATAAGTTGCGACCAGTCAACCCAGGAGGAAGATAAGGAAGGGATAAGGCGAAAATTTGAAAAGCGCCCAATGGAGTAAGGGGAGGGAAAGCAGGAGCCAGTAACGAAGTTAAACATGAAGGATTGAGACAGAGAGGTTTCCTAAAGCCCATGTATTTCTTATCGAAGCGAAATGGAGCAAACCAGCGGATGCCTTTAAAAAGAAAAACGGAAGTGGAGGAGAGAACTTTGCAAAAACCAATTGGATTAACATGACTTCCCACATCAAGCAAAGTCATGAACGGACTCTGCATGCGGAGAATGAGACAAGCTTTGGGTAGGACGGGCCAGAATGCTAAACGACTTAGAGAGTATTTGTTATCTAGGCACCTTCCAGGTGCTATACGCCCATTAGAACAGAAAGGTAACAGGAGTCAGAAGAAATCAATACGACAGAAGGATATCTGGAACTATTGGCACACCGCGAAAAGTGGACCGACGTTAAAGAGTTCGTAAAAGAACTAAGCTGAGAAAAAAAAAAAAAGACAAGCGTGGAAATACGAGTGGGAGGACAGTTTTAATGGGACGTGAAACCTTCTCAAAAAGGGAAAAGAAGCCGAAAGAGGGGCCGGCGGCGAAGCCAGTCGAGGGTCTAAACAGGAGTAAGAAAGGAGTCCTTGATAGACGTCCATCAGCTAACCAGCAATAGAGAAGTTTCCGACGAAGTATCTAGGAGGCCAGGGGGGCAGATAGGGTTGAAGGGAGTCAGAGGATCGTCTCAAAAAAAGAGAGAGAAAAGGAATAGGAATCCGAACTTTCGAGAGGATTAGGAGGAGACTTCAGAAGGGACGAATTTATCTCAAGAAAGCCGCCTTTGGTGTCACAACGAGCGGGACGTCGTGAGGGAAAACTTCAGGTGGGTGGAACGGGAATACGAGGGGCTAATAGTGAGCGGAGCTTCCCGGAAAGAAGAGGACCGATGAATAGGACATCAAGGAAAAAAGGGAGTTCCCGGAGGGTCGGAACAAGCGAATTGGACTAAACCCAAGGAATCCCTATAAAAGAAACATGAGGGAAAAACTAGCAAGGGGTGGTCTCGAGGGGAGGGGAGATTGAAAAAAGGGGGGACTGGAGAGTGGAAGCAAGGAGAATGAAGGGAGAATCTTCGGGGGGGAACAAGGAAGGGGAGGTCAAGTGTCGGGTCTTTCACCATGGAACTGGGGTCGATTCACGCGCTAAGTTCGTCGCATTGCGACAGAGTCACCGAAGAACAGAGAGGGGGCGCAGGCCAAGGGGGGGAAAGTTTAAGAAAGGGAAAAAAATATTTCGTTCGCGGTTTCCATTTTCGTTCAAAGATTAGGCAAGGTATTCGGCCCGGAAGAAGAGGTCCATGATAAAGGGAAGAGAGAAACAACAAACAGGGAAAGGAAAAGGGAGAGAGAAAACGTAGAGACATCATGGTGGATAATCCTATTCCAGATGGGAAAAACCTTGCTTCGAATGGGAAAGAAAGAAAATTTAAACCGGATACGCCAGAGAAGGTTAATCCATCTGCGGAGGAATGAAAAGAAGACAAAAATGGGAGGTCGGAGATAAAGAGGGGGGAAGACTCCTTACAGGAGAGGGTTTAGAAGAGAAAAAAACGCGGAATCTACCTCAAATTCTGAAGAAAAATCCTAGAGGCTCGAAACCGAAAGAGAAAGGGAGGGGCTGAACACGTCCGGCAGTCGCTCCGTGCCTCCCTTTCAAGAAAACCAAAAAACTACCCGAATAAAATGGAAAAAAAAAGGGGGGGAAAACATAAGAAAAAGAGGTTATAGAGGGGGTTTAAGGAGCAATGGGGGGAAAACAATGGAGGAAATTTGGAGGGATTAATTTCATTCAGCGTAGGGGGGAAGTGAAAGAAAGAGCAAAAAGGGCAGAGCCCGACCTGAGAGGGGCGCCAAAGGTTCGAATCAGGGTAGAGAAGACCTACTCGCGAACACACCATGCTGGAAGGCGAAGACGTCCGGGAAAAAAAAAAAAAAAAAGAGGGAGACAAGGGGACTATAAAAAAAGGTAGATTTCCTTTTAAGGAGCACGTCTTTGAAAAGTAAGTATTCCTGACTGTCCTTGGCAAAAGGAAAAGGAAGGGAAAGGGTCAAAAAGAGAAGATAATATGGGGGGGGGGATAGAAGATGCGAGGGGACATCATGAAAGGGGGATCTCACGTGGTGGACAATCGCGAAACTTCCAGGATGCGAAGGGGAAAAGGGCAAAAAATAAATAACGATGTCCTTACATATCCTCGGGGGGGAAGACAGGATTGATAGTATGGAGAATTCAAAAAAGTTCAACGGAAGGGGAGTTGCCAAGGAGGGGCCGAAGGCTGAAAAAAGAAAAACCTAGTTTCACGGGGGAGATCCCCTGGCTATATCACATAAGACGAGTGAAGTCCAAAACTGGGAAGAAGGACATTCAAAGCGGCGCAAGAAGAAAGGAAAATAGAAACGGCTAAAAGAAACCATGGGGGGCCCATATTGATGTAAGGATGAATCAGAGAGCTCAGAGACTCGCCATTCCGTTGTAGAAAAGAAAACTCGGCGATGGAAAAAGACTGGGATCTCCTCCGAGGGGGGGTGAATCGCGTCCTGGGGAGGGCCAGGTGTAGACGCCAGTGGGGGAAGACAATTTATGAGTTAAGAAAAAGATGGTAATCAAAAAGGGGGGTTGAGGGCAGTTGAACCGGTTGTACAAGAAGTGTGAAGTCGCCGATATCAGGAATGAAAAAGAAAAAGAAGGAAATAAAATATGAAAGTCGCAACCAAATGGTTCATGTGTAGGGAGGAATGCGGCGCGCCCCTCCAACGAGGGTCTTTGGGGAAAACATGGACCTAGAAAGGGAGAGGATTCGAAAAGTGCCGTTAGATCAAGTGGAAGGTGAATTATTAAAAAGGAAAAGTCGGGAAGACCAAACGACAACAGGAAAAAAAACGTTAGGAAAAAAATCTACGCGAAAAAAAAGAGAGAAAGAAAAGGGGGCTGCGAGTTGTCGGAGCGAGTGAAACACCATGGGGTGGTAGACAAAAAGCGAAGCTTATCAGGGGCCCAAAAGGTCTGAAAGAAACAAGAAACGGAAGGCGTCTCCGGATCAAAAAAGAGCATCGCATAACCTTGGTCCAACTAAAGAAAGGTACCTGACTTAAGGGGGGGAGGAGGGCCTTCTAAAGAGAAGTCACAAATAACGAAAATAAAAACCACAGAGCGAGAAGGTATAGAATAAAGCAACTGCGACAAGACAATCCAGGGGGAAAGACGGAAGGGGGGGGTCAAAGTCAAAAGACGACGAAAACCTTTACGGGTTTTTTGGAAAAGAGTCTGAGGATCTGCGGAGAGCCCAAGAACCCAAAAAAAGGCGGTGTAGAAAGGAACGCCCGATTTTAGGAAAAGACTCCGTAAGCCGTTCAGAAGAAGTTACTTCAACAAGGACGTTTTTGGGAACAATGTGGGTCATCAGTTTGAAAAAGAGGCACGGAAAAAAGAGGAGAGGAGGGAGGGGGGGAAAAAGGAAGCACTGCGAAAGGGGGATTTTCAACAACAAGGGTCTAACAAAACAACAACTAGAAAGGAAGAGGGGCCTTTAACGAAAAACGAAGATCAAAAAAAACCCAAAACTCAAAAAAATAAAAGAACCTTGCAAAAGCGACGGAAAACTGCTTAAAAGGAAAACACCACGCCGGAGGAAGAGAAAGTCCGCGGCGAATAGCAGTCTGGGGGTCGGGAAAAGACATGAACCTCATGGAAGGATTTTCCACGGGAGGAGCTTCCCGGAGCGATTAAAAAAACGTCGGGAAACGCGTAATTTTCAAAAAGCAAAACAAAAAGGCGGAGGTCAAAAAAAAGAAGAGATTGCGTCTGAAGGCTACGGAGAATGGAAAGAAACAGCCATATGTTTTTTTGGTCGGGATTAGACGTGGCGCTTGGTACCGGGAGGGGAAAAGAAAAGTAGCCGGGGGAAGGAAGTGTGTGAATACCTGAGAACTTAAGATCCAGCAGGCTCGGTTTTACCCACATTTTCTGCGGGTTCTCAAAGAGGGAGGATACAAAGAGGGGTGGAATAAAACAACGACAGAGGGGAAAACCAAATATTCTTGCAATAATTAAGCGGCAAAAGAAGAGAGATGTGAGAAGAGGCAGCATTAAGCTCAAACCAATCGTCAGCGTCGTTCAAAGGAAACAAGGTCCGATGACATGGCGCCAGAAGGGGAAAGAGATAGGGGAAAAAAGGTATGGAATGGCGGGGGAATGCAAAGAACCGATGAAAATTTAACCAGGAAAAGAAAACTCCTCATAAAAAAAAATGAAGGAAAAGCATCATAAGGAAAAAAATAGCGAAAAAACTAAAAGTACAAAAGGAGCGAAATATCAAATGACAACAAAGTCTACGTGGGATCCCGGCAAAGAAATTCCAGAAAGGGGGAGCAAACAAAAAGGTAGGGGAAACCTGGAAATGGAAAAAATCAGGAACTGCCTAAAAAGGTGAACTCGTCCGAGAAAAACCAGAGGTAAAGCAAAGCGGGACGCCTTACTGAACGAAAAAGTCCATTGGGGAAGCAACGGAAAGGGCCTTTGGAAAGAAGGCTTTACCCAAGGTGCACAGCAATCAAATGGAATCAAGAAGGGGGCAAAACATCTTTAATCGTAATTAATTCAACCTCGGGGAAGAAGAGGGCAAAAGGGGGATAGGATGAAAAGAAAAGAAAAGAACGCCACCAAACAGAGGACTCACGAAGTCCAACCAGAGAGGATCTCTGCACAGAAGTATCTTGCACAAGACCTAGTTTTTGAAAGAACCCGCTAAAAACAAGCCTGCTCAGACATCCGAGGATTAAGTTTTTAGAAGGGGAAGTTTAAAAGAAAGGCCATAACCGGGGGAAGCTTAGGAAAGATATATGGCCTTGCAAAAAAAAAATTGCGTCCATGACAGCAAGCCAATCAAGAGAGGTCGTTTAGAGCAAAGAGAAATCTGTAATCAGCCAGGAGAATCAGAAGGAAAAAGAAGCGGGGATAAAAGAATCCTAACGGGAAGGCGGAATAGGCCGTTATGGGCTTCGATGAAGCCGGAAAGGGCTTAGAGCCTGCTTGTTCCCGAGGAGTTTCGCTTACCCAAAGGAAAAGGAAGAAAGAGACGCCCAGGCCCATCCAGTCCAGAAAGACCGAAGAGAGGAAGCAAAAAAAATTACGATGAAAGAAACCAAACAGTTCCGCTAAGGCGAATGTGCCCCACAACTAGAGAGACTACAAAAGTCGGGAGGAAAAAGGGGGATTCGGGGAGTGGCAGCGAGCGATGTCCGATGATGGGTGAACAAACGCGGAGGAGTAGAAGGGGGGAGGGCGATTCGCGAAATGTTACTCTATAATGGGGAGGAGGGAGAACCCTGGTAATGAAACGGCTTCCAGGCCTTCCAAAGCGGTGGATCGAAGGAAAAAAAAAAAAAGGTTCATTGGTCTAAATGAAATCGAAAAATCGGAAAAAAAGGAAGGAAATTGTAGGGCTCAAAGGGGAAAAGAAAGGCCGCGGGGTTAGCCGAGCAGGAATGCGTGCGATTCATGAACAACCTTGAAAAGAGTTATAGGAGATGCAAAAGAGAGCTTCGCTCGGCGGCGTGCTGAGAAACTCGCTATGATACCGCCTTCGAAAGGTGAAAAAAAGAAAATAGTGCAAGGAAAACGCAAAAAATAAATAAGCTACATCGAAAAGCCGCGGGTTCAATCAAAAAACCAAGGGGGTGCACCAAGTCCTTGCCTTAGTTGAAAAATTTATAGAGGATGACAGAGGAAAAAGGGCCAGGGGTGGAATGAGCTCATGCTGAAGAGTTTGCCGTTCCGCAAGGTGAAAGGAAGAAAGTATAGAAGTAAATGGCAATCGCAAGACTAAAAGCTCCAAAACGGAAAAATAAAAAAAATATTAGAATAGAATACGCCAAGAGAGAAGTCGGATTAAACTTTTAGAATGGGGAGAGGTTGAAGAAAATGGGGAGAAGGGCTGGAAAAGGGGACGAAGCAGAAGAGAGTGAAAAAGGGCCTGCGGGTATTGGACTCAATATTGGTTGGAACGCGACAAATTAGAAAGACGTAAAACGGGAGAAGGTAGAACTTCTACAAAAGGGGACATAAAGATTCTTTGTAAGGAAGGTGGGGGGAATGGAGGTGGTGTGAAGAACTGAGGAGTCGGTCCAGATTGGTAGCGGGCCCGGATAAGAGGTGAAAAACAATTCAAAGAGGAAGTCAGAGAAGTAATGATCTGAAAGTGGTGTCAATCAGGGCTAAAGTTGTGAAAAAGAAAAAAGAGCTCGAAAGAAAGCCTTCAGGAAAAAAAGGGAGTAAAGACGGGTGCATTTCAAGGGCCGGCCATGACAGAAGATGTGGCATACTCAAGTGAAGCCATTGGTTGGGAAAAGAAAGCAGCCGAAAAATGGGGAAGAAAAAAAAAATGACGGCATCCAAGGACAGTCGTTCATGCCGGATTTCCGACCCTGAACTGGTGCTGGCGCAAACAATCCAATGAAGAGGGGAAAAAGTTTGAAGGCAGGAAAAAAAGGGGGGGCATTGGGGAAGAAATTTAGGAGGGAGGGAGAATCGGGGTGAGCCGATACCTTTGAAAGTGCACAGGATTAAGGTACAAAAAGGGGAAAAAAAAAAAAACGGTAGCTAGCTCAGGGGGGGGGAGAAACTTGCTGAAAGAAGAAAGAACAGCGCGCACTGTCTATAGAGTTTTCAGAAAATGCAGAAGTTTTGGGACAGAGGTCGAAGATAAGCATTCAAAAAGTCAGTGATTTAGGCATAAAGAAAAGGTCACACACAAGAATGTCACCTTAACACTTTTAAAATCATTGAATCTGAAAAGAGGAAGCTGAAATTGAATCTAGGACGAGGGGGGGAAATTAGCAGAAAAAAAAACAGATTTTGGGTTATTATTGGGTATAGCGGAAAAGAAGAAGGGTCAACACGAAAACTGGAACAGAGAAATTTGCGAAGAGAACCAGAGAGCGAGGTACCGTTTGAAAGGAAAAAGAGTCAAGAGTGTAAAAAAAAAGGGGGAGGATCATTCACAGAGGAGAAAGAATGAAAGGATGACATAGCAGGACCTTAACAAGTCCTGAAGAAGAGAAGGCATATCAAGACCGAAGAGACGACGAAGTAATGGCGAGAAAGATCGGAAAACCTTTCGAAGGGATTCGAGGAAGCCGATAAAATAAGGAGAGAAGGAGTCCGGACAGCCGCTCAATGGGTATAACAAGATTAAGCAGTCATCTATCAGTTCCGGAGTTCCTAAGTTTGGAAAAAGAGTTCAAATTTGGGAAGAGCGCTTGTTCAGGGGATTAGGGGCCTCGGGGGGAAGTTTTTTGTTGGAAGGCTCGATGCGTGTGGGAGGCCCAGAGGAAGGAAAAAAAAAAAAAAAAAAGAGGAAAAAAGGAGTGGGAAAAGCCGAACATATGAAGAGCCGTATGAAGAGGACAAGAGAAAAGAGAAGGTCCAAAATAAAAGCACGGAACACGCCGGGGGAGGAAGCAGAAAATGAATGCTTAAGTGGAACGTATGACCCACTCGTCTTGGGGGAAACGCGAAGTTGAAAGAAAAAACTCAGAAGACTTGGAAGAGAAAAACCGAGAATTCTACAGAGGGAAGTCAGAAGGTTTGGTGGTTTGTTAAAAACCTTAGAAAAAACGTGAGATACTTGAGGGAGCGGAGAAAAGGGGAGGAGGAATGCCTGCTGGAGGCAGCAGAAAGTGTCATTATCGAAAAAGTTCGATGGAACCGACCGGGGGCTAAAGAGCCTGAAGGGGTGGGACGACAGAATCTCGGCCGAAAGGAGAGAGCAATTCTCGGTTGGCGAGGCGGGAAAGAAGGGGGGGAAGCTGCGGAAGAGAAGAGTTTGGGAAGGGGGTTTCAAGAAAGAACACCGAAAGATTCATGTCAGAGGAAGGGGGGAAATTTATTGGAGAGGTCGGGGAAAGCCAGGTCGTTCTGCCGAAATGAAGGGAAGCATGCCGAGGACGTGAAGGAGAAAAAAGGGAACAACGAAGCATTTCAGAAAGTTCGTCCAGTGAAGGGGAGGAGTTGGAAGGAAAAAGAGGGCATCAAGAAAGAAAGGGAAGAGAGGTAAAAAGAAAGTCGCTGGAAACAAAAAGGTATAGATCCCCCGTAGTCCAGCCAACGTTACAAGTTCGGACTGTGCGGAAAACTTCAGGACGTCGCAAGAAACATGGAAAGGGGGGGAACAAAGGTGGGAAAAAAGCGTAATTTACACGCAAAATCAAAAGGACGCTCTTACCTCATAAGAGTGGGAGAAAGATAGGGATAGAAGGCGCCTGGGGGGGGGGGGGGGGGGGGGGGGGGGGGAGGAGAGCGGATGCCGGATTTTGTCAAAAGTTGAGGGAACATCAGAAAACCTTCGAGAGAGGACCAAAAAGCGGGGGAGGAAGAGAGAATGAGGAATATGTAGCACTCGAACCGGGCTGCAAACTATTAGATTGGAAAAAGGTCCAATATAAAAACGACGAAACGAAAAGGAAAACCGAATGGGTCTCATTTCAGTAAGCGAAGTCGACCTGTGAGACAAGGAGCCTAACAACTCAAGAAATCTCCTACCACCGCCTTCGGAGGGTGACTTTTCGAGTCTCCAGGCAAGGAAACGATCGACAATTTCGGGGAAGGAGAGATGGAAAGGGGCCGGCATGAAATTTCGGCCCAGCCGCGATGCGGAGTCTTGTTAACGTTAAGAAAGAAAGGGGCAGAAGCCAAGGCAGGAGGAGGAAAATGGGGGACGCGAGCGGCAGAGAGGAAATCCTAAAACTTCGAAGATTGAAGGGAAAAAAAAAAGGGAAAGGAGTCCTAGAGAAAGGTGCTGCCGCTATAGTAAGTGTAGGAACACTTCGCTTCACCCGACCACGGAAAAGGCGCAGACTTAAAGGCAGATAGAAAAAGATGGATGGCCAGTGCTACCCGGCCTTTTCCGAAGAAAGAATGTTAAAGATAAAAATCAAAAAAGGGGGGGGGGCTCACGGATGTCGGGGGGGAGGGGGAGGGGGCCCGAGCGCCTTAGAGGCAGCAAGATGGGTGAGGCTATAGAGATCCAAAGGAAGGGAGCGGACAGAAGCCATGAGAGTCAGGGGGGAGGGAGGACCCGCAGGAGGCGGATTCGCCAGCATGACCATATAAAAGAATAAAGAAGCTCCGTTGAAAGGATTCTGTAAAGGCGTCTTAAAGGAAAGTATGTCGGAGAGGAGAAAAAACGAG
>Ga0179593_1630927_pt1 | contig 10257 bp, 15 predicted proteins | sample CZODoug2_1_08_16_FD_185931 | JGI IMG/M metagenome (GOLD analysis project Ga0179593, IMG submission 185931) | Vadose zone soil fungal communities from Angelo Coast Range Reserve, California, USA - CZODoug2_1_08_16fungal (PacBio error correction) | ecosystem: Environmental > Terrestrial > Soil >...
AGGTGACATTCACGGCCCGCGATAAAACTGCGATTGGGTCGAGGACAGAGCGAAAAAAAGATGGCCACCGAGCCCAGATACCGCCAAAAAAATCGTCGATGAATCAGGATGGGTGCATCGTTGAACTATAAGGGCAGTCTGAAATCGAGCGGCGTGGGGAGTAAGTTCCTACTGGAACATACACCGGAGGATAATACCTCGGACCTACCTCTACAACATTAAGGGTTTCTTCAACTCTACAAAGCCGAAAAAAAGAGGGGAGTACAAAATAGGGCCGGCAAATAGGCCTGTCTGTCATTACAGTGCTTGAAATACGGGGGAGCCGTTAGCGATGGGGGGAAGGTGAGTCGTGTAGAGAGGAACGCCTTTTGCTTGCTAGGGGGACCGTTCGGGATTTGAAAACTACCCGGCGCAATGGACGGGCGCCTTTGCCAACGGCACCGGCGAAACAGAATACGGGGGAACTAGCAGAACGAGGATGCATCGGGTCGATGCCCTGTAGGCAATGGAGGGAAGGTGAATTCGAGAGAAGGAAGAGCGAGGGAAAACCCGTGTAAACCGGCGTCGCCCCTTAAAAGACTGCAAAAAAAAAAGCGCCATAGGAAAGAGGTGGGAGGGGCGGGTTGGGAGGGGTCTTGACCGTGCGTTACGATCATGGCTGTCTAGCCGGGAGTCCGGAATGGGACGGCAAGAAGAAGGGGGGAAAAATTTACTCTGCGCGAGTATGGAGGGGGGGAGAAGGTGAAGGGGTGGTAGGGGTGAGGGGGGGGGGTGGGGGAGGAGAGAAGTGGAAGAAAAGTGAGGGGTAGGATGGAAGGGACGGGAGGGATGATGGGGGGAAGAGGGGGGGGGGAGGTGGGGGAGAGCGGGCGAGGGGAAAGGAATGTAGGGAGGGGAGGGGGGAGGGGGAGGGCGGGGGGGGAAAGGGGGAAGGGTGGGGGAGGGGGGAGGAGAGATGCAAGGGAGGGAGTGGAAGGAAGTGGTTGGGGTTGCAGAGAGCGGGGGGAAGGATGTGAAGGGGGGAGAGGGGGGAAAATGGGGAAGTTGAAGGGGGGAGATGGGGGGAGAGGGGACGAAAGAAAGAGGGGGAGGGGGGGGGGGGGGCGGGGAAAGGGGGAGGGGGAAGGGCGTGAAGGCGAGAGGGTGGGGACTAGAAGGAAGGGATAGGTGTGTACGAGGGGAGGCAAGGGGAGGAGGAGGGAAGGGATGGAAGAAAGAGGAAGTGGGAAGAGCAGGAGTCAGGGGATAGAATGAAGAAGGGGAGAGATAAGAGGTAGGGAAAAATGGGGTGAACTCGGCAGGGGAGCGGAGTGAAACAAAAGAGACGGAGGGGTCGAGGGAGTAAGAACGGGCGAGGGTAGGGCGGGGGCGGGGGAAAAAGGAGGGAGGGGAAAGAAGGGGCGGAGGCGAGGGGTGGACAAGAGGGATGTAAGAGTCGAAGGATGGGGAAAAAAATGGGGAGGGTTTAGGGGGGCAGGGATACAGGCTAGGTGAAAAACTACACGAGAGCGGTGGCAGAGGGAGAATGGGGGGAGAAGGGCAGGGGGACGAAGGAGAGGGGGCGAATGGAAAGTAAGGCAGAATTGGTGCGCTGGGAAAAATGAGACGGGGTAAAAGCGAATAGGGGAAAGGGGATGCTCACAGGAGGTTCGATAAGGATAAGAGGGTGGGGGAAGCAATGACTGCAAAAGGAGCCGGATATAGATGGGCAGGGCCGTGGGAAAGGGGGGGCGAAGGGCGGAGGCGGGGAAGGGCTGGAGAAGGGGGGGAGGGGGCGGAGGAAGCTGAAGGGGGGAAAGGACGGGAGAGAGATAGAGGGGGGGGAAGAAGGGCGAGGGATCAGGAAGGGATGGAGGGGGGGGAGAGCGGGGGAAAGGGCGAGGACGTAGGGCTAGGGCGGGACAGAGAGGAGAGAGGCGTGAGGGGAGAAAGGTGTAGGCAAGCGGCGGAAGGGAGGGAGGAGAATGAGAAGATAGAGAGTCGGAATTGCTGAAGAAGGTGATAGGGAGGGGGGATGGGGGATCGGGAGAAGCGGGGGGGCGGCGGGGAGGTTAGGGAAGCTGCAAGGGGTAATCGGGCATCGGGGAGTGAGAGGTTGAAGGAGATCGCGGGGGGGTGGAGGATCAGGGGAGCTGCGGTGGAGCGGAAAGATCCCTCGAGAGAGGGGTAGGCTAGGAGAGAGACTCTCCTTGTGGTGGGGCGTGCGAGGGAGTCGAGGTTCAGAGGACGGGGTGAGGGGGGACAGAGGAGGTGGAGGTCAGGGGGGATGGGAGGGGACTCAGATCCCGTGTGCGAGCCGGAGGGGAAGAGAAGGGGAGAAAGAAGGCAGGAAGAAAGGGGAAGGAGGGGGGGGGAGGAGGGTAAGTGGAAAGTTGGGGGGGAAAAGGGGTAGCGTAGGGGGGGGGGGAGGCGTGGGTGGATGGGGGGCTCACGGGGGAGGGTGCATAGGCAATCCAAACGAAGGGATGTTATGTAACAGTGGGGGGGGGGGGGGCGAGAGGGAGGTGTTCTGGGTGAGAGAGGGGGAAGAAGTCGGAGCCGAATATGAATGGAAGGGATAAAGGGGTGGGGGTCAGCCTAGTGGTGGCGTTTCAGCAGAAAGTGATGATTGGGAGTGAAGGGGTCCCTCTGCGTGGTGTGCCGTGCGAGCGGGCTTGGAGGGGGGGCAGAGAGGGAGGGAAACGGGCCCAGGCCGTGAGTAGGGGGTTAGTCGGGGGGGCGGTAAAGTTGTGCGAATCCGTGTGTGGGGGGCTTTAGAGGGGAGTACTCGATTATGAAGTATGCTGTCCGTAGTGGTGGGCGAACAGACACTCTAGGCGAGTTGTGCTATAGCACAAGAAGGGAAGGCAGGAAATTATGAGGGGGGGGCTCTGCTCAGGATGTTATTGGGAGGTGGTGCGAAGAACCCGTGGAGAGGTGAGAGAACGAGAGGTTGTAGAAAGGGGGGGTGGGGGGTCGGACCGAGGTGAATTGCATGATAATGGACAGCAACCGTGGTTACGTGGAGGAGGGGGGACCTCGTCACTGGGCTTTGTCGAGTAAAAGGGGAAGGAAAGATCGATTGACCAGGTTTCTTCTGCGGGCGGGAGATGGCTTTCGCAGATATCGGGGATGCTTCTGATGCGGCAGATAGGATTGTGAAGGAGTCCAGTAAAAAAGGAGGGGATCGGCGAGTGGACGGGGGGGGTCTGAGAGAGTGCAAGGATTTGATGTCTCAGAGTCCCTAGTAGACGAGAAAGAAGAGGAGGGGGGGAGGGAGTGAAGGAAATAGGGAGGTGGCAGGGAGCTTGGAAAGAAAGGCTGGGGAGAAACAGACGAGGATGGAGGCGGGGAGGGAAGGAGCGGGGAGGCGGCAGGGAGATCTACGGGGGGGGGGTCGGGCGAGGGAGGAGCAGAGGTAGAGGGGGCGTGTGTTGTTGGGAGTTCTAGCCAAGGGTACACAGGGTCCTTGGACGAGGGGCTGAGGGCGAAATGTGCAAAGCGATCTTCCCGCTGTGGGGAAGAGGGGTGGCTGTGGGGGGGGGAGGGGTCGCTGCGGGCCTCCAGCTCGGGCTCCCAGAGTAAGGGGGATTAGGGGTTTCAAATGCCAAGGGGCTTTAGGGGGATCGCCCATTTGGGGGCGAAGCTGGAGGAGCGTGCGTCTTTGATCGAATTTTCGGAAGGTTCCGCGGACGGTTTCAGGGGTTTGTGGGTTGCTAAGGTGGGATGAGCGAAAATAGGGGGGGGTGAAGCGACGGTTATCGTACGGGTTGGCCCACGAAGGTCCCGAGTAGACCTGGGTTTGGGGTCGGGGCTTGGGGAAGATTCAAAATGATCACGGGGGGAGGGGGGTTCCGGCAATTGGGGTTGAGGGGGGCCAGGGGGGAGGGAGAGGGCGACGAGGAAGGGGGATCGAGGATGGAAGGGAGAACTCCCGATATACGAGGACCGTATAGGAGGGGGACAGAAGGAAGGAGAGGTTGGGGGGGGGGGGGGGAGGGAGAGGTGGGGGACCAAGAGATCCTGTAGCGCAACAGGGTAAATCTCCTCTTACATTTGCTGTCTACCGTGACGCTGGTCTTTGCTCCGCACACAGAGAAGCATTCACTGGGTCGAAGTGTCATGTCTTGAGGTTGCCGGGGATCGGGGGGGTGGGTGGGGATGTCTTCTTGGAGTGGGCAGTAGGAAATTTAATGAGTCGACGTTGGATATCTGAACGGGGTGATCTCACTTTTTTACGGGTCGGGAAGGAGGGAGGTCGTTGATCAACGACGGGTTCGGATATTCATCTTTAGGTAGGGGGTGCTTTTTATCCTATGAGATGTCGAGGGGGTGTCTCCGGGCGTTCTACGTCTTGGAATGTGGTGGGTGTGGGGTGAGCTGTGCGGGGGAAGTGCTCTACGTCGGTAGATCTCGCTCGTTTTGGGTAGTCCCCGGGGTTTTGCACGCCGGAGCATGAGGGGGGGTCCCTCGAGGGCTGGGTCGGTGAGGGGGGGGCCTTCAGAGGGGTCTTTTGAGTCCGCCAGGGGATTGTGGGCTGCGCTTTTCACTCGGCATGGTGCCGGTCATCTGCCCTAGAGGGGAGGACTGCCTGCGACGCGCTCGTCTGGCATATGAGGGAGGGAAGCCAAGGTCTTACGGTCTGGGCGGGGAGAGGGGCAAAGACTAGAGCAGCTCGGTTCTGAGTTGATGGGCTCGGTCATGCGGACTTCGTACATTAAGCGGAGGATCGGCTGGATTTCGGCACGAGATGGTTCGCTCCTGGTTTTTACAGGAAGGGGAAGGGGGCTAGGGCAATGTGGGAACACTTCCTCTAGGAATCGGGATCATACTGTCGAGGGGTCAGGTCCCCGTCCTCGTGGATGGATGGCCCGGGGGGGAGTAGTCGAGGGGATCATCAGGGTCGTAATCTTTCGCAGAGCCAGGGGGCCGTAAATCGATATGGCGGCTATCTAGATCTCCAGATATCGTTGCGAACCTCCAGGGGGGGGGGCTAGCGATCCCCGTGGAGAAAATGTGTTTGTCTCATTTCTCCAATCGATCAATCTTGCATTGCAAGACTCAGCAGGTATCTGTAACCCAGGTCCCCTTGGGCCTACCAAAAGTTAGGAGTCCCCGCCCTTAGTGAAACTACCGAGGGTCTCTAGGTAGGCGGATCACACCAAACGGCCAGGCGTGCGGTGGGGGGGGGAGTGTCTTCTTCGGGTAAAAGGGAGGAAGGCTCTGTTATGCGGAGGGCCGTGGGGGGAGGGCTGCGGATTCAATTGGTCTGTGGAGACCCGGGAGGACGGGAAGGGAAGGGGGAGAGGGAAACGAACGAAGGGGGGGGGTAGATGGGTGCGTGGCTTGGAGTTCCGGGGGGATCAACGGCACGTAGGAGGGTTAGGGTGCTCGGGGGGCGGGAGCTGGGGGGGGGGAGAAGAGGCAGAGTCAGCGGTGGGGTGGACGCAGAAGGGGGAGGACAGGGGCGGCGCAAGGGCATTCATGACTCAGGCGGCAAGAGGGGGGCACAGCAGGAACGAAAGGAGGGCGGAAATTAAAGGTGGTGTTAGCTTGCGTAGGGGGGAGGGGGGTAGGAGAACGGACAGGAAGGGGGGGAGGGGAGAGAGAGAGAGGGAGAGGAAAGAGGCAGAGGAGGGAAAGGGAGTGAAAGAGAAAAGGGAGGGGCGGATGGGCCGGAGAGGGAGGAGAGAGGAGGGAAAGTAGGATTGAGGCGGGGGTGAGGAACGGCCAGTGGGAGGAGAACGGGAGAAGGGTGGAGAAGGGGGGAATCTGTCCTATGCAGAATAGGGAGGGGGGGTTGGTTAGCATAGGGGAAAGGGGGAAGAAAAAGGGGAGGGGAGGAGGAAACGAGTATGGGGGAAGGGGGGAGCGTTAGTTGAGGAAGGAAAGGGGAAGGGGAGGAGAGGGAGGAGACGGGGGGGGAGTAACGTGCGGAGGAATACAGCGGGAAGGAAGGGGGGAGGGAAGGGGAAGGTGGAGGAGACGTGGATAAGGATGGGAGGGGGGGGTTGAGGAGGAGGCGGCGAGGAGAGTGAAAATGGGGGGCGGGGGGCTGGGGGGGGAGAGGAGCCGGGGGAGGGGTGCTCTGGGGGAAGGGGGGAGGGGATAGTAGAGGGGTACGTAAGGCGAAGCGAAGGGAGGTGGGCTTGTTGGTGAGATAGACGGGGTGGGACTTGGTGAAGGAGGATCGGACGCGGGGGGTGGGAGGGGGGGGGTGGGGAGTGGGGTAGGATGCTTCTGATTTCGGCAGTGGGCATAGGCGGGGGATGATCGGGGCCGAAAAGGACGGAGGACTCCGGGTCTACTGACTGTTAACGCGGAGAAGGAGAGAGGGGAGCAGGGAGGAGGTTCCCGCGGGGGGGTTCTCTGTAAGAGAAAAGAAGGAGGGTGAGGGGGGGTCGGCTAGAAGAGGTGGTAGAGGGTACGGAGGTGTGGTCTGGGGTAAGGGGGAGACGCGGGAAGAAGATAAGGTCGCTGTAGAAAGCCCTATTAAGTGGAGAGCTGTGCAAGGAATAGGTAGATCATGGAAACTGAACAGTTGGGGTCCGCGTGGGGTGAGGGCGGGGGTAGGGGGTTGGACGGGCGGGGGGGGCGGGATAAAGGTATCGGTGCGATCGCTTGCCAATTTTCGCCGAGAGAACGAAAGCGGGGATACCCGTCTATGATAGATCTAAGCGCGCACCTAACAGAGAAAAGGTGAAGAGCGTTGCCGAGAAGCGGCGGTCTGGAAGATCATCATCTCGGAGAGCACGTCTAAGTGTCCCGGGGTCCGGGAGGAGTTCGATGAATGTCCATCAAACTGCCTTTAAGGGGAAACGAAACATCGACCCCGCAAGAGAGCATGCTCTCTCAAGACAGGCACGCCAACCTCTAAGAAGGGAAGACATCGAAAGCACCTCGTAAAATATACCGCACACTAACTACGCAATATCAACTAAGAAAAAAAAAAGCGTGCCGGGGGGAGGAACAGGCTGCTCTCTTCAGCGAGGTTGAGGCCGGGGATGGCGGGGGGGCAAGGGAAGAGTATGCCACAGGGAATGCGGCAATGTAAATGTAAGAAACCGGAACGGAATTGCAGCCACCGCTTCAACGAACAGCGATGGTCACGGGTGCGGGGGGGAAGACAGTCTTTTCAACGGATGTAAACTCATCCGAGACAATTAGGGTTGGCAGGGGGGGGGGGTGGTCAACGACTCGGAACAAACCGCCAGTTCGGGCAGGAGGGATCGAAAGCCGAAGAGCGGCGAGACGCGACATTAACGGGTATCGGCCCTGTGGGGGACCTACAAGAGCGAAAACTCTGCAAAACGGGGGAAAAGGAAAAGGCCAATGAAGAAAATCCGTTTATTTCGATTCTGGACAGGGAAGCCTAACAATTTCAAAAAGGAGCCTGCTGCAAACGATGGACACGAAATGAGGTGGCAGGGGGAAGGGTATATCCATATACAGGTAAGAGAATATTTCTCGGTCTCGCTATCCTAGACATCTGATTCTGGGGGGGGCGAATTCTATTATGAGGAACGGGAATCGGGGGGACAGGGAATGGGTCGGATAGGGATCATCTAAAAAGAAGGCAATCACGGCCGAGAGAAACAAGTGATCGGAAGGGGTAACGGTCGACTCAGCCAATACGGAAGAGAAAAAACCCGCAGAAGCGGGGGGGCCGATGGGTGGACGCGTTTCTGGGTTTCTAGAGGGCTCCGCGGTGGTGGCCCCTCGGGGGCTGGGCCCAGTAGTCAGGATCTCGCCAAAGGTCGCCCCTCGGGAACTCCCTAAGAGACAGAATCTCCCCCGAGGAGAAGGCTACGGATGCGGAAGAAAACGATACACTGGGAGACGGAGCTGTCCTTTGAGAACACACGCTTGGTCGTCTAATGATCGGGGGTGGGAGTGTGCAAACAAAAGATTACGGTAAAATGGAAGGGGAAAGAAAGGAGGAGGCGGACGATCAACCCGCTCAACCGGGACCAACTAAGAACCGCCACCGCGACCAAGCCGGCATTCCAGAGAAGCGGGGAATAAAGAAGAAAGACAAGGTCATTCGTCAGAAAGAGACTCCCGCTTACGAGGGGTGACGAGCAAGGGGCCGAAAAAATTCTCACTTTTGGAGAGGTAGGGAACCGAAAAGGGAAGGGTTAAGCAAGGGTGGAGAAAAGGAGGAATTGTACGGCAAAACCGAGCTGCTCGAAGTAAAGTCGCAAGCCATATCGGTTAACGAAATGCACCATCCCGATGAGAAAGGGGAAAACTGGGGGGTTGAAAAAAAGGGGAGGGTTGCTATTGTCCCTGGCCGAGGGAAGGGTCGAATACAACGACGCGATCGGACCTTTGGAAGGTCAGTAAAGAGAGATCAAAAACAACAACGGGAGGAGCAGTATATATCGGGAAAATTCACCGGCCCTATAGACCTTCTATTTAGCGGGGAAAAATCGTCGGGAACGACAAGATCAGGACAAGAGACCCTAAGACCACCAAAAAAGGCAGGTCCTGATCATCGGGATGGGGGCATCTTTTGACGAGGGATAGCGCCGTTCGGTCAACGAGCAGAGATGGGTGCAACGCCATCTGGCCACGAATGGGGGGAAAATCCCCCTTGCGACTTAACCGACTTTACCTAAATAGAACAGTGAACTGGGGAGGACCTGGGAGAAGAAACCCGCTAAGACGAGTAGAGGGCAGGTTCCGGTATCCTTTCGACTTGATTCCCGCTTTAGGGTAATTACGGAGGGGGAAGCAGGTTGCGTGGGCGAGATGGGGCATAGATCTTGGAATAGAGGCCCGAAGGAATTCAAGGTTAACTAGGTTGCCCTAATGCGGGTTAAACGACATAACCCGGAAAAGTCGACGACACGCCTGGTTTCAAAGGCCTCGCCCGGCGCGCCATTGGATACTGAAGCAGCATAAAGGAGCGATTCTCATCCGAGGAGAAGAGGGGGCGACGAGAGAATGGAGGGTCGGAAGGGTGGGAATTTACGATCCAAGGAATCTCGGCCCCGCAGGTCCTAAACAACCGCGGCGAAGAAAATAGCAATCTGCCCAAGAGGAACCCTCGCCATCGTTGGGGTATCTCCTGAGTAGATGGTCGGGAAAACCTGGTACCTTTGAAAAAGATCAAGCGCAAAATCCTCGGCCGGGGATTGACGGCATTGGGGTTTTCAGGCGGAAGACCACATGACCTCAAATCCTATCCGGGGAAGCATAGCCCTGAAAAGAAGAAGGTAATAGATCGAGAAGGGAAAAGCGACATCATCGAGACAAAAGAAATTTACGCAAAACCCGCACGGCAGGAAGTGTCCATATTCCGCCGGGGCGAAAATTGTCGTATGGGAGAGAAAGAAAGAGAGGGCCCTAAAAGGAGGAACTCATGGCCTGGAATTGGAACCGGGAGTCAGATGGCTCTCGTGTAGCAAAGGATACAACTCGACGAAACCATTCCATTTCGGGCAGCTCGTGAGCAGAAAGATCTCGTCGAGCCGAAGGTCTAGACGTGGGGACCCCACGGGCTAACAGGGAAGGGGGGGTGAAAAGACGGGAATGCGGAAACGTTTTACAAAGTCGGCAAGGCGCCCTCGCCAAGATCTGGGAAAAAGGGAGGGGCTTCAGAATGTTCGTGGGAGATTACGGTGCAATTCCTCAGGAATTGTTAGCATCGTGCAGGTTTGTGCCGCGCCATCCCAGAAAATCGCCGCGGAGAGCCGAGAGAAGGAGGGGCGGCAGGGCAGCTTTTTCGGTAGGGAGATTTCTTTGAGTGCGCTAGTTTAAAGGGAGGGTCAGCCATTTTCTAATGAGGTAATAGATGTTGTAGGACCTGTTCTCGGGAAGGGGGGTGTCTAGCAGGTTTGGTCGGTCTGTCTCGCGGAAGGCCGGTTGGGAGGAAACTTGGCCCCTTACCTCAAGAAGGTCAGGTGAAACGCGCCGGGAAAGAGGAGAAAATTGAAGGGGAGAAGCCGCCGACGGCGTAAGGAATTCGCCTATCGTCTGTTTATGTGATAGGAAAAAGATATACTCTCAGGGACAGGATCGGTGGTGCCAAAGTAAGCGATAGGAGGACGTAGAAGCAAGGTACCTGGATGTAGATATCTATTAGCACGAGCCCGGTTAGGGGTTACAGAGGGAGGGGATCGGGGGTCGCCATCCGGACGAAAGAGAGGCGTGAAAAACCAAGAGCTGCACTGAAGAACGCGATAGGGGTTGTTAATCGGCGTCATCAGCGCGGGGTAAACAGAGCATCTCGCAAAGACAAAAGTGTTTCCGAATGATGCCACTCCTGGAAGA
>Ga0179593_1290235_pt1 | contig 10256 bp, 9 predicted proteins | sample CZODoug2_1_08_16_FD_185931 | JGI IMG/M metagenome (GOLD analysis project Ga0179593, IMG submission 185931) | Vadose zone soil fungal communities from Angelo Coast Range Reserve, California, USA - CZODoug2_1_08_16fungal (PacBio error correction) | ecosystem: Environmental > Terrestrial > Soil >...
TAGAAGAGTTGATGTCAAAAAGACATCATGAAGTTCCAACATCACCTTGGGGAAACCGTGGGAAAAGGACAAGTGGGAAAATCAGGGGGTGAGAAAACATCGTCAATGGGGACCGATCTAAAAAAGAAGCGACGGCACCAAAATAAATTGTCAGGAAGCGCATGCGGGTGTGGTCAACAAACCTGAAATAGACAAATAGGAACCTTCAAATCCTCAAAAAAAAGTCTGAAATGGGGGACGCAAAGCCCAATACGGCAAAACTAAGTCTGTTGAAGGAGGAAACCCAGGTTGGGGAAAAAAAAGAGGAAAGGGGGGGGAGAGGCGGCAACATCTTGCAGACCAGGGCCAGTCGGCAGGGAGCGTAACTTGCGGAAAAGAGAGGGAGGCATCAAGGGGGTGATGTGCCCTCACTGGTATGACCGGGAGATACGGGAGGGGAGGTCAGAAAGGACCGCGGATGTGGTTAAAAAAGGGGTCCTTGACGGATAAAGGGCAAAAAAGACTGGGCGGATACCCTTCGGCAGCAAAAACAAAACCAACAATGTAGAAGTGGGGGGGGAGTGGGAGAAAAGGGCGGCCAACCACAAAAGGACAAAACGATCGTGGTTGGGGTTTGGGACGGGGTAGGGGGAAGGAGCGGGCGGAAGGGAGCTAAACCGTTGCCAAAAAAGGGGTCGGGGGCTTGGGGGGGTAAAAGGTAGTGAAAAGGTTGGAAAAATTAGAGACGCCGGTGTTACCCATCGTTCGGGGGGAATAAAAAAAAAATATATTCTGAGGCTAAGGTGCCGCACGCCACGCGTAAGACAAACTGGATTCGACGGAGCGGGAGGGGGAAAGGGGGGTCATAGGGGTATTGCGCCAAAATCGCAAAAACGGGGCGTTTTACATTAAAATTCAAGATCGTAAAACGCGACGAAGAAGGAGAAACGGCGTATAGTGCTACTGGGTTCAAGGCGGTTCTTGTAAAAAGTAATACCCATCACAGATCTTGAAGGATTCAGCAGAAGGTTCAAGCAAAACTAATGTAACGTCGTGTTCTGCTAAAAAAACAGAGAAAACAAGAACAGGAGTTACAAAATTGTGAAGAATGTCGAGAGAGTCTCCAGTCTGGTGAAATGCCTCAGATAAATACTCCGCAGGGGGAATTGGGGTCAATGGGACAAAATAAAAAATGCGAAAAAACGATTCGACCAAACAGTCAGAAAGACGGAGTATCAGAAAGGAGGTCTATTTGAAAATTTTCAACCGATAGTCCGGAGGTCTTGTATGGGATGGTCGTTGGGTGGCACGTCCTTTTGTGCAAAAAAAAAAAAATACTTCGCCGAAAAAGATAGAAGGGATTTCTGGCAAAAGAGTAAAAAGGTTCTCGCCAACGCGAGGATGGGCGAAGGGAAAAGAAGGGTCGTCCAGTGAAGAGGCCCAGCCCCCGAGACTGTTGGTGAGCAAACGGGGGGGCAAAGCCGCCCGATGTGGGGGATCAGGGGGAGAAAGATAAACCGTCCAACGCATTGGTGTTTATGGGGACAGGGGGGGGGGGAGGAATCGACTTGGGGGTCCGGCGGGCCTGGACAAGGGAAAGTCGGGGGGCGAGGATGGGGGAAGCAAATGTAGCAGAAAGGACTGCAGGAAAACACAAAAGACGTGGTTTGGGGGAAGGGGGAACAAGGAAAGGCAAACTCAACAGGAAGTCAAACAAGAAAGGGGGGACGTCAAGGGTTGCTCCATTCAAAAAGGGTTTGTTGTGGGAAACACCAGAGCCCTACAGGGGACGGTGCCAAAAAAGAAGAAACAGAAGAGGAATGGTCATGAGAGAGGGCACCCCGGCCAGAAGGAGGGGGGGGACTCAAAGGAAAAGAAATAGGCGCCTAAATACTGGGTGGAAGGCAGAGAATGAAAATCCGGAAGAAAGGTCGTTCGGGAAAAATAAGGAAAAGAAGGGGACATAGTGACGGTCCCACTGATGCGCAAGACGGTGGGGGCGTCCCAGAAGACAGCAGAAAGGGAAAACCGGTTGTCGGCGGGGGCGGGGGGAGTTGGCAGCAGGTGTCGGTAGAGAACCGAATTCAAAGCCCATTGGGGATAACGAAGACCCTGCCAGGGTAGCTGCAACAAGCAAGAAGGAGGGGGGGGGTAGATGGGTTTTCAGGCCAAGGAAAAAATCCCTGCCCCGAAATGGGAAACCACCGGCGGCGAAGACGCAGTTGGGTTGGTGGAAGTGGTTCAAAAACGGGGGGGGACCGAAGGAAGACGTGATCACTACGGAAACAGGCATTAAGGCTTGGGAGCGGGCCACGAAAGTGAGTCGACAACCGGTGGGCAAAAAAGCACGATTCCACGCGAAATCGAACGGGCGGAACCGAAAAAGGCCTGGGTGTGTAAAAAGGGGGAAGCAAACGCAGGAGTAAGCGACGGGACTGGAACTACCAGGGGAAGGACGAGGAACAACAGGCCCCCTGGGGAGCAATGAACACAGGTGACCGACGAAGTCCCAAGCGAAAAATCCGCGGATAAGTGCTGTTGGCATCTGGGGGCTTTGCAAACAGGAAACATCGTGGGCGGGAGACGAAGTCGCCTCGCAACCCCCTACACAAAGACTGGGAGAGTAAAGCTATAGAGATAACTCTACTAGGAAAAACCCAGGACTGTTGAAAAACAAAGAACCGAAAAAGCGGAGTGACGGTGGACATCGTGAAGGGCCAAGATAAGGTGAAGACGCAAGGCGATAGGGGGGGATCTACCGAGGGAAGGTACCAGGACACTACTAGGGTACCGCCATGAGGGGGGACGGGTTTTATCCGAGAAAAAATACGGTTACCTGCCGGGGTGAACAAATTAAGGCGTCTAACGGATAAAGAGTGGGGTGGACAACTGTTGGGGAGGTACCTCAAAAATGAGTGGGGACCTCAAGCGAAAAAGCCTGTTTACCAGGAAAATACAGAAGTTTCCAAGAACGGCCACAAAGAGACAGACTCGCGGCGGGAGAGGTAAGGGACGGCTGCTGGGATTAGAAAAACACCCATGCGTCAACCCAAGTCCAGGGCGCTTTTGGGCCCTGTCAAAAACCTCCCACCAGGGGAGAGAACCAATGAATCTTCAGGGATCGGGCCGTACAAGAGACAAGATGACAACGCCAAAGGAAGAAAGTAGGGGGGGGGGGGGATGCCGCCAATAGAGGTCTGGACCGAAACTCAAAAGGGACAAGAGAGGGAAGATTCTGAAAGGGGAGATTGAAGGAAAAAAAAACGAAAGAAAATAAAAGGTCCGATCCTCAGAAGAAAGTCTGAGAGACAGAGAACACGAAAGTCGAGGGTCGGGGAAAGGTAGATACAAGAACGGGTATTAAGGAAACAGAAGGTATGGATGGGGGTCAAGGGGGGACTTATGGCTCAGGTGTGGACCTCAAAAGGGTGAAAATAAAGCAAAAGAAACGAAAAGTGACATGTTTACTTGACGGGGACCGGGTCGAAAGGTCCAAAAAACCCGGTGTTGGGGAAGGAAGCCTCCAGGAGGGGGTACGAGCTACATAATGCAACTAACGAGAAACCATACGCCAGTTTCTTACCGGGCCCCCGCCGAACAGGGCGAAGTGGATCCAAGAAGAAAAAGGGAGGGGGGTAAGCGCGAAAACTTAACGCACAAGACCGGCGACGTCAACTAGAAGCTGCTACAGCGTGGGAGGGGCAGAATGAAGGGGGAACCAAAACGACACCATCTGTCGCCATAAAAAGTCTGACCGGTAGGAAAGAAAGGGCCGTGGGGGGGAGGACAGCTATCTGGACAGGGCGATCGTGGCTTTCATCGTAAATACTCAATCCCAGAAAAAAGGGGAAAAAAGGCGCGCGCGCACGAGCAGTATGAAATAAATCGAGGGCAAGAAAAACTATCGACGACGGATTAAAACTGCGCGGAACTCGCATGGCACCGGGGGAATGCGCTAGAGCCTGTGACCGCGGCAAGCCGAAGCGGGAAAGTAAGGGAGGGTGCACCAACCTGCAGGCAAACGCCCAGAAAACCGGTCTGGGGATAAATGGGAAGCCAACGGGAGGCTACAGCCAGGATCGGTCGACATCAAGGAAGGGACGTGAAAAAATCGGGCACAGAACCAATTCCCAGCGCCCCTAGGTCAAAAGAGGGAGTAAACCGGCTCGGTCAACAGGGGCACATTGCTTAAAAAGGGAAGACGGAAAAGTGGAGGCCGAACCGTAAAATTCCCATCAAGCGAATGAGGTCGAGAAACTGGGGGCGCGCTGACAGGGCCGGGGGACCAAAAGCCATCGCCTTAATTGGGGGGGGGAACTTTCCCAGCCGCAGGGGGAAACAGGCAAATTTGACTCACATATGCAGCAAGGTGGGAAACATAACCTAAACCGACAAACAAAGTCCAGCCGCCTGAAGGGAAAAAGGGGTTCTAGAAAAAAGGGACTCACGGGGGAAAGAAACCCTAAAAAAAGCCATCCAAAAGGGTCTTGCCCGGGAAACTCAGCCAAGGCACAACAGTAGGGGAACCCAAAGGGGGATCACCTGGGAAGTTGCCTATTCGAGCAAACGAAAACCTTGAAAAACCTGAACGGGCCTTAAAGCGAGACTGCTCCAAGCCGGATTCAAAGGGACGCGCTGAGGGGGGGGCGAAAACTCGGATACTCCGCGGAGGGGAACGTTGACGGGAACGAAACGTACTAGCCGCGCAAAAGGTCATTTTCCCTACCAAGACGAAGATTGGACATCGTGTACCACTAAAAAGGGACAAAAATCCTGCAGGGGTGGGGGGAATTTTACTTGGCCGGGAAAACGGGATAGACGAGCTGGGAAAAAAACTATTTGGGCACGAAGGGGGAGAAATAGGGTCTCCTTCCTCCCAATCTGGGTGAAAAAAAAACCGCCGTCGCGAAAAAAGGGGGAACGCCGAGGGTAAAAGGGAAAAACGATCATTCTATAAAAGGGACCGTTGACCCCGGTCCCCAAGGATCATAAGCGGAGGGAAAAGCAGGAGAATGCGGAACCTCGGGACGAAACACAAGTATTATTATCTACGCCTTTAAAGCAGGGCCCAAGTTCGATGGGCACCTTCACACGCCCAGAAAGGGGAGGGCCAGCCCACTGGGACGGGGGAAAAAAAAGGTGGAAAAAAAAAAAAAACCGTGGACAGTTTGGAAAAAAGGGAAAAAACACAGACCGAAAAAAGGGCCGGACGATAGGGGACATCCAGAAGGGCGGCCAATAATTCAATTAAAACCGAACGTTGAGAACCCGGCCAATGGAAAGAACATCTCGGGGAGACAAAGGAGGGCCGCACTCAAGACGGGGGGCAAACGCTTGGGGACCGGGAAGTTAAATGAAAAAAGCAACTTGCAAACTGACTTAATATAAAACACGCGGAGACGGTCAAAATGCAGGACCGGGAGCGCAACGGAAAAGCGCCGCCGGGTCTAGCAGGCACGAGGGGGAGTCCCTCGGATACGTAGGAAACTTGAAGCCGACCATTGGCAGGGGGGCAGGGAATGCCGGCGAGGTCGTGCTCGAAGAAGAACCAACCATAGTATATACACCTTCAGGGGGAAAAAAAAACAGGTCCGCCTGGGGGGGGGGCTTTTGGACGACAGAACAAATACAAAAAGGGCTAGGCTGGGGGGGGGCCGTGTATTACGAGCCAAGAAAAAACGTGCGCGCACATCCTCGCTTCACAGGGTGGGGGTGAGCAAACAAAACTGCGGTAACAATGGGGGCACGGGAATAGGAGCAAGTCAAGGGTGAAAAGAGAGGGGGCAGGGGCGTACCATGAATCAGATTTTCGAGGGCTGCAGTCTGGGCCAGAGACCACCGACCCAAACAACCATCTGTCATAACGGGAAACTAAGAAGTCAGAGTGATTGTCGAAAGGGTCTCGTCTCGGCAAGCAAAGGGAGAGTTGAGAATCCAAAAGAAAAAGGCTCCCAAAATAGCCCGCACCAAAACCCCCTGCAGGGAGAGGGAGTGACAAAATTGTCGGGGGCAGGGGCTTGCACGGTGTAGAAATATGCAACTTCCACTGCCAGGGGCCTGGGCCAGGGGAGTGCTCGCTCTGCGGCACGGACTTTCGGGCCGTGATGTTGCGAAAACAGCAAAAAAAAGCACGGGGGGCGGGCGGATAAGTTGTGCCAGCAGGGCAAGGCGCAGAAGACGGGGGTCCTCTGGGGACGGGCCTCTAGGAAGACTTGAAGGTACTCAAGGGGGCGCATCGATCAGGGAAGCAAGGGGAAAGGAAACTGCATTAGTAGCCGCAGGGGCAAAGCGTCTTAGGTGAGTTGGCCTAGATTCGCAGGAGAACAATCTGGGGTACCTGTGGAAGCAGGGGGGTCAAAAAAATTGGGGGGGGCAAGAAAAAGGAGAAAAGAAAAAAAAAAACCGTCGGTTTGGGAATTGGAGCGACGGGTCCGACGTCGAAGCTAGAGGGCTTCCACTTAAAAGGGTTAAAAGAAAAGCCATCGGTGGCGACGGCCTTTCAGGGTCACAGGGGCAGAATCCGGCCCTACAAAGAAGGGGGGGAACAACTTTGCTGGGGGGCATGGGTAACGAGGTCGCCTGGGAGCGATTGGGAAAAACGAAAAAAAGACGTTCCAAAAATTTTTGGGGGGTGTCTTGTGGAGGTCCACTAACGTGCGCCTTCGGCGACCCAACTGTACGAAAAACATACACAAGGCGTCAGGGGTTAAGGCAGGGAAGAGGAAAAAGGGGGGAGCTGTGGGACGAGCGGCAGTGTGAAAGCAAGCCGGGGTGGGGGTTAAGGTGATGCCAACAGGACGGACAAACAACGAAGGCCAAGTCAAAGGAACTTGGGAATTAACCGGGTTTTGCGCGGACAACTTGTGAGGCGCGCAACAAAGCCCCCTCAGGGGGCGTGGGCAAAAAAGACTATGCGAACTTCATTAAACAATCGGGGTTGAAAGAAAGTCCCTAACTCTGTGCCCTGGGGGGGGAAAAAGATCAGGGGCCGAAAAAAAGAAAAGAAAAAAACAAAATCTTCGGCCCAGTAGAGAAAGAGAAAAACAGTCAGTCAAGGTCGGCATAGCTCGAAAAAGGGTGTAAAAACGGGAAAGGACTGCTCGATTCCGTGGGGAAGTTCGGGAAAAGCCGAAGAAAGGAGAGCCGAAATTGATTTTCGGCATGCGTTTAACAGGGGGGGGGACGGTGGGGGAGCCGCTAAAAAGGGGCAAGGATCCTTTGGAAAAAACTCAAAAAATTCCTGGCGGGAGTAAGGGTGGAAAAAATGCGGCCTAGGGTGGGGGGGGCAGGTTGGAGGGTTTCATAAGCACGGGGAAATGCCCCGCTTTTGCGGAGACGAAAAGCACCAAGGAAAGAAGCGCGTTTTGCAGAAAGGGGGGGGGGGGCGAAGGCCGGAAAAATCTGTCCTGGGTGTAAACCCAAAGGGCAAGGCGAGGGGTGAGGCGAATAGGGATGGGACCTAACCAACACAGAATGTTTACCAAAAAAAAAATAAAAAAACGATCAAGAACAAATTAGGGGGGGACCGCCGACGCGGAACGGCAAAGGCACCTGGGGGATTGGGTGTAATGACGTCGATACAACAAAAAAGACGGGAAAGACCCAGTACTTTAAGTTGAACAAGACGGGGGAGAGACCGATAACGCATGCCGTCGCAATGAAAAGGGGCAGGCAGGGTGGGAAAACACAAAAGATACTGGGGCAAGGGGGGGTGGGGCCCTTGGGGAGGGCGTTATGAAAACGGAAAAGGGCAGGGGGAGCGATCCGAACGAAAGGAAAAAAAAAATGAGGGAAAAAGAAAGAGAAATCCGAGGACGACTAGTTGAAGCCAGGAAGAGCTAAAAGGGGAAAGAACGCGATGCTAGGGACATAGGGGGAAGCAAGAAACTCAAAGGGGAGAAGGTAGGAGGGGGTTTCAGAGTCAATCGGAGGGAACCAGGACCACACTAGAAAAGGAACCTTGTAGGGCGGGGTATCGGGCCGAAAAAAAAAGGAAAGGGACTGCATGGACACTTTCGTAACGAACAGGGCGAGCGGGTGAGGAAAAACTGTGGTCGACTCGGGGAGGCGCTCAAAGGAGCAGCAAGAACTGGACCAAGAGCGAGAACGATGGTCACAGGGGCCTGGAAGGCAAAAATCTCAAAAGGGGGAGGGGGGGGGAAACGGGGGAGGGTCCTCAAGGACCGGGAAGGGGGGGGCTGATTGAACAACATCGAAAAAAACATGCACGGGAAGCTTTGTGTGGAAAAGAGAACTCCGGGGAGGAAGAACCATCGGCTTGAAACATACACTGCACTTAAAAGAAAAAATCCACGCAAAAGAAAAAAGTGCAGGGATGCAATCAGGGGAGAAAGCGCTGTCAATGAAAACGTTGCAGAGCGGGTGAGAAGAAGGAACGTCACCTATAGAAGGTCCTATGCAAAAGAACCGGAAAAGATGTCAGGAAAAGATAAAAGAATATGCCAGCGCGGCACCAAGGAAAATCACAAGGAGCAAACAAAATTCGGGGAAACGAAGACAAGTAAAAAATTGCAAAAAGAGGTCTCGGGGGTTGCCAACGACCAGGAGCCGACGGGGGGACCCTAAAAAGTGTTGAAGAGCATAACCAAAATCCCCCCTTAACTCCTGTAAAAGGGGGGTCCATGGAAAGGCCGCATGGAAAAACGGAAACAAAAACGCTGGGGGGGTAATTGGCAGCAACAGCAAAAAGTTGGTTCAAACATGCTAAAAAAAAGAAAAAAAGCATCTAAACCCAAGAGAGGGACAAGAACGCCTGACGGAATCACCCGCCTTACCTTCGGAAGGTGGATACCACGAAGAAGAGAATGACGTGGTGAATCAGCGGGACCAGGCTCAATCGGGGCTTCAACCAAGGCAAGATAACATCGGAAAGGGCGCGCAGAAGGGCCTAGAAAAAAAGAAACGCAGTTCAAAAAACGTTCCGCCATCAGCCGGAGATGGGGGAGTGAGAACTGGCCTTTAAATACAAGAGGTCAGAAGAGGGGGGGGGGAAGACGTCCCTCCATAGGCCAAAGGCCAACAAAAAAACTCCTGAAAAAAAGGGGCCTGGGCGAGAGGTAGAAAAAAAGAAAGGGCACCCCGCGCAAAACTCAGCTACTAAAAAGGGGCTGCCTCCCGGCGGAAAACAATGGGGCGCAGAACTTGACGCGTAGAACTGACGCTGCAGACAAGCGAAGGGAGCAAAGCCTTGAGAGGAACCCAACGGCTGGGAAACAAAGGAGCCGAACAGAGTTGAAAAAACGGTGGGTAGAAAGGCAAAAAAGGAAAACTTCACAAGCACTGGCCAGCATCAAACAGGAGGATCACCGACTGCCAGCCTCGGCTGGGAGGCATAAAATCATAAGCAGCCCTTCGCCATAATGCGCAACATAGGGCCGCGCAAAAAAAAAAAAAAAAAAGAAAAGCTCAGGCTGAAATCAATAATGGGGAGGGGATAATCAAAAAGACGTTTACAAATCCATCAGAAGGGTCGTCGAAAAAAAAAAAGGATGTTGACGACGAGGGGGCCGAAAAAAACCGCCGTAATACGTGCCGAGGGGCTCTAATTTCGCGCCTGCGATGTGGAAAAAACAGGCAAGGGGCTCCAGTGCAGGGAAAGGGTGGGGGGCCAACCGGCCGAAAAAAAAACCAGGCCGAAGAGAACGTGCGCAACGACGGAAAGCTCGAACAAGACTCAAAACCGCAAAAGAGAGCCCAAAAGGTGTCGGGGGGCCCTGGAAACACAGCCCAAGGCAAAAAAAAAGAAGGGGGTCAGTTGGGACCCGAAAGTCGACAGAACCTAACGGTTCAATATTATTCGCACACCGGGACGGGAACACGGGCCTGCAGGCCCAGGGCCCGTGGCTCAAGACTCAAAAGTAAAACCCAAGAGAGCAAACGCGGAAGGCGCCGTTGGGGCGACGAAACGACTCAACACTGAAAAGGGACTGGCCGCTCTCCCAAAACAACGGGCAATGTTCAAAAAAAAGGGGCCTAAGGAAAAAACAATCAACGTGCAGCGGTGGTGGCCCGGGGCAAAAATTTGACTCAAAAAAAGGCCGACAACACGGTGAACCTGCTTGGCTAGGGTCGAACGCAGGAAAAGGGAAAAAGAAGGGTTGGGGAAAAAAAAAAAAAAGGCCACGCCCACAGTGAGCATCTTATCCCTAATTCGGGGACACCAAAAAACGGAAGATAGCAGACCGGGGGCAAAAGGTCAAAGGGGGTGCCTCAGACTTGAAGGGTGAAACAGAAGCGCGAAACTGCTCTGAAAAAAA
>Ga0179593_1588530_pt1 | contig 10256 bp, 12 predicted proteins | sample CZODoug2_1_08_16_FD_185931 | JGI IMG/M metagenome (GOLD analysis project Ga0179593, IMG submission 185931) | Vadose zone soil fungal communities from Angelo Coast Range Reserve, California, USA - CZODoug2_1_08_16fungal (PacBio error correction) | ecosystem: Environmental > Terrestrial > Soil >...
CCTGATTGGTTTTGCGCAAACAAGTCTGAAGTCGCGGAAGGAAAGGGGCCGACCAACCAAACAGAAGGAAACTTGCGTTTAATCTCTTGCGAAGGGAAGGGCCGTTCTTCTGTCACGAGCACAGTGTCTTCCAAACTGCCCGCATGGCTGACATCGGAAGGAAAGGGGGAGTAGGGAAGGAGAAATTTTCCGGCCAAAAAAAAAAAGAGGGGTCCTCATGAAAATTCCTCCTCTCTAGAGAAGAGCAAATATATGATAGCGAGCGGACCTTCTTAAGGAGGCCAGCCGCTCACATTTTCTCCACGAGAAGGCCAAACGTCACCTAGGAAACCAGGGAAAGAGAAGAGGAAAGGAAAAAACTGCATTAGCAAGAAAAGGGGAATTCCGATCCCCTTTGCTGAGAAAGTCCCACTCTAAAAGGAATCGCCAGCTCTTTCACTCCAGGGGGGGACGGTGTCAAAAGAAAGGACGCGAAAATGGAACAAGACGCCAACCATTCCGAATGACAGAGAAGAGGGAAGGGAAGAAACGATGCCGTTTCGGAATATGTGTTCGTGAGGGAATCACGCATGGTGTTCGATGATGAAAAGGACGGGAAGGTCTCGAAAAGAAGGGTGTTGATCGCCTACGGAAAAAGGAAAAAGAAAACGAGATCCTCTATTCCTCTTCCGAGAGGGAAGGGGTCCTCGCTGCCGCCAGGAGGGGGGAGGTATTGCCAATTAAGTTTCTCTACGGAATCGAGCTTCCGGGGGGGGGGGGGGGGGGTAAGGAGAGGACGTGCGGGGGGACTGCAAAATCCTTCTTTTCTAGTCCTAGGGGGTTGAGCCGGATAAAAAAACCAAAATCTCTGCACTAAAAAAACCATTGAGGGCGAAGAAAAAAAAGGAGGGGGTGCGTAGGAAGGGGGAGAGTCGGTTTTCACCAAGGAAATGTTGTGAGAAGAAGTGGATTTGAAACGAAAGAAAAAGGTAAGGTCAAAGGCCAAAAGGGGAGGGGGGGAAAGGCAATTTCTGACCCGGGGGGGGGGGGAAAAAGAAAACTTCGCCATCGCCCGAACCCCGAAGAGAAAAATCAACTCGTGAACAAAAAGACACCGGAAAAGTTGGCTTTATTTGATAAAAGGGACGCGAAAATGGGTTTGGAAGAAGCGGAGGGTGCTTGAAAAAAGAAAAAAAAGGTGTAAAATGCAAAAGCCTAAGAAGAAAGAAAGGCCAAAGTCCAAGGCAAAGCCTGACGGCAAGTAGAAAAAAGGAAAAACCCTAGGAAAAAAAAGAAAAAGACAAATCTCCTCTACAGCTGCGCGGGCAAGAACAACAGAGAAAGCGGCTGAGCCTCACCTGAAAGGTTTTAGGAAAAAGGGGAAGAAATTTTTGACAAAGGTGCTATGTTGCGGATCGGTTGGGGGAAAGGGTGAAGAAATTACCGGGAGGGGCAACTTGGGAACGAAAAGAAAAAAAAAGGGGAAACTTTGGCAGATGTTTTCCTAGGACGGTTTGGCCAGGGAAAATGGCAAGACGCTGGGGCGACCGGGGAAACTCTCCCCCTCTCAGTTTAGGTGGGGGGGAAAGGCGCGCGAGAAAAAAAGGGGAGGCCTTGATATTGGCTTCAAGGGAAGCCTTTACATCTACAGGGAAAATCGAATTTCCGACCATCTAAAAGAGTTTGATCGAACGATCCTTCAACAGAAAAAAAGAAACCTTGAAGGCAAAAAAAAAAGAAAAGAGGAATTTTTGAGATGGAAAATGGCTTAAGGAAGAGGGGAACAGGGGAAATCTCCCTTTTCTGCAGGGAGGGGAAAGGGGTCCAAAAGGATGGCCTTTCTCTTCTGAGCTGGAATCAAGAAAGGAAAAAAAAGGGGGGCATGAAAGGAACTGTGAGGGGAAAAGGCGCTTCTTCAGCGGAGAAACCAGGGAGGATCTCGGAAGGAGATAGCTGTGGAAAAGGAGGATTATGAAAAGAAGCTATTCCTCCCAAAGAAAATCTTAAGGGCATGGAAAAAGGGGTACGACTTCGGCTCCTCGCGAGGAAAGATGTCGAAGAAAAGGAGGAGGGCATGAGGTAATTCAAAAAGAAGAGGCCGCCTATCAAGGCCTCGAAAAGAAAAAGGAAAAGGATCAGTCCTCGCCGCACGGGAGGGGGGGGGGGCGGCGGTAACGCGCCTGAACAACCTGAAAAGCGCGAGGACGAGAGGAAGAAAATTCAAGGTTAGGGGGGGGAAGAGGGTGCCGTATCTCTTCTATCAAGGGGGGAAAGGCGTATGATGTCGGAAAAGTCTTCGGTGGGGGGTGGATGTAAAGGACTTTCTCTTATACGGAAGACATACAAAGACACGAGGCCAAACAGGAGGAGGGGGAATTTTGGTCCGAAGCGCATCTTATATTGGGAAAAAAAAAAGGCTTTGCACTGAAAACAGAGGAAGGAACACCGGCTCTTTTCCACCGTCGCAAAACCCTATTGGGGAGAAAAAAAGGGAAAGGAATTGAGGAAAGTCGCAAAACAAAAAAGAGCGAAGTGTCAACCATTCGATCGGGGGGGCCTCCCTTCAGGCAAAGGAAGTCCGACTAGGGGGAAACTCCTAAAGGACGATCATTATTAGGGTTTTCTGTGGGGGTCCGGGTTCCGTGGTGTGGGAAGAAAACGGGCTAGAAAATAAGGGGGAAGGTGGTCCTCTGGGGTCATCATTTGAGAGATGCTTGGAAACCAAAAGGGTGTCGATTTTCACAAGAACCTAAAATCAAATAAAAGCGGCCCTTTGGGAAAAAAGCCAGCCCTCGCCATACGGGGGGGGGGTTATTCACAACCGGGGGTTTGGCGCTGGCGAAAGAAGAAAGGTCAGAAAAATTGCAGGGAAAAAGAAAAGCACGATGATTTGGCCTGGCTGCACAGGCAAAAAACCAACCCTCGAGGGAAAAAGGAGCCACATCCGGAAGAAAAGGGGGAGAGCACACCACCTCTCCCTCCTGACGGAGGGGGGGAAGGGTCTTTAAAGGTAGTCAAAAAAGGAGGGGTCACGACATTGAGAGAGGTGGGGTTTGGAGAAGGAGGAAGAGGAGAACACGAAACCAAATTAAAGGGAGGTAAGATGTTTTATGGTCAGAGAAAAAAGGGGGAGGGCATTATCTAACGTGAGGAACAAAACACCACACCGATGCTTCCTTAATCGCGGGAAGTCGAGCTGGAAAAAAGAAAAGGAAAGAGAGGAAGCGCCAGTACCGGCAGAAGAGAGAAAGAAGAAAAACAGTTTGCTACACTCTCTACTTGTCGGAAGAACAACAACACCGTGCTGATCAAAATTCCGCAAACACTTCCTTCGCGCGGAAGGGGCTCAGAAATGGGAACAAAGGGGGGAAGAGAAGGGAATAGGCTGATTTCCACAAAAGAAAAGGCTGATTGTTTGCGTACTATATGTCTCTGCAGGGGGGGAGGAAAGTATTTGCCGCCATAAAACGAAACAAGGGTGCCCAACCCTTTCTTTAAGCTGGGTCGTAGAAGGGGGGGGGGATCTGGCCAGGCAAAAAGGAAAGGAAATGCAATTCGTAATCTGCTCTTCGCCAAGTGGGACTCCATTGTCCGGCCAAAGGCCGCGTGGAGCCACGGTGTCGCGGCTTCCTCAGTAAAAAAGGCACGAACAAACTGGGGGGAAAGGGAAGGAGTAAGGAGGCCCTCCTCGCAACAGGGGGGAAGGAAAAAACTGATATTCCTACTCCCTTAGGAATTCTCCGCGCGCGCTGACAAAAGGGGGAAGGAAAAAAAACCGCCTTTGCCGGGAATTTTGGGGCGGCTCAAAGGAAAAGGTTCCTGGAAGAAAGAAAGGAAAAAGCCAGTGTTTTCTCAACGCTTGGAAAGGTAGCCACCAGACAAAAAGGGACATGACCCTCCTCGAAGGAAGTATCCGGAAAATCGTTGAGGAGGGGGGAGGAAATAAAATGTTTTAAAAAGGGGGGGAGGAGTCATCATGGGTAGGAAAACCCTTCCGCGGGTCGAAGGTGCTCTCTAAATGTCATAACGCCGTAGCGAACGTAGGGAAGGGGAGGAAACGATAAAGGACGAGGGGGGAAAGGAAAGAGGCCTTGTAATTTCTTCTTCCAGGCCGCCGTTCGAGGGGTCCAATGATGAAAATCAGGAATAAAAAAGGAAAGGAGAAATCTTTGTGGGGGGGGGGGGGAGGGGGAAGTCATCACTAAGGTGTGTCCGCTGCCTATACCATCAAACTAAAAAGCCGGTGTTGGGGGGAGAGGGAGAAAAAAAAAAAAAATCGCTGAAACAAAACCCGTTTGCCTGCGGAAAAACAGGGGGGCCTGGATTGCAAGGCAGGAGGGAGTTGTGGCGCTTCTTTTTCCACAAAAGGTGGACAGGGGATAAAGGAGAAGGGGAAGAAAGCTTTAAAAGGAAAGGAAAAAAAGGGGCTGGATTATTGGTGAAGACCTGTTTGGGTGTGAGGAAAAGAAAAGTCGCCAGCTCCAAACTGGGGGCACAAAAAAGACCAGGAGGAAGGGAACGGGGAAAGTGTTGTTGATGAAGGGAGAAGAGGGGACAGACCATCGACAAAATTTGGAAAGATGAACCTCCGAGGCCAGGCAAAAACTGACTCGCAGTCGTCAGTGTCAAAGGGACCGGACCCAGAAAGAGGGGGATACACATGCTTCGGCGTCAGGGGAAAAAAAAGGACAACGTCACGTCGTTCGTCTTTCGAAGCAACTGACCTAACGGGGCCTGAAAAACCTCATCACGAACGATCCAGGGAGCGAAAAGGTTAGTCAAAAAAGGAAGGGACTGTTGCGGGGGGGAAGAAGAAATTTAACCCTCACTTGTGGATAAAAGGTTCCACGAAATGTGTTCATTTCTACCGGTGGGAAAGAAAATTGGGGGGGGGGAAAAGAGAAGGGGTACGGAAAAAAAAGAAAGCGCCTCTTATCTTTTTGGAAGAGGGGATCGCTGCTAGTGGGGACTGGGATATTGGCGGCAAAGTAAATCTACCAAAGGAAGAAGACATCATCTCCGGACAGAAGAAAGGGGCTCTACTCTATCAGACCTAGAACCAAACTCCTTGAATTCCAGAAGAGGGTCAACGAAGAGGAAAAGGGGGCATCAGGAGGAGGGGAAAAAGGGCCTCCGAACAATCGAAAGAAAGATGGAAGGAGGGCAGCTGGGGAGAGGGGGGGACCCGTGCAAGTAGGGATTGAATTTCCTTCACATCTTGAAAGAGGGAAGGATCTAACTCTTGTGAATTAACTACATTCTTACCATAGAAAGAGGATTAAGAGCTATGGGGAAGGAAGGTAGTCTCACCTTAAAATGGTTTGGGCGCAGGAGGTGATCATCTCTCTCAACAACACAAAAGATGTCACCGGGAAGAAAACTTTCGAAGAAAAAAAAACGTTTCCAGGGGAAGAGAAAAAAAAATCGCCGCTGGGAAAAAAAAAAACCGGGGGGCGGGTCCGCCAAAAAAGAAGTTTCAGAGAAGGAGGAGGCAAGCTGTTCCGTGCAATGGGGAAAAGAAAACGAGCAAAAAAAGTACAAGGGCATCATCCAAGAAACATCGCGCACGTTCGAGTTGGGCGCCCGAACCCTCGTGAAAAATGAGAAAAGAAAATTTCGCGCGAGGGGAAAAGAAAGGGGGTGGCGCAGTTCTGTTTCCGGGAGGGGAGGGGGGAGCAAATCGCGTGTTTTGACGGCGTGTCGGCCTCTTCGATTTGCTTGCGTAGGTTCATAGAAAAGAGAGGCGCGAAAAAACGGAGAAGGAAAATCAGGGTCCACCAACACGCTAAGGGGTTGTCTCCGTAGGGGGAAAAGAAAGGTCACCGTCGCCACAAACACCTGGGAAGGAAAAAAGGGGGGAAAAAAAAAAGTCACGGGATTTGTGGGCCGGCCGTCAAGAAAAAGCAACGCCCGGAATTTCTTCAGGCGCAAAGCCCAGTGGTCGGAGGACGAACCTTCAGGCCCCTTGGAGGGATGCTTCTCCCAGCCAGAAGGGGGAAGGACCCGCTCCGAGGGGGAAGCCGCCGATCATGGAGACGAGATTGGGTCTGTGGTTCGTTGTCCGGGGTAAGGACACAGGAAAAGGACAGAGGGAGGGAAAAGGGGACCTCTGTAGTGTGAGCAGGGGGAAAACTTCGGCTTTTTGCTTGGGGGACCTGTCAGCAACCAAAAGGAAGGACAATCAACACACTTAGCGGAAAGCAACCGAGGCAACGGTGAGGGGGGGGGGGGGGGGGGGGGGGGAGGTGTGATGATCAAAGGAAGGGAAAGGGGGGTTTGGCGCTGGCAGAAAAAAACAGGTCAGAAATGACTGGAAACCCTCATCCATCCGATAAACGGGGAGTGGGGAAGAATCCAGGGGCACCAGGACCAAAGAAGGGGGGGAAACCGACTCGCAAAAAAAATCCTCAATGGGATGGGAGGGAGAAACGAGGCAACTGGGGAAAGAAAGTGCAGAGGATGGTGGGTTGAAAGGAGAAAAAAATTAATCTTACTCGAAAAAAGGGTTTGTCCTTTTCTATTGAAAGGGGATGCTCGAAGGAGGAAAACAACTCCACCCCACCGAAGCGGGAGTGCAGGGGAAGGAGAGACTTCAGGGGGGGGGGGGAACAGTCCCCCTCTCCTCGAAAGGCGTACGCAGAAGTACCTTCGCGCTGCAGCGGAGGGAGGGGGAGAACAAGGGGGGGAGGGATCCGTAGCGGGAAGGGGGGAAAAAAAAGTGCTGCATCATTTCGCTCTCACAAGGGTCTCAGCCATCACACCAATGCCGGGAAACAAGACATTATTTCCGAAACTGCATCGCTGGATTGAAGCTGGAAAGGGGTGGGAGAGAGGAAGGGGAGGGGGGGCGATAAAAGGGGAAAAAAAGAACCTGCTCTCCAACCTTTCGTAGGGGGGAGGTCATTGGGTACGTTTCGGATTCGGCGCAAAAAGGGATCGGGCAAACGAAATGGAAAGGTTGGAGTGTAAGGAGGGGAAGGGGGGCCCTAAGGAGTCGTCCTCTCAGGGAAAAGGGGAGCCACGTTTCGCGGCTGGCCTCAGGAAAAAAGAGAAGAAGAAAACGGAGGAGGAGGGAAAAGGCGAAGATAGCGGAAGAAAAAAATCGTCCCGTCTGACCGCCGCGCCAAAGTGAGTCGAAGTAGAAAGGGAGCAGGAAGGAAGAGGGGGGACGAACTGCCTCAGACAAAAAAAAGGGGGACTGATCCACTTTTCTGCGGATCCCACTGCCGGACCAATCGCCCCAAAGAACGGGCCAGGGTTGTTATCACGAAATTGTAGTCCGGATCGGGGAAGGAAGAGGAGACAGAAGAAGGAAAAAGGAAGAAGACAGCGAACGCCTTCCCGCGTTACGGGGGAAAGATGAAATAATGTTTGAGGGGGGGAAGAAGCATGTGTGTTCGATGGCTGAGACAAACACGGTCAGCTGGCAGGAGAACGGGGGGGGACTCCGGAAGAGAAAAAAAAAAACAGGTCGCGCGTTTCGCACGAGAAAAAAAAAAAAAAAGAGGAAGGGGGGGAGAGCCCCGTTAATTTCTGAGGACGAGAGGGGAATGCGAGGGTACTGGATTGATTTCCAAGGGAATCAAACATGCATAGAGGGGGGAGGTTGGGGAAGGAACTGCGTTTTCCGCTCAAGAAGACCTTTTCGATGTCAAGGGGGGGGGGGGACCCGTGGATTCCGCATCAGCAGGAAAGGGACAATACAAGCAGGAACATTGCGGCTGACTACCTAGCCCTCCATGAGGGATGGGGGGGAACGGGAGGGAGAGTTGTGCGCGTAGGGTCCGTCAAGATGGGAGGGAGGAAAATGTATTTAAAGAAGGGAGGGGCTTTAATCCATTCCAAAGCATAAGGAGTGAAAGTTTTCAATAAAAGCAAGAGGGAGAAGGTGTTTCGCCTAAGGGAAACTTCTCTCATCGCTCAAAACGGTGGAAAGACCAGGGGAGGGGATAAAGGGGGGGGAAGGACTCGAAGGGGGGGGATGTCCATTTTTTTTTTTTTGAAAAAGGTTCGTTACAGGACCATAGAAAGGGTTGGAAATCAAAAACGAAGAAATCAAAAGATAGCAAGCCACAGAAAAGGGAAAGGGTCCCTTGCCAAAAAAAACGTACCACTCACCACAGAAATCGTCGGCCTTAAGAAGGAGGGGAAAGAAAAGTCCGTCTTGCGGCTGGCGACAGAAAAGGTCGGAAGACATAAAAAAGGGGGTTAAAGGGATTTTGAAAGGGAAAAAGGAGCGTTTTGCGACTTAATAAATTGGGGCTTCTGCTGGGCCGGTTTAACCTTTTTGACGGATGGACTGCCAAAGAGGGGAAGGGGAGGGGGACGAGCCAGGTGAGGGAAAAAACGACCTTTTTGCGACGGTGAAAAGAAAGATTTACGATACAACTTCGACATCGCGAAGGAAAGAGCCGGGGTGGTGGACCCGATGAAACGAAAACGGGGGCAAAAGTGGCTCAGAAAAGGGAGAGAAAGCAAGCAACAAAATCTCTCCGTCAATACACGAATCAAAAAAGGCAACATACCCGCACACAAAAACCCTTGAATTCTGCCATGGTGTGGGATTGGCGGAGAGGGTTAAGGGGGGGGAACAAAAAAAATAGAAGGAAGGGAAGTGATGATGCTTCGGGGAAAGATTGCTAGAAGGGGGAAAGAGCTTTCTGAAAAAAAAACATCTTGAAACAGAAGGGAAGGAGAAGGAACTCTGTCTGAAACGACGAAAAGAAAGGACGTCTGAAAGGAAGAATCACCGGGGGAGGAACCTTATTAAATTGAAAATCGGGGAAAAAAAGGCTCTCTCAACAACAAAGAAAAAAATCGAGAAGCGAGAAAAGAAAAGAACTTGAAGAAAGGAGGAGGAAAAAAAGTCATTGTGCATTTTATTCTAGAAAAAAGCTCTGAAGACGACGCAAGGGAAAGGGTCCGCCAGTCTTGGTCAGACAGAATAGGGGCCCCAAAGGGGGGGAAAAGGGAAAAATTCAGCACAGAAGGGGGGAAACCTCCTCTGAAAAAAGAGAAAGTCCATCAGAGGAAAAAAAGATTTTTCGGGAAAAAAGGAGAAAAAAAGGGGGCCGCTCTGACAGGAGCGTCGGAATTCAGGGGAATGGGTTGTTGGCGGCAGGGTCGGGGGAGCAAAATCAGATTTGGGCAGGGGGGGAAGACTTCGAGTTGCGGAGGGGGGGAGGAAGGTCTCTTAGAACTGCCGCACTCTCCAAAAAAGGCGAATCGGGCAAAAAACAAAAAAGGAGAAAGTGGAAGTTTTCTACGGGATAGGGGAGAGGGGAAAATGCCCACCGGCGAGGGAGAAACGAAGAAAGTCCACCGTCAATTTTGGGAGGCGTCCACAGTGAGTTAAAAAAGCAGAAGAGCAGAGAAGAAAGAAAAAAAGTGTCAACCAGGAGAAAGAAAAAAGGACGTTCTTGCTATTCCGCCCTTCAAGGGGAGGTGCTCTCCAGAAGCAGGAAGGAGGGGTACTGGCCCGCGCCGATTAAGCCTAGCAGCGGGGGGTTTGCGGAAGGGGGGGCATCTTAAAAGGGGAAAAAGAAAGAAAAGAGTCATGCTTTTTCCTTTTGCCTGGGGGGGGGGAGAGGGTGATTTCTTCGCTTGGGTGGGGGGAGTAAAAAAGTGTTTCGATGTTACGGAAAAACATGGTACATCTGAAGGAGGAAAGGGGGTAACATAAAGCAAAAGAAAGAGGAACGATTGTGATTCTCTCTTCAATATGGGGTGGCGAGAAAACAGGTCTCAATTGCAGGAAAGGAGGAACCGATGATTTGGCCTGGCTTGTCACGAATTTGCCAAAATCCGGGGCAAAAAAGGAAAAGGGGGGAAAAAAAAAAAACGACGCGACAAAAAAAAAAGGAAGACAGCCGCTCATCCATGCAAGGGTCCTCCGGCAACGGGGGCCACGAAGTGGCTATCGCTTTTAGTGGAAGTTTGGGTAGGGTCGCCAAGAAAACGAAAAAAAGGAGAGACTCGAAAAGAGGGGGGTTGGGGGTTGGGGGAGGTTTTTTTTGGGGGAGAGGAACAACCGCAGTGCATTACTACTTCGAACAAAAACCGATGCTGAAGGGGGAAGCGCGGGAAGGGGCGGGATGCCAGGAGGGGAAAAACTTCAAATGGAAAAGGCCGTCAACCATCTCATAAAAGGAAGGGAGGGGGCGGGACAGCGGCTCGCGAACGGGATAGGGGGAGAAAAGGGAGGGACTTCCGAGCGACGAAAAAAGGGATGTCATCATTCGCGCAACCAAAGAGGTCAAAAAAGGAAGGTGGGTCTC
>Ga0179593_1650580_pt1 | contig 10256 bp, 6 predicted proteins | sample CZODoug2_1_08_16_FD_185931 | JGI IMG/M metagenome (GOLD analysis project Ga0179593, IMG submission 185931) | Vadose zone soil fungal communities from Angelo Coast Range Reserve, California, USA - CZODoug2_1_08_16fungal (PacBio error correction) | ecosystem: Environmental > Terrestrial > Soil >...
ATGAAAAGGAGGGTGTCTCTCGGACGGAAAAAAAAACCCGGGAAAGTATGGGTGAGGAGGAGAGCAACCTGTCTCGCTGGCCAAGGTTTCCAGTTCGAATAACGGTGGGCGGAAACCGTTGCTGCGGAAGAGGAACGTGGATTTTCAAGCACGTAAGGAAGTAAAAAAGGAGAAGGAAGGTTCAGGAAAAGGACGCTCTCTGTTCTGAAACAACGCATTAGGCTTCGAACTTCATAAACCGGAACTAAAAGCGCTACGATGGGACATGCGCATTGAGGGAAAAAGAGCCTCCGGGAGGGAGGAACTGAAGAAGTCTATCTGGGGGAAGAAATAGGGGGGACACATAAGCACAGGACTGTCCTAAAGGAACTCTGTTGACCATAGACCTTCCCGAAGGGAAGCAGTAGAAAAGGTTTTCTCAAAGATCTAACCCAAGGGGGGCAGGGGAAAACTTAAAAGGCGTCCTAACGAACTTCAAAAGAGGTCGAATCCTCGAAGGTGTCGACCGAGGGGAAACAACGACCTATCTTATAGTTAAAGACAGGAAGGGCCGTGGCGGTAAAAACCCACCAGGTATGAAAAAACCTGCCGAGATTCGAAAAAGGGGAAAGCCGAAAAAGGCATAAACTTTTAACTAGGGGCATAGTAGGATCATGTGACTGAACAACAAAAAGAAAAAAAAAGTCACATAATAGGGGATACAAAAAAAGCGGTAACGTCATTTTACAGAGGGGAAGAGACATAGGAAAAGAAAATCGTTTCATATTTTACTTTATTCTTAAAAAAAGAAAAAAAAAAAAAAGTAAGATGTACCTATCTCCAGTAGACCGAGATCCAAAAAAGGCCGGTGGTCACCTATCTCTACTCACTACTTTAGAGTCGTAAGAAGGAGAAGGGCCTGAATAAAGCAAGGAATACAGAAACAGGCAATTGTTCCATCGGTGAAGGAGGAACCTCGCGCCGATTAAGTTTGGGCCAAAGAGAAAAAAGGAACTGATACCTGGAAAAGAAGCCTTCAAAGAAAATTGGTGGAACCTCTTGTGGCGTCCAAAACTCGACACGGCGCGAACGGCGCATAAGGGGGTCGATGTTGAGTCCAAAAAGAAATAAAAAAGAATAAATGCCGACGGAACAGAATGCGCTCGAAGGGTCCTCATTATGGAGTCCGAAAAAAGAAACGGGGGGAATACGCCTGAACAGCGATAGGTTTAGGAGAGTCGCAGGGAAGCTTTTCTTAGGGAAAACGTCCGGGCCGACGTAGCTCAGAAAAAGGGGAGCTGGGAAAAGGGGTAAGATACGAAAACACTGAGTATATCGTCCAGAAGAAACAACAAAACTTATATTAGGAACATAATGGAAATCTCACTCAGTTGACGCGGAGCGACCGAAAACGCTAAACGAAGGACTGAGGCGGGCAGGAATCAAAGAAAAAAGTTCTGCCCTACTATGTAAATTTTGAAGGAAGGGAAGAAAAAAGGAAAGGAAAAACGAGATGTCTCAAACTGCGGGGGTAAGGAAGGACTAAAGGCCTGCGTCTTCACATACTTCGGAGAAAGCCGAAGTCAAAAAAGACGCCAGTCGGAGGAGTCATCGTCTGAAAGGGGCTCTTAAGAGAAGAACTTGGCGGAAAAAAATCTTCGGAAAAACAAAAAGCGAAGGGGCCTGGGGCAAAACGCGAGGAAGTAATCCCCTCAGAAAAAGGACGGGTCTTTACAAGAAAAAGGTTGAAAAAAGGGCATCTCGCAAGAAAAAGGGAAAGGAAGTTGACAAGAAGGGGAAAAAGGTGGAATGCGGCAAATGAGCTGGACATAAAACGACAGTTTGAACCCAAGGAAAAACAGTCGGAGAGGAGGAACACGAGCTTCCAAAGACAGTCAAATCCGGGAAAAAAAGCTCTTGGGTACGGTTAGAGGTACTGGGAGGGGGGGGAGGGGGGGGCACTAGGAGGGAGTTGCAAATGTCAGGGGAACCACAAAAACCATCTCTTCGGGGATACCAAGACATTAATACTTAACTATGACTTCGTTTGGAGGCTTCCAAAAGGGAGAAGACCACATCAGCGTCAGAAAGCTTGCCCTCAGCCGAAGCCAAAAGATTTCTTAATTTGGGCTCCCTAGGCTTCTGGGGAAATGTTGCATGCACCGGAAGGAATTAGAAAAGGGTATGGAAGGTTGAACCATCTGCGGGGTAGTACTATGCCGGGAAAAAGAAGTAACACAAAAAGTAAGAGTCAATGGGGGGAATTGTCTCCAAACTAAAGGTACAACGAAAGGAAATTGCTTCAACCGTGGAAAAGGCCGCGCTGTGTAAGGGATTGAAAGCTCGAAAAACGGGTCGAGAGGCTGGACCGAGGTTCGACTCAGTAGGCCTAGAAAAAATGACTCTGAACTCATTTGTGAAAGAAGGACAAGGAGGAAACGTCATGCGTAGCGGGAGAGGTGCCTCGAAAGGCGATGGTCAAAAGTTCACTCCGTAGAGGGATCAGGGAAGTATGAAAAAAAACGATGCAGAGTCGAAAATAAGCGCCCCAAAAAAAGTATGCCAGAGGAGCTGAATAAAAGAAAAAACCTTCTCCAATTCGATCTTGGGCAGAGGAGGTCGGAAACGAAAAGGAAGGCAGAAGTCCTCACATTGAGAGAGGGGAGGGAACCCAAAAAGGGAAAAGGACGAATCAAAAGTCCTCTTAAAATTCTTCCTGGCTTCAGAAAAGAGAAAAAAAAAAAGGGTAAGACAAATCGTCCAATATCTCGGCAAACCACCTTTAAGAAAAGAGATCCAAGAGCTTCTCCAGGGGGGGGGAAAACTCTATGCAAATACTGATCAGAAGGGGTTCCTGAAGGAAGTAGAGGGGCAAAGAACGCAAGCTGTCCTAAGAAGAATCAGAAACAAACAGAGGGGATAATTAAAATATATATAGGGATTAAGAGGTTCGTCCTGAAAGGAAAAGGGGGAGATAAGCACCAGGGTCTTATTGAAATGGGAAAAAAGAAAGTCGAAAAAAAAGACAAAGGACAGGAAGGAGACTCACGTTTTAAGTGGCCAGATGGAGTGTCCTTGAAAGCGTTGTTAGGAAATCGAAAAAAATTCAGTCTGTACATATGAAGAAATCGTTCACGGGATCGTTCCCGAAGTCTGGGAAGGTTTGAAAAAAGGGCTACTTCAAGCACAGAGCTGGAGAAGTAAAAGGACGCTCGGAGGGGAGAAAAAAGTTCGTCCGACCATCATGAAAACCGCTGGTGAATACCCGGGGGGGACGGGATAGGTGGAGGAAGCGAATCAAAGCCGAAAAGGGATTAAAAACGTTAGGAAAGAGGGGACGACTGGGGGAAGGGCCAAAACCCAAGCCTACGAAGAAGGGGGGGGTTAACTCTTTTCGATCAAGAATGATGAGATACGAGCTTTTGCGGACGAAAGACCAAGGAGTCAAATAGAGGAGAGCCGGGGGAGGGAAAAGAAAAACGAGATATCACTGAATACTTATCCCGATTAGTAAGTTATAACAAAAACAAACCGATCACGCGTGGAGAAAGATCTTTCCACAGCGGCCCGGAGGTCGTACAAAAGGTCAACAGAAACGGGCAAGCATATATTAGAGGGGGAAGGGAGTTCCGGAAAGAAAACTAGAAGGAACATAAGGCAATCATTTGTGAAGGAGCAAAGTAACGGCTTGAACGGCCCGAGCCGCAGAACAGATAAACTACGTCATAGTGCAGGAAAGGAGAAGAACTTAGCTGCGTGAAAATCTACTGAACGGTCGCCTCTCAAAGGGGAAAAAGAAGAAGAAAGTCAAGACGGGGGATTGGTGCAAAGCTCGAGGGCACGACGGGACTGAGAAAAGCGAGTGTTCGACTCAGCACAGAATTGCAGGAGGGACTGAAAAGGTGGGGAAAAAACGAGGCTCGGGAAACCTCTGGATCCGGAGGGGGGGGTTGAAAAAGGGTGAAGGAAGCATGCAGGGGGCCAAAGGGGGGTAAATTTTCCATCATAAAAAGATCAGTCGTGTAGGGGAGTCCTCTCTCAATCGCGAAGGGTCAGCATTCAGAAATTATGCCTTCTTCTACTGGATAGCCAAGGGGGAGGGAAACTTACAGAATAAACAGGTCTCGGGGCATTTTGGACGTAAAAACAACAAACAGGCTGGAAGAACGGGGGGAGGAGTCGATCTGTTTTTTGAGATGTTAGCAAGTCAGAAAGGGTAGGAAGAAGAATGCAAAGTGTCCATCGGTCAGGAAAAGGGGGGGGCTGCCCAACGAAGGTCGGAAAAAAAAACAAAACGCTCCCACTGATTTGAAGGAAAGATAGAGAGCTCCACAACAACCGTAAAGGAAGAGAGATAGATTTGAGAGAACTCAAGTTGTCTCTAGAGGTGACTCGACAAAACGGAAGAAAAAAAACAAGATAGGGCCCAGACGAGTGAAACAAAAAGGGAAGAAAAGTCTCAAGAGAATTTAGAGAGAAAAACTCCTCTAACTCGGGGGAAAAAAGAACTCCTCCTTCAAAAAAAATTTGTCGAGTAATAAATCCTGCTCGAAGAATAGATGAAATCGAAGAAAGGATATTACTTAAAAAAAAATCACTGTTCTATCTGAGCAGAAAGAACTGGGTCAGAGGAAAGAGTGAGGATAGATCTCGTCACAAAAGAAGATGGTAACAGTACCTTAAACTAGGGTATCTGAATGAAAGAAAGGTCCCAAGGGAAGGTCTGAAGGTGCCAGTGAAATCATCTATTGTTTGAAGACGATATCGCAAAGAAATCCGAAGGTGGTAGTCTATATGAAAAGGCTGTCTCGGAAAGATTTAAAAAAAAAAAAAGAAAATGAAAGGGGCCGGATCCGTGAAGGTTGGGAGAAACCGTAAACAAACTGGGCGGGATCTGAAGTAGTCACGGTCGCGGGCGATCGGGAAAGTCACAGAATAAAAAGACAGTCGGGGAAAGGATCCCGAAGAAATAAGTCTGAGGGGGGGGAGTTAAAAGGGGAATTCTCTGCTGTCAAGCTCCATCAGAGGGAAATCACTAATTTAAAAAAAAAAAAACGCAGAAGGGACGTAAAAAAACGATTGAATTCAGTTAGGGGGGAGAGTGGATCTTTTGGGAAATGGTGCAGGACGAAAAGGGAAAAATCTTATGCAAAAACATGGTAGTTTCCTTGGGGCCCTCTGGAAAACGCAATACGGGACAACGAAGGGGGAAGCCGCTTAAAAAAGTAAAATAAGAACGGACAACGCATGGAAGTCAAAATTCATTGAAAAAAAAGATCGGGAAGCAAAGGCATCGTATCAACGCGATGGGAAGGGGAATTGGCGGCCGGGGAAGTAAAGGGTCAAAAAAAAACCACGCTGAAATCCTCAGAAGTGCAGGGGACAAGGAAATCAAAAATCAGGGGCAGGTGAAGAAAGGGGCCGTTCAGATTGAGGGAATAAAAAAAGAAGGAAATCGGATCTGACGAAGAAGGGATCGGGGGAATGTACCAAAATCTTACAAGGAAGGTCAAGATCCCCATGCTCTTGACCATCGAGTGGGGGGGAAGCGGGAAATGAGAGACGAAGGAGTCGATGACGGTCGAAAGAAAATTCCTTTCCTATGATTAGATGAACGACGGCCAGAACATAGGGAAGAGTTGGGTCGGAGCAAGAAAGGCCGGAGAAGGGAATAAAGAGATATTAAGGAGAAGACTAACATTCACACATGAACAACGACAGCAAGGTAGTAAGAAGATAGACAAAAGCACTCCAAACCGTTAATCAACGGGTCAAAAGCTGCGCCATTTGGCAGGAGGATCAGGGCTCAACGAGGGAATCTGGAGGAATACTATTCGATATTAAAGAAAAGAATGTAGTAACATCTCTATCAACAAAAGGTATTAAAGGTGGGGGACATAGGGTTCAGACAAGAGATTAAAAATGAAAATTTCACCCTTTGGGAAATGGGACAAGCTGGAAAAACTGTCTCAGTCGAGTCAAGGGTGAGAGAATGAAGGTTTTAGAGGAGTGGAGGAAGGCCTGGGAAAGAGGTTCAATTGGGAATTTGATAAAGGAAAACCGCGCCTCTCTTCAGGTCTTGAGAAAAACTCGGCACGGAGGGAGAAGGCCTTCGCAGCAGGGGAGGAGGGGTAAATCAAAGAGATGGGATTCCTTCGTCAACTGAAAATCTACAAACATGATGGAGACCGGCCCATAAGCGCATGGGGTCAAGGGAAAACCTAGACAATTAAGAGAAAATTTCATAGAAGGGGGGATCCTAAATATGGGGGATATGGTAGTGGGGAAAAAGAGAGTCAAAAGGCAAAAGCATTCTACTGGAAAACTTATGAAAGGGGTTTACCATCGCCTGGAAACTACAGAAGTCAAGAGGAAAAGAAAGATGAAGGGGTCATCTGGGGACGGAAGATCCAAAAATAGTCGAAACCTTTTTCTTTAATGTATTAAAGAGAAACTCGGAAGATCTAAAGCCTCGAACGATGGAAACTTGAATCCTACTCATATCAGTATGAGGGACATGAGTTCAGTCCTGGAGCGAAAAGATGAAAACGGCCGGCCGGGGGGCGCTGTCATTTCTTCAGATGAAAAAAGTCAAAAAAGTCGAGCAACTGGAACTACCAAGAGGGGAAACTTGCATAGAGGGGAAAAGGAGTAGTGGAAAAACATTCCAACAAAGAGAAAAAGGAAGGAGAAAGAGAAGCGGGGACTGAAAGAAGGAGGCAGGGGACAGATGAGTAGCTTCCCAAGTCAAGAGGGATAAACTACTGTCATCGGGGGAAAGATTGCTTCTGGAGTACGTCAAGGACTTATATAAAAGAGGGAGGAAAAGACTCGACAGGGGCGGAAGATAACCGCCAAAGCCAGGGGGGGGCCCCGGAAGCTTCGAAAAGAAAATGTACTTTCTAGAGTGGCAATCTTAGGGATCGAGGAGGGGAAAACACTGTCAGGAAAAATCAGAAAAAGCCTCGCGCCACGCAGGTAAACGGCGCTGGGGGAGAAAGTAAACTTCCAATCTCTTTAAGAAACCTAGTTAAAGAATAAAAAAAAGGAAAGAAAAAGTGCTGGCCTCGTAGGAAAGGAGCTGAAGGAGACTGTTGGACGAGCTCTCAATGAAACAGGGCTTTCGGACGGAAACGACGCGCTGAGAAACGGTCCAGAAAGGCGGGACTTCGGAGAACAGAAAACACGAGAATGGAAAAAGTCGGAGAGAGGGGGGTGAACTTGTGGAGAAGAAGACTAGGCTTCTCATTAATGTCTATAAAAGAAAGGGTGAATCTGTGAACGAGCCCTGAAAAAACTGAGAGAAAAAACCTTTGGAAAAACTGCTTGGAACCCGATCGCGGGAAAAAAGGGAGGGGGATGGTTCAAAAGAACAACAAACGGGTAAATAAGGATGGTGGGGGAATATAAGAAAGCATTGGGTTAGAGGTAAAAGGTCTAGAAAAAGTAATTCGGCTTGGCCTCACTCTTAAACAAGAGGCTGAAAACCAGGAAAACCTCTTTCTTATGGAAGGAGAAAGATAAAATAAAAAATACCAGGGGAAAACAAAGAAACTTCGTTCGGTAATCACTCCTTCGAAAAGCTGAGGGTCAAGGAGGCGCGTAAGGAAGAACGAGCCCTTCGGGAAAGGAAAAAAATCGAAAGAACTAAAACCTGCGCTCAGTGAGCAGAAATTCATAAAACGTGAATGTAAAGACGTCCCGGGGAATTGGAATTCGAGAACAAGAAGGAAGGACTTTGCCCGGAGCATCTGAAATCAGCGGGATGTCCAAAAGCCGGAGGAAAGGAATTTCCATTAGACGAGGACTAACAAACTAGCTGAGACAGAAGAGTGCCTTAGACCGAGAGTTGAACTACTTCCTGCCAGCTCGTGAGCCGGGAAGGGAAAAATGAAAGGCAAAGGTTCTCTTGCTAAGTGTCCATTTATCTGGGAAACTCAAGGGAGGTTACTATCACAGGTAAGATGAAAAAAGAAAAATTCGTGGAAGAGATGATTCTTCTTTTTTTTTTTTGGATGGCCGATCACAAAAAAATGGCAACTAAAGAACGCAGAAGGGCCGTCACAACTAGGGTTTAAACGGATGTGAAGGTATAAGGGGATCGAGTTGGAAATTGTGCAGTCAACTAAGAAAGATAAAAAGAGGAAATGGTGGCACATTTTCAAGAAGTGAGGTAGAAAAAAGAACCGGGAAACCGGCCTTCCTCGAAATCGGTGGGGGGGGAGTGGAAAATCAGGACGGATTATCCTGGAGACGCTTTTATCAAGCTACGGGGGACGGGGGGGGGAGAGGAGAAAAGTCAAAGAGAGAATAGCGTGGGGACTATTGGAGTACGGGAAAAAAAATCAGACATGAAGCTAACATCAATGGGAGCGATCGAACCAGAAAGGATATCTAAGTTCCTAAATTAGGGAAAAGGCGAAATCGCAAGGGTTCAAAAAGAGGGGACTAAGGACCTTCGGAAGGGAACTCTATTTCCCAAAACCGTCTGGAGGAAAACAGAGCGAAGAATGGCCTTAGAAAGATCATTTGAGAGTAAGAAGAAGGCCAGAAGTAAGCGTGTACAAAGCTGAGGGAGAAAACTCAAACTTAAAGAAAGGCAGTGGTGAGTTAAGACATACTGCGCAGGCGCTCGACAGGAGAAGACAGTACCTAAGAGCGTCTTGACTAGAAAATCCATGAAGGAAGCACAACCTGAATCTCTCACAAAGGAAAGTTCCTACGGAACGAAAACAGGCATCTTCGGGTGCTCCAGATGTTGACATAAGCAGTGGCTCAAACGGGGGTGGGTATAAAAGAGCGAGAGTCACGAAACAAAAGCTTACTCAGAAAAAAGGAGGTAGGTAAAAAAAAAAAGGAGAGATAGGGTGGAAGCTCTCTTACGGGGAAATTCATCGAACATTTTATTTGGCCTCTGGGTCTCAAAATGGACCGGGGGATGATGTCGACTTTCGACGAAAAAGTTGGCAGGAGAGGGGATTCACGGAAGGGGTCAGGAAAGTTCGATAACCTAATATTCTTTACATAGAAAGGGACGGATCGCCCGTCTGCATTCGGTTAAAGTGAAGAAAAAACGGAGAGGGTGGGAATGCGCGATTCATAGGGACCCTGGTTGCATAAAAAAAAAATTAATACAGTCGTCACAGGAAAGACTTCTACTCTACATGGAGAAAGAAGAAAAGGACATTTTCTTGATCGGGGGGTTTTAGGGAGTGGGGAGGAAAAAGTAGACATTTCCTGAAAGGAAGGAGAATATCCTAAAGGACTCAATGAATATCTAGCAAAAAAAGTGACGGAAAGAATAAGTGTGTTATCAGTTTAAGGAAGAAAAGAAAAGAGTGAGAGCTGGCGGTGCGTGACTTACTAGGGGACGAACAGAAACTAAGAAGTCGAAGCTTTCAATAAAAGCAGGGAGCAACGGAAACTAGAACATGGTAGGAAGGATAAAGGCCCACCGATGCACCGAGAAATTCAAAGAAAGTGGAAACAGCTGATTAATACAACAACAGCATAAGGAAATGGCTACCCATGAATATTGGAGAAGTCGAAAAGAAATTTAAGCACGGACCAACAAGATCAAGGGAAAATGCATCGTGTGACGAATGAAGGGAGAAAGAAAATTAGTGTAGGGAGACAGAGGGCAGCAGGCAGAATAAACGGAAGGAAAATTATATTCACTCAGGGTTAAAGGAAGAGGATCTGGCGAACTCTACCTGGAAACTAAACTGAGGAAAGGAAAAAGAATCCAGGAAAGACCCCGGAAACGAGATGGAAAGGGGGAAAGAAGAATCGGAGAAGCTAACTACTTTACTGGAAGAAGGAAAGAGAGAGGGCGGACTGGCATCGCGGACTTCATCCCTTTCAGTATTTGGAAGACGCAAGCAAAGAATGGGGGAAGTCACATTAACGGAGGTAGAAAAGATCGAAAGGACTAAAACCTCTTTAAGTTTAAAAGGGGCCAATTCCTGTGAACATGAGGAAGGAATAGAACGTCTTCGTAAGTCTCAGGAAAAAAGGTTACAAGCGTGAGAGCGTGCACTACTTAAGCGGCAGTGGGGAAGCATGCCGACGGGAAAACTACTTCTTCGCAACAGGCAGAACAGAAGACTACCAAAGGGAAAAGATGGAAAAAGAAGAGGATTAGAGGTTTCGATGTTAAGAAGAGCGGAAAGAATCAAGAGTAAGAAGTTTACAAAATAAAGTAAAACGGAAAAACGGCCGGCCGCCTGAGCTACTTCTTTGGTCCGGAAAAAAAAAGGGGAGGGAAATCAGTAACT
>Ga0179593_1794140_pt1 | contig 10256 bp, 13 predicted proteins | sample CZODoug2_1_08_16_FD_185931 | JGI IMG/M metagenome (GOLD analysis project Ga0179593, IMG submission 185931) | Vadose zone soil fungal communities from Angelo Coast Range Reserve, California, USA - CZODoug2_1_08_16fungal (PacBio error correction) | ecosystem: Environmental > Terrestrial > Soil >...
GAAGAGAATTGCTATCTTCCCGAAGACAGTTCAATACCACTAGGGCATCATCACCGTTCGAATCCTTATCTATTGAGTGAAATGGAGGGAACCGAGGAAACCTGCTCGGACGAGGCGCCGAGCATCTGAATAGGCAAAAGGAAAAGAATCCGCCGTTTGAGAGCCGACCGGACTTACAATCTTCTTCTTGCACTAAGGGATAATCGGAAGTGGCACCGGTGAGGAGCGCCGAAATCTAAGCGGACATCGAAAAGAGACGAGACCCATAAGAATCACCTAACCTCCGCAAACAGCCGGCCGTCATCCAAAATGGAGAGGGGGATCTAGAAATGATGCTGGAGCAGGAGGTGTCTTATGTTCGACTAACCCGTGGATTCATTACCGACGTCTACAAACTAGTACAAGAAGGGGCAAAAAAAAAATTTAATCACGAGCATAGACAGGAGGGAGCTCGAGTCAAGGTTACCTTCCTTAAAGTCTCTGTTCTGCGGTAGGAAACCATCGATCGCGAAAGGGAAAAGGGAAGAGGGGGGACAGGCGAGCGTTCGAAAAAATCCAAGGTATTCACTGAGGAAAAAGGTGCGAGAAAAGTAACGACGCCCATAGCAGCACTGGGAAATTCAGTGAAGAGTTCTCAAAAGGCTTCGTGCAAATGAATCGCTTTTTGCTCTAAATGTGGGGTTGCGTATAAGCAATTAAAGAAAACAGGAAAAAAACTAAGGCACGCACGTGGGGACTTCGTGACGCAGAATCGATCTAGAGCTGCTCACGGTGGAGGAATATCAATCCGGGCGGGCCCGCTGAGCTTGCGGGGAAAAGGCTCGCCCGAGCAGACCATGGACGTGAAGATGGAAAAATAGAAGGGTCCCGGATTCCACATCATCTAGACTATCTTCGTAGGGTGATGCGGCCAAAGATCCCTGGCTTCTCACGAAAAAAAGACATCCCTACCAAGAAAAAAAAGAGGGCACCAATAGATGGGTCAGAGAGACTTTTTGGCCTGCAGGGACGACATTTTTGCATGGACCGAAGGGGGCTGTAAGAATTGCTGCGGAAAGAAAGAAAGAAGAGAAACAGAAGGCAGGAGTCGAAAAACCACAAAGAGTGAGGAGGAAAAGAGATCGATTTCATTACATCTACATCTGGGGGGGAGGAGGCGGGCGAATCGTTAAATAAGGGAAATCACCTGCAACGGGCCGTCCTATTTAAGACATGGCCAAGTCGAGATAGTTTTCGACAGCAAACTATCTAGATTTGAACGCATAGGAGGATATCAGAAAGGGATGGATGAAAAAAAAAATCGGCTCGTCGGAAAGTTGTGACGCAGAAAAGAGGCACGCCTAACAGCTCGTGGGTCTTAGGGGAGAAAGGGGGAGGGAGAAATGGTATTCAAAGGAAAAAAGGAAGAGGGGATTGCGGTCCTCACGCGAGGGAAGAAACCTGTCTTGAGATTTGCTCAAAGGCATCTTAAGATCGAGAGAGAGGGGGAGAATCGGAAAGGGGGAAAAGCTCATAGGAAAAGTCCGGAAAGTATAGATCGGAAAGAATACAGGGAAGACGAAACATCGGTCTAAAGGTGTCTAAAAAGATACCATTCACCTGACCTGAGAGAAACGCCGGAACCTGATGTTGAGGCCCGAGAGAAGCTCAATAAATTCGCCCCGCTCATTCTAAGAACGTGTTTGAAAAGAAAAAAATTGGAGAAGGAAGGGGGGGAAAGGCTCGGAGACCGGTTCCGAGAAAAACATTAAAGGGGGGGTTCTTTTTTAGCGCGCTTCGGGAACGGGGTGGGGGGGGCTACCAGCGAAATTCTTAATCGGAGCCATCACAAGGCCGTCCCATAAAACTGGGAAAAACGGGAGATTAGGGGAAAGGTCGGGGGGCGAAAAAGGCGGGCTTATGTCGTCTAATCACCGTAACGGTGCCTTGCTGCAAAGAAAAAACAAAAAAAGTCTAGTGTCGGGGGGAGGCCAATGGCAAGTGGGTCCTTCACGTCTTGAGGACTAGGGGGGGGCTGAAAACTAAAGGAGGTAAAAGCCGGGTGACGTTGCCGGAAAAAAAACGGTCTCGACGGCTTGGGTCTTGGGGTTGACCTTCGAAAGGGGACGATCGCCCGCTAAAAGGAAAGCGACAGATTGTGGGGGGCGTGAACCGCTAAAATACTTTCAAAGGAAAGGCAGGTATATAAGAAGGGTCGGGAAGCCCGGGTTCCGGAGGGGGAATATAGCCTTGGCGCGGAAAGTTTTTCGACATCGGCATGGAAGGAAAGATGTGGAGTTCCTAGATGAAAGTCAATCAAAAAACGAGAACGCCAGTGAGCGCCCAGGTTAAGAGGTCTTGTTCATAGGGGGGAGGTCGCAGGGGAGTTTCCAAGCGCCGCAAGGAATGCCATAAGGGGGGCGAGATTGTCCTTGCATAATTCGGCGATAGGGAGAAAAAAAGGAAAGTAAAGCAAAAAGATCTTGTGGGTGGGCGACTCGTAGAGTTTGGGGGCGAAGGGGGAAGCGGAGGAGTCCAAGGGGAAGAAGAAGAATAAACATAGATCCATTCTCACGGACGAGGGTGCCTAAATGAAGGTCTTAGGGATACATTGGGGCGCAGGAGCCAAATCGGGGACTCAACATCAGCGAAGATGTCATCTCCTGCGGTTTGGTTAACCGGTCTAAAAGGAAGGCAAGAACGGAACGGGCTCAAAAAACGATAGCGAAACCAAAGGAGGCCGTGCATTACACTTTCAAAGCAGAGGGGAAATGAACGGAAATCGGGGACTCAGGGGGAAATATGAATGCCCAGGAGTGCCAAAAAGGAGACCCTTTTGAAGAGCTATAGTGACGCAGAGAGGTAAGTGGTCTGATTCTCTTAAAACAGCTCAAAGGGTACATGGGAAACTGAACATCGTCACGGAGAAAGCATGTTTAAAATCAAGAAGACCAGGAGGGGGCCGGAGAGAGGAAAGCGGGGGAGAAGTGCTGGGACGCTTGCATCAATTCCCAGCTAATCTGGGAAGCATGATGATAAAGAATCGGGGGGTGAAGAGAACCGTCAAAAAGGAGAGAGTGAAAGGGTGCGATGTCCTACTTGGATGAAAACTTGAAAGATTCGAAGACAAAAATGAAAAAAGGAAGAGATATGTCTGAAATTTAGTCGCGACATCTTCCAGCCGGCGCAAAGGGCCGGAGCAAGGAATCGCGTCGGTTGAACCGACCGGGGGAGGGGACGTCCAGGAAAGAGAGAAAAACACAAAAAGGGGAGAGATCATGGTTCATTACAGAAACCCGAAGTCTATGGAACCAAAAGGAACGGGTCAGAAAGGGGATAAGGGGGGAGCTGTATCGCCATGTAGACCAAGTCGAAGCCGAATTCACTGGGCAGGGCGCGGTCAGAGGTTTGAAGAAAGAGTCAGCGGGGAGTTTCCTCGAGCCGGGCTGCTCGGTGGAAACGGGAAAAAGGCGATCCGGGGATCCTGTCCGCGACTCGAAGGGGAAGAAAAAAGAAACTAAAACGAATCAGGCAAAACGAACATTAAACTCCGCAATGATGGAGAGAAGGACATTGGGCAGATCAGGAAGCCGAGGGTTTCGAGGGTTCTGAAAAAAGAACGGGAAATGAGTTGAGTGTGCGGATCCTCTCGAGGAACGTCTAAGGGGCGTGGATGCAAACAGAAGAAGCCGCTGATACGGCAACCACCATTATACTTATGGGGAAGAACTAGAAAAAAGAAGTTTGTGTTCACGGAGAGAATAGGGTAAGTTGGGGAAAAGAGGGGGCTCGGAAGCGTGGAAGGGTTAACCGCTGGCTTCTTCTGAAGGAGGCTGGGAAAAAGGGAAAATCTCCGAGTCCAAGGTCGGTTAACGGGCTGGCGTGGTAAGGAAAAAGCTTGTAAGGGAAAAAACAATGTCCTACAAAGAAGCGTCAACACAGGCTGCCGGAAGCTGCCGGCGCAAATAATGAAGGGGGCTGCCGCACAGAGGTGAAAGAAGCTCGCGTGGGGTCGGGGAGGCCGAGGAACACCGCCTTCCACTCAGAAAGAGGAGGGACTACAAGCTCAAAAAGTCCCTGAAGGGCCGCGAAGAGCCGCTAGGGAACAAACCGAAGAAAAGGCATCGTCGAGGCTGGGGGGAAAGTACAGTCGGAATCCCAAAATGAGGAAACAGGTCCGAAGAAAGACTAGGGAATCGCCGTACTGGCAGTCAGGGGCGCAGCCTGGGGGGTGAAGGGGAAGCGATCAAACAGCTGGCGGAAAGCAGCGTCGCGGAAGAATCGATACGGAGTGCCGCGAGAACGGCACAAAAAACCCGGTAGGGATGGTACAAAATCAGGGGAAGAATGGGCACGCTCTTCGAAGAGGAAAAAAACGCCATCAACAGGAGTACCTACATGAGTAAAGATGCAAAAGTATGCAAACCTTAACACTAGGATAGTTCCAGCTAAAAAAACAAGGAGAAAGACCAGAAGAACTTCTCGGGGACGCAAGTGTTCCAGAAAAGGTTCTAAAGACCTTCAATGCTCTCAGGATTCGGGGAAAGGGGTCTGAAGGGGAACGCATCTAAAGAGGTGCCTAGACAGACTGCATCAAAGGGAAGACAACAGAAGCAGCCAAAAGTCAAGGGGAGGGGGGGGATTAAACAAAGAAAGAATTTCCTATGTACTACGACCTTTAGGGAAGACTCTGGGAAGAGGGCCCATCTAAAAGCCGCTGAGCAGAAAGAAAACCAGAAGAGTCTATCAAGGACATGAAGGGCCGCGAGCGGACGGGGAGAGGTTAAAATCTTCAATGCTTCAGAAGATTGTGGGTCGAATGACGGCATCGAAGTGATATTGTGCGCTTATACGGGAGGATCTCCCACATTTAAAAAAAAATAGGGGCGAGGCGCAGGGGCGCGACGGTCTAGTCACCGACTAGAAAAAAAGGCCTCGGGTTGGAGAGGGCTTTCGCTGTGGTCGAAAGAAGGGGGTCAAAGAAGCGAGCAAGGAATAAAAAAGGGGGGTGTGGGGAGGAAAAAAAATATGTCTCAGGACGAAAAGATCGGGGGAGCGGAAAAAAAGCTGGGACGGGTGAGATATAAGACCCGGGAAAAACGGAAGGAGCTGGAGGGAAACATGAGGACTCGGAGTGAAAGTGCACCATGCCGAGGACGCCGAAGAAGAGAAAAGCTCGCTATAGAGTTAAGTTGATGCTTTATAAAAAGAACACAGAGACCCATAAATCAAGATCTCGGTCACTCCATCGAAGGGCAACCGCAGGGATCGGGAAAAAATTGTCAAAAATAACGAGAAGTGGCTACTCGTCGAAGTTGGAGTGATGGGGAAAGTCGGAGGAAAAAACGCTGCTAACAAAATCCAAAACCCATGGACGCAAAAGTGCGCAAAAAAACTTTATGACATGTCCACGAAGAAAAACAACACCGGGGAAAGAAGAGAGGGTTTCACCATCTGGCGGGGCGAAGCGAGGGGTAGACGGGAGTGACAAGGCATATCCAAAAAAAACGGTCAAGAATCAAACAAATAGGTGACAGATTGCAAAATCAAAGGAGAGGGGATGTAACTGTTTGCGCAATCTGAAAATGGCCGGGACGGGCTTGAGAATTCAAGAAGTGAAAGAAAAGGGCTGGTGCCGCGCACCATCGAACGCCTGATCGAAAAAGATAGGGAGATAGTGCGTACGAGCAGGTCTGCAGGCAAAGGAAACAGCGTGAGAAAAGAAAGGGGATGTTGCGAAGCGTACAAGGGGATAGGGGGACCGAACGAAATATAGATCAAGGCGGCAGGATCAGATGAAAGTGCAAGTTCCAGATCTAGGGCGCGGGGATTCGGGGGAAACGCCAAAAAGAGTATACCACAGGCGCCAAACAGAATTTCTTGGAAAAGGGTCCGGGGGGGGGGGGGAAAGCACAAGAAAACCGGTGGGTAAGCGCAAACCGTGGACCTTCAAATCGTCTTAAAAGCCAGATACAAAAAACGACACGCTAACCGGGAGCGTACTTCGTGAGGCAACTAGCCTAGCTCGCGCGAACCGTCAGGTCGTGAGAAGACAAAAAGGGGGGTGTTCGGGGGGGGCTGCAAAAAAATTTCATAGGAAGGGACACCCAAAGGATCGAACAGAAGACAATTCTGAGCCGAGAAAGCATCATGAAGGGGGCGATCACAAAGAACGTTCTAAAAAAAAAAAATATTCTGAAAAAAAAAGGTGAAGGGGGAAAGGAAAATTTTGGAAGTGATGATCGACAGAAACGCTATTGAAGAAAAAACAAAAAAATAAAAAAAAAACAAAAAACACCCAAAAACGATAAAACACGACCCACCAACACACAAAAAAACACCCAACCAAAAAATAAGTGGATCAATCATCACTTCGGGACGAACAGTACAGAACTCAGGCTGTATCGTCTGGTTCAGGGTATTCTAATTGCCGCTAAAAAAGGGTCTTCAGGCTTGGGGAGGTGGTTGTTACAGGAGCCGTTGAGGGTAAAGAAGAGTCGGAGCATAGAAACCCGAACGGAGAGAACAGAGGTTGGAGGGGAGAACTGGAAAAGGATTGCACGCCGGAGGGATCAATCGCACGGGGTTTAAAGGGGGGACCATCACGTGGCCTCCAACCGGGAGTTGGGCTCTTCAGTCTTCAGAAGTGAAAAGGGGTGAAATTGGGTAAAAGATCAGCAAAACAGATCGGGGGAAAATAAGAGAATGAGGAGATTAGTTCACCAGGAATTACCTCGAGACCAGCAGAAAAAACCATTACGTAGAAAAGTATGTGAGTGACTGAAAAAAAACGTCGGGGAGAAAAGAAGTCTTCCAGCGAGTACAAAAATCACATCGCGAGAGGGGGACGCAGAGAAAGGAAATCTTATGATGGAAAGAGTAACCACCCAGGTAAAACGACAAACTACTTGAAACGACTCCGAAGGAAGAGGTGTCGGAGGTCGGCCTCTGAAAAAGAGATCAAAAAGGAAAAATTCAGGAGCATATCAAAAAAAAAAACACTCCCCAGAGGAGACGGGTGCATGAGAAAGGGGGACGAAATGTAGGAAGTGAAGGGTCTCCATTTGTGCACGCCGAAGAAAATCGGGGGAGGGAAAGTCCAGAAATCAGAGAAAACTGAGGGAGAACCGCAGTGAAAGGAAACAATCAGCAAAGAGGTCGCCAGAGCACGCAAACTAAGGGGCGGAAAAAATATACTCCGAAGAAACGGTAGGAGGGCATGGAAAGTAAAATAGGGGGTGTCCGTAAAAGCCTGAGGAGGCGGATCTTTGAGAAGAAAGGAAGCCCTGTGTGTGGGGGTTGGTGTGGGGTTGTGGGGGGTGTGTGGGGGGGGGGTGGTATTGTAAAAATCTAAAAAATTGTCCTTCGGAAAAGTAACATATCGCTCTCTCGAAAGGACTATCGGAGAACATTTTGAACAACTCTGGGGAAAAAAAATCTTCCAAGGAGGGAAAGCTTAAAAAAAAGAATCAGAGACGACCGAGAGAACGAGGATTTTGCAGGAGGGGCGCTCGAAAGGGTCAGGAATTAGAGGGAAGGGTCATCGGAACCTTCAGGAAAAGGCCTCGCGGGAGATGTCTGGGAGGAAAAAGAAGGCACCATGAGGAAAAAGCACCGCGAGGAAAAAAGCTATGAATTGGAAAAGGGAGGGGAAAAGTTAGGGGACCTAAGTCCTGAAAAAACCACACCAGGAATAGAGGGGACTCTTGAAGAGGTTTGTATCAAAAAGCCACGCCGGAAGATGCATCACGCCGGTTAAGCGTCTAAACGCGGGGGAGGCCCATCGCTGAAGCAGGGCGTTGATTGTAAAAGAGATCTCAAAAAACAACGGGGGAAGAGGATAACAGGAGGGGGCCAAAGAATGGATAGGAAACGCTCTTGTAGGCGTCTCGACAGTAAAGTCTCCGGAGAGATCTAACTGGGGGGAAAAACAGATAAGAAGGGGAGTGCATATAGGGATTTTCGGGGGGTTGGAGGGGCTGTCGGCAATAGAGGGGAAAGCGGGAGCCTGAGGATCCGCTAAAAAATTCAAAGAAAGGGGGTACAGAGGGAGAACGCAAAAAGACATCTCTAAAGAGGGTGCTGACATCCGTAAATCCAGAAAGAAAGAGAGGAAGGTTTCTACGAAAGCTGAGAAAAAGGAAAGAAAAAGAAACAGACGCAAACGAGCAGCGGAAAAAGGAAAGAACTTTTCTGGAGAAGAGACGTCTGGAAAAAACTTCAAAATCAGGTATTGAACGTACAGAAAGGGTGTGGCGGATGGGGAAAATCTGGAGGGAAATACGCCTAAGGAAAAAAGTAGAGGGGGAAGGGTCGAAAGTCTCTCAAAACAGTCGCGGTGAATTCGGGCTAGGGAGGAAAAAAAGGGCATGGGAGTGCGACCAAAAGGAGAAAGTATAGGATGCAAAAAGTGAAGAAAATACCGGGAGCAAATGGGGGGTGGGAAATGGGGGGGGACACTTCTGAAGAGGGGTTCTCGGAGGTTTATAAAACCTGCAAGAAGAAGATAATTTCAGCAAAAAAGGAGGTCGCGAGAAGAAATCGATGAAGAAAGGAGGCTGAGGGCGGGGAGAGCAACCTATTGGGGGGAAGGGCTTCACAAGGAGAAAAGGGGCTTCAGGAATTCAACGGAAAACCAGAACCAAGGGGGGCTCGCGGAGGCTGATAAAATCCCGCGGAAAGGTGCCTTTGTAGAAAAAATGGAAACAGAAAGGGCCGGCAGGGGGGGATTCGGTTCGGGTCGGGAAAGAACCCTGAAATAAAAAGAATCTTCTTTGGAAGGAGGGAAATGTCGTTAGAGGGGGATCGCTCATGGACATCATGGAGAATCATCATAAAAGTCGCGAAAATTCAGAGTGATGGGGGGGGGAAAGATGCAAGGTTGAACATCGAGGAGAAGATTTTCTTAAAAAGGACAAACATAGGGAAAGGTGTCCAGAAGGGGAAATCGTTCTAAGCGTGGAAAGGCCGTTGCTAAGGCAAGAAGGAAGAGTAAAATTCAACAACTTGGGGGAAGGGATCGGAGTCAGACTACAGACATAAGAAAGCTTCGAACAGAACCTAGTGTAGGACAAGAATTTAGGGGGGGGGGTAAGTGCCACAATATGGAAAAAAGGTAGTGAAATACGTCTCTTTAAAAAGGAGGAAAGAAGAGAAAAGGAAAAGAAATCTGGAATAAAAACGGGAAATATGCGAGCCAGATCGTTAAAAAATCGTCAGGAAGAACAGTTAACGAAGAAACAATAAAAAATTGACAAAAGGGGGGTGAACTACTGAAAAGGGCTACTGCATGCTCTTTCTACAAAAAAATCTCAGGAGCGAAGAGGAGAAATTGCACGAATTTGGTGGACACACAAGCTGAAGGAGAATGTTCGACGAGGAAAGAACGGGTCAAGGGGAGTCGGAAAAAATCCAGAATGCAGAAGAAAAGAAAAAAAGGACACGAGACCCATCTCCAGGAAGAGGGAGCAGGCCAGAAGCAGGGGAGGAGATCGGCGGGGAGAGGCGCAAATTCTGGCAAGGGAGGAACTTAGGAAGAACCAGCTGACAAGATATGCAGTAAAGAGGATCAACACGAAACAAACATCATGGAGAAAAAAGACAGGTACAGAAAAGAAAAGGTGAAAAAGCTGGGGAAGAAAATAGCCAGGGGTCGTCGATCGTTCGAAAGGGTATGTCTAAGGGCTGAAGAAAGCGCCAAATTCAAAGTAAAGGGAATGGTTCTCTGAGTCTATCCTAAGAATCAACGGACTATCAACAGAAAGGTACCGGACTTTCTGAAAAGGCTTGGCAATAAGTCTTTTGAGAGAAATGGGGTTAGGAGAAGGGAGGAATCTAGGGGAAAACGGGCCCTGGGAGAGGGAGAAGTTATCTGAGGATGAAAGGCGTCATTTGCTGACTGAAAGATCTTGCCTCTGATAAAAGGGTGGAGAAATCTAAAGGGGAGTCAGAGGAGTTTGAAAATCAGAAACGAGGAATGTTTATACAAGGGGACCTGTGCGTCAGAGCTGCAAAAAAAGGGGCGGGACCAATCGAAACGAAAGGGAAAAGAACAGCGAAAAAAAAGTGAAAAGGTCAAAAGAGAGCGACTCTACAAGAAAAAAACCCTCTATCAGAAAGGGAGAAAAATCGGCCGAAATCTCGAAAAAGGGGAGTCTGAACGATCGTGCGGAATCAGCCGGGGCGTACAGGGCGGTTGATGGAAGAGGGGGGCGGTGAAGTAAGGAGACCCGCAGAAATCGGGAAAAATCGAAAAAAGGGGAAAAATGTAAGAGGGA
>Ga0179593_1402730_pt1 | contig 10255 bp, 19 predicted proteins | sample CZODoug2_1_08_16_FD_185931 | JGI IMG/M metagenome (GOLD analysis project Ga0179593, IMG submission 185931) | Vadose zone soil fungal communities from Angelo Coast Range Reserve, California, USA - CZODoug2_1_08_16fungal (PacBio error correction) | ecosystem: Environmental > Terrestrial > Soil >...
AAGCTACAAAATCTCTCACTCCTGAAGATAATGGGGGCACTGATCTTACAGAGAATGATGGAACAATCGGAAAATAAAAAAAGGGTAAAAAAAGGGTGTCAGGGTGGGTGATCTCTCCTGCGGTGTTGAACGGGGGGGGGGGACGTGTCAAAACAAACAAAAAAAAAAAAAAAACAAAAACAAAAAAAAAAAAAGGCAGAGGAAGGGAATAAATAAAACCTACGAGAGAGGGAAGAGTTCTAAAAGGCCAACGAAATGTGACCCTAGAAAAATACGGGGTAGGAAGAAATCGGCATGGGTTACCGGCAGGAATAACCCGGAATCAGGGGGGGGTGACTATTGGGGTGACATTCTTGGGCTAAAAAAAAAACGAGGGAGGGTCGAAGAGAACAGGGTATTTTTACAATGGAAACCAGCCGGGAAGGAAAAAAAGTAAACCTAAGGGGGAAGGAGGAACAAACCTGTTCTTACTCAATAAGGAACGAAACGCAAAAAGGGTGTGAGGGCCATCGTTCGGAGGAAGTAGCTCAGAAAATAGAAAGAAACTGAAAACTGAAAAACACCAACGCAAACTAGAAGGTCAACTGTTTGGAAACCGAAACTAGGCCGGTTCAGAGCTGGACAGAAATAAAATACGGCTACGGAGCCTAAAAAAAAAAAAGAAAAAAGAACTGTTTGGGTCTCACGACGGGAGTGAAGACAATGAGAGGAGAATGCCCTCATCACCCTCCTAAGGAGAAAAAACTTGAGGTTTATAAGACGAACAGAGAAGACCAACATGGTCAAAAGGAAAACAGCGAACAATTAATGGCAAAGAAGAGGCAGCACACACCTAAAAAACTCAAGGAAGAAAGACTGAAAATAACAAAAAGGAGTAGTGTTTTCAAAATAGGGTGAAAAGATAACTTTGTACAGTCTAAGAGGAAAGATAAGTACAAAGAGAGAATAGGGAAAAAGAAACGAGGGAAAGGAACGTTATTACCAAAAAAGAACTAAGGAAGGAGGGTCCTTCCATAGAAAACAACAGGGGGAGGGAGAGGACATATATAGGGGAAAAAAAAAAATCCGAACAGAGGGACGCAATAAAGAAGTTCCGCAGGGACCCAGTCCCCCTAAAAAAAAAAGGGAAAGTCTGGCCCCCCACCGAGTAGAGGGGAAGGGAATCTAGTCCAGAAAGAGTTAAAACAACTATCCAACCAGGGATCAAAAAAGTGGAAAAGGAAAGCGAGTTCAACACAGGGACGTGGGGAGCTAAACTGAAACAGGAAGTGAAACTTCTAAGGGTATCTACGGAATCAAAAATTTAATTAAGAGGGCAGATAAGTAAAAAATCCAAAAACGAAGGACGTACCCAGGGGGAAGGACGGACCTTGAAGAAATCACTGTTAGCAGAAAAGCGGGGGGACGTGCAAAAAAAAAAGACGACAAAAAAAGTAAGGAAGGTAACAAAGAAACAACGCCCCAAACGGAACACCTCAAGGAAGCTTTAAGGGAAGCCCACTGGTGTACAAACGGGGAAAAGGGTTGAGGGGAGAATTGGTTCATTAAAAATACGACGACCGAGAAAGAAAAAAAATCATCTGAAAACAAGGGGCCGGGGAAAGGGGAGCACACTGGTCCTCAAAGTCAAAGGGGGGTTGGGAAACTCCCTGGGGTCCCAAAACAAAGAGTGAAAAAACAAGAAAATTAGAGTCAGAACAGACGAAACGGTGGAAAAACACACAGAAAAAAAAAAAAAAAAAAAAAAAAAAAAAAAAAAAAAAAAAAAAAAAAAAAACACCCATCCCCTGCAAACTGACTGGTAACACGGACGATATATAAACACTAGGAAAAGGGACAAATTTGGAAGGGGGGCAACCGTTATTCATAGATATACTCAGCAAGGGGGGAAATGGCCAATTAGAAGGGACCGAAGGAACTCCATGGAACAAGACCGGACGAGACATAAACCAACAAAACAAACCAAGAAAACTGTAAGAAGACCGTGCAAATCCCAGACTCCCAAATAAAAAGGGATCAGGAGTAAAGGGAACCAAAAGCCCGCTAGAGGAGCAGAAGGCACGGGAGATCTTTTTTGACTATTAACATGGAGGGAACAGAGGGGGGGGGGAACATTTGCATCTGTCACTTCCCCATCAGAGGAGTGAGACAATAGACAAGGAGGGGCTGTTAGAATTGTTGGTCAAAAAAGGTCTCCTAAAAAAGATCTCAGCCGGGAACGGGAAACAAAAGCTGAGGATAAACAATAATAGTCAAATGACAACAAATAAACCGAACAAACGAGGACCGAAAATCCAGTTGAGGGAGAGGTTCACAAAACGATCTACCTAAAGATGAAAAAGGAAACGCCCAAGGGAGCGATGGCGGCCGATTCACTCCGGGGATTGCTCACAGAAAAGAGAACCAGTTGAAGACCAAACTGGAGGGTCTTTAAAAGAGACAAGACAGCACAAAAGGAAGAGACCTGCGGGAAAGACGGTGTAGAAGGGGCCAAAAAAGAGATCCAAGAGCTGCAAGTGCAAACCAACGAAAAGAAAGAAAATGAAAAGAACTGGGTGAATCCAGGAAAAAGGGTTGGACCTGGGTGGATGGGGAGGAAGAAAAAGACCGGTATGAAGGGAAGAAACCTAAAATCAGTCGGAAAGATGTATCACAAATCCAGAAAGAAGAAAGGGGTGATAAAAGCAACCAAAAAAAAAAGCGGGACCACACAAAAGAATGAGGAGGGGGAACTACGTCGGAAGGGAGACAGATTCCCAAAAGAAAGAACGACCAATTTTTCCAAATCGGGAAAAGGGACGTGCCTGGGAGAAGAAACAACAAAGGTCAACAAGAAGAAAAGAAAGGAAGAGTACGGATAAAAAAGGAAATAGCAGAGATGAGGGCGACCCAAGGAGAGAAATCTGAAAACAGGAGGAGAAGACGAAACAGACCCCAAAGACAAATCTTTTGAATTTCGATAAGAAGGTCAAAGCGGCGATTTGAATGGGGGGTGGAAATGACAAACGAGTGAAGTGAGGCAAGTGGAGACCGGGGAAACTCAATCCAAGGAACCGCCTCCTTCCCTGGAAGGGGTTGCAAAAAAAAGCAGCTATCCAAGGGGGGGGCAAAATGGGGGAACTCACGTTGCGAATATAGAAAGGGGACGTTGAAATACGGGGACTGGGGACGAGAAAACGGCTAACCAAAGTAAAAAAAAAAGTACCCCTTAACGGGGGTTAAAACCAAAAGAAGGAGGTGGAAAAAAAAAAAAAAGACATTTCAACAGAAGAAACAAGAACAATGGTGGAAGAACATCCAAATGGTGGCGAAAATCGGCTCATCAAAAAAAAAGAGATTTGAAAAGGGAAAAAATTGTGGTATGTTCGCTTTTGGCGTGAACACAAATCGTTGCACAGGTTAAAACGATGGAAAGGGGGATTAATCCACGGGAAAAAACACAGAAAAGCAGGTGGTTGAAACACCGGAAAGGGGAAAAAACAAATGTTGTACTCACCGAACCCGATTCGGAAACAAGAAGTCACGAATGTCCCTAGGGGTACCATTGGGGGCGGGGCCACGGGAGAGGGACCCAGTACCGACGAAAAGAACGATTTTGGCTTGTGAACTTAAGGAGAAGGGGCACCGAAGAATCACAGAGGGCATTACAAAGGAGTCACGGACAGAAAAATTCAGAACTCAGGACGGGAAGTGTCAAAGGGCTGAAAGCAACAAAGCGAAGGGTCCCGTTGAGGGCGAGGTGGTCGAGAAAAGGGCAGCGGAGGAACAGGAAAAAAAAATGCCCCCGAAAGAACAATCAGAAGGAACTTGGTCAAAAAGGACAATCTAAGGAAGGGGGGGGGAGACCTGGGGCGGGCCGGGGGTGAGGATGATCAGCAGGAAAAACCGGACAGTGCACCCCCCTTCAAGGCAAGCGTGCCATGGTAAAACAGGTGGAACCAAGAACCTTCAAGACAAGGAAAAAAAAACTAAACGGCAAGAGGTGGGTTTTTGTACGTTCGGGGCAGGAGAGAAACCTCACCAGAAGGAAGTTACTGGGAAGCAGATCGGAGAATCCCGAAGTGAAAAAAAAGGTTAGCGGGGCAGGACATAGATCAACCGGAGGATCAAAAAGGAAAGAACCACTAACCTTCCCAGGGCCTTCCAAAAAAAAAAAAAAAGATCACAATGGACAGGGGACCACGGCCTACTTATGACTAGCCCAGGAAACCAACCAGAACATCGAGGGGACCGTTAAAAGCTGACTTTCTCGAGTCCCCGCCAGGAAGAAGTAGGGGAGGAGGGTGTCAAATGATACACAAAGGAACATAGGAGAAAAAGGTTTCAAAAAAACCAGGGACTAACGCTCAACCAAGAAGAACCGCGTAAGGCTAAGGGGGGCCTTGAATGTGGGGCAAATAAACTCGGGGCGATCAGGAGGGGAACAGGTTAAAAACGAAAAAGGGGGGAGTAGCAGAGGCGGTTGGGGCCGGAAACCAGAGGGGGTAAGAATCAAGGAGGGAAAACGACCGGTAGAAATCACTTTCCTCAAGGGGAGGAGGAAAACTTAAAATTCGAAACTCACGGAAAGAAAGACTAATAAAAGATAGAAAACTAGAACACGTGGGGGCCCATGAGAAAAAAAACAATGAACCGAGTACCAAAACCTTTCCCTACAGAACGAAACCACGAAAGAAAAAAAAAAAAAGACTAGCATATAAGGCTCTCTTGGAACCTGGGAGGAAGAAAAAAAGAAGGAGATTAGCAAGGCGAAAAATGGGAAAAGCTACGAGTGGAAGGAACGAAGTGGCGGGGGGGGTGGTGCAGACGGTCTCAAACGCGGGGGGGGTAAGGAAAAAGTTTAGACAAAACTCGGAAGGGATGTACGAAATCCTCAACAGACTGAGGAGCTCTAAACAGTCAGAAAAGGGTACATAGGAAACAAGGGGCAAACTTGAGGGATTCGGCGGAAGAGCACGTTACGGGGTTTAAAACTCAGGATCCTGGGATCAGGGGGGGTCCGAGGGGGGGCCATACAGGAGGGTGAGAATACAAAAAACGGAGCGGGGGAGGAAGGAAGTGTTTACAATGGGACCACAAAGTATATTAAACACCAAGGGGGGGGCAGATTCCAACAGGGCAAAGCAGAAATTCCAAAAAAGGGGGGGTGGCTGCGGTGGAAAAGGGTAAAGAAAAGGTAGTAGAAAAAAAATAGACCCAAAAGGGAGGGGGGAAGAAGAAAACGAAGGCGAAGTAAGAGAAACACGGTGCTAAATGGAATGCCGCGAGACCTGGAAAAGAATCCTTTTTAAGAAAGACGATGCCCGGGGGGGTTGAAGAGCCGTAAAAAGGAAATTTTAGGACAATGCGGGAAGAACTAAAGGTCCAAAAAGCCAAAAGAATCTCTTGCAGGTGTTAGACCGAGAACCGAAAACAAGAGAGAGTGGGGTCGAAAAAAATATAATGACAGAAACAAAAGAAAAAGGAAGACCTGACCAAAAAAGGATGCACTCCACGAGAAAAAAAGTCACTGTCAAAAAGCCCCACGAGAAAAGAACAAAGAAAATTAGGAAAGGGTACCCGTGGGAAACAAGATGGCGAAACATCAGCCTTCAAAGGGACCACGAGGCAAGACAAAGGAGGAGTCACAATCAAAAAGACAAAAAGGGTTGCGTGAGGACAAACAAGAAAAGGGGGGGAGGAGGCGGGGAGAAGACGTCGCTCCACACAACAGAGAAAAGGGAAAAAAAAAAGGGAGAAAAAATTCTCCAAATCCCCCTCCTCAGGGGCGTCATCAAAAAAAATGTAACGCAAAGAGAAAAAAAATCGAAGGAGAAGGAGAACATCAGTCTAAGGAAACACAGCTCATGGAAAAAAGTACACCGAGAAAGAAGGGGGGGGGGTATACCGGGGGGGACGTCAAGCAATCATTCTTAGCTGGGGAACTCTCGGGAGAAAGTCCCGGGAGGAGTGTATCTCGGCCAGAACCGGGACGAAAGGCAAGGAGACCACCAGAAAAAAGATCAGTTCAAGAAAAAGAACGGAGAATTGAACTCAGGGGTACGCAGCAAAAAAAAAGGAGTCGAGGAAAAAAAAAAAAAAAGAACAACGTCTGACAGAACCCGGAACGCAGTCGAAAACACAAAGGCAGCGTAAAATCTAACTGCGGAAACGAAAGGGGACGGAGGGATGGGTGGAGAGATAAAAGAAACCGTAACAAGAAAAAAAAGGGAAAAAAGGGGTGGTCAAAAGAACCAAGTTAAGGAGACAATGCTTTCTGGGGGGTGGCAATCACGAGGGGGGTCAAAAAGATCACCAAAAGGGGGAATAGTCAGACCCGAAAAAGGGGAAGCAGAAAAAATCAGGAAAACCCAACATACCACATAGGCAAAGAAGGGTCAAAAAAAAGACCGAGAAGAGAACACGATCAAAAAAAAAATGGACTTGGTTTGGCAAGGGGGGGGAAAAAAAGAAAGAGGACTCAATCAGGAGGATTAGGCCGAAAAAGGGACCGAGGAAGCAAGTTACAACGCACGGAGACGGGCAAAACACAAACAATGAAGAACGGACCTCGAAAAACCACCCTCCTCACCGGACGAGCCGAAACCCCCGCTAAAGGCCCAGCTCCGCGGGAAAGGATTCAAGGAGGCCGCTGGGGGCATATGGGAAATGGGGGCAAAACTGGGAGGGGGAAGAGAGGTCCAATCTGTCCGAGGCAATCGTCGTGAAAAGAAAAGGCAACGAATGAGGGGGGACCGAAAAATTGGTAAAAAAGGGTCACAAGTACCCTAGAAGCAAAAACGCGAAGGTCAAAAAACGAAGGGCAGGCAATTACGCGGAAGGCCGGAAAAACTCCACGCGGTATAACAAGGCTTCAAGCGGGGGCAAACTAGCAGATGAGGAAAACAAAGTAACAAGAAGAAAGAAGATGGGCGCAGAAAAGGGACTTGCAAGGAACCGAAAGGAGGTGAAAAAAAAGGGCTTTAAAAGAAGGGACCCAAAAACGAGCAGCAGGGGGGTATCTAAAGAACCAAAAAAAGACAGGAGCGGGAGGGATGTTACGCCAGGAGAAAAAAAGGAAAGGGGCTCTCCTATAGAACCGGGGGGCCATGGGGGGGGTTGCCCAAGAAAGTCCAGTGGGTGATTAAGACCTACGGAATCAACTAAGAGGAAGGGGCGTAAAAAAAAGACAAAGAGTCATCTCGAGAAATAGGCGAACCATCTCAAACCGGGAAGGCGGGGGGGTAGGAAACTCAAAAGGCCCTTAAACAAAAAAAAAAAAAAAAAAAAAAAAAAACAGGAGACGAAGGGGGGGAAAGGACAAAGGCGGTGAACCAGAAGAACCCTTAGGGGAGAAACGAAACGGGAACGAACGTTGAAAAAGCGGGGGAAGCAGGAATGGGCTTATCATCCCTAAACCAACGGTCAAGAAAAGATTCCAAATATCTAGAAAGCGCTCAAGTAGGTAAAAGGGCGAACCCGGCCAGGGGGGATAAGCGACGCCCGAAAGAAGAGCTCAAAGGAAAAACAGGGACACTTCTCGTCGAAAAACCACAGGATGACCGAAAGGAGGAAACCATCAAATGAAAAAAGGAAGGTTTTGTACATTCCGGGGCTTAGCGCACATGGGTGCAATTTGGGACCGGAAAAAAACAACGCCGTCCGGAAAGGGAATTGTCCAAAAACACTCTGGTAGAAGAAGAACAAAGAATAGAAAAACGGGATAGACGCAGGGCGAGGGAAGGAGACAACGCCGCTGAGTTAACCATACCAGTAAACAAGGGACAGTGGCGGGAAAACGAGATAGGGAAAAAGAAACAGAAAGAAGGAAAGTCGAAATACCACACATGGTTACGATCAGAGTAAAAAGACAAAAAAAACACGGGGAGATGGGGGGGGAAAGAGAGAAATCTCCACCATTGTGGTATTGATCGGGGGTTGACGTCACTGGGACGTTCTGGGGGGGGAAGGGGGCCTGGTGATAGAGTGGTGGGGTCAAAAAAAAGGAGGGGGGTGGGAAAGGAACAGGTGAGAATGGTCACGAGAACACTCCGGGGTAACGATAACACGCGTGGCAACGAATGTCAGATACAGAACGTAAAAAAAAGACCGATAAACCTTGGTTGGGGTTCAGGGGGGGGGGGAATCGAACCGAGTGGGGAAAACAAAGGAAAGGGCCAAAAAAACGGAAACGAAGTGGGGGCTTTTTCCGGGACCGGGAAAGCCAAGAAGGGAAATCAAGGAATGGAAACAAAGTCAGTCGGCGAACATATCGGCAAGACGACGGGACGGCATGGCCACCCAATAATCAAAAAGAAACGTGTCAAAAGTGATGGGGCCAGTCGGGTTAATAGGGAACAGGAGGCGGCGATGAAAATCACATGGGCCAGGGCCGGGGCCGAGGCATTTTGGGGTCCACAGTGAAAAACAAAACCTAATTTGCGAGAGGAAGGGACGAAACCGGGGGAGGGGATGATGACTGAACGCATCCGGAAAAAGAGGCAAAACGTATCGGACAGGGGGAAAGAAAAAAAGGGGGGTGAACTCCAGGCACCGAGACAAGGGGAAAAAGAAAACGGAGAGCAACTTGTGGGTCTGTTCAAGAAATGGGGCAGGACAAAAAAGGAAACACCACTAAAATGAAGGGGGAAAGGGAAGCGAAAAATAGAGAAACGGACAGAACGGGTGTGTAGCGGGTAGAATAGACAACCCGGTAGTCGCCCAAAGCACAAAACCCAATCAAACCTGGGGAACTTACACCAGCCATATCAAATAAAAGGCGGAATGCGCAGCTTAAAAGGGGGGAAACTGGGAAAAACTGGCCGGGAATCCAATCCATCACTTTACCGGGGGGAAAAGATGGGGGAGAGGAAAGAAAAGGGGGAGAGTCATTCTTCAAAAAAAGGAGTGAACAGAAAAAAACAAAGGACATACCAGAAGTGTTCCGGGGGGCAAAGACCAGTAACTTAACTGGGCGGGGAGGAAAATCGGAACACAGAAGAAAAAAAAACTTCTTCCTGGCAGGGGGTGGGCAGACAAAGATTATCAGAAAAGCACGGCATTGGGCGCCCAGGGGAAAAAAAAAAAAAAAGAAGTCGACGGTGGGGGGTTTAAGGCACCTGCGGAGGATGGGCACATGAGGGGACCGGAGAGGTCAAAACACTATTTATTCAAGGAAACTTTACAACGTCTGAAGAAGCGGCCCTATCCAAGAAGAAAGAAGAGGGCAACTCGGGGGAAAAGAAAACTCAACTTGGCAATAAAAGGTCTTCCTCAGAAGATTGAACGACATGTTCAATCGACAGAAAAGGAACGACCGCGAAAAAGAGCAGGGCACCGCACAGAGCTTTGAGTTGAGCGGGGGGAAAACTGAAACGCCAAGGAGGGGGGGGAAGGAACACTGGGAAGTTGGAAAAGATCGGGGAAATGCTCAGCTAAACGAGAGGCTTGGGGTCAAAAAGGTTTCATTGGGGGTGTGGCTCCTGAAGAACCAGGGGGAAAGTGCATGTGGACTGGAACCTGGCACGGGGACGCCGTGGAAGAAGACCTAAAAGAACACTAATCCGCATGTAAGGAAGACACGAAAAAAGGAAAGAGTGAAGTCCACAAGGATCGTGTCGAAATGACTGCCGGGAAAAGTAAAAAAAAAAAGAAGAGTGAGGAGGGGGTTGAGGCGTGGACCTCACGAAAACACCAAAAAAAGGTCATTTGAGTAGGGGGGTTGAAGTAGGAAACAAAAAGCAAAAAACAGGGGAGGACACCATTAAAAATCAGGGAAAGCGGGCACTTCAGGGCAAGCAGCCAAACCGGGGAAAAAGGTTCTGGTCGTGTAAGGAGGAATACGAAGAGAAGGCCAAGTCGTCACAAAAAAGGGGCCTACCAGGTAGTGGGGGGGGGCGAAAATTCGGACCAGGGGAAAGTACACTGGGGAAAGGAGGAACGAAGCGAAGGGGGGGGCGCGACTTAAAGGGTTCCAGGGGGGGGTCAAGGGAAAGACCAGAAGAAAAAAGCCAATACCTAGGATGTTCGAAGAGCCAACACTAGAAAGTCCCGAGCCCAAAGGAGCGACAGAAGGAAGTGAGCAAGAAGACAAAATAACAACCGTAGTCAGGACTTCAACCCTAGAAGAAAAAAAAGGATTCTTGGTAAAAAAGGCAAGCGAAAGGAAAGTCCTTGACAGTCATAGGAAAGAAAAGAAAAGAAAACAAAGAGAAACTAGGAAATCATCGGTACAAGGGGGAGAAGGGGACGAGGAAAGGGGGGGCGGAGAATGCGA
>Ga0179593_1408674_pt1 | contig 10255 bp, 7 predicted proteins | sample CZODoug2_1_08_16_FD_185931 | JGI IMG/M metagenome (GOLD analysis project Ga0179593, IMG submission 185931) | Vadose zone soil fungal communities from Angelo Coast Range Reserve, California, USA - CZODoug2_1_08_16fungal (PacBio error correction) | ecosystem: Environmental > Terrestrial > Soil >...
TTGAAGGGGAAGAGACTAAGAGAACTAGTGTTTTAGCGGAATGGAGCAAGGGTCGATCTAATTCCCCTGAGGGGTAGAGCAGAATAAGCACTATCTACTTCATATGAACATCAAGAACTAAAAACTCGTAAAACCTAGTGATGGGGAACTTCGCGTCTAAAGGAAGATTCAGTCAGAACAACCCTACAACCTCAGGGAAGAGGGGATGTCACTTTTGGAACACCTCTGATGGAGAGAGGTAGGGAGTCTGAAGGTAAAAGAAAAAGGAGGAAAAACAGGGGGACGACGTTGAGATCAACATAAAATTCGTTCGAGAGTCCAATTTGGGGTGGACAGGAAGGGGAGGAAGTAAGGGGACCGACCAGACCATATCAGAGGTGGAAGCTCGTCTACCAGGGAAGGAGCGGAAAAACGAACTCGGTACAGCTTACGAGGCGAAGGCTGTTAGAAACTTGTCCGGCAGACGAGGATAAAGGAACAAATTGTTTCTCGTAATAGAAAGGAGTGTGGGGATCATGCATGTTGCATGTCGCAACGAAAAAGGGCTGGAATTCCATGAAGAGTAGGAAGGCAACTCGTCTCTATCAAACGTGAGGTACCGAGTCTATGGAAGGGGCATGAAAGGGGGGAGATTCTCCTCTCGGGCGCTGAGCTAGGGGACAGGAAACCTTGGACGCAGTCTGCAGTTTCTATTTGGTGCCAACTCGTTGCAAGGTGGTGCTTGGGCTAAGAAGCTTGGTTGATCAGGTCTCACTCTGTTGGGTAAAGGAAAACGGGGGGAGCAGTACCATTATTGACATGGGCCCGGGGCGAGGCCTATCCATTACACTGGGACAGAACATCTGTTGTACCATGCGGTTTATAAAGGAAGAAGAGCATTTTGCGTTAAGACAGGCCGATGAGACTTGAGTTCAGACAACGTTTCTATGTAAAAAAATAGAGGATTGAAAGAATGGATATCATAGGGACGTCCAGCTAGGTCGTAATAGGAAATAAATTCCTGTTCTTGCGTGTAATGATACTTAGGGGGACTGCTTCGTGCTGATCGATTCTTTCTCGTTCTTGGGGTAAAGGGGAAGAAAGGGATCTTTTCTCTCCAGGTCCGGTCAAACGGGATAAGGAACTATGCAGGCAAAAAGAAGAAAAAGCAAACCATCCCATGGAATATAAAAGGATTTCAACTGAGCTCGGGGAAAGGGGGGACCCGACGGGATGGTGTGGGGCTACCTAGGTGCATAGTGGGGGGGCAAGGTCATTTAGACATGAGAAGGAACACAGACTGAATGTAAGTCTCATGGAATTTGGCCTATGATAAGAGCAAGAACATGGGGGATTGTGTGCACCACATCATTGGGAGGTCGCGAGTGTGTCTCTATGGGGAGATGGGAAGAGTTTCACAAAGTGGACCCTTGGTATGAGGGATTCCTCTCAAATTCTGAGGTGAAGGTCTTCTGTCCCGATTCATAGGTCTTAAGGAATTTTTTACCTTTTACACTCATAAGTCGAGGGGTGAACCCACCCAAAGTGATGTTTGGGTTCGTTGGGGAAAATGTATCTCCGAATAGGGAGGGGTGTTAAGTCGGGAATAAAGGGACCAAAAAATGCGTGGCCGGAAGATTGTCTTTGTACAAGAGGGGGAGGTGCAAGTGAGAGTTGCCTTTGTCAACGGCCTCCAGACCAGGAGTGGTAAATGATTAATACGGTACCAGGCCATCTAAACCTAATCTTTTTGTAGGGGTAAGTCAGCCAGGGCTGTATTTGGGGGGGCGGGCACGTGACGAGGGGTCCAAGGAGCATTTAAAAAGGGCAAGGGGGGGGCGAAACCAATCAGCGGGGTCGGGGTCAGGGATTTCTGGGGCTCCAGAGGGGCAGACGGGTAAGGATCCTACACGCGCGTAGTAGATGGCGCGCGTCAGATGGTTGAAAAGAAGATAAGGCCACAACTAGCAGATGAAGAAGAGACCTTGCAAGCTCGGGGGAAGGTGGGTAAGGTAAAGGGAAGGTCCAGTTGATCGTGGGACATAGGGGCTTCGAATACAAGGAGCGTGCTGATCCCTTCTGGGTAACCTCCCTTGGAGAATATGAATCTTGCAAGGGCCGACACGCCCAGAACCACCTGTACGTAGTATCTCGGACCATCAAAAAGAAGGGGATTCTGTAGCACCTGCAAAGTCCTGTGAAATCCCCAACTCAGTCGGTACCGTGGACCCCGCCTTTCCGTGATATCCTTGAGCGAGTCCGCGGAAACGGACATTATGTTCATCTCCGCCTTTTTTTCGTTCCCCCTCCACCGAACGTCGGACGGGGGAACTGGGGTTCGTAGTCTCGCGGGCACGGCCAGCCACCCAAAGTTTGTGGCTGGGGAAATCAGGGGAACGGACGAGCGGGTTACTACGGCTGGGAAATTGAGAGGAAAAAAGGGGGGCGGGGGGTGAGGGAATCCCCCTGCCCGGGAACTAAATTATTCTGCTTTAAAGTGGTCTTTATCGCTCTAAAAAAGTCACGTTTAAATCCAGGAAGGGTTCTAACTACAGTAACAGGGGGGGGGATCCCTGAGTACGGTTGGCTGTTAGGTGCTTCCGAGAAAAGAAGAGAATGATTCTATCAACAACACGGGTTAGTAAAATAGAGAATCCTAAATGGAGAGGGGGAGGGTAAACCTACATACACAACAGACGACGGTATCAAGTATAAAAAAAAGGAACAGGCAGGTGTTCAAGTTACCGTTCGAGAAAAGCAACTCCCCGAAAAGAATTGCGGCAAGCAAGGGGGGCGGAATCGGGTTCAAAGAGGAGGATCGCAGTTTTTCCCTAGGAAGAATCGAGAGGAAAAAGCATTTTCGCATTTCGAATCGAGTCAAAACACGGGACAAGTTCCTATACGTAACGGCCTTTTGCAAAGCTCAGGGTGAGACGGAGGAAGTCCTAGTTCGTCAGCAGGGAGATACAAGGGGGGTCAAGGGGTTTAGAGTAGGGAAACGGTGGATAGTTGCTAAGTAGCCCACCTACGGCGGAGATGGGAAAAGCACGTTGGTTTCGGGTAGGGAAGGAAAACCTCTTCATTATCATAATCAATTATGGTCACGAAAGAGAGGGGCAATCATAGCATTAGTGTCGAGTACGTAACTAAAAAAAGGGCGCTCCATTAACTGTAACATAGGAAAGGGAGAGTCCTGAGCTGTCGATTCATACGGGGTGGGGAATGAGGTCAGTATTCAACCACAGAGTACCTCTTCTTTTCGATAAGAGAGAGTTGACTCAGAATACGGTCTTCGCTGGGACCCCTCTGGAGAACATAGGAAGTCGTCGTTGCTTCGCAGACAATTTCAATGGACATGGGGGGAAGGGGGGGCACAATCTTCCGGTTAAAGCACAGGACAAAATTAGCCTAAGAGGTCTCAGGAAAAATAGGGCCTATCTGCGATTTAAGGGGGCGATCTACACGATGTAGAGGCTCCGGATTTTGGTTCGTGAAAAAGAGCACCGAAAAAACAGCCCTGCGTATTAAACGTCTCCGATTTTCAAGACTAAAAGGCTTACACTTGTGTTCCCGCCGTTAATTTTGCTTTCGTAAGAAAAGACGAAAAATATCACCGCCGGACTCAGGACAACTAACACACTACACGGGACTATGAAGACCCTGCAAATTACTTGGTCTTTCACCCTTGACGAATTTCACCATGTGCCAAAGCTTCAAAGTGGGAAGTCCGGTCTTCTTAATCTCCGCTCGCTCGGATATGAAGACACTGTTAGGGCTACCTGGTTTTCCGCTGATATGTGGGAACAATGTGTTCGAAGCATCGTAATGCGGAGTGCTCCCCGAGGCTGGGAGACGTTGGGGCAGGAAACCGGGCCGCACGGGTGCTCATTCCTGAGCTCGCAGCCGATTTGCTGATGCGCTTGGACCAGTGCCTTTTCTTTTCAAGTGGGCGACTTGGGCTTCTTCACTTCGGGGGGGGAACATTACTTACCCGAGCTTGGCGGGTTGGGACTGGCCAGGGGCACGGCTATCTCCATCGGGTTACGATGCATCGAGGAAATCGAAGGTGAAGGTAGTCTTCATTTGTATGGCTTCGGGGCATCGAGATCGAAGTTGTGCCTGAGGTGCGCCTGTGGGCAGAGTGTTCTCGGGGACCGAATCTGTAGCACATGAGCCGGGTCCGATCCTCGGCGAGGAGAGTCAGCTGCGAATAGTCGCGTTGGAGTGGTCCGTGCCCTACTCAGTTCTCACGATATATAAGACAATCTATGCATTTCTCTGCTCTACGATATGGCACCCGCCTGAAGGTCCCGCGACCGGGGCGTATCGCCCGTGCCAGAAGTTGGGGACGCGGGTAAGTCTGTAAAAGGCGGGAAATTAAGTCGTTCCTTCTACTTTCGACGGGGGACTACCCCACTTATTAGCTTGACACTCGATTTGCCTGCATCTAGAGATCTATGCTTGAATACATAGGGGGGTTCATTCTTGCAATAAATGAAACTAAGGAGATGCCAAGAGAGTAAAACAAAAACGAAGAAGCATGGAATCTGAACCGACTCGTGGAAATTGTGGAAAAGGGCAGTAACAATAAGGAAAATGAAAACTAGATAAAATATCAGGGAACTGTCTTGAACTAGAAACAAGTATTCACGCGATAATCAAAGGTGGGACGCGAGGAGTAAACGCAGATTTTGGCGCCCAGGCATAAGAGAAAACAATTATTGCAGTCTCATGGTCTTGACCTTCGTAAGTAACGGGCACATTTGTGGAGAAAAGCATCACGAGTCACCATTGTCAAAGATTTGCGTAGGCCTTCACGGCAGGAAGCTCTCACAGAGGTAGATTGAGGTTTCGTAACCACCGGGCGAAAAAAGAAGGACGAAACCTCAGTCATGCCAGACGAAAAGAGGGAAAGCGCCACGAGAGTCGGTATTGGACGTCGTGGATCATGACCGCACCTTCAGCGACCGGAACGGGCACGAGCAGATACTCGAGAGGACACCCAGCGAAAAGAGAGAAGTGCTTTTTTGGAGAATAGGGGAAATATTCACAGTAGCACGACACGAAGGACCTTCCATGGCGAGGGGGGGAAAGAGAGATGACTTGAAGATAAAAGGTCTAACAGTTAAGCATTCAGCAAATCTAGGAAAGAGAGCCTGGAGCCAAAGAATGACATTAAGGAAACGAAGAAATATCTCAAAACTACAACAAACAAACCACGGATTAAAGGACCCTGGCTCTAGTGGATGGAGGGAGACGGCGGTCACTTTATGTGACACATATAGAGGAGGAAGAGGGGAATTCTGACCAGGAGAGTTTTAAGGGATCATACCCTGAAAATCGTCATGGCACCCACCAACAATTAGAGCAGCAAGCTCCCTCAGAGGGAATCGGGGGGGAAATGTAGGGGTGGGATAAAGGCTAAGAGTTACCGATGGAATAAAACGGAAAGAAATGGGACACGGTGAGGCCGGTGAACTCCGCTAAGCGGAGAGTTGGGAGAGTGCGTACGGAGATGGTTTCTTAGCAAGCATTCTCAGCTACCCTAAGCGGGGGGAAAGCCCCAATTACTGAATATAACTAATATATGTTATTCTGACGGAAATGAGTGTTGGAGAAAAACTGCCCCCATACCAAGGCAATATTTTAATCGGAAGGCTCAATTTCGAGCCCTCTCCCTACGCTTGAAAAGCGGAACTAAAATCTTTTTCCTAAACGGGGGTTTCGGATAAGTGGATCTCAAATTGGGAGATGAAATCTCCCCAGTGGGGGTGGTGCATAAACTCCATGATTGGGCTGTAGAAACTAATTCGAGTAGGCCATCCGTAATATAGCAAGCTATTCTGGCTGAACGCTCTTCACGTCTTCAATCAAGGGTACTCTTTGTATTGGCATACGGAGGGCCAGTCACATGACTTCTGAAAACCTCTGTTGTACTGGGCTCTTTAACAGGGCTCAGAATGCTACTATTGTCACTATTTAGGGTCTATCGCTTGGAGGCTAAGTGCTCAGTGGTCACTTGATTTTAGCGTCCGCATAGGGTGAGTCGACTATCGTTCGGAAACTGAAAAGTGATTCATCAACAGGGTGGAGACGGGGTGCTGTTGGGTTGCTCCACAGAGCTGATGCCGGTCCGGAAGAGCATTGAGCGCCGCAAGGCAGTCACTTCACACTCCTGCCTGGCGTTACGCGGTAGGATTTCTAAGTGTCGAAAATGGGGAGAGCAGGGTATCAGCTATCACCAGGTGGAGGGAAGGCAAAATTAGGCTCGAAGTTTTGGAGGTGGAGGGTTGATACAAGTTCTGTCTTTGGTGAGCGTGTCGGATATACACCTGCACGAATTAGGGCTAACACACACAAAAGAAAAATGTTGAGACAAGAAAAAGGGGTGTGCCTCTCCGTATACAACAAAGATCAAGGAAAAACTCGGTCTCTCTCAAGAAGACAAAAAAGGGCTATAAAGGTGGCGTGAAACTCTATTACCGCTACCTATAGTAGGGGGGAATACATCGGGGTCAGAAGTGTGTTGGACTTCATTTTACCGGCAATGAAAGAGAATGTCCCGTGACCCTGACAGGCCTTCTATCTGTCCTGCCGCTTAGCTCTGCCAAGTCATCTGTTGGTAGCTAATCGGATGGGCAGATCGGGGGGGAGCGAACTGACCAGCACATGTCGGCATGAGTAATCACGAACGGTGGATGACTTGAAAATGCTCACTCGTCGCTTGGTTACCGGCCAGAAGGCGGAAAGAGGTCTGAATGTGAAGTTTGTACCGGGGAACACTCTCAGGGCGTGAACCGAGCATCGTACGCGGGGGGAAGGGGGTAGGTGGAAGTGAAGTGAAAAAACAGGTTATCTGGGTCAGGTTACGTACAAAAGGACAAGTTACCGTCACGAAAGAGAGACTCAAAATAGACGAGGTAGAATCGTGGTCAGTTGACCTGTGGGTTGTATTGTCCTTTCATCTGATCCGTTCGGTCTTAGATCTATAGGGATAACGAAGTTCCACAGCCCGGGTCTCGGGGTCTGAATACAGTGCAACAGGGGGGGGAGTATTTTGGCGGGAACTAAGGGGAGCGAGAACTGCTGAACACCACGGTCTCCACGGGTCCCAAAGAAGGGATATTTGACGTCATATTCGTTGAGGCCCAAAAAAAAAAAGCAGACCAGGAAGTGATCAAAAAAACTGATAAGTGAGGCGGCGAGCACGCGTTTGAAACAAATATATCAACACCAGGGGTCAAAAAAGCGATAGAAGCCGGGTCCGCTCGGGTTAGAAGGGTGGTTGCTGGATCGTACCAGGTCCTAGCCTTTGTTTCTTTGGAAACTGAAGTGCGAAAGACAGGCTTGGACGATTTAACAGGCGCGGCTACCAATCCAGTGAAATAAGAAGTAATACTTGATCGTTGGTTTCAGGGGGGGAAATCAACAATCAACGGGGGAACACTAAACAACGTTGAATTCGTTATGACGGTTACACTCGTAAATGTTGTCCTCGGAGTGACATGGCACCGATTCCCTTGCACATCTGCATCCCAACCTCTGTCACAACCCTTGATGACTATGGAAAAAAATGTGTGGTGCGCCGAGAGGAGGAACGAGGGGTTTGGGCACGTGCCCTGCCTGTGGGATGGATTCCACACAGGAAGTCAGTTACTATCGAAGTTCCACTGTTTCGGTAGGGGCCAAAGGGCTGATCATTCTAAGGTTTGTCGAAAGGAGAGTCTGTAGATTCTAGCTACGGCGTAAAAGAACGAAACTTCGTGCCGAAAAAGGATGTTGGGGGGTATGCCAAAAGGGAACTTGAAAAGACGATTGAGTGAAGGTCCGGACGAGACACCGGTCTGGGGGTTCCCCCCAAAAAGGGTCCCTGGGAAAGAAAGGGGGGAAACCATCAGACATGGTGGTGGCGGTATGGCAGGCGCCGATCAGACAGAGAAAGGGGCTTCTCTATCCACACAAAGGGGATTAGGTGGTAAAGAGAGGGGGGAATCCCTTCGTGCTAAAAGGCGTGAAAGAGGAACAATCTCCAAGTACACATCCCGTCGGGAAAAAAGACTGTAAGGGGGGGGGGACAAAACTTCATTAGTGCGCGAGAAAAAAGCCTCAAAATAACACAGGCATGGCACTTGCCGGGCGTCAAGGGGGGTACAAAAAAGAGTGAGGACCGCATTTGTTTTAAGACGGATAGAGAACGCCGTTTCACGCAAGCATTCGAGCCGAGAAGACTAAATAAAAAACAAGATTTACCCTGCCGAGATAAAAGGATACCCGGGCCAAACCCATGTGCTCAGGCGAATCCGAGCTGTCTTCGCATTCTAGACGAACGGGGGGGGTAACGCTGGGGGGGTTTATAGTCGTACTGTGGAACGTAGAGAAATGCCACTCGGAGGGGATTCAAGGGGGTACAAAAATCCTTCCAAATTTTGGGGCGGTCGGTCGTTCCAAAGTAAATGCGGGATTAAGAATCACATTATTGAGGATAAGTGGACATACATCCTTCAGGGATTAGAATTATCTTTTCAACGGGGGGCCCAAGACTCTCCGCGTCAAAGCGCAAAAAAAACCCACCCCTTCAACCAACCCACCCGAAAAGATGACAGGCTTATCGTCGTCGGATTCAGAGTTTTGAAATACCGAGTCAAACAAAAGGGCGCCGGACAAGCGCTTTTTAGACGATGAACAGGGTGCTTAAAGTTAGAACCCCGAATTGGGGGACAACCGAATAGCGCTGACGGAGGGGGGTGAAGGGTCTGACTTGACATGAGGGTAGCGACCACGCCACAGTTCACACAAAAAGACTCCACTGTTGACAGATATAGTCTACAAATCAGATTGCAGTATCGGGGCAAAATTTGGCTCCTCTACCTAAAGTTAAACGACTTAACTTTGATCGTGAAAGGCCAACTAGTAGGAAACTTCACAAGCGTGATGAACAGTATCATCGCTTCATCTCAAGGCGAAGGGGTGCCCCTTACTTAGAAGTCAAACGGTCTGAAAAGTGAACTCCTTTACCAAAAAAGATAAAAAAAAATAGGGCTTCCTGGCAACATTACTGAAATTGGTTCACCGGTTACAATGCCTTCACGATACGAATGAGCATCTAGGGAAATCAAGAGGACTCCGCATCAAAGATCAACATGTAGAAAGGGGGACGAAGTGACAAGGGGGGGGGGCGAGCGGTCACGTCTCCGCAACAGTGTGTAGGGTGAAAAGTGTGAACGCAAAAGGGAAGGAGACATACACGTCAAGTCCTCAACCTCTACACTGTCCAAAAACAGGTCACAAACACACGGAAGAGCCGTCGAACTCAGCAGCAACTCTGGATCTCTTCATTTCAGGAATTCCAAACAGGGTCGGAAAAATGGGTCAAAACGTATTCATCGAGAATAGACCCAAACATATCGGGAAAGCAGGCACGAAGATACACGTCAAGAATGTCGCGACTTGGGGGAAGGGGATGAAGAAAGTGAAGGCTACAAGACTGTGGGCCTTAGTCGGTGCACTGGGATACGGCTCTACCGAGGAGAGGATCAAGCACGCAGATATCAGACGAAGGGGAACGAAACATTGAAAAGGAAAAACGACAAAGACTGACCTCAGGACACTACTTGGGGAAGGCGGGAAAAGAAGGCACTGCAATCTACACCGTCCATCCATTCTAGACTACTAAAGGGATCTCCTCATGGGGGGGGGGGGTGGGCTGGTCGGTATTTCGCGTCGTCACTAACACTCTGATGTCTTGTAAGTCTACTACTCTGGAGAAACACACTGATTCTTACAGAAGGTGGGACTGGATAACGTCAAAACAGTAATCTCTAACGGGACGAACAGCAAAGTGTCATCAAGGCCTAGGGACTGCAAAGCATACTTCAGAGCAATCGGCGGGGAAAGATCAACGATATAAATAGGAATTCCAGTCACCTTGATTGACCAGATTTAGCCCTTAACACTCTGGACCGTAAGTCGAGGCAACCGGAGCACTTGTCTGACTGGGAAAAGTCTTACTTATCGTCTACTCTAACTAATACGCGAGGCAGACACTAGAAAGGTTTTACGACATCAATGCGTAGTCTTCCACACAAAGCGTATCATTCCGGGAAAGTGGGGGATAAACTGGGCTTCTACCGGCCACAAGTTTCTAAAGAGGCCAGGAGCATATGGGAACAGTGAAAGGTTAAAACGGACGAACGAGGTTCACGGCTAGGCTGCGGTGGAGGGGAGTCCCTTTTCTCCAGTACTGTCCAGATAGTATTTCATAGAAAACCGGCATATA
>Ga0179593_1476075_pt1 | contig 10255 bp, 13 predicted proteins | sample CZODoug2_1_08_16_FD_185931 | JGI IMG/M metagenome (GOLD analysis project Ga0179593, IMG submission 185931) | Vadose zone soil fungal communities from Angelo Coast Range Reserve, California, USA - CZODoug2_1_08_16fungal (PacBio error correction) | ecosystem: Environmental > Terrestrial > Soil >...
TAGCTACGACTTTCTCTTTATTCCAATCCCCGCTAAAGTTGAGAAAAGCAGAGCCCGGACAAGGGCAGCTAAAGGGGGGGGCGGACTCTGGAAAGGGAAAGATCAGGACTGGGGGGGTCCTTTTGAAAGAGGAAAAGGGGGGGAGAAGAATCTTTGAAAGGAACGGTAATCTTATGTTCCAGGGATCTCGCTTAAATCCTCAAACACAAAATCACTACAATCTTGGAATCGACATCCAGAGACGGGGGCAAGGAAGGTGGTCAAGCGCAACTCGAAGAAGCAAGAGAAGGGGGGAGGGATGGGAGGGCCTTGCAAACGGGAGGGCATTGCCCGATTTCTTGTACAACCGCTCGCAATCACAAACGGCGTTTATGGGGAAGAGGCCGCGGAAAAACCAAAAAAGGGAAAAGTACAATCACAGAGCAGGAAGGAATGGTTTGAGGGCCGGTCCACCTTCTACGGGCGGTGTCCTGTCTCAGACAAAGTGGAGTGGTGAAACATGAGGCGAGAAAGGAAAAGCAGTCCAGGGCGAGAAATGGAAAGGCGGAGATCAGGAGAGGAGAAGACGACCAGGTCAGGGGGATGATTCTGAAATTCCCTGAGGGGGGGATTCCCGGTACGCTACTGACAACCGGAGAGAGGGGTCGCGGGGCTGGGAAAGAGGAAGGGCGGCGGCTTGGGTCATTATTTGTCAAATTGGCGAGGGGTCTCCAGGGCTATAAAAAACAGGGAAGAGGACGGGGAAAGGGCTAAAGAATCATCCATAATGCACCCGGGGGGGAAAAGTTGGACCCTTAGGGACCTGTCGTGGGGGGGAAAGAAACGCGTCACATGGGAGAGGGGGAAAGGACCCGAGGAAAGAGAAATTAGTCGCTCATTTCCGCGAAATGTCTTTAACATAGCCGGGAGGTACAACAAACGCGGGGGTGAGATCGGGGACTCCTTACATCCACACGAACGGGGAGGTCCTTCAAGGTCTAAAAAAGGAGGAATGGCTAGGGGGACCTGGAAAAAAGGTTACAAGTACGACAACTGGATAGAACCGCAGCACTCAATCTCCACCCAACACTGAGCAGCATGGAGCTGTCAAAAAACTGGAAAGGGGAGCCTTGACACGGGAGGGGGAGCTTTCCAAAGAAGAGACAAAAAACGAATCTTCTTTAAAACCACTGCTGGGGTGATCCGACGGCCGGCCCCGGGGATAGGAAAAAAAAGCTACCCGGGTTGCAGAGCCTTTCCGACACTGAGTGTAAGCAGGAAACATGAAGGTGTAAGAAGGAGCGAGAAAAAGAAGGTGGCCCGCTGGCGCCCACCTTCATCGCAGCGACGATGCCAAGGGAGTGGGGTTCAAAGCTTAAGGGGGGGCAGGGGGTGCTCAGTTCATCCCGCAACGGATCCAAATACATGCTGGGCGGGACAGGGGAGGGGTATTGAAAGCGCGGGACCGAGAAAAGGGAAGAACTGATTTAAATTAACTGCATCTGTAATCCCAGTGCATGGGGCTCCGAGACATCAGGGGAAGGAGGGTACAGCCGCGAAGAAAGGAAAGATTCATCCGCTGAGACACAGCGTGGTTTCCCGAAGGGAGGATGTCGCGGGGTAAAACGCTCCGTGGGGAAAAAGCACGGCGCGACAAGAAAAGAAGTGTGCAGCTGGGGAGGGGTCGGCTAAGGAAAGAAACATCGGCGGGACCGGGGCCAGCTGGTCCACCTTGTGCATTTCAAGGGTCCAGGTTATCAAACAGAGGGCAAGAGGTTGATGTCCACAGCGGCAGAACAAAACGGCTTTTTTCGGCACCAAACCTACCAAGCGTCAAGCTGCAGGAGGGGTCATTCCTAAGAGACTAGAAAAGAGGTGGAACTTGCTAAGCACGGGAAGAGACGATGGCCTGAATGGGGAAAGGGGGTCAAACAGGGGAAAGATTGAAAGGGCAACGAGCCACAAAACCTCTCCACTTACCCACCTTCCCCTCCGTGCCAAAACCGCGCAACCATGGGGAACACCCAAAGGGACGTCGACGGAAGTGGCAACAGCAAGAAAAAGACTAGAGGGTTATTACTGGTCGTGTGAACGTCCTTCAAACTGTGGGGTGCGGGGGAGTAAAAAAGGAAGAAACGGAAGGAGGGGGGGGGCTGAAGAGGGAAAGGGAGCCAGAAAAAGGGAAGAAAGATCTAGTACTCGCCCGATGCTAGCCGACCGTCCTAAAAATGCCTCTGTGGGGGTAGGGGGGAAAGGAGGGTGCCGACCCAAAAAAGCAAGGTTGGGGGGGAGGGAGGGAGTTTCTTTTGGCGGTGGAGGGCCTCCCAAGGTTACTTTAAGGGCTTTGTAGAGAGAAAAGATAAAAAAAAAAACGGAGGTGGGGGAAAAAAAACTCACGTGGAGGGACGAACCTGCGCATGACAACGAACAGCGGGGTAGGAAAAAAAAACATGGGTCTTCCTTAGGCTGAAGTACCGCTGATAGCGAACCGACTGTCTGCGGCGAAGGGGAGCATGGGGGGGCGCCGATGTAGTGCCCAATAGATCTCAACGGGAGAGGAGGGGAAGAAGGGAGGGTAACAAGGGCTCTATCTAACGACAGACCTCGCTCCAAATCTGAAACGGAAGTCGCCTAAACCAATAAAAAAAGTCCTGGCCGAACAAAATACAACATGGGGGCAAGGGAGCTTCCGCGGCGTGTAAACATGATCACCACAATACAGGGAGAATAGCGAGATACAGGGCCAATGAAAGGAATTTGAGGTCGGTCCCTCCCCCTTATCAACCACCGGACACGAACCTCAACAACAAGGGGGGGGAGTCGTGTAACCTGCAGACCCAATACAAAAAAAGACAAATGCGGCCGACGGGAGACGGGCAAGAAGGATTCCTCAAGCAGGGGAGCCTGAAGAAAAAAACGGACCGATCCATACACGACATAAAGGCTTCATCGTAAAAGGCACAAATACACGACGGACGAGAAAAAGACGGTCATCACACCGATCCCGGGGGAAGGAGGGGGAACTGAAAACCTCTTACTGCAGTGGGGGTTCAAAAGTACCACTGGATGGGAAAGAATCGCGGAGACGGAAGGGAAACGTGGCAAAGGAAAAGCGCTTTCCACGTAGCCGTAAACTGAAAACTTAAAGTAACAGAACGTGACCTTAGACAGGGGAAAGGCCATTCGAAACTAAAAGGGGATCGAGGGACTCCATCCGCATCGGACCTAGATTCTGTTCAGGAGATACGAACACAAAGCTTGGAAGAGGTGCGGCCAGAAACCTATATGTTGCAGACATTTAGGGAAAGGCAAAAATTGGAGGAACGTCAATGGCTCGAGGGGAGCAGAAAAAAAACGCGGGAGCGGGTGCAGGAAAGGAACAGCTGAAAACCGGGTTCTGTTTCAGAACGGACGTTCTCCCGAGGAACTCAACAACTCCTCCCCGAAACAACAGGTGACGGGGCAGCAATGAAAAAGGAAGGAGACGGAAAAAGGTGAAAGGGAAGGAAGGATGTGCCTCTAATTCAATCTGGACGTTATGCATGAGCTGCGGACACGAGCGGCGGTTATTTCAGTATTCGGCTGGAAGGGCCGACAGAAAAACTAGGAGGGGAACGACGACCGCAGTCTGTTTACCGCTGGGGATGAACCCTCCAGATACACCTCAGCTGGGTGAACCAAGAAAATCTGCACCAGCGGAGCGCTCGACGAAGATGCAAGGAGGAAAAAAAACCGGCTTCTGCAAGGCTGACCAAAACATCAAAAGTCGGCGGAAAAAAAAGGGCCAAAAAGGAGATTACCGAGAGACAGAAAAAAAAAAAAAAAAAAAAAAAAAAAAACGACCGGGTTCTTCCAGATCCCGAATAGCTCTGCCGAGGGAAAGGCCAGCAGAGAAGGTCAGGAGTGCCAAAAACGGGGCCTGGCTTATTAATTGGATCCAGACCGTCCCAGCCGTAAATAGTTCTCCACATTGGAAAGGAGAGGAAGGGTGTGGGTGGATAAAGTTATGGTGGGGGGGGTGGCCCTTGTTGATGAACCTCTGAGTATGAAAGAAGGGACTCCTGAAAAGGGATCAAAAAAGGGGAAAGCAAAGTCCTCCTCGTCCGTCCTCGTCGAGGCCCTCATAGCAGTGGGACTTTGTTAAGTAGGACCATCATCGGAAGCACCAGCCAACCGCTGAAAAGGGGTACCTAAACGAAGAGTGACCTACATCCTTCCGGACTTGGCAGCTTTCCCGCCGAAATGGCCGATAAAAACTAAAAACCTGCGGGCGGCCGCAGGCACGAAAAGGGGTGAACCCGGAAAAAGTGTCAAGGGTGGATGGTGGAGGGATGATAGACGCCCGCCCCCCCAAAAAGTGCAGGGAAAATCCGAACTCCCGAAAAATTACTTGACATCTACAGGACTGCAGCGGACTCAGCAACCGTTCAGGGCTAAAGACGAACTCCTGGCGAAAGATGTAAAAGGGGGGGAAAGAAAACCGAACCGGGCAACAGGAAGAAAAGCTTCAAATAAACCGGTAGGGATCCGATCCCTAAGATCAAGAATCGAGGAAGACTCCAGAATCACGAGCAAAAGAATGCAAACACGGAAAAAAAATGCTAAGAAAAAAAAAAAAAGAAAAACTCCTTGATCTCAAAAACAAAGTCCCGACAACACTCCTAGGAAAGGTGAGGGCTGAAGTGACCTGGTTGGCGAAAGCGACATGACAGAAAAAGGAAGGGCAGGTCGCGTTGTGTCCACTCAATAATTTCACAGCCTACCAGGCAGCGGGGGAAAAAGATCCGAGGCCGAAAAGAAAGCGGAGATTGGAACGACAGGGGGGGGAAAGAAGGGACCCGGGGAGGCATTCGCAGGCCTAGTTCGTCAGGGGTGGGGGACACTCACGGATCAAAGTTAAAAGGAAGATAGGAGGGAGTTAAAAAAGAGGGAACTCCTCAAAAAGGGGGAAACGGGCTCAGAACAAGAAAAAGGAATAAACTGCCCTGCCCAGTTCCGCCTAGACGGCATCCAGCTGATCCGAACAGACGAACGCAGGTGGGAAAACTGCCTACCGCGGACGCGGGAGGCATGGGGCATCAGAAAAAAAAGGGGGGAGAATTCTCAAACATGCCGACGCTCACGTAGTTGGCCCTGCAGCACAGCGGTCGACGGGGAGTAGGCGCTGAAAAAGGGGTACCAAAAAAGGGAGGATGGGAAGTTCCGTTTCCTTGTTGCGGATCAAAGGGGCAGGGGGAGAGCGAGCCTCGGGTGGGGGAACGAAAAAAAAAGGCAAGGGACGTCGTCCGTCACACGATTATCGGCATTGACGGCCCCTTCCCACCCGAAAGCAAAAGGAAGGCCTAGGAAACTCCAGGGGGCACTGGGTCAAGAAGGGGTCACAGATGCCAGGATCTCCGCGCATTGGAATGGCGGCCCGGGGACTCGGACTGCCAGGAGGGGGGGAGGGGTGTGCAGAACGGATTCAGGGGACCAACCTCCAACCGGCGTCTATAGGGAAGAGAGGAGCGTCGAAAAAACAGTCAAGACAGAAGCACAGGGGAAAAGTCGGCAGGGGGGGGAAAGGGAAGGGGGGCTAAGGTACCTTGACTTTTAAACGCTCACCGGAGATGGTCCTTTGTAGAAAAGCGTCAATACCTTTGGGTGAAGGTTGAAGAGGAGAAAGGAGGAAAAAGGGGGAACATGGGGAGAAAGGGGGTGATTGAGATCAGTGATCGGATCCGGACGCTACACGGTCGTTCGGACGGAACGCTTGGAAAGGGGAGGAGGGGGGGAGTTCCCGTACAGAAAGGAAAGGAAAAGGAGTAAGAGGCGCGATACAGTGGCGCTTCCTCGGCACATCACCAAGGTAAGTGCTTTTTGACGGGGTGTCAAGGGAACGGGGGGGCTTACACCTGGAGATGCAAAGGGAAAGGCGGAGGATCAGAAGGCAAGGCGACTATGTCCCTTCTGGGGGCCTACCAGGCATAGTAATACTGTAAGTGCGGACAAGAGGACAAGCAGAAAGGAAGATCCGGGAGAAAAGAGCCTTTCGTTTCCCCTAAGGGAAGATATGTGGGGACCTACACAATGCCAAGATATGAGCGGCAAGAGACCGTAGAAGAATAAAAGAGGGAACGAGGGAGAAGGGGGGGGTCTAAGATCGTTTTTCAGTGCTCGTATTAAGGCGAAGCTCTACGAAGGGGGAGCACCCAACCAGGAAAAACAATTAACACTCAGGGCACTCTACCTAACGTCTAGGGACCGGTTCTATTGAGAAAAGAATCGGGGGGGGGGGGGAAAAAAAAGAAAAAAGGGATTAAGAGAGGGAGGTCAATACTTACCAGACGTCCTTTGATACGTTTCCTCATGCGAACAAGGGAGAGCGAAAACGGCCAAATCCACTTAAGGGCCGGTCAGGTAAAGGTAAGAGATCTGACCTTCTTTGGAAGTCATTACCCCTTATATTTTCGCCGGGAACAGATCAACTTTCAGGGGGGGTTTCCGGGGGGATGAAAGAGAAAAGGGAACACGTACAGAGGGAGAAGGAGTCTGATGCTATCCAATTTGCTTTGGTACACCCATGCGATGTTAGAGGGTCCAGTAGAGTAAGCACCAAAAAAGGGAGGGGAAAAACCTGAGGAGGGAGGGGGCAGTCTTTCAGGTCCGCCACACTGCGCCGAAGAGAAGTAAAAAAGAAAGGAAGGAGATGGTAGAAAGAAGGCCCGACGTAAGATGCATTGCAACCGCGGCGATTTTCCTTGAAGCGAAAAAGCCGCAGAAAGTACCGAGTAAAAATGAAGACGCCAAAAAGAAGTGGGGGGGGAGAACACGGTTGCGGATTAGGCACTCGTGATCGGAAACACCCGACCAACTGGGGAGCGTGGAGGGGGGTAGCCAGACGCAACGGGGAATGAACAAGCTTTCTTCTAAAGACCAGCTGTGACACCTTTTGGGAGAGGGGGAAAGAAACAGAAGTAATGGTCAAGAAGGGTGGGTCCTACCGTGCATCACCCTTATTGGGTAGGAGAAACCTACAGAAATAGAGGTCAAATGAGCGCCTCGCGGACCGGGGTTATTCCGTCCTGGGGGACTGGGTCAAGGTCACTTTAAAGTATGAGGAAAGAGAAGGGAATGCGCACAAAGGCCCGAGGGTTATTCACAGGTCTTTTCACCCAAAAAGTCATGAAAAAGCGTAGTCAGTAAAAAACTTCCCGCTGGAACACTCTGAACCCTTGGTCAAAACCTGGGAAGTCCAGTGAGATGGGAAAGGTAGAAAATCACTATTTGATGACGGCCTGTGGAGTCTTTCCAGGAGTGGGGAGGGGGAGAGGAAATATCTGTTGATTCATTGTTTGTCAGCTCGCGCTTGAAGAGAAATAGTGATCATGCTGACCGACCTGGGGGAGCCGTGGCCGAGGGGGGGGGTGACGGGGGGAGGGAGGAAAAGGACCAACTACCAGGTAGTGGGCCCTTGGGCAGTTGAGTAAAGGGGGGGGGGGGGGTGGAGAAAAGCCATAAACTTGGAAAACACTTGGCGGTATCGAGATTCTGCGCGGTCGGGGTGGGAATAAAGGGGAAACTGCAAAAGGAAAAGAAAAGCATGCCACGACATAGCGTTTGCGGGGCGCAGACATCAGTGTACTGGGGGAAGGAGGCGAAAAGTAAAAGGGGGGCAAGGGGGGGGGGAGACACTCGGTCTGCTCATGGTCGCGGGGATGGGGGGCCGATGGGGCGCGAGATCAGAAAAAAAAAAAAGGGAAGGAGGAGGGGGGAAAAAAAAAATATTCTTCTCTACAACTCCCCGAAAACCAAGCTAGAGACCGGGGGGCCAACGAAGGGGGTATCCACGGTTAAAGTAGAATAGAGGGGAAGAAAACTTGCTTCTTTCCCCAGACCCGCGGCTTTAGGTTGGCGGGTCGGCAAATAAAGACGCGAAGAGATAGGGCTACAAAAAAAGTAAAAATGCAAGGGGTGCGGGGGGTGACCTCCCGCGATCAACGCAACTAACCAGAACCAAAAAGTTGGGGGGGAGGCCAGCAGAAAAAACCGAAGACCAAAAAAAGAAAGAAGGGAGGCAAAGGTAAGAGAGCACGTCCTACTCAATACGCGACGAGAGCGAACATCAGGAAAGACAACTACGAGGGGGGAAGAGGAACACGAAAAGAAAGAGGAAGATCACCGCGAAATCATCAACTCTACAATGCGGCATCGCAACTCAGAACGTCAAAGGTTGAAAGGGGGACTTCGCGTGGAACCACTCTTAGGGGGAAAATAGCGGAGATAGGAAACAGGAAAAGAACTAAAAAAAAGTTGCCTTTGGGGGTAAAAGTGCCACGTCTCAGTAAGATTCCTTCAAGAAAAAAGTGAAATTCGCAATGAAAAAGTCCGGGGATGGGCGAAACAGGAAGCGGACTGAAACAAGAAGCTAAAAAGAGAGGAGGGGGGGACGAACACCACCCTGGATTCTAAGCGGCGAACCTAACGAGGGTGAGGAACTGGCCGCTGAACACACGGGGGCCTGGAAAAAAAAAAAAGGCAGAAAGAGTCTTACGCGGGCTGTCGTTATGACTCAAGCAAACCCGTGGGCGGAGGGGTTCTAAGAGGGCGTTCTCCACGAGGCAGCTAACAACGGAGAAAACGGGGCCGTCGAAACAAAAAAAGAGAGGCTTCCATTAATTGCGGACGTCCTTTCTGGAGGACCAACATCGATGGGAAAGCGAGCGGAAAATGCCTGGACGTAGAGACTGCAAAAAGGAGGAGGAGGGAAAAGGGAAACAAAAAATCGGATGTCCTGATGCGCCTCGGGACTGGACGACCTCGCAGCAACCGCGACAAAAGGAGTACGCGGTGTTGCGAAAACCTCTTGCAAAGAGCAACCTCAGCAAGGGGGGAACCCAGCAACTTTATTCCACGCGGCGACTACGTGGGCAAAAGCGGACGCAAAAACAAAGGACAAGGCCGGAATCTGCAAAGAACTTCGAAAAAAAAGAAGCATGCGGGCAAGGAGGAAAAACAGAATCAGGTCCGTGAACGGCCGGGGGGACCAAGGCGCTGGGGAAAAGGAGGAAAAGGTATGGCAAGGGATCGGCCGGCGAAAGGAAAAACATACGATCCGGGGTAATTCAAGCACCTCGTGTCAGAAAGTTTGGAGCGAGGCGGGAAAGAAGACGGTCAAGGAAGGGAAAAGGGGCGACCAGCCGTGCTCCAAGGACTTCCAGTGGGGAAATTTAGAACTCGCGCCAGCGAGAAAAAGGAATCCCGGTAAAAGGCGGTGGACAAGGGGACCGGGAAAAGAGGGGAAAGTAGCACTAGACCGCCAGGCAGTATAAGGGCATCCCGAGCTTTGAGTTCAGGGAGACCAGCAGAAAAATCCCCCCGCGTCCCGGGAAAAAAATTCAGGGGGAAAAAAAAACGGGAGGGGGGAAAAGGAATCGGACTGCATTGCTTTCCTCCACTTCCGTCACCTGGCCCTGCATGGTCGTCCATCAGTCCGAATTAACGGGCACCGGTAAAAGGCTGTGAGATTTAATCCCTGCGCCAAAGAGAGGAAAGGGGGTAAGCGAGAAGGAACCGAAAAGGAAAAAGGAAAAAAGGAGCTTCCGTCATGCATACATGGAAAATAAAAGCGGTTGCTAAAAAAAAAGGGTTTCTACTAGCTTGGCAAACCTTAAAATCCCCCGTGGGTAACGGAAAAGGGGGGAAAAGCGGAAAAAGAAAGACCTGTCGCGTCTCCTATACATTCTCTAAATGAACCACCTAACTGCCTTAAGCGCAACTATCGCCGATGAAAACTCAAAAACAGGTAGGGAAAGAAGAGAAAAAAAAAGACAGACCTCTCTTTATCGAAAAGGGCCCGGAGAAACATCTCAGAACAGAGGTCGGTGTCATTGCTGAGGTAAAAAAAATGTTCTTCGCAGGCGACGCTGGCGAACCTCCTTGAAAATGTGGAAGAAAGTTGGTTCACTGAAAAGGGAGGGGGGCACAGCCCTAAAAAAAGGAGACGGGCCAAAAGGAACGCAAAAAGAAAGATATGAGGTAGGCGCCCTCAATTTCGACTTTACCCTGGCGAGTCTCGCTAATTGGGTGCTTGGTGGGGCATGGGCACGTCATGCGATGAGAGCGGCTAAAGTAAACGAAAAGAAAAGGAGGGAACAGAGCGCTCAACTCAAGCTCGAACCCAAATCCTCCCAGGGCGCCAGCGGGGCGACTGGGGTAATGGGAAGAGCAGACCCTAAGTCGAAAGGGGGAAAGCAGGGCACAATGGAAGAGCCAAAAGAGGAGAAGGGGGGTTCGG
>Ga0179593_1480629_pt1 | contig 10255 bp, 7 predicted proteins | sample CZODoug2_1_08_16_FD_185931 | JGI IMG/M metagenome (GOLD analysis project Ga0179593, IMG submission 185931) | Vadose zone soil fungal communities from Angelo Coast Range Reserve, California, USA - CZODoug2_1_08_16fungal (PacBio error correction) | ecosystem: Environmental > Terrestrial > Soil >...
CACGGGATGGTATAGGGGAATGTTCGGTAAATGCGCCGGTTAATTAAAGATAACCAGAAAGTCATCGGGAGCACTCTAACAAAATCATGGATAAAAAAAAAACCGGACTCAACAGGAAGAATGGGCACTTTCGGGGAGGAACCGAACGGCCGGAAAAACGGCAAGGGCATGACATTGCGGGTATACGTACAGGAAACAACTTATGGGGGGGGGAAAGCCAGCGACGAGGTATTCCGGGGAGGTGGGGGTTAGGCAGTGGAGAACTTGGGGGGGGACTACACCGATCGGGGATTTAACAGCTCCCTCTGAAATCTAAAGAAAAAGTTTCCACCTTGCCTGCAACTGATGGATCAAGGCATACATAAAAAGAAAAAACGGAACAGTCCCAAAAAACTGGTTGGTGGTAACTTCCCGGGGAACACGATCGCTACAAAACAAACTAAGCACCGGAGGGGGGATCCGTGGGGGGACGTCTCCAACAGCTCTTATTGATTGTGGCGGGACACCGACAGGCGGACATGATCTGCAATTGCTTGGCTGGGTAACGGGAGTGCGTGGCCATACGGTAAAGTAAGACACAACAGTGGGTAGTGGAGTAGGTACTAAACTGATCAGTGTTATAAATGGAACGACAATCTCCGATTTCGTGTGGTCGACCGTATCGGTTCCCAAATCAAAAAAGGTTACAAACTGCAAAATAGGATAGACACAACCGTCAGCAGAAAAGATAAACAGACGGGTCGAACTTAGTGAAGGGAACAAATCAAAAAGGGACTCTCTAAAGCATGACTGAAATGATACAGAACAGAGGGCTGCAAGAGTGCCGACAGTCCTTCAAATTGTGACAGACGACGGGTGCCACAAACAGAGCACTGACAACGATGCCAGGGGCCAAGGCAAGAGGGGGGGGCGCTGATCGAATACAAAGCTATTCCCTACGGCTATTCGAGAACAACACAAAAGCAGACAAAGAGGAGTCAAGATCCGGTGCGTGCGGTAGTCTCGGGCCTCTAAAAAATAACGCACTAGGGCAGCGGGTCAGGGGTAAATCAACCGGGGGGGGAAAAGCAGACGCTTTCCCGTCAGGAAGCGGGACAGTCAGTTAAAGAAAAAGTAAGGGAATTCTGTCTTCAATGGCGCAGAGGACAGGGAACAAGCTGACCGGGGCGCCAGAACGATTAAAAAAAGAAAGGCTACGAGTTTGATCAACCAGGCGGGAGGGCTAGGCGACAGGGCAAGGCCGCGCGCCATTCTGAAGCCAAGGTGGAGAATTTATTAGGAAGAAGGTAGGCGAACAAACGCAAGAACATGATCCAGGCCATGACCACGAGGGAGGGGGCGCCTACCCTGTGAACACAACGAAGTTATTGTGGGTGTTGGTCACGATGGACCCCGGGGAAAAGTGGACATCGGAATTTAGGGGGGCCAATGGTGTATTTGAAACGCTGCAATCCGGGTCAAAGGTGGGGCCACACACTAGGTATTTAGGAACCGGACAGAAACGCGGAGAGCCGATACTGAAGAGCTCCCGCGCCAAACGGGAGCAAGAATCTGCAGGAGAAATAGTCGGCGGCCTGAAATGCGTGGGGTGGGTAAGGCCCTACAAAAACGGCGCTTTTTGTGTAACCAACGGCATGCGAGAAGTGGGAGACAGGAACAAAAAGCTGACCCAAGAGGCAGCACGGAGAACAAAGTTACATTTCGTACAATCTAATGGCTATTCCAAGCAGGCGGCGGAGGGTTAGATTCAGAGCCGGGCCAACAATCGCCACGGACCATCCAAGGTGGCAAACGGCCCCTGGATAAGAAGAAAAATTCATAAAAGGGACGAGGTTGATCGCGCCACCAGAAAAAACCACGGCTCGAATGGAAGATAAAGCGGGATCCAACAAAGGGAAGGGGGGGGGAGTGACTCAGAAGCAAACATTGGTGGTGTCTGCGCCAACCAGCCGTGAGCAAAAAAAAAAGGCTACCAGGGGTGGGAGAAGCTTCAGGATTTCAAGAACTGTAGGGGTAGCGCTGGCTTTTCTCCAAGACTGTGTCCGGGAAACCACAGCGACAAGTTTTTATATCAAGTGAGAGAACGCGGGAGTTACTCCAAGCCATAATTGTGGGGAAGAAAACTTGAACTTCGACTGTTCTACTATGGTCTTGGGGGGAGGACTGTGAAAATCAACTAATACCGTCCTCACTAAACTTCGGAGGATACGATAAGAAGTCATCTTTCTAAAGGGGAAACGTAGAGTAAACCTTTGTCTACTCCAAACCAACATACTATTACGGGGCTAAAAAACAAGGTCTTCTAATGCACAACTACCCTCGGGAGGGGAATCGTACTATGCCATCTCTCATAATGCCAAAAAAAAAAAACACTGGTATGAGAGGGAAAGAAAAAAAAGAAGTGCCGTCAATCGACGGGACAGAAGGGGTCGGTTTCGGAGGGCCGAGGTCTAGCAATAAAGGAAGGAAAAACTCCGAAAAAAAGAGTGAGTTGGGGCAGAACCTCTTGAAGAATCGTGGTATGGTCACACCTATCGGCGGCCGTAGCCACGCTCCGACAGGAAACGTTTCGTCTCGGAGAGGTAGTTGCCGCAGCCGGGCAAAGGGAAAAATTATCGAAGGCCAGGCGAAAGCCACGGTCCCGGGGGGGTGTGAACTGGCCGGCAGCTTAAGGAGATCGTCTCACACGGCATACAGTACATTAGGCAGAGTACTTTTTGAATTCGTGCAACGGGGTCGTTCTGCTGCGCCGTCAGGCGGGAAGAAAAAAAGGTAAAGGACGGACAACCGAATAGCTAACTGGTAAAAGTGGAATCATGCAGGAAAAAAAAAAGGGCGCAAAAATGGTTTGAAAAAACGCACTCAATCACCCTTTCTGGGGGCCAGGAAGCCCCGGCGCTAACAAGGCGACGGCTGGGGGGGAAGGGGCCCCCGCGGCCCTTCGAACCTGCACAGGGGAGATCAAAGACCAAAAGAGTAAGAGGGGTGAGCCGGCCGGGATTTTCGGGAAACCGCTTCTCCCGGAGGTTAGTAAAGTCTGACAGCACAGGCATCCCGCAACGTGCAAAAGAAGCATGACCACCGAAAGCCTGACGGGACCTCGCCGACATTCTTCAGTGCAAGGGATAATTTCCAACACTCTACCCCCGTCAGGTCAGACCTTGTCTGAATCCGCATATTTTATTCGCGACATGTGCTCGGGTAGGGATATGTGAAGGGCAGAGAGGGACACACGCAGCTACCCCGTGGCGGGGTGGAAAAGGTTTTGAGGGGGGGTGGAAACGTTGAAGGAGCCCCCCTTGGCCTGAAAAATTGTGCAAGGTAATCAGGGACAATGTGTCGGGGGGAAAGAACCACAGGGACCAAAAAACGGCCGGCAACGGAGACGGAAAAAAGGAAAAACTAAGGGGCCTTCCTGGGGGGGGGGTGGTGGGGAGGTCCCCAATCATCCTTGACGGGGGAACGGCACCAAGTAAAAAACAATCGGATCCCGAAAAAAAGGCTCACACCAGCAAAAGGGACACGGGGGCGCGGCGGCTCGGGGAGAATCGTCCAAGTAGGGGGAAAACTCAAGAGCCACCCTGGGGATCAGGCGCGAGGCGCAGGGGGAAGGAGACCGCCGAAATGGAATCGTTACAAAACAAGTTGGTTGCGGGAAGGAGGTCGTCGGTAGAAGGGTATGGGGCTCCAGACCCGGAAATTCTAAATCCATCCCTGAAGAAAAGGCCGGAAGGAGCAAGAAGTGGGGGAAACGGTGCCCTTGAACGACCACGACCCCATCCAGGCGCCAGACGCCGGAAGAAGGGGGAGTAGCGACCGATCCACAGAAGCAAAATGAGATCGAAAGAGAAACTGGGCCATGTAGATCTCCCACCAGGAAAGCACTGCTAGGGGGGGAAAAAGGTCAAATCCCTTCGCTAAAAAAACTATCAAACACCAGGTGATAATTAAAAATTGGGACAGTCCGGCGTGGGCAAGGGAGGCTGCCGGGCGATCCGGAGAAAAAGGCGACCCGAGGGAAACACGTACCATCGGGCGAAGGAAGGAATAGGGGGAAAGGGGGAATCGTACTGGCGCCTACGAATTGGCCGCGCTTAAACAAAGAACTGGGGAGAAGAAGATACAAGAAGCACAGGGGGGGGAGGGCCGGGGGGGGTCAGAAGAACGGTGACCAGACTCAAAAACGGGGATACTGCCCGCAACGAGGAATCATATTCCCAAAGGGACGGGGATCGACAGGAGCGACCGAGGTGGAGCCGGGGGACAACCGGCGATGGTGTACTGCACAACAAAAACCTTCCGCAGACGTGCAAGAAAGCACAACGAAAGGGAGGATCCCGATCGACAGGAAATAAGAAAAAATCCGAAGCGAAGTAAATCGGGGAAGGCTGAAGGGGGCCGGGGACGGCGCTGGAATTTGATAGAGTTCAATCAAAAAAATTCCAGGTGAAGAGGGGGGGTTGTGAATCTCCTCCTAGATATTCCTCGACGGCAGAAAATGGAAGGGTTGGAGGGGCCCAATTGCTTTCTTACCTGCTCCAGCAGGTGTTTTCTGAAGGGCTTTGCGATCGCCGGAACGTTCGCGAGGCTGATCACGAACACTCAGCCAAACAAAGGGAGCAGAAAAAGCGGCGAAAAGAGGTTGCTCAGCCCTTTCCTAGGGGAGCGGAACAAGCAGGTTTGCAAAGTAGAATAAATGAGGACTGGAATCGGAAAAAGAAAGAAGAATAAACCCCGATCGGTAAGCCTGATTGCGAAGGGAACCGGACAGGAAGTTCCATGCGAACTTGGCAATGGCCGAGGGAGGGTCACACAAAAATACCGGGCCCTCGTCCTTAATTTTTTTGAAAGTTTACAACAAGCGAGGCGTTCTTGAACGATCGTGTAACGTCGGGGAAAACAAACTCCTAGGGAGGTCCAGCGATCATCGTCAAAGAAATCTCAAACCAAAATCCGAAGACTGGGTGAATGTACTGGTGTGAAGATGGTTGAGGAAACAGCCTGGTCGCACAGAACCGTTTGTTGTAACCTCTAACCGACGAAACGTCGGTATTAATAGCAGCTCTAAAACCAGAGATGAGGGAAAAAAAAAAGGGGGAGATCCGGGAGGCCGGAATTCATCCGGAGAAAGGCCGAAGATGGCAACTAAAATTTGATACGCTTCCATGAACCACGAGCCCCGTCACAACGGCTATGTCGTCGAGACGAGCCGATTAATCACGCGCCAACCCAGTAGGGATGGTCGTAACGCGATCGGGGTTTCACGCCTACTCCTCGCTTGGGTTGAAGCCCAGAACCGAAAAAACGAAAGCCTGAAACACAGGATTGTCGAGGGGCACACGGCAGACTTTGATTTCAAAAACGTAACTAGTCGCTCGGTGACCTCAGGAGAACGAGATCAGTGGGGTACCGAGGCTGAGGCAGAGGGGTCTTGAGTTGTTGACTAACATAAAAAGAAGTTGACCTTAATGAGCGGGTTCGTCGTCAAAAAAGAGTAAGGGAGAAAGAGTATTTCAGGAGAACGGGGTGGCGAGGGGGGTTGTTTTGCGAGTGCCGTGTTGACGACTAGTTCGGCCTCAGACTCCGTCGACCACAGTGTGAAATGGGCGAAATAAAGTCTTAAGGGAGGGCAAGGTAAAAGAAAAAGAAAAGGCACCGAAAAATGGCCATGTAAAAACACTGCTCTCCTACTTGAGTAAAGGGAGATCAAAGGGGGGGGGGCCTATCGGGACGCCAACTTGGACGTCTACTGGGAGCGCCGACCAAGGGCCCCCAAGGACAAACGCAACTTGCAGCTTCGTAGTAACTCCGGATGCCCGAGCGGAGCGGAGGTCTTTGGGGACTCTTGGGCCTGCTGGAAGCGGTGTGGACCAAATCGCCTGCTGTGTAAATAACCTATGGAAAGCGTTCCCTGTAGTCACCTCTAGCTTGACAGGGAACCTTATGAAATAGGGGGGGGTTGAACCGCAAAGGGGCAATTAAGCCTGTTGACTATAGGAGGCTGGGTGCCTAAAAGGACCAAAAGTCACCTCCGGAGTTATTTTCAGTCTCTTTAGCTGCCACGCGTGTTGTGGTGTTTCTAATCCCAGCTAAAGGGAGGGGGCCAAGGTTCCAGGGAAGGGGCAAGCTACGAACTCAAGGTCAAAATCCATGGTTGCCTATTACGGGTTAGGGCGCTGAGACGTGGTTCTAAACCGGGAGGACCCCAAAACCACCACCCCCCCCCAAAAACCCTCCACCCGCTCCGGCTCGCAAAGCAAGAAAGCCAGTCCGTGCTCTTCATCAGAGAAAGGGGTAGTGGGGCCTTGCCTGGAAATGGTTAAAAAAAGCAATCAAACGCCGCTGGCCCAGCCACTGGTGGGGCTCTACGAAAAGAGAAGCGGCACCGTTATTATGACAATCGGTCGGAAGGTCTATCGCTATATATGGCGGGCGTCGTAGAATAAAGGAGGGAAAAGTCCCTGGGGTACTTAAGCCGGTCAAGTGCAGGGAAACAGGAGGGGCCGTCGCGCAAGGGAAGTGCATTGGAGCTGTCGCTCGATACTGTGAACGAGGAGCAACTAACCACAACATAATAACACCTATTCCCCACACAACGGAAAAAAATCGAATCGGTTAGGGGGCGACAAGGGGGGCCTAGGCAATCCTGTACCATGGGTGCATATTAAAAAAGTGCGGGGGTCACAGGATCCTATAGGCGGCGGTCGATCTGTGCTCCTTGCGGATTCCAGCAAGGGACCAAAAATGTTAAAAGTACTGCTGGAAAGATAATGGCAGTCAGGGCAAAACCTCCTTTAAGACGATGACCGCTACATAGCGCCTGGCACGAGGAAAGGCGAAAAAAACAAGAAAAAAAACGTTTGCCCGTGGTGATCCAGTCCAAACGGATAAAAATGGTTAAACCCACACCAGGGGCCAGCTGTGAAGCTGCCGCGCGCCAACGAAAAAGATAATTCCCTGGGAGCAAGAGACTGTCTGTAAGGGCAACTGGTTTATAGAGGCTGGCTGGCGGGAACAAAAACCGAGCCTGCACGCGATCAAAAAAAGTCGGCGAGGAAAAAATTGAACGGCTTGCTCAAAGAGGGGGGTCGAAAACTGTCCGTCCCTTGTCCCAGGAAGGCGGGGCGGACGGCTCCCGGAGCAGAGAGGAGTGAGAGTCTAAGGAGTTGTGGCGAGGGGAAATACATCGCCGAGCGCAAGAAGACCTCTTCACGGAACTAAAAGGGGGGAAAAGGAGGAAGGGGGACGAGTTGGGGCCATCGAGAACCAAGCCACGATAAAATACTCCAGCGCGACTAAAAAAACAACCGAAAAAAGAAAACGATGATAAGAAAAATACTGGAATCTGCGAAAACCCCGCCACCTGGCGATGGAAAATACAGAGTGAAAATCTAAGAGAACTGGGCGGGGCGAGCAAGGGAAGCGGCGCGCCTGGGGGCCGCAACACAAGAACCGGGGGGAGAGCAAAATATAATCCTCGGTAGGGACAAGTTGAAAACAATAAAGGGGGCCATTCGTCCTGGAAAACTGCGCCCTCTATCCTCGGGGGTGGGAAACCTCCCGGCTAAAAAAGATAAAAAAAAGACCGGCTTCTACAGTCTGAAAGGCTTATCGCAGGAGAAAACAAAGAACTAATAAAGAAGCCACTGTCTTCAAAGTCGGTTAAAAAAAAATCCCCACGAGATTCGCACATGGTAAGGAAGACTCAGGAGAACGAACCGAAAAACGCGGGTCGGATACGTCTATGAGAACGGGTAAGATAAAACTCAACAAAAAACACAGGAAGATTAAAAAATAATAAAGGGAGAACTAACAAGGAAAAACAAACTAGGAAGCGACTTGTAAAGAAAATCCGTGGAAGGACTCCGTCCGCGTCGATGGTGGATTGTGTTTAAAACCGAAGGTGACTCCCGGGTTGCTTGCCAACTATCTACGTCCAGCTCAAACTAATGCCCAGAAAAAAAAAAAATCTGTCCGCCGCAGGAGTTGGGACTTTTCCGCAAGCCAGGTGAAACCCGATGCGGAAGACCGGACCGGTGAAATTCTGCCGGCTGAAAAACACGAACCGCGGCGGCTGAAAAAAAAACCTTGTGTTCGCTGGGCGGGGGAGGACTGTGCCTCCCGGCGGGGCCCCGCCTACCAACCAAAAACTTCCTTGACGTCACCGAAAGGAGACACTTGGGGGGATTTATCAGGGCGCCGGGGGGGGGCATAAAGAAAGAGGGGGGAGGGCGAGAAGGAAACCCTTTCGGGGTCTTTTATGGGAGACCGAACAGTCAATCAGCAAAGTGTGGATCTGGCAAAGCCCCCGCCCTGAAAAAGGGAGCCACTGGAGGAGGGAACCGGTTCAGGGAAAGAGGTAGAATTTTCGAAAATAGCGGGAGGTCGGGGACAGGAGAGGCACGCGACTACCGTCGTACCCAAGAGCAGACGAAAAAAAAGAAGGCCGCCCTAGGCGCCGGGCAAAAAAGACTCGACCAAATCGGGAAAGAATACTGGAAGCTCCTCCCTGAAAGAGCGGGGGGCGGGATCGGGGAAGTGAACAAGGTATAAAGAAAAAGAAAACCGAGCACCTATTGGGACGGCGAGAAGGGGCAAGATCGGAGACCCCACGCCCCCAACAATCGGAGGGGTGGAGGAGGAGACTGCGGAGGTCACTAGAAGTCACAGATCGCAACACGTGTCCCCGCCAGGCGCGCGGCGGAGTTGGAAAAGAAAAGCAAAAGGTTAAGATTAAAAAAAAAAGGCGCCTGAGCGTCGGAGTCTTTTGAATGGGAAACGGGATACCATAATGAAAGAGTAAAAGCGAATGATTAAACGAAATCGGGTTCAGAGAAACTGTCCAAACGGTTGAATTTACTTGAAAACTACAGGGAGTCCAAAAGAAGCTCGACGAGGTCATCATTAATAAAACCGGACAAAAAAAACCGATATGGGTCGAAGACTATAAAAAGTGTCAACGTGGTGCAGTGTATATCTAAACCTTAGCACCTGGTCAAGTCTAAGGGGGGGAAGTGGGAATAAAGAGCTCAAAGAAAGGCCCAATGGAAAGAAAATCCCCGGGGGGATGAGTAAAGTGAAAAAAAAGACAGATGCAGACTTGAACGAAAAAATTAAGTTAACAAAGTACGCGTCTAGGGGAAAAAACGCTCCAGGCCAAATTCGTCAAGGGAAGGGGCAAAAGAACCCTTTCCGCTTTTCTTAATTTCTTCGCAGATGCCCACCACAGGTCAGCATGTCTCTCTACCCAAACGTGCGATCCAGAAAGAAAACGCAAGAAGTACACTTGTGGGGACTGTGCAGGGGGTTAAAACAATCAAAAGTGGGGCCCCGAAGCTTAGAGACCAGGGAATCGGTAAGAAACACCCACATGGATAATCATCAGGGGTGAGGCGTGCCATAAAAGAAGACCGCTCTCACCTGGGGGGAAATGTCAAGGAAGTTGGGGTGTTCTGCACAAAACCCTGCCCGCGTCCAATGACCCACAAAAAGAAACTCTAGGGGAGATCAAAATCTGGGGCGGAATAATAATCGAATGGCCCTCGGAAAAGGGGAAAAAGGGGGAAACGGCCATTGAAGTGGAACGTGGGCTCGGAGGTCGCCTAGGCTTGGGGAACAAGGGGGGGAATCGAAAAAAAGAACGAGGGAGGGAAACAAGGCTCACTGCCGCATTTGGAGGTTTCAACAGGTAAGGGAATGCTGACAAGGAAAAGGGTACAACTACATTTTTTTAGGAAAGAAAGGTTTTCAAAAAAGGCGAGGTTTGCTATCTAACTTCGGCAAGGGGAAAGGGCAAGCACCGGAAAAAAAAAACCAAGGGACACCGAACATTCGTGGAGACGAAGCTCAAGGAACTGTAACCGAAACTGGAACCCCTCGCAAGGGGTGATCCACGAGAAAGACGAGACGCTAACACTAGTAAAGACAACCTAAACGATTTCCGAAAAGAAAGTCTATAAATGAGCGAGGGAACCCGACTACCTCAGTTCATTTCCCTGAGGCCAGGGGATGCTATGTCCACTCCTCGATCTCAGGGGTCTTTTTCAGAGGACCAAAAAAAAAACAAGCAAGGCATTAAGGGTGGATATCATGGGAGGAGATGGTCCAACAAAAAAGACGCGTGGCCGGACGCAATCAAAAGAAGAGCCAGATCCGACATCGAAGGGGGGAGGCGCGGTGTTTCGCATGACGTCTGCCTCACTCCGAGTTACAATACTCGAGTGGCGTCATCTTCACTACACGGAACGAGGGAAAG
>Ga0179593_1504445_pt1 | contig 10255 bp, 13 predicted proteins | sample CZODoug2_1_08_16_FD_185931 | JGI IMG/M metagenome (GOLD analysis project Ga0179593, IMG submission 185931) | Vadose zone soil fungal communities from Angelo Coast Range Reserve, California, USA - CZODoug2_1_08_16fungal (PacBio error correction) | ecosystem: Environmental > Terrestrial > Soil >...
AAAAAGGGAGAGCCGCCGTTACCAACGCTTTATATAAAGGCCGTAAGATAAACACCGTATCGCGAAAAAACGGAAGAAAAAAAAAAGAAGCGAATGGGGTACTCAAACTGGAATGGAAAAAAGGAGACCAAAGGGTCAGTCGCAGGGGGTCTAGAGCTGAGGGGCCGAGGAAAGAACAGGGGATGAAAAACAAAAAGTCATGAACAAAAAATGGGGGGGAAAAGCGACAAAGGGCTGCGTCCCTCCATAGGAGAGCGGTTCACGTATAAAGGACTGATGGGACCGAGAAGTCGCAAAAGAGTATGTGGTGAGCGAGAGCGGGAAAAGAAAACTCAAAAGGAACCAAAAGTAAACCAAATCTCCTGGCCCGTTCGGGGGCAAGCAAACCGAGTTTATAATTCGTCGGGTCCGAAAGAGAAGATGTGGGAAGCAAGTAGGAAAACCGCCCATACGTTATAATGTCGAGAAGGGGGAAACAATGAAGGCAAAAGAGCCAGAGAAAGAACTGAGTATTACGAGATAAAAAGGACTTTACAGGCTTCAAGAAGGAGGAAAAGGGGGGTAGGAGAAAGAAGAAAGTAAGGCTTTCCAAAGAAGAAAGGAGGGGAGAAACACGGAAAATGCTGGTATAGTTGCGCTATTGGGGACCCTAGCGGGTGTAGAAACCGTACGCAAAGACGGAGGGGGACTCGTACATGGGAAAAGACTTCGTGAAGGGATAATGGCTAAAAACGCGGAAAAAACTGGTGCCACGATGCGAGTAAGGGAAGATGACGATTTTGAGAGAAGGGCGATGGGATTAATGGACCTGGAGAAAGGTGCGTTAAAGGGGGGAAAGGTGTATATGAAAAATAGGATGTATATTGGGGGCTGGTCTGTCATCTGGAAGATCCTTTCGCAAAGAAGGGAGGAAGGAGAAGCCGGGATCCATATTTCTGTGAAAGTCGGTGGGCAACTGAGACGAGGAAGTTCGAGGTGTTGGTGTTGGGCAGGAAGAACGCTCGGTCAGCATCATTATGAATCTGTCGCTGGGAAATGACATTCAACTCAACGGGACCTAAGGTCGGATAGAAAAGAAAAAGAAAGTGGGTGTAAAAAGCACTGTTTGGGGAGGGAGTTGGGAGACTAAGGAAGACTCGGGTTACTACAACAGGTGAGTGAAAGGAAAAAGGCTCCGGGACCAAAGGAAAAGAACCGGGCCAAGAGAAACGAAAACCTACTAGTTTTTATCTGGCGGAAGGAAGGAGAAAGGGAATAAACCCGCGGGGCCCAAGGGAAACGGAAGAAGCGCTCCGGACGGCCGAAAGGGGGACAGTTCTAACCGGGGAAGGAGGTTTGAGCAATTCAGCTTGTCGCAGCATATGGGAGCACAAAGTGCGATTAACCTCATGACGTTCGTGTCGTATAAGGGAAAATAAATAAATGAGAGGGGAAATGGAGCGAACGCCTTAAAGGGATTAAAAAATCGAATCTTCAGATGACGCGTTCATTCATAAAACCACCATAAGAAAAAAAAAAGAAAGAGTCATCCGTTGCTGCGACGAAGGAGGACTATGACGAAAGGTAAGAGATAAAGCTTTTTCAAATTAAAGGGTCGGCGTGCTGTTATGGTGAAGGGCCGCATGGCAAAAGGACGACAGGGGGTCATTTATAGAATGAAGGGGATGGGAACTCTCAACGCTAGTAGATCCTGAGGAAAAGGGGGACACAAAGTTATTTGCCCAGGAAGACATCGTGGGAAAGGTGTGGGTGAGGGAAAAGGTCTGCGCGGGGTGCTCTGGCGTGTAAGAAGAAGCGAAAGTAAGTCGCTTCTTGGGGCTAAAATCGAGTTGGGGGGTGGGGGGTAAAATATATAGATCTCAATGCCCTGGAGTCAAATGAGAATAGTGAGGCGCCCATATAGAAACCTGAATTTACCGTCTTCGGTAGAACCCTGGAGGTTATAATTTTTCTGAGGACTCAGGGCTGAACCCGGAAGAGGACAGGAACAGACTGAATCATGGCTATCACATCAGGAGGGGGAATTCTGCCCATGATCAAACAGCAAAGAATGGACACCTGGTACGTCGTCGGTAGGACTGAGGGAAGGGGTGAAAGAAAGGAATACGATTTCTTCAGACGCTACATCGAGGGCAACTAGGAAGGGTTCGAACGTTTTGCATTCTGCTAGTGACGCTGGTGCACGTACCCAGGGATAGGAACGGGAAAGACCGTGGAGATCACTAGAGGGTTGTGTAAAGACATCCATGAGTGGGTCTTGCAAGAAAAAACGGGAACTACGAAAGAGATCATGCACGATGATAATTGCGAAGGGGATAGAAAGAACTAGGACGGTCGCCCACCAAATGGGCTGAACTCTTAAGGGAATGGCCGGAAGGAAAGGCGTAGGGGAGATCTTTGCTTGAAAGAGCAAAACTTGGTCTTTCGCGGAGGGGAATAAAGTAACCTCTGAGGTGTTCTACGGGAGGCTCAAAACTTGGAAAAGGAAAAATACACGGAATCTGGTGTGGATGAAAATTTAAAATTGTCGAAAGGGGAAGAAAAAATCTTAGGACGAGAACGGGGAAAGAAGAAAGGAAGAAAACGCGAGGAAGCAAAACACACAAGCAGGCAAAGGCGAAAAGGGGGGGGGGAAAGAAGAGAAGGAAAAAAAACGGATATAGAGATAGTGGGCTATCATAGAATAGTAAAAAATAGCTATGATAAGAAAGTATAGAAGCAAAAAAAGTAAAGTAGGCCAGATAGAAGGTAACCAGGGTGTATCGAAAGGGAGAGGATAACAATAAGATAAGTCCTACCGTTTAGGGCCCAAGCATGAATCTTCCTCGCCGGCGAGAAAGACGTGGTTACCAAGTCATTCTTTGAAAGAAGATTTGTCCGGGAGAGGGACCAAAGAGCCCAAAAAAATGTGTTGTGAGAATGTGCAAACATGTAGGCTGCGAAGGGGGGGGTGAAGCGGGGTGGGTAGTTAAGAGCCGACAGCTCCGAACAGTAAAAAATCAACGCACGGCAGCGCGCCGACGCCAAAATCAAGAACAACGGCGGCGTGTAGAAAGGGGTCGGGGGGGGGCCGTAATCTAATTCTCGAAAAGGGGAATTAAGGTACTCAAAGAAAGAAAAACAAGAAAGAAACATAGTGGAAAAGGCAAAAGGGGGGAATAATCACTTACAATGGCTCGCCGGGTCAAAAAGACTAAAGTACAAGGGAGAAGAAGGGACAGTCCCTTTGCCTGATTGGAACCGAACAGTACGAAAGTGGAAATCAGGAGGCGTGTTCGACAAAAGGAGAGGGAGGTAAAGAGAATACTATAACACCGATCACAATTCCTTTGCGAGGCACCACGCAAGGCGGCAGGAGAAGGCGGAGGCTGTCCAGTGTACGAAGCGGCACTCAATAAAGCGGAGGAGGGAAGGGGGCACAAATCGACTGTCGCGGAGTGAACCATAAGACAACAGATGAATGGAGGGAAATGGGAGACGAAGGATGGAGTTTGGCTTGGCACCCTGAGAAGAAGCTCCGGCCTTTTTCGTTCCCATCCGAGGGAACTGAGAAAGAAGCCTGATCGGCTATTTCGTTTCAATGAAGGGGTAACGGATGCAGTCGTCGCCTAGGCAAGGGGACTAAAACTGCGCACCTCGGTTGGGCGCAAGAGAGTAACGTGGCAGGCGCGTGTCGCGCCACAGTGCTAGTATAGTATTGGGAAAGGGGGAAATAACTATCGTCGGTTGGGTCACAGGAGTGGCAACCTGGAGAAGAAGGTTTGCTCCGGTTGAAGTTGGGGGGCAAAGGATGAACAGGTGCCGGCAACGACATTTTTCGTCCTTTCTCTGTTTAGACGCTTCGCTGTACACGCGAAGGTGGGGAGATGGTCGCTCACCGTATGTTGACGAACAAAAAAAAAAAATGCACTAAGGGAAAGAGACTATCGTTAGAAGACTGAGAGGCGACGAAAGCTGGGAGCTGGGCGATCGTACAGACCGTGGGGCGCAAAATAGGTGTGGCGAGCTAAAGAACATATCGCACTGCGGCAAGACCGGTAAACGGGGTTGCGGTAGAACGGCTTGCTCAATGAAGCAATACGAAGGAAAGTGTAACTTGGGGGAGGGGATAGACCGAGCAGCTTAGCGAGATAAAAAAAAAAAAAAGAGGAGGAAGGAAAAGATAGAGGATTGATGACATCTCACAGGTTGCTCGACATCTGCCTGCAGTGGTAAGAAGGTCGAGGGACTTCAATTGGATTCCGCACTGATGGAAGCAGGAGATTCGAAGGAGCCTGTTCTTCTCTGGTGCCACATCCTGACAGGTAGTGTCAAGGGAAGAAATAAGGAGGCGTCTACCTGGTCCAGCTAACAGAGTCACAAAGAAGCTGCTACCGCGGTAAACGGAGAGGAAGGGTGTAGTGGCGTCAGACAACCTAATAAGTACAGCTAAAAATCCGAGGACGGGGCGGGGAGGAAATGAGCACAAGGGTAAGAAGCAAAGATAGGAAAAACAGAATACTAAGACGGACGTTCATAAATTACCGGTCGAAAATGAAATGAGAAGTCGCACTGCCTCTGGGGGATGAGAAAGGATGAAGAGGGATGTCTGCTATCGCGATCGGAATGGGAGCCCAGCAGGGGGGGGGGTGACCTTAACAGTAAAAAAGCATCGTAGTGTCTCAACCTCCATGGTAGCGCAAGACGGAGCGGAGAAATGCGGGCAAATTAGGAAAGGGAAAGAATCCGAGCTAGAGATTGGCTACGGCTTTGAATGCAATCGGGGCCATCTCTCTGGGCCCGTTTGAGTGATTTCGAATGAGTAAGGACGCACCATGTGAAGAGAAGAAAAAAGAAAAAATTTCAGGAGGAGCGGACTCAGAAAGTCAAAAGGAGGAAGGCACGTCCAAGAGGGAGAATGAGTACAGATCATTATGATTCCAATCCAAAGTCTCCAGATCTCGTTCGGAGCCTGTCAAACTTGCCGTACAATCGCAGAAAAGAAAGACATAAAAATAAAATTCGTGTCCTAAAAGGACGGGAGGAGAAGAAGAAGTGACCGGGTGCCTACTACACCCTTCACCGCAATTGATGGTCGAACACTGAACGCGCGCAAAAGAGAAGTGAAAAAGGGGGAAAAAGTTTCGGGGAAAGAACGTAAAGGGAGTCGAGTGTTTCCAGGACTCCCTTCGGGATATCGATTTGGAGAAGGAGAGTCGGATAGGGTGGACAGGTATTATGCACGTGTCTACGGTGACTGGATAAAAGAGTTCAGGATAGGAAATCAGGGTGCATAAAAGGCTCTGTAAAAAGGAAAAATGTTGGAGAAGAGAGGGAAAAATCAAGGTCTGCGTGAACAGGTCGCGCAGAAAAGAAACCAAAAGGAAACTCCTCGTTCATACGCTAAGGGTCAGCAAGTGAATCGAATAAAGACGGAAGAGGTCGGTGGGCCTTAAGTAGGCAAAGACAATATAATGGAAAAAGTGTATTTCAAGAATAGTCTGAGGATGCTTGCGCTTAAATCCGGAGACTGACAGAAAAGGGCGTTCCGCCGTAGTAAAGAGAACAATAATCATGACGGGCGAATCAAAAGAAAAGGGAGGTTGAGAGGGCTGATTCCGAAACGCCCTTATCTGGAAAAAGGCGCTAAAAAAAAAAGCAAAGCCAACTCAAGCTGGTCGAGGGGGGGGGTAAGAGTACGCGCTGATTCTCATAGGATGGGGGCCCATATGAAGACTGGGGGGGAAGAGGGATAGAAATTCCGCCAGAAGAATTGAAAAAAATGGAAAAAAAGGGGGGGGAAGTCCTTATCCGGCAGGGGGTACCGGAAAGAAAGGAAGGACCATCCTGAGGAGGGGGGAGCGAAGTCTTTCTACCACCAAGAGGCTCAAAACGGAACAACAGGGAGAATAAGGTCAGTATTCATCACTCGAGGGGCGGGAAAGGAATCAAGGAGGAGAATGAAGTTCGCTGAACTGAGAAAGAAGAAAAGGGGTGCGGAGGAATGTGTGTTCATCTTGAACCCCTCCTACATGTGGCAACCTTGAATATAGGAAATGCGGTGGGGTGATGTCGGCTCCGGAGAGCATATCGAAGGAAGCAGGGGGCAAAGTGGAAGAAAAATCGCCTACACCGGGAGGGGGGGGAAAGTAGGGGGAGCAGGAGGAAAGGAAAGGTGGGGAGGGCGATTCGAAGTCAAAAGGTTAACCTGCTCTCTCAGATCAAAAAGGAGGAGGGAAAGTACAATGCGCGAAAAGGCCGGTGGAGCAAGTCGGTGACAATCGCCACCGCCCGGAGACTGGGAGTCGCCGTGGCAAGAAAAGCTCCGGGGGTGAAAGACTCGTAAAAAAAGAACTGTAACCACCGAACGCAGAATTTGACTACAGGTCAAGGAGGGAGCAGGGTACGACCTTGGCAAGATCACAGAAGCCTAACCCCTAATGGGACTTGCATGAAGAGGTCTCACCCTGTGACTCTCACAGAGGGAGTAAAAAAGGAGGAAAAGGACCGGTGAGAGAAAAAGGGCTGGGAAAGGTTCGACGGTTTTGTTAAAAGGGAGTGAAGGCTGAGGTGATCCCAGAATGTGTCAGCCGAAAAAGCCTGAAGGGTTGCAGCGCCATCGATTTGAACGATATCCGCGGCGCTTCGAATTCCTGCAGGTGAGAGAGTTAAGGAAGGAAGAGGGACTCGAATACAGCCACTCGGAGTCCGACGGAGGGACGCCCGTGAAGGGACGCTTCGTTGTGTGGGGGGGATGGGGGGGGGGTGAAAGAGGGAATGCGCGATCGGGGTTCTGCAAAAAAAAAAAAAATTGAGGAGAGGTACTTTTCATGGGTCTTGAGAAAAAGGGCGTGCGAGTTCAACGAATTGTGGGAAGACAAGCCTGCGATACATACAGATCGACAGTCGAAACAAAGAACACGTGTTCAAAACCATAGGAAGGAAAGTTCTGAAAGGAAATATAAGATGGGGCGGTGGAAACGAGGGGAAGAAAGCACTACAAGCGTTATATGACACAAGGCTGGTGATCGATGTGGGTTAGAGCACCGGACCAAACCTGTACCGGGTCTGAAGCAAAAGGTACAAAGGAAAGGAACTGAAAGAGCCTGAGTCAAATGGAAAAAAAAAGAAATCGGTGGGGTTGCAACACCCGGCCGTGAGCCCGTTTAATCACGCCACATCGGCGGGTACTACAAGCAACCTTTATCCCGTACTGGAAAAACCGAGAAAAAGGGCCAAGAGTGAAAGAAAGAGGAGCAAAGAGGAAAGTTCGCCGAACCTGAGGAGGGGGAAAAATGGAAACGAGTCACGATGACGCGCGTGGCGTGTATAAAAAAACGTTGAGAGTAGGGGAAGGGGTCAACTCAAATATCCAACGGTATCTGGGGCCAGTAAAGGAAAAGGCAGTGCGGGCGAATCTGAAGTAATCGATACAACACTGGATGGAAAAACTGGATCCAAACATCTATGCGCGAAAGGGAGTCAAGGATACGAACGATGAAACTGGATACGTGACGAGCAGGCAGGGTGATCGGGGGAAAACCGGGCACGAGGCCCTTGTGATACCCATCGCCCCTACAGACCCTGCACTGCGTCACGAGCAGAGGGGAGGACATAAGCGGGGCTCTTCATCAAAGAAAAAAAGCAGGAAAAAAGGAAACCTAAAGGGGATCAAGGGAGCCGAAGGCGCTGTGCGGTGAGGAGGGAGAGCTGGGATGGTAGTTCATTAATTCAACATGGGGGGGCTAGGAGGTATCCGCTGTGCGGGAGCAGAAAAGGGCGCAGGGCCTGGTGCTGTCGCGCATTCCCGGAATGTCGACTTCAAAAAGACAAAAAAAAAGAAAGAAGAAGAAAGGGGGAGGGACAGCGATGGCTACATGGATAACCTAGGTGCGCGTGGTGTCGTCGCCGGGAAGACTTAAGGGAAGTACCACACCATCCTACTATGAGAGGAAGCTTAAGAAAAAAAGGGGGGTCGTAGGAACCTCGGATCCTCACTTCTTTAGAGATGGGGGGGAAAAGAGAGGAAGAATGCAACTTTTCCTCAGGGTACCGAAAAAATATGGCTGGGGGAATACCGTGCACATGTCGAAAAACTGTGAACGAAACCACCATGTTTTAATTTAAAAGGAGGAGAGAAGAGAGAATCAAGAGATCTCCAGAGGGGGGGGGGGGGGCAGTCGTCGCGCATTCGAATATGCCGCAAACGTTGGTCAATGGGGGGGGGATGTAAGCTCATGTATTCAGCACGGTCAAGTAAAAGGGTTCAAGCTTTCGGGGGGAAAGTGAGGGGTTTCCTTTTCCATAGGGAAAAAACTCTTTGTCGCAGGTAGGGGTGGGGGGGGAAGGAAAAGGAGTCCTCAGGAGTCTCGCTTTTAGAAAAAAAAAACCAAAGAAGATCTTCCTCCTAAATACGTCTCTCAGAGTTGTGGAGAAGAAGGGGGAGAAAGGGATAAGCATTCACGGCCCCTCCGAGACTGCTGATAATGTTATAGTGCATCGAAGACGGTCGAACCGCGTTGAGGGAAGACCTGGAGAGGGGCAAGAGGTAATGAGGTCAAGACACTGTCGATGCTTGCTGTCGAAAGTGGCAATCTAAAAGTCGGCCACGTAACGTCAACGCAAGCGAATTGTTTTTATAGTCAAAAAAAAGGACCGGGGCAGAGACAAAACACTCGCGAAAGGGATATTGAAGGGGCGTGAAAAAAATCATTTGTCCAGCGCCAGGAGGGAAGAAGCGTTCACTGCCTTTAACAGCCAAGTGGGGGAGGGAGCGTGCAGTGGTCTGAGGGGGGGAGAGAACCAAAAAGAGGAGCAGAGGGGGGGGGAGGGTCAGGGGGGGCCCCGCTCGAAATTGCTAAGAGAAGGGGGGAAACGGGAGAGGAACAGAGGGCGGAAAGAGGTGAGGAGGAGACACGAACTGTGTTAAGACGTCAAAAAGAGGCCAGGAGGGGAGACGAGGAGGAGATAGAAGATATAACTGCCGGCGGGACAGGATTTCCGTGGCCGGAACAGTGTCGACGGCATGTGGACTTTATACCGGAGGGGGAAAAGAAGTAGGTGCCGGATTTTCAAGGTACTAGGAAGGGAGGAAGAGAACGGTCAATTGGTCACGGGACAAGGGGAAACACGCGCAGGCGTCGCGGTCAGCGGGGAAGGAGACAGGGGGGGGGCAAAATACTTCTTCAACGGGGTCCGCTTACGAAAGAGAACGAGGATCAGCCGTGCAGAAAGTGATCTGTCTGTATCGTTGGTCATACGGGACGGTAAGGTGCAGGGTTGTCGGGGGTGGAGGTGCTTTCCCGACGGTGGGATGACACGAAAGAGGGTGAGGGAAAAGAGTCGAGGGGAAGACCTTGTCGTCCTCGGAAGGTTCGAAGAGGAAGTGCAGGAATGCGGTGGAAAGAGAACCCACTATCGTTCAATCCGGGAGGGGTCTATAGAGGTTAGGAGGAATCGGCGCGCAGATTCGAGGAGCCGAAGAGAGAAATAGGACGATAATGGATATTGGTGGAACGGAAATTGAGGGTTAGGGAAGAGGAGGATCTGGTCTGCGCGGTCAACGCATTCAACGGTAAGACCTAACCAATAGGCTAAAGAGTAGTCGCACAATCAAAACCGGGAATGCAGAAAAATAAAAAAAAGGCAGGAGAGGCGAGGTAGGTCCAAATCGAAGCAACAGGAGGAGGCCGGCAAGAAACAAGCAACTAACAAAATCCGACGAGCGCTCCGGCTATTGAAGTCGGACGCCTGAGAAGGTGGTTATGGGCAAAAATGTGAGAGACAAATGGAGCGGCACCTTGATTCGACTTCCGGAAGATCGAAAGAGGAGAGGGAGAAGGCTGCTGTCATTTTCGGTGATGGCCTGTAGGAACAGGTGGCTCAAAAATGCGCCCTCCTGCTGAGAAGCAGTGGTGGTGTCGCGAGACGCATCGCAAGAAAAATAGGGGGGGGTTGGACGAACCCTGAAATCGAACAGAAAGTGGGCATCGGCAGGAGAGAGAAAACTACTTGATAGGGGCCAGATCCCCGGTGCTCTCGTCAGGGGAAAGGGGCGGTTAGATGGGGAAGCGTGCTGTTTTGGATCTGAAGGAGACCTAACAAAAAAAAAAACTGCCAGGGGCCTTTATTAGAAGGGTGGGAGGGAAAGGGAGATGGAACGGAGACCGAGCGAGAACAGGATCATGGAAAAGCGAGTGGTTGAAACCCGACGCCTCAACCAAGGAAAAGTGAGTCTTCTTGGGGTCGCTATGACTCGGGAGGCCAAAGCGTGCGA
>Ga0179593_1551802_pt1 | contig 10255 bp, 10 predicted proteins | sample CZODoug2_1_08_16_FD_185931 | JGI IMG/M metagenome (GOLD analysis project Ga0179593, IMG submission 185931) | Vadose zone soil fungal communities from Angelo Coast Range Reserve, California, USA - CZODoug2_1_08_16fungal (PacBio error correction) | ecosystem: Environmental > Terrestrial > Soil >...
CATTTGATAGCCGGACATCGGAAGACCTTACAAGCGGAAAAAAAGAGGGAGAGGACTAGACCAAAACAACTCATGGAGCCAAGCAACCTCACTGACGTAAGTTCCATTGCACATCTCTCCAGTGGATGGGTCGAGAGGCAGGTAAAGGGGGGGGGAGTAGAGCCTAAGGAAAGTAAAAGTCACCTGACCCTCGTAATTTGGCTACCTAAAAAAAAAAGAGTCCGGCGAAAGGGGAGGGGGAAGGGAATAAGAGAAAAGCAAAAAATCCGTAAAAGACCCCTCTTAGCCGCATCGGCAAATCACGTGTTTACACAGAGGGGGGTCTTCCATTAAGGAAACAGGAAAGGGAAAGAACGGGGAACGGCCCTTCGGGGGGAAAAGTGGAAGGAGGGACCAAGGACCAAACTTCCTTCTGATTTGCGCGTCTTGGTCAAGAGGGGGGGGGGATTCAGAGGGAATTTATGTCACCAAGACAGGCGGGGACCTGCAAAGTTCCTCACGACGGCCAAGGAAGGAAAAAGGCCCCCCTCACAAGAAGGGGAGAGGGTTTCGTCTACGGACCCGTTAGAGGGGCCGTGCTCCTATCTGTCGAGATAAAAAAGAGCCATGAAAGAAGGTATGATGGACGACCAATACCTTCAAGGGAGGGAGGGGGCCAAATACCCTCCGATAAGAGGAATGCCTGGCGAGAAAGACTACCACAACAAAGGAGGCAAAGGAGAATGAGCAGGGGGGAAAGGAGAGAAGGGAGCATTGAAGGTGACGAACGAAGTCGACTGCGAAAAAAGAGGGTTCTATATGGCACGAGTGCTTATAGGCACGACAGATCTTAAAAGAAAGAACTGAGGGGGGGAGCGCTTGAAAAACTTCTGAGAACGGGAACGCGAAAGTCTGGGAACCAGACGGCGATTATCCTCGACTGCAGGCTGCCGAAGGCAAAAAAAAAACCAAAAAAAGAACAGTTGAAAGAGCAGAGAAGCCACAGGAAGTTGGGGGGCTTTCCTTAGATCCAGGCTGCTGTCTCCAGACCTTATCAGGAGGTCATTGTGAGGCAGGGCCACCCCTATGTGTAACACCAAAGAAAAAGAGAACTTGGACCGAGTGCTTTGGTGGGTCCAGCTCTCCTGACTTGGGGCGAGTCCGGGAGTAGAAAGGCATTGGTATGGGGAAAAGACAGGGACATCGGGACGTTAATTAAGGATCGTCATCTTTCTTTTCCTCGAGAGCCTCCACCACTGGGATGAGGAACTTTCAGAGAAGGATGTTGCAAAAACGGGAGGGGGAAGAGAGAGGGGTTTGGGGGGGGCTGAGGGCGACGTGTCCTCCGAGGAGTCTTCATTAGCGATGTCTGCTCAGCAACCTTGGTTGGAGAAGCAAGATGCGAAAAAAAGAGGCGTCGAAGAAAAAGGAAAAGACTGAGCTGGGCGAGCCGGGACCCTTTTACGCTGTCGGCTGTCCTTATTCAAAGGGGGGATCAGACTGATTTACCTACACGGGGGGGTTGTTTTGATGTTTGGCCCACATTTTGGAACGCTCAGGACTGGAAAAGAAAAAAAAGGGATCAAAAGAAAGCTTCTGACTACATTTGGGCGAAGCTGTGAGGTCCAGGTGGGGCAAACCCGTTACTCGGCCGTTTGCAAGAGTATTTAGCTTGTCGCGTCGTCATCGGGGGGGTATGAGGGAACCTTGTAAAAGGGGGGAAGGAGATGCCAATAGGCAGCAGCCCAACAACGGGGGGCAGTGAAAAGAAAGTGAAGAATTTTCGGGGTTCCACCCGTATCAACAGATTTTAAATCGCATACTAGCGGCGAAAAAAAAGAAGCAAAAACAAGCTGAGCCCGGACTAGGGAGGATCCGCAGGAAAGAGAGTCAGGCGATAAGAAAGACAGCTTGCGCGCTCGTAGAAGAAACTATACTTCTCTTCGTCAATCCGGTCGATGGCCCGAAAAGAGGGGTGGCGGGGAAAAACCTTGATCGAAGATGCAGGTCTGGAAAAAAAGAGCGGAGCGATGGGAGAACTTCCGGGAAATCTCTCGATTCTTGAACGGAAGGTTAGGAAGGTCTCGGTCAAGAAAAGTTCCTGGCAGGAAAAAAGCGTTTGGGAAAAGCGTGCTGGATGGAAAAAGTGCTCTCTCATTGGGGGCAACTTGAGGTTTGAGACTTGAACAATATACGCAGGAGCCCGTCAGCAGTTAAATGGTGGGGGGATGCGGTGCAAAAGGCCGGACGACAGCCCCTCCGCGCGCTTTTCAGGCATTGGAAACCCTTGAGAACCGACCATAAAGTGCTGGTAAAGGGGGCCTCAGGAAGATCAGAACTCAAGAAAGATAGAAAAAAGTTTCCTTGTAGTAAGGGACTCATTGTCAGCTGTCAGTCACCTTCACTATAAGCAGCTCCAAATGGGGATGGCCTACGTGGGAGAAAATAGAAGATAAAACAAGCCTGGAGAGGCGGAGATAGTTACAAATTCTTTCTAAAACCATTTGTAAAGGGGATCACAACGAAGAAGATTACAAGACGGCAAGGGGCAAGGGAAATGGGTATTCTAAACACCAAGGAAGGTCTATGAGACTGGCACATGCAAATGAGGCCACAGCGTGTTCCGCGAACACCCAAGAACCGTACCTGAGGGGACCGATCGGAAAAAGGTGTGCGAAAGGCATTTGGAGCTAGAAAATATAAAGAGAGAAACAAAAGGGGGGGACGCGAAAAAACGGGTGACGCTCAAGAAGTTCCTATACTCCTTCATCGACTCAAGAGCTTAGAGCATTGAACGGACTCAGCGAGGGACTGGGTCTAAGATGTCGGGAAAAAGTAAAGAACAAAAACCTAAGAGCAGTGAAGGGCTTTAGGGAGGAGACTGGAAATTTCCTTCAGCGAGTTTGCGCGTGGGAGAGGCTTGACGACTCGCGAGTAAGTGAACTCCCGGCGGAACAAAAAAGCAAAGAGACGACAACTGAAAAGGGGGGAACTGCGAAGGGGGGGGGGGGTTGTTCCGCCGGGTCTCACACCTCGCAATCTGAGAAAAATTGGACCTGTCGACAGATCGGGGGGGAGTGTAAAAAAGAGAGGATCAACGCAAAACTAATGGCTTCTCGAGAAGGAAAACTGGGAGTCTTGCAATGTCGTCTCTGCTCTTAAAAAAAAAGGAAGTGACAGAGGAGCCTATATGTCAAAGAAAGACTTGGGGGAAAAAAAGCGAAGGGGAGAGGCGTATAATCTCGCATAGCACGTACGCTTAGAAAGTGTGATGAGAAAACCTGATCTAGGTGTTTAGAGAAGATAAGGGGGGAAAAGATAAAGGGAAACTTTTTCGGGGACATCTCGGAAAAACTAATGAACGGGTTGATGTTTCTGGCGGAGGGGGCTGCGGTCCTCAGAAGAGGGGAAGCGCTGTACTAGGGGGGGGTTGTTCGACTACACCGGGGGAAGACTAACTTCAATCTGTATCCTAAAGGGTTGATAGGAATGGGGGAGGGAGAAGTGTGAACAGGGGTTAACTATATCCGAAGAGGCACCAAGAGGGAATCACTCTACTGTTCGCCATAAGGCCAGTGCCTTGCAAATGCACGGCAGCTGGCTGCCTTGGATTCATACACTCAACTGAATAAAAAAAAGGGAAAGGGGGTTGGGTGCCGGCCCCGCAAAAGTGGCGATCCGTTGAGGGGGGTCCAGGCAAGGAAGGTAAGGGTAGAATGTCCGAAGGGTAAAGCAGAGGGGGGGGGCAGATGCGGCAAAGGGCTTTCTTATTGCAAAGGCATCAACCATTTTAACTGGAGTCAGGGGAAGATCTCCGGCTAGGTAAGCATGCCACACCGGAAAAAGAAATAAGAAGGACGCCCGCTGCTAAACTCCTTCTCGGAAAAAGTACAGTCGCAGGGGGGTCCCGCACAAAGTACATAAAGGAGAAGATATCGATCTAATCGGGAGTAGCGAACCCCGTAGACTTTCTCGCTTTAAAGCTGCATCAGGGTGAATGACCACATAGCATCAAGCGACAAAGCTGGGAGAAAAGGGAAACGACCGAAAGACGCGCGCAGTCTAGGGTCTTCTACGAGGGAGCAAGATGCCGCCGTGCTCGCGAAGGCGGCCTCTGGAGTCGCACAAACTCAGGAAAAAGCCTACCTCTGTCTTCGCGAATTGGGGGGGGGACGCTGAAGGGGGAAAAAAGTGGGGGGGCAGGGAAAGAAGGGAAGCAAGGCGGCAAGGGAAGCCAATTCCGGCTGTCGCCAAGTTGGGGGTTGAGCAGGAAAGAGAAAGGAAAAGAGGAAAGCGCCCCAAGTGGGGGATGAAAAAAAGGCATCAACCCGATGACGACGAAAATCGCGCCTGGACAAAAAGATAGAATGAAGGGGGAAGTGGCAACCTAAAAAGAAACATCTGAAAACTAGAAAGGACGACAGGTAAGAATTATCCATTTTCTGACGAGGGAAGGAAAATGGACCACAGCACGTGAAAAAAGGACAAAAAGCCTACGTGAGTCATAGCTGAAAAAGAAGAAAAGGACGAGCAAAACGCCCAGCGTAACGGAAACATGGATTCGCCCAGCAGAGAGTTCAAAATTTGAAGAAGAAATAGGGGCCGCGGGCGTCATGCTTTCAAGTCAGGAAAAACAAAGCAAGGGGATGATCAAACCGCTAGAACTGCCTTGGACAAAAGGACCTCGGAAGGACACCGAGAAATATATGAACTGCCACACAACAACTATCGAAAGGAAAAATGGGCCAGGGCACGGCAAGCGTGGGAGTGGATGTTGCGTCTCTAGTGAAGAGGCGGGGGAGTAAATATCCCTCTTCAACGTCGACGAAGGAGAAAAAAAGGGAGAATCAGCCTCAGACAAGGCCGTGAATCCTACGAAGAGTTATGCGAGGGAGGGAAAAAGTCCATTATCGAAGGAAGGGAAAGACACCGAGCTGAAGCCTAACATCGCAGAAGGCGGAAGATTTGGGGATCACCAAAAAGAAATGAAGCGGGGCGGACCATCTCCATATGACAGGGGTAGGGGAAAAAAGAAAAAAACGACAGTTTGGCGTTTCTTTGCAAAACGGGTCGGGGTTGGGTGATTCGGGAGACTTCTGGGAAGGGGGGGGGGGGAGGACCAACAGTTCCGGCTCGAAGAAAGAAAGTCGAAGCACGCCCCGCTCAGCAAGCGCTGGGGAGGGAGACCCAAGAGAACTTAGAGGCAAAAGGCCGTGCTCGAAAAAGCGCGGGAGAACCGCGGCGAACTGCGCCGTCGAGACAGGAGGAAAAAACGAGTTCGTCACGCAAAGGGGTCAAGGGGGGGTCTAACAAAAGGCGAAGACGCGGAGGGGGGAGATCCCACAAAACGAGGAGTGGGGAATAAAGGGAGCGGAACTGAGAGGGGAGGGGTCGGTGTATCGCCGGGACGGAGGATCCATGGGGGAAGGTGAAACATGGTACGATGCTATCATACCCGGAGGGGAATTGAGGAAGAGGGGAAGTAGAGGGGGAGAAGAAAGGGTAAACGAGCACGCCTTTGGAAAAGAATAAGAGGAGTGATGGGAGGTGCGGGGCGGGAAAAAAAAAGGGATAAAGAAGGTCATGTCCAGTGCGCGGGATTTCCGAAGGGACATGGTCCTGGAATGACAGAAGATCATACTCATCAACCACCTAAACAGGTTTGAAATAACTCACAGTCATCTAGGGGGGTCTTGAAAAGGAGAAAATAAAAGGTGGGATACATGTCGAGAAAAACGCCGCCAAAGAGCATTTGGGGATAGAGAAAAGCTTTGTAAAAGCGTGATTCCTATTCTGGAAGAGGTGCTTTGGTAGCGCGATCCGGCACCGACGGAAAAGGGCAGGGCGTGGGGAAAGAGGGGGACTTTTAAAGGGAGGGACAATCGAAGGAAGTCTGAAGACTGGAATTAGGGGATCGGGCAGCAGTTCGCAGAGAACCACCTGGCCTCTGCAAGGGGAGGAGGGGCCTGGGGGGGAGGTGTAGGGGGGGGGGTGGGGCGCGTCTCTCATCTCAAAACAAACTTTTTAAGCAGAGGGATACGGAAAAGGGATCGTGGAGAAGAAAAGAAAAAGGGTGAGGGCTGACGGGACCGCGGTGGGGGGAAAGACTCAAAGGGGGAGGGAAAGTTCAAACCTCCAGATCTGGGAGAGATTTGTACCGGACGAGGGAGGGAGTCGGACCTGAGGAAAAAAAAGGACGCAGACGGTCCATGACTGGTATGACCCAAGAGGTGGGGAAAGTGTGTAACGCTCGGTTGGGTCCATCTTGGAACCCTAGCGAAAAGGAGTCACAGGGAAAGGGAGAGACTACCGGGAAAAAAAAAAAAAAAAAAAAAAAAAGGGAGCGGGCGAAGAGAGGAAGTTTGCTCTTTTGCATCCACCTGTGGTCAACAAAGAAAGGAAGAGGGTGTTTCCCGCGATTGACAGGAAGAGGAGAGGAAATCGTTGGGGAACCTGGGAAACTGGGGGGCGATGCGTCACCAGTCAGCAGTGCAGCTCAAAAGGTTGAGGAAGGGGGGAAAGATGTCGCCTTGCCAAGAAGGGGAGGCCAAAGAGAAACAGTCGATTGGAATCAATATCGAAACCTTCAGCGGGGGGAGGAAAAAACATAACTCGCAACAGGCAAGGAGGAAAATTGAAAGGGGTGCAGAATGAGAAAAAACACTTCATCTATATTACGCAAAGCTTCTCGCTGACTAACAACGAAAAAAAAAAAGAGGGGAGCGTCTCAGGGTCGAGCGTCACCTGAAGAAACGACTTCAAGGGGGGGAATGGGGGTTGGAAACCGGTATCTGTCAGGATGCAGCTGGACGACGCGAAAAGAAGGAGGGGGCGCGCTGTCGGGAACAGCAAGGGGGGCTAGGAGAAAAAACGAGGAGGGGGGGCCTGGGTCACGAACCGGCGCAATGAAGTCTTCAGGAAGCAGGAGGCGTCATCGGATGGGAGATGGTTGGGTCCTGTCTGAGGTTGGGGGCCCAGGACGGAAGAAAAGAAAATGAGTTCAATTTTTTTGTTCTGGGAAATACGCCGTCGGCCGTGCCCGACAGGGAAAAAATCCCCGAGGAACATTACCTCTGCATTCGAACCTTCCACAGAAAAGGGAGGGGGAAAGGTGTGAAAGGAATAAGATGAGGGGCGGGCAGATCTTCAAAAAGTGCCTTTTATTCTGAATTCTTCAGTGTAGGAGAGTAAGACCGCCAAAAAGATAAAAAGACAAGAGAGTTGCATTGCAAAGTGCCGACGTATGGGGGGAGAAAGATCAATGGAAGTAAGGGGGAGGAGAGTTTTAACCCTGCTGCGAAACCAGGGGGTAACCCTTTGCTGATCCCACTATCATATCCTAACGGAGGGAAAAAGAGAGGGGAGAGGGACAGGGGGGTAGAACCCACGCCTCTTAGCAGGGGGAACACTTCCAAGGGGGAGGAGTGGTTAGGGGGGAGACGCCACGAAACCGTACCTTATATCATTCGTTTGCCGGCTGGTAGGAAAAAAGAATGTGAAGAATGGTGGACTTTGAGCGCTCAAACAGGTAGAAAGAGGGGGGTAAAGGGGAAAAAACGCAAAGAAAAACGCTCTTCGACCGATACGCCGGCTGTCGAAGCATTCTTGCGCAATTATCGCGATGATGACTCAAAAGGGACATATAGCGGAAATTCAACCAATCATCGCATGCGCGCACTCGCAGAGAGAAGGGGGAAAAAGCATGGGGAAAAGGAAAAAAGGAAAAAGGAGGGCGCGTTTGAGCGATCGTGCTTTACGATGCCCTTTAACACGGTCTCCGGCGATGATGTCGAAAAAGAGTTTCGTAAGGAGGGGGAAGAATAACTCGTAACACAACAAAGCGCGCAGTTTCTCTCAAACAAAAGGAATTAAAAAAGCGGGGGGGAGGGGGGTTTAAGACCGGGAGGCCACCTCGCAGCAAGTGCCTGTCTACAAATCATCGCGATAATTGTCAGAGTCCCCCAAGCAGGAGAGATAAACGCGAAAGAGGTGCTGAAGGATTCTTCAGCGAAGAAAAAGGAAGGCACGGAAAAAGGCGGCGGGGAGACCCAGATGAAGGGGCTCGTCTGAGGAATTACAACTTCGAACGAGAGGAAAGCGCGGGGAATCGACATCTCGAAGGAAATTGTCGCAGAAGCGAGGTCCGGAGGAAAGCATAAAAAGAGAAAAAGTTTTTGGGAGCTTTATAACTCTATCTACATGTTTTGTGGAGGAGATCAAGAAGAATTCGAAAAGCTGAAACATGAAGGGGGAAAAAGAAAGAGGAAGAAGGGGAGGTTCTTTGCAGTGGCAGGGGAGCTGAAACACAGATGGCCTCAGCCCTGGGGCTGGTGCAGGAGGGCTGTCGCGATACGTTGGAGGGGGGAAGACCTTGTGAAAAAGAAGAAATGAGAAGGCACTACGTGTTCTTTTATAGGATCCTTTGGGGTCACAAGAACAATGTGCTGCAGTCAGCGGGTTAAAAGAGGACCTGAAAAGAAAAACTAGACTTGTCTCTATGTGCGCCATAACTTCTTCCCAAATTCAATATGAAGAGGGGAGGGCAGGTGAAGGCTGGTACGACGACAAGAAGTCAAACAAGGAACTTTGGTGGATTGCCGCCCCTCAATTTAGGTGTGAGGAAGATTCTTCGAGGGGAACAAAACTCACAAGGCTAAGCCACTTTCATTGAAGGGTCAGGAGGGGTAAAGCGGGAAGGGGGTCAGGAGCAGGGCGTATTCTACAGCAGCAACTTGTAACTGAGAATTACGGAGGGCAGATTGCAGTATCGAAAGGTTCATCACTCAAAAAAGAAAGACACGCAAAAGAAGGACCGCTGCGCCCAAGCCTGCACTCGAAACATTAACATGCGCCGGTCTTTCCTCAGAAGAGGTACGCAAGGGATCAGGGAGTTTGAGCTCTCTATCTTAATCGCGTTCCCCCCCGACAGAGGGGAAACAAGGAAAGATGGAGTTCTCGGCCATCTGACCGCGTTTTGCAAAAACAAAAGAGAAAAAGGGAGTGAGGGAGGAAAAAGTAAACTCTCTAAAGCCGTATCTCTCTCCGGTGGTTTCTTCTACAGCAGAGAAGAAAGATCTAGCCTGAAAGAATGTTAAAAAATCAGGGGCCGGGAAACCTGGAACAATCAATCGCGATCGAGAATGCGCTGGTCTTCTCGGAAAGGGGTAGGAGTACCGGGGGAGGAACATAGCTCATTGTTGATCCGGAAATTGCAAAAGGCCAGGATCGAACATTCATCTTGTTACAACAAAGTTGTTTTAGTCGGAAGGGAACTTGGGAGATACCAGTGGGGGAAGCGAAGACACTGCATCAACCCGTATAACCGCTACCTCTCATCAAAAAGAAAGGACACTGGTGTTTGCCCACAGGGTCTACCAAAAGAGAACCGCTGGAGCGAGTAAGAAGGAGGGTATTCCGTCTGCTCGGGTCAATTCCAACCCACTGAGAGGGAAACACAAAAATGGGTGGTACACCACCTCAGAAGAAAGGGGTCATATAAAGAAAAGGGGAATACCGAGGAACGGGCCACATTTCAAAATCTGGATTCGCGTGACATTGTCCGCGACCAAGGGGACGGTGGGTTGCAATCTAACGTCCAGCCTGCTCCAAAAGATTATCTCAAGGAGGTAAAAAAAGAGCGGAATCAAACAGGCGTACGCGGGCTATGGCCCACCAACACTCAGATCGCCTACACAAGGCTTCCGAACCACATTCAAGGGGCCAGGCACGGCGCTCCATTGGGGAGGGTAGAGGAACTAGAAGAAGAAAAGTCTTCAAGCTTGACTCTTATGGGTCTACATCGGGGCTACAACTAACCATTGAACAGTGACTACGATTCTGATGTTATCGTCAGAAACAATGTCTCGGCTCCGAAAAAGCAACCGCAAGGGGAAAAGGTTATAGGCAATTACCCACCATCACCCACACATGAAACATCGTGCCGGCAGGCGGGCTCTCATGTATCAAAGGGAGCATCAGGAAAAGGAAATTCGAAGGAGGGTCCAAATGTTTTCTTTGGGCTGGAGAAGCTGAGTCTGCAGCAAAGGCGGGGGACCTTCAGTGGAAATAGGGGAAACAATATGCAGTCAGGGCATCGAAACCCCGTCATCAATAAGAGCGGTGCACTCAAACAACGACTCTCGGACCAAGAAGGGAGAATCCTATCTTGAAGACTCACGAGCTATATCGAACCTGCCTGATCTCAGTCGAAAGAGGATCTCAAATTAAAGTCAAGTATGTACAGGATCGCCCCGGGAATTCAGAGACGATGAGATGG
>Ga0179593_1810230_pt1 | contig 10255 bp, 12 predicted proteins | sample CZODoug2_1_08_16_FD_185931 | JGI IMG/M metagenome (GOLD analysis project Ga0179593, IMG submission 185931) | Vadose zone soil fungal communities from Angelo Coast Range Reserve, California, USA - CZODoug2_1_08_16fungal (PacBio error correction) | ecosystem: Environmental > Terrestrial > Soil >...
AGGAGAAAAAAAGCATTTGCAGCGTCTCTTCCATATAGGTTAAGTCAAAGTTGCAGTCCACGATGAAAGCGCGAATCTCGTGTGCAAGGTGGAGCCAGGAGAAAACACCTTGGGAGCATACGTCCCGCTAGAAAACGTAAAAAAAAAGGCACACATGATGTCTTGGCAGGAAGACGTCGACTATATACCGAAAGAGGAGAAGGAGAGGAAAGGCTACCAGGCTTACATTAGGAAGGAATGCGGAGTCAACAGGGAGAAGCTGAATTGCGTATCAGACTCGGCTCCAGTACCAACGTGTGGTCCCTTGAGATGCCCTTCTTTCCACCGGAGAGAAGGAGGGGGTCTGAGGGATGAGGAGAAAATGAAGGTACAGCATCGAAAGACGAGAGGACCCCTGCAATAAAAGGAGAAAGAAAGGTGTCTCATCCTCTCCACTCGAGAGGTGCCTCCGTCTGTTTTGGAAGGAACACCTCGGGGAAAAGAGGAGGCTCCGTCCTCGTAGTATAAAATAGCGCTCCTTCTGCCAAAGAGGTGTTGTGGGGTGGTCATGCAATCGATCACTAAAGGTAGAGGCTCGCGACGAGGCGAGGGAGAAGTAAGGCCGCATATACTGTACAGTTGCATCGGTACCGAACGAAACCATCTCTGAGGAAGCAGGAAAAAAAAAATCATCCACATTCGGAAGTGAGAACCATTGAACGGCGCGTGGAAAAGCCCTTGTCTTATATCAAGCTTGGGACAGAAAAATAGAAGAGAAGGAGAAGGTGCGCGGGGTCGAGAAAGTAAAGAGTGAATTAAAGAGGAATCAACAGGCTCTCTTCGAAGCGGAGGGGGGCCGAGCGCGGAAGAGAAGAGACATAAGCAAAAGAAGAAGAATAGAGGGGAAAAACCGCAGGAAGGCCATCGACAACAGCTAAAGCCGACCGCCTGGAACTAAAAAAAAGCACACGACACAGGAGTGAGGCATTGGAGAAAGAGTAGCAGCGAAGTGCCATGCTCGAGGAGAAAGAGAAACGCAGAGGGGAGGTACGTGGAGGGGGACTTTTTTAGAAGAAAGGGCGATCATCAGCTAATCCCTATTACAACGAGAAGGGGGGCAAATATCAGAAAGGAAATAATCTGAAAGCGGGGATCTCAGAGAAAACCAACTATGAGGAAGGAAAGGACTGCCCACGCGCTGCACCACGAGAACTCTAAAATCTCTAACTTAGACCCGAAAGAAGGGAGGAGTGCAGGGGGGGAGAGGGGAGCATGACCGGGGAAACTTTTGGCCGGGATCATGCGGGGCAAAAGAGGGCCCCAAACCTTGGGGGGGGGAACCAAGGGAGGGTGAGGAACGCTCGGGGCGCTCCGAAGAGAGAGGGGCACTGATTTAAACTGCCTTAAAATGCAATAGCCGGTCTTCTTTCCTTAGCAAAAAAAGCCTGCAAGCAAGAGAAAAGAAATTACGGTGGCCTTCGTAGGGAGCACCTTGCATAGGTAAAGGGCTACTGACCCTGCAAAAAGCGGGGAGAATGAAGCGATTGATTAAGAACTCTAAATTCTCGTCCAAAAGTGCAAATCCGCCGATGTAACGAGAGAGAGGCAAAGAGGACAGAGAGAAGAGAACTAAAAAAACATAATATGAGAAGGAGATAGTCCGGGCCTATAAGAGAGGCGCCGGGAGGGGGAATCATGGAAGGTTTGGGTGGAAAAGCGCAAGGCTATCATAGATGACCACTGAGGGAAGAGAGAGGGCATGTTCCGATGTCAAGGGACCACCCTACGGAAAATGAAGGAGGTTCGCACAAGTCGATAGAAGCGAACTAAGGGGAGAAGGACAACGACTAATCGCATGCTTCCGAGAAATAATGCAAGGACGAACAGCGTGAGGAAGGGACTGAGCCCTCTCAACAAAAAGGGGAAACCGTTGGCAATTTTTCGCGCCAAGGCTTAGGTGGGGGAGACAAACCGGCCCCCCCCCCACCGGTTGTGAAAGCCGAAACAAAAAAACAAAACCACAACCCAATAACACCACACAAAAAAAACACCATCCCTGCGGGAATCTGAGGGCAAGCGACTTAAGGGAGGAGTGCACTTTGTTGTCAAGAAGGGGCAAAGGGCACCGGGGAAGAACGAGTTGAGTCAGGAGACCGCAGCTACGATGTGTCAATTGAGAAGGGTAACGCATCTCTCTGGACATAAGCGAGGAAAAGAGCAAAAGGGTCGGGCTACCAGCACCCTAAAAAAGAGGGGACCAGAACTACGAGTGAAGGAAAAAGGCTAGGAAGGAGCGCGATGGACTGAGATTACTCAGCTAAAATTCTTTAGAGATGAGCCGATTTTCGATTTTGCCGTTTAGTATGCGGACAAATCGTCAGGGGAGGGAGGGAGGGCCTGGGGTTGGGGGGAGATCGTATTTGTGAATGGCGGGCGCGAAAAAAGGAAGAGCGCTGGCAACTCCCCCACTCGTTAAGTTAAGGGAAGAATAGAGGACGAGCGGACCCTATAGAGGAGATAAGACTCAGAAAGCAAAGGACATGGGAGAGACGATCAGGTCCGGCTAACGAGTGATCCTCAAATGGGGTGAAGTCACCGACCGACTATTAAAAAAAACTGGGAACACCGGAGAGATGATGACGGCTCTCCTGCTGAAGTAGAGAAGGGGGAGATAGGATGCAAGACTCGAGCGGTGAATCGGCGACCAGCTCGATGAAGGGAGCCATAAGACTATCTTTGGCGCTGAAAAAAGGCGCCTGCCTCTGCGCAAGGGAGAAAAGGAAGTTAGAAGCGCTACGGGGAATGAGAGAGGAGTGAGCCAATGAGGAGAGACTATAGAATCGCTGTGGGGGGCGGAACCGCAGGTGGGTTCGAAATCGGACTCCGATCGCCGGGCTCTGCTGTAACTGCTCATAAAGGAAGAAGCACCATATCGAGCGGTGACTCATAGGGTTCCGTCTTCACCAAGAGCGTAAAAAGCAGACTGGCCGCAACGGGGGCGGTGGCATATACTTCCTGAGAAATCCCGAAACTGGGGGGCACAAGGGAACAAATCTGCTGCGTCGCGAGATGAGACCGACCTCACATGACTAAGAGAGTCCAGCCGTTTCCAAGCAGAACAGGTTGACGGGAGAAAAGGAGAAAAACTCACCCGAACGGGAGCTCAGGGGGGGGGGGGGGGGGGGGGGGGGGGGGGGGGGGGGGTGGGAGGGGTGGGGGGGGGGGGGGGGGGGGGGGGGGGGGGAGGACGGAAGCGAAAGACGAGGCAAAGAGAAAAATATAGATCAACAACACAAGGATTGAGGAAGAAGATTCGTCTCCCCAACCAGCCGTTGGAAGGAGGAGGACTGAGGCTTCAGTCCACGATAAACAGAGTCAAGGGTGGAAAAGCGGGGGGAGCGTGAAGGAGAAACCGGGTAGAGTACCTTCCGAAAGCACGAGCGGCCCGTACCCCCATGGGAGGGCGTCAAAACCAGGAGGGGAAACTGGAGCAAAAGACTGCTACTTATCCGCAGAGAAAGTCTGATACACGGGCTGTAGAGGACGACACGTCGAAGAATAGTACCGCCCATGATCTGAATAGGGCTCTAACAGAAGTTGCGGAGGAAATGGATGCGCTGCAGCAAAGTCTAGATAAGAAAGAACGTATGCTTTCTGCATCATGAGTCACGCACGACGCACGCGCCTGGGGAGGCGAAAAAGCAAGGAAATTCTACCTGCAGCGCTAGGGAGCAAAACCGCTCGTGATGGTAGAATTGAGCAAGAGAAAACATAGAAAAGATAAACTGCGGGAGTCTTTAGGGGTACATTGTCAGAAGCGAACGTCTCCATCTTTTGGTGATCGGGGAAGGAAGAAAAAGGACGAAATGGGAGCGAGAGAAAAGCGCCGAAAAGATCGACTATATCTAGGAAATCACCTGCAATAATATACCGCAGAAGATGCAGAAACTTCAGCAACGGGGAATAAGAACAGGAACAGGGGTCGTCGGCGGTACCAAAATTGTCGGAGAATCTCCAGGTTGGTAGGAATAAGAATCAGTCACGCGCCGACCTCAAACGGATAATTTGGGGAGGAGTAAGGACTATGACTGGGAGACAAAAAGGAGCCTTTCCTGAAACCTTCAGGCGGAGAGGCTCAAGAAGCTAACCAAGGCCGCACGACTCGAAAAATGAACTGGTTCAAATCGTAACCCAAGGACATGAAACCCTACATTAAGGAATCCTTAATGAGTACTTAACATCAAGGAAAGGAAAAGAGGGAGGAGAGTTAATTGAAAGAGGGACCAGCATGCTAGGAAATCAGAATCATTCGGACGCATTTAAACAGAATGCAAGGCCGGCGAGGGGGAGGAGGAAGTCTTCTTTTATTCTACAAAAGGAAAAACAGAGAGAACCTACCAGAGAGGAATGGAAGTTAAAAGCTGACAAGATAGGTGAGGGGGAGGCGATCAACCTCTGCTTTCTCCCAGAAAAGTGGACTAAAACGCAGGCTTGCAAACCACAATTCAATCGAACCGTCAGAGCAGAAAGGAAGATGAGGTCCGCGGGATTGGGGGAGGCAGGCTTAGCGGAGCTATAAAAGGGGAGCATCGTGCATTAACACTCGCGGCGGAAAACGGAGGAGCCGGCCTTGCTTGAGGACAAGAGGACCACTCCGCGAGAATAAACAGAGCACTGGAATGGAACGACTGATCAGAAATTAGGGGGTAAATGAAAGTCTAAAAGGGAGGGAATAATCAACCGGAGGGGCAAGGGGAAGTGCGACCATGCAAGGCAGATTCACGGAACATTCGCTAAAACCTGAAAAAACGGGGGATGAATCTTTGTTTAAAGGCCGTTCACCGGCAAGGACGACAACCCCTGGCAAGAAGTCAGGACAACGGCGAGAGCAGCCAATCGGCCGAGCTCTCATAACAACACTTAGTTTATTACCAGAATAGGATGGAAGGGGAGCGATCTGAGCCGCGTGAATAAGGGGGGTTAGAAAAGGGAAGGGGCGATCAATCACTTTACGATGATTTCACCCGATCTTGATATGGGCAAATTATCAAATTGACATGAATAGGAAAAGACAGTGGTCCCGAATTGGCGGAAGAGAGAGAGAATGGACGGAAGGAGAGGCTAAGCCGCCGAGGAGAGGACTGCATAAGGAAGGCAGACACGCACCTCGTTGAACGAGAGGCTAAGTAGCCGGGCAGAAAAGGAAGGGACATCTTTGGAAGGAAGGATTTTTACGGCGTCTAGGACCCTATGCCACCGCAAAATCTTGCGGTCTGCAGGAAGAAGCCGGAAGAAAATGAAGAGGGGACGGGTGGGGGGGCAACGTTCCGGGGGGCGGCTTGAGATCAAGGGGGAATCCATAACGATTAAGAAGAATCTTTGTCGCCGAGGTCAGGGGGCGGGCGAGAGGAAGAAACTTAGTCAGCCTCCATCAGCCCTCGAAAGAGGCCCGAGTCGGTGGCGAGAATGCGATGTCGATTTTCAGAGGATAAAGAGAAGAAGGGGGGGGGGGGGGGGGGGGGGGGGTGGGGGGGGGGGGGGGGGGGGGGGTGGGGGGGGGGGGGGGGGGGGGGGGGTTTCAGCACCTTAAAGACCGAGGGCTAGTCTTCAACGTTTTCGTCGAAGAAAGAAGCATCGTAGGTCATGGTATCCTTCGGGGACGAGTTAGAGAGGAGGAAGGGTCGAATGGAGGGAGCAATTTTAGGAAGTTTTAGAGCACAAGGGGATAAAGTAGCTCTGTCGGCTGGTAAAGAGGAAAGAGAACCGGAGCTTCTAAGGGAGACCAGAAACTTCTTCCTACAACGGAATAATATAAGGGGCCTGGTCACCGCTAAGAAGACATGGCCGCGCAAGATCTGATGTGAGGAAGGAGGCTCGAAAAGGAAGATTATGCAGTTGCTAGAACGACGTCGAGGCTTAATCGAGAGAAAAGGGGCGAGAAGAACGTCCATTCCGAAGAGAGAGTTGGGAACAGAACACAACAGATTTCGCCTGAGGAAGACAACAAGGAAGAACTCTTTATAGAAGGGGAGGAAACAAAAGAGGCGGACTAACTAACTCCTACTAGTTGTTTCGAAGAGGAACCCATATAAGATGTGACACTAAAAAGGGAGAGACGCTCCTATTCAGTAGGGAGTCCGAAGGCTAACATAAGAGCCGCACGGAAACGAAGAGAGCGGTGAGGACACGAAAAATAGAACGTTTCGGTCCACCACAGACTTGGATCTTCTGGAAGGATAAACACAAAGGTGGGCGATGAGTCTCGGGAGGAAGAAATTTCTTCTAGATCCGAACTCATGGGAATTAGAACCAAGACGTCTCCCAGATGAAAGAAGAAAAGGGACACATCATCTTCTTCGGAGTCTGAGAAAGAAGTAGGATTATCTCGTTCCGAGAAGGGGCAAGAAGATCCAGTGCTACTGCTGACTGCGCCGGACACCAGGGATAGAGCCGGGGCGTGGAAATGAAACCGTAGAAAGAAGCACAACGATGGGAAGAAAAGGAAAACTAAAAAACAAAAAGAGGAGGAGGAAATAAGAGGGAACATGCAGCATGCTTCCGAGGGGAGAAACTTGAAGGCAAATCCCTAAAGTCTATGGGGCAGGAGAAGGTCGTAAAACGTTAGCTCTTCCCTACGGGATAGAAAAAGAGACAGGACGGGAGGAAAAAAAGGGCATCTAGAAGGAGCTCAGAGATGAATTGCCCTGGGAACGCAGGTACGAATACCGGGGGGGGAAAGGGAGACGCAATCTGAACCATCAGAAAGGATGCGTAGACAAAGGGGAGACGAAGGGGCGTCGCCCAGGTTGTCAGGACGCTCTCCCTCTGAAAGTTGTAGGAAACAAACAGCTTAGAGAGGAAGGGGCGGATCTCTTCGGCATGCAAGGCAAATAAGGACGCTCGGAGAAAAGAAAGAAACGTCACGCCCCCCACCCCATGACGGTACGCAGCCCGCACCCCCTCTTATGATAGTGCGGAAGAAGCGCCTGTTTCCACACCAGCTAGAGAGCTGTATCGGAAGAGATAATTGAAGCAGCGCAGTCAAAAGAGTTGGTGAGCTGAACTGGAAAGACACACGAGGAAGGGAGGGACTCGAGGAAGAGAAGCCTAACCGAGAGGGAAGAGTAGAGATGCATCTAACCTGAGAAAGTAGAAGACAGGCTCGCTAGACCCAGTTCATATGCTGAAGCCCAGGGGTACCAGTTCTTATCTGAAGTGAGAGGAACCCGGACGTAGAACGACAATACGGACAGAAAAAAATGAATCTTAAGGAGACCTTAATGCCTTGCGGTTCGATATGAATCGAAGGAGAAATGACGGTACTCTCCTAAACGAAAAGCGGAAAGGAAAATGGGCTTCGTTGGAGCAAGAAAAACCATTCAAAGCCCTTCCACTCAGAAGTCAGATACGTACCGCAAAAGAGAAATACAAGAGGAGACCAAGTTAAGTGCGGGAAGCGCAACGAAACAGGATAACTCGGGGCGAGAATGAAAGGAACAGGATTGGAAAAAGAGAAAGAACTAAGTTCCAATACAAGATAGAAACGAACCCTCACTAGGGAAAGTGTGCTGGATCGGGGATGCTTGGAAGGAAACCATTCACGTCGATAAAAGAATTTACCAGTGCAAATTGGACAAGATCTATAATTATATCTGTACTCGAAGAGGGAAGACTCATCGGCATCAAACGGAGTTATGGGAGACCCAAAACGGCTGCCAGCACGGGGGCACCGCGCGAAGGAGATCAGGTCTACTTAAGAGAGTCGTTCCGCGCAGGTGAAGGCGTAAGCCAAGGGAAAGAGAGAGTTGGGAAAAATCATGAGGAAACAGAGGGGAGCCGGGGATTGCCCACCGGCGAGGGAGACTAACATTGAAGAGGGCAAGTCCTTGGTCCGAGGGGAGATGCGCTTGCACGCGGTCCTTAAAGCAAAGCGGGAGCCGGGAAGGACCTCCCCGCGATAGGGAAAAACTTTAGTCGTCTGAAGGCAGTAAAGTCATCGAAAAGAGAGAAAAGATTTCCAAATGCAAGCATCTGCGGGAGTAAAAATAGATCGTAAGATGAAAAATCGAAGGAGGTCAAATCAGCACCCGGAAAATCCCTGGGGGGGCAATCGTCGGATCGGGGAAAAGGAGGAAAGAGAAATTCTCTCTCTCAACAAACACTGAAAGAGAGTCGGGGAGGCTATTGGAATGCGCCTGGTAATAAGGGGTGGGAGGGGAAACCAAGGGGCTAACCTGTGACCGCGCGAGAGAATAATGAGGCAAGGGTTACTCTCACGCAGGTGCGAATTAAGCATAAGATGAAAAGCATGACCGGAAGCGCAAGCACTCACTTCCCGGCAGAACGATTGGCATGCAGAGGGAGGAGAGTGGCTAATTACATGGGAACAGCATTACATTGAAAGGGTCAGAATTCTCAAATGTTCTGAATCGGAGGGAGGGGGTATCCGTTGCCTCACTCAAGAAAAGACCATGGTTAAAGAAAGCGTGGGGTAGAGGCGCTAACCTTTAGCCCCCGCCCTCTACAACTAATTCTTTCATAGGATGAGGGCAACGAGAAGAACCGCTTTTTAAGAGGAAGGTTCGTCCGAAGGGAGAGAGGTCAAGAGGAAGAAATCCAATACGATTGTCAGTCAAGGGGGGGCCGGTGTCGCATCGGCTGTCCCGGAAACGATGAAAGGCCTGGTCGCCTACAAAACCGTCGAAGAGTAGGGGAGGGTGAAAAGAGGAGGAAGAAGGATGGAATTCGTGGGTCTGAGAAAGAGCTCCTCATAGAACTCGAAAAGACCTTTGGATCGTTCGCCTTCAATTCGGAGGCAGACGGGTATGGGAGGTGGAGGAGGTGCGGTTTTGACGATAGTGGAGAGGAGGGGCGACGAAGAGGAATCCCGAAAAAAAGCATGTGAGGAAAAAAAGCTGCAGTGGGGGGAGGGGAAGCTAGTACCTTCTCTAGTCAGAAAACGAATTAGAGAACAAGCAGCCGGTAGGAATTAAGAAGTCATTTCGGGGAGCACGAGGAAAGATCAAACCCGGGGTTAATTGAACCGGGACTACCTTTCACCTTAAGGAAAAGAGAGATGTGGATGAAAAGCGATAATGGAGGATAGGAGGAGGGTAGGACGCGCTACAAGGAAGCGGTTTGCGCTCGCGAAGGAGAAGAAATAACAGATACTTAATAGCCGAAGCTCAACCAACAAAGCAGAGGGATAAAGAAAGGGAGATAGGATACTCGATGGGGTCGAACAAGGAGTATAAGAAAGGGTGGCGCTACCAATAGGCCGGGAGAATATAATGAGGGGGGGACCTCCTATCGCCGAGGAACTTTAAGTGCCTGAATAGAATGAAAATAAGCCCAGAAAGATAAGAAGAATGCGCATCGACAACGGCCGTGTAGGGAACAACTGGGCGAAAGCGTAAGTATAAGAATAAAAAGAACTCAGTCAAATAAATTCGCGTCGTGGAGAAGAAAGGGAAGTGTCACGACTATAGACCGGCGGGTAAGGGGGGCCAAAATAGGAGAGGGACGTAGATAGAAAAGACATCAGGACGCTCGCGAGTCGGCGAGAGTCCTGGCATAGCACTAAAGGGGGACTACGGAGAAGCGCAATCTCTCACACGAAGAGAGAGGGGACTGAAAAGAGGGTGGAACTGGGGGGTGGAATGAACAAGCATGTACAGAAAACAGGCGAGAAGAAATCTAGACAAATAATCAAAAAGGGGAGCGGAATCAAGAAGGGCGTATAAAAACTTTGGGCGCGTCTACATTGCGGGTTCCATGCACGGTGTCATTAAAAACCTCTCCTCGTCCTCGGGTAGAGGAAAGACGAAAAAAACCTGGTAGCGTTCAATGAGGGCGGGATAAGGAAAAGAAAGAGAAGGAGGGAGGTCGACGTCATAAAGGAGGGGAAAAGAAAAAAATTTCTCCCGGGAGGAAAAGTCGGCAATAGTAGCCTTTCGAATATGCACACCATAACAGGAGCTGGGACTGAACTGAAAGGCAGCGAACCGGTGGAGGGCCCGGAGTAGTCTGACTCGCTGCTCGCCCTAGGGGGCCGAAACTTGACTTTGTATTAGAAAGGCTATGCAAATTTGGAGTAGGCGACTCAGTTCAGTCTGGAGCCAAGAAAAATCAGAGACGGGAGAAAGGAATGTAGAAACCGGTCAGACGTATGAGGGTCAGATCACCACAAGTAGTGGGAAACAATTTGAGCACTACCCATCGGAGAGAGAGATGGTATAGAAAGTGAGACGCCGAGAAACATCATGTTTGTGTCGTG
>Ga0179593_1240469_pt1 | contig 10254 bp, 14 predicted proteins | sample CZODoug2_1_08_16_FD_185931 | JGI IMG/M metagenome (GOLD analysis project Ga0179593, IMG submission 185931) | Vadose zone soil fungal communities from Angelo Coast Range Reserve, California, USA - CZODoug2_1_08_16fungal (PacBio error correction) | ecosystem: Environmental > Terrestrial > Soil >...
ACGGGTTAAAAGGGAGGAAGCAAGCGGAACAAGGTTGGTGGGGAAGGGGAGAAAAATGCAAAGTGGGATTCCGGTCTTTGTCCTCTCGTAAGACAAAGAGAAAACAGAGTTGAAAATTCACTCTACCCAAATTCTCGCCCATCGTGTGAGAGAAAGCGTCGCCGGCCATTGTGTAACCACTCTTTTTAACCAGTAAATCCTAAATAGCTAGGCAAAAAAACGATGGGAAGGGGGGGGGGGGTAAAACCCAACATGTGCGTAACATTGGGAGGCTTCGAACTGGGGGAAAGGAGAAAACCTGCAGATGTTGTAAAGGAAGGGTGTCAAGGCGACTCGCCTCCGCTGATTCATTTGAAGAAAAAGAGGGGCGGAGGGTTGAGGAAGGGGGGTACAAAGGACCGGATCTTGAACTAGTATAGTCGTATGAGGATGGGGGTGTCGGGAGAGGGGGCGCGGGATGGTACGCAAACTGCCTAATGTTTAGGTGCTGATAAAGTCGGATAATGGGAGAGCATCTGGCGGGGAAGCGTTGATGAAGCGGCCGGTGTTTGTAGAAAGGAGGGGGGAAGGAGTGAACTGAAAGAATTTGGACCAAAGGCTGGCTACCCCAGGCTGTCGGGCGTCAAGCGGAGAGGAAAAAGGTGAGAAAGAAAGGGGATTGGCCGAAGGCTTTTAATTCCCACTGTGAACAACAGCGGGGGGAGAAAAGGGGTAGGTACAAAATCGAGGGAACCGGGGTTGAGGCTTCACCGAAATGGAAAAAGACGAAAAACAAGGGAGAAGGGGGCCATCATAACTTCAAAGTTTTCTATCTCCCACGCGGAACGTCAGGGGGGAAAAAAAACAAAAACCAAAACAAAGAAACAACCCCCCCCCAACCCCCCCAACCCCCCCAAACAGAGGGAATCGCCAACGAGCACCACCTTCCTGTGACCTCCAGCATCCTTTAAAGCAGAGGGAAGGGGGAAGGAGTGGAGGGTGTCGGAAGTCTCCAGAGCACCGTCCGCGAGTAAGTGCGACGATGCGGAAAGATCAACACAAAAACGCACTGCTTCCATAGTTCGTTTTGTCAGGGAATCCGAACAGGGTGCGGCGTGCCGGGCGTGGGAGGGGGGGGGGGAAACAGCTTGTGAATTACCTTGGGACCTCAGTAGGCCTTACCGGGCCTGATTCGTGCCCGCTCGCGCCCTGGGCTAGGTAAAAAAAGAATCCCTTATCCAAGCCGCAAGGGGTCGGCTCGAATTAGAAGGAAAAAGCGGAGCTGTCTTGGCGCTGGTTCCAGGTCTAAGAGGAAGGGTGGGTAATGCGCACGATCTGTAGAAAAAAAAAAGAACTGGGAAACCACGATACCCCGAGTCTGACGATTGCGCAGAAAAAGGTCAAAAAGGAAAGAAGGGGCAAGCTCCTGGTCATAACTTCTGCTCGCAAAAGTACCGCGCCTGTGACGCGGCCCAGTCCTCAGAGAAAGGGGGAAATGGACGGGGGTAACCTGCGTTTTATAGTCTGGCCCGTTCAGCGGAGAAAGGAGAAAACCAAGAAAGACACCTAGCGCCTCGGAGCGTGGCAGAGGACAAACAAAGAAAAAAAAGTAGCGCGGCCCATACTTTCGGGCAGGCGAAAAAAGAACAAAAGGAAGAAATCCGACATCGGCCTGATGCGTGGGAGGAATTCGCAAAGGGACGGGGAAACACAGCCAGGGGAAAAAAGGGAAAAAGACGTCCATCCGGCAAGTCTCCGGCCCTTTCTTCTAGAGGGAGTTTTTGTGCGGGAAAAGCCATAAAAATACAAGCAGAGAAAAAAGACAAGTACTTAGGGGAGAAATGGGCATGCTCTGTGGGGAACGGATAGTTGTGACAAACGGGCAGGTCATCACCAGCCGTGCACTCGCGCTGCACGCCGGGAAGCAAAAGGAGGTAATATGAAATTTCGCGTGGAATGCCAGTAAAAGGAAAACTTTGGGGGTTCAATTGTAAAAAAAAAAGAAAAAAATCAGACTGAAGCAGCTATGCTCGATGAAGGGGGGGTTAAATCCCAGCCGTAATGGATGGTTCGGACCAGAAGAAAAAGGACAGGGGGGACGGTGCATCTGCCGGTGCTTGAAGGAGGATTCTCTTCCACGGCCGGGGCAAGGAGAAAAAGGGTACTTCAAGCACCGTGTACTCGGGCGTGATCGTTGTCACATGAAAAGGGCCAGGAGGGGGGGGACAAACGCAAAAAAAAGGGGGGGGCCGGCATGAGGAAACGGTCGATACTCTCCTGCCTTTTTTTGTGGGCACTCGTTGTGGGGGGGAACAGGAGGGTTCAGTGGTGGCTTATGGGGAAGGTTCCCCACAGCTTATCAGCAAGATAGGGGAGGGGGAAACAGTGACGGAGGTGCATGAGCCCTTCTCTTATTTGGGGCCCGCCATTCTTTAAACAGGCCGTACAGAGGAATAGATCCAGAGCTGCGCCTAAGCCGTATTGGAATGGCTGATTAGGAAAGCGATTTGCCGATATCGGGGAAGGGGAAAGGGGGGGTAAGGTAGAAGGGGGAACCTGACTAATAAACCTATTCTTCCGACCTCTCGCTCACCAAAAAAAAGGTAAAAGGAGAGAGGTCGGAGGGGTGGAGGCGAAGGGGGACAAAGGTCTCAATTTCCAACAAACAATCGCTCCCGTTGCCGATCTCTTCAAAGAGGAGGGAAAAAAAAAGACGAGCAGCGTGGGGAAGAATATAGGTATTGTATAATCCCCTCGGGATCTATTACGAGGGGTCCGACGCTGCCGACGTATACTGGGGAGGGAAAAAAAAAAGAAGAGGCAACCGAAACAGGATCAAGCGCCCAATCCCCGAATAGCCGGATCCGCTGGGGGGACATGAATAAGAAGAAAATGGGGTACCAATACCCACTTGAAAAAAGAGCTCGTCAACAAAAACCGGGCAGTGCAAAGGGAGGGGGAAAGGTGACATCGGGGGGAGATGGCTTCTTTCATACAGACTCATTTCTTCAGGGGAAAAATACGCCCTGATGGAAAAGGTGCTTGAAGGTACTGAAAAGTGGATTCAACATCTGCAGGGAACGTTACTGCGACAAGAAGGACGACCCAGGCAGAACAAAGGGGGGGGGGGGGGGGGGGGGGGAGTAAACGCAGCCCAGGTTCCCTGGAAAAATAAAGAAAGCTGGTAGGTCAAAATCTATCGAGCATCTAGGTCAGTTATGACGGTTTGGCACTTGGGGGGGAAAAAAAAGTACTGGGTAATGCATACACCGAGAATGAAGCATCCAGCCATTGCGGAGACGGAGGAGCGAAAGGGAGATTGTCTTACTTCCCAGATGTTCGGGTAAAGATCCGGCAAAAAAGACATATACCCAAAGAACCAGTCGTGAATCATATGAATGCATACGGCAGGGGTCATGGCTCTCGTTGGGCAGGTGGCCGGAAACTTCAGAGAGAGAGGGAGGACAGCCCTGGGTCCACTGACTGAGGCTTGGTGAAGGGTTGGAAAGGGCACGTTAGAGTTGGCTGGGAAAGATGTCATTACAAAGAGAACAAGTCGCATATTCTTCACTTCCCATGAGGGGCGGGATGTTCACGTTCCGAAAGGATGGGGCGCGCGACGTGGTTTTGCTGGAAAGAGGAAAAAAGACGTCAAGAAAAAAAGATTCTTCCTGCGCGGACGGTGGGGCGCGGGAGACCGTGAACCGTGCCTACGCGCAAAAGAGAGGTGACCCAACCCTCAAGGGGAGGGGAAAAGAAATGCGCGGGAGAGAGAGGCGGCGAATTTTTGCCGTAAAGCAAATAAGGGAGGCCAGAGCGGGCTGGAGGTTGGATCCTGTCCGTCGAACAGCTGTTTTCACAAGAGGGGGGGCGGGAGAAAAAGGGGATGTCTGTGGGGCAGACACGATCGGGGGGATCCTTCTAAACCGAGGATTTTCGAGAGGGACCATCGACAAGCATCGACCGTCCTTGAACAGAGGAGGGGGGAACCCATTGAAGGCTGGACCTGGCTTAGTTCACAAGACCAGGGGCCTCGCCACTGGCAGGAGCGAAGATGCACAAAGGGCCCTCCTGGGTTCACAGGTTAAAGGGGAAGTCTTCAGGACACGGCCCGGCAACCGCACCTGGTTACAGAAGCAAGAAAACGCCCCCCTCCTCTTTCCGAGGAACTCAATCTTTCGCGGTTGTGTAAAGAGCAATAGGTCGGAAAAGAACTTTCCTTGTGCCAGGGACTCCTCGCCAACCTGATAAAAAAAACAGGCACCGGGTAAAAAAACCCTGCCCTCTGGAAAGATTCCGATTATTAATGTGGGGGAGATTGGCGATACGCTGGGAACGACGCGTGGGAAGGGCAACTGCGAACGTTCGAAGCTTGAATACTAAAAAAAAGGAAGGTGCGCCACATGTATCTTGTGGGGTTCTTCTTCTGGAAAAAGGGGGGGGGAGAAGCACACAGCGTGTCAAAGAGCGTGGAAGAAAAGGGGAACGGCAGAGGGGGTTTGCAAGTAAAGCCGTCGGCAAGCCCAATTAGTGCTTCTACTATTGAAGAGGGGACGCCCAGACGCCCTGGGAGCAGCCGTGAAAATTCTGACCACGAAAAAAGAAGGGAAAAACGCAAGGGGAACCCTCTTTCACCCAAACTACTCGCAAATAAAACATTTTCGAAGGACCTACAAGATAAAGGGGGCCGTCAATACAAGCTCCCAAAACAATCAAGAGCAAAGTTGGATTACCCAAAACCACTAAGAGGACGGGCTGAACAGAACGATCAGGCCGCACGAAGAAAAACAAAGAGCACGCGTGTTCGTCCACGGAAAGAAAGGGAAACTGGAAAAGGTGGTCCTTTCCACAGGGGGAAATGAAAGGGGGGTGCATGTCCGAAACGTCGAAACGAACCTGGGGGCTCCCAATGTTGTGTGAACTAAGGCAATATCTTGGGGGCAAGGAACAGGTAGGTTCTGGACCCCGGGGCAAAGGGGGCAGGGAACTTAAGCCTAGATCAAAAGGATGGGCGGAATTGGGGTTCTATGAAGGTAAAGGGCGTGTGGAGCGTTCAGTACGCGAAAAAGTACACTCAGAATAAGAGAAGAAGGCGACAAGGTGCCAGCGGCTCTCAAGTCCCGAAAACACTGGGGCAAAAAAGAGAATAAGAGAAAGAGAAAGACAAGCTTAGTATTATGAAAATATATATATAGTCCGTTTGGTTGGGAGGAAAATGGCAAAGGGCCAGGGTTTTTAGTGGCTGCCCGTGATTAGGGGGGGGAAAGAAACGTAACTGAAAAGCCACTATTGCAAATCTCAAGCGAAACACCTTGAAGGCCAGATGGGGGAAGCGCGATTACCTGTCCAGTGGGTCCCACTCCTGGTGCCAGGAGAAGAGATCAAAGGCAGGGCACGTAAGTGCAAACCCCATTTGCGAACATGTTCTTCTAAAGGGCGGAAAGGGAACCCCGGCCAGGGTAAGATGGGGTGGAAAGGACACTGTGCGACAGTAGCGAGGGAAGACGAGGTGGTAAAGGGGAAAGAAACCCGCGGTGCGCGTTTTCGCTGGTAACGACAGGGAAGGAAAGGTGCTCAATGAATGATTTGGGGGACTGGCAAGGAGAGGGTGTGGGTCGCGGGCTTGTCAGTCACACGGCATCCGTTCGAGGGAAAACCGGTCGAATGAGATGTTCGATTCAAACTCGGCGTTAACGCTGGAGAAAGAGGGGAGAGGGGGGTTTAGATGGTTGGATTGCTCAGAATTTGAAAAACGGGCTTCTCACCCCAAGAAGAAGAGGGTAGGGGGTACACGAGTCCGCGTCTCAGAGTGAGGAAACCGCCGATTGAGGCCGAGGCAGTTAAGAAAAAAGGTGTCAAAGAGAAGGTGCGCAGGTATTCAACTCGGGGGGCTGGACTGAAACCGAAGGGGACCATCCGAATAAACAGATCTAATGGGCCCTCATCCATTCCCAGGTGGGTAGGTCTAGAAAAGCGGAAAAGACAGTCGCAAGAAAGGGAAAGAGTCACGTACGCCAACCGCGGCAACCCTACGGGCAAGGGAGGTCCAAGCGGTTTCCTTTGGTGAAACGGCGTGGCGTGTTCGTGTGGCGGTGTCCGGTGGAGGAAGAGAAAAAGGAAAAACACCAGGGGGAGAAAAGAGAGGAATTCCAAACCAATAGACTGCAAGGGTTAAGCGTCCCATCGTACTTGGGTATTTTCACATTTCAAGGTAGCCGACCAAGGTGCGGGGTGGCTTGCAAGGGGTGAGGGGGGGAAAGGAACTAAATACCATGTGAAAAACATTTATTTCCGCGGGAGCAGAGGAGGAGGGGGACGCGTGGAAGCCAGGGATCCAGGTACTCACACTTCCAAGCAAGGGCGTCTAGAAAGGAGGGAGGGAAGGCGTCAAGACTTCGGGGATTGGTACAGTCTAACGTAAATATGGGGGGAGGAGAAGAGGACATCGTGTCGCCCCAGCATATGGCGCCCACATACCACCGGGCGTTACTGACCGCATGTTCGAAAAAGGACACATAGGAAAGAATGTCAACGATCCTGCATAACGGAAACAAATTTCTCTCTCCAAAGGGGCGGAAGACTGTGGAGAGTCCAAAGGCAAGGGGCGCAAGGATGGTTCGGGTACACCTCGGCTGTTTGAGCTGTAGGGGGGATGGGGAATAAAAGAGGGAAGCAAGCCGAATGACGGAGCATAGGAGCCGTGGAAGATTCCATAACAAAGAGAGAAGCACATCACCAGGGGGGCGGAAGGGACAAATCAAAAGCGATTTGTTCCTTACGAATCGCGCCTGGCTCGTGGGGAAAAGGAAGAAGACGAGGAGCACCGGCAAGCCCTTGCCCTTTTCCAAGACTGGCATAGCAAGGAAAGGGAACAGGAGGAGCCGAGAAAAGATAAGGTGGAATGAATTAAAAGACAAAGACAACTACTGATCAAAGGGAAAAGAGGAGCAGAACAGGGAAAAGGGGGACAGATATGTGTGTTTAACTTATATTGTCAAAAACCCGTGGACGTAAAAACAAAAAGAGATGCGCCAGAAAGAATGCCGGGGGCGGAATTTCATGTGCGGGGAAGGGGACCTTAAAATAAACGTTGTTTGTGCAAAAGTGCAACAAGTCACTTAAAAGAGAAAAAAAAAGGAGGTTGAAGCAGACTATTATTTTCATGCCATTCAGGCCAAATATAGGGGCGAGGTGCGAGGGGGAAGGAGAAGAAGGAACGTACCTGCAGATGAAAAACGTAAGGGAACGTCAATAAACCGTTAAGCAGGCGTTATCATTTTAAGGAAGAAAAGAGAAGGAGGAGGAAACGCACAACGCTCATTGGCCGCCATTCTAAACGTTCTAATACTCATCAACTTGCCGGTTTTGGGGGGGAGAGCTTCGGGTGCAAGGTGGGGGATTTTTGGAAATCGGGCGTAGGGCAGGTTCACCAAAGCATACAAAAAAAAGAGGCGGGGGGGGAGCAAAGGGGAGTGCTTTTCAGGCGAAACTCTCTGATTGGGGGGGTGCCCTCCATCTTTAACTATCAGCCGAAATCGGGAGATCCCGAGGTTCGCATAAAATATTAATAGCAGAGAAGTGTAAGCGGTTTCGAGATTCGGCAAAGTCTCGATTTGGGTGTGAGGAGGAAGAAAAGGACCGTCAAAAGAACTCATTCGAATAAATCTCGAGCCCAACAAACGGAGGACGATGAATCTCTCTCTGTCGGAGATGATCCTTTAGGCAGAAGGATGACTCATCAAAAAATCTCTCCTTTTGCCGTCGAGCAACAATAGCGGGACCAAAGACAAGAAGAGAAAGGTAGCAAAGCAAAAGAAAAGTCTGGTAGATTCCGTCTGCAGGGAAAGACTGAGGAAACAATAAGGAGCCCGAAAAGTCTCGGCGAACCCTCAAGAAAAATATTCTGGTATCCGCTGTGGGTACCTACAGACGCCATAAACAAAAATACCCACGTGTTGAAAAACAAGGTCTCCCACCAAAAACAGGGAAGGGAGGAATCGACCGGTAGAATGGGGGGGGATGCAAATTAGCGCGTTCTTTCATGCCATCCTCACAGACTCAGGAAAACACGATAAAAAAAAAAAAGAGAAGAAACCACACACACAAACAGGAACCGCGAGTACGGAGGAAGGAGCACGAACATCACAAAAAAACAACCACAATATCAGAGAGGAATGGTTCTTCCTTACCTGTTTCTAGAGTCATTTACTTTCCTAAGAGAAACCACAGCAACCTAGACATCTCCTTTTCCGGAGTCATTGTCATAAACGCATAAGGGGCTGGGAAATTTACCCTAAAAAATATAGATCTGCATACTAGCATGGGTCAGTCCTGACTTGTTTCCCCTTGACCACAACGTTTACTTGGAAAGGAAGGGAAAAAAAGTGAAAGCATAAAAAGCAACAGGAAGTCCAGTCAGAGTTCTCTATTTTACAACGGGGTCTAAAGGACATCGTTCTTGTACTAATTATATCAGGGACCCACCATGAACGGAACCCTTGGAAAGGGAGACCTGGAAGGCCTCTACGCTTGTCCTACTACTCGGAGGGGGGGGAAGGGGAAGGGCCATGGCACAAAGGAAAGCTCGCAGGACATCCCTGTGCAAGTCAGCCTTTCTTAGGGAATAGGGGCAACTTGGGCAAGAGGGAAGGGGGTGGACGGAAAGGGAATAAGGAATCACCACGGCATCAGGCGACGTGCCGGCAAATTTGGACCGCGGGCGGATGGCGGGTTCAGAAGTGCCCAACTGATGGGGGCCAGACTTTGGGGGAGTTCAGAGGAAAAAAGGAAGCGCAGAGGTGGATTCAGGACTGCGCGGGGTTCGCCTTGAGACCGGAACCGGTGCCTACGAAAAAGAGAGGGGGAGAGGAAAACAGCAGTGCGCTGAACCTGGGCCCGGTCACAGGCTGAAAGTGTTGACCGAGAGCTAAGAATGGTCAGGCCAGGAAGCTTGCCTGGAGGGACATCCAAAAGGCTTGCGAGCAGACTTTCACAGAACTCGGGTTCTGGAGAAAAAGGGAGGAGTGGGCGACACGATAGCGGACATTATCCACTCGTCATTTTCGAAGGAAAAGAGAACAAAAAGGACGCGCCCAAAGTGTGACGTAGTTCTACCGCCCTTTTCTTATGTAACTGTGCTTTTAGTGGGACACCAGGGGGCGCGAAAACGGACAGTCGGGGTAATGATCACACCGGCGTAAGGCCAAAATGGGTCACAGGTACGGAAGGAGGAAGAAAGAACGGACCGCACCTGGTCGGCTAGAAGAGAACAAAGACCACCGCCGATGGAAGAAGTCGGGGAGAGGTTGTTGGAATGAAGCCTGCGGTCGAACTTCAAGAGCGGAAAAAGTGGTGCTTCGGGACTGAGACCGCACCCGTAAACACGAGGACCGCAGGGGAAAAAGAAAGGCCCAACCGGAAAAGGGGAAAGGGGGCCTGCGGCAGGAAGTGTTCGAGGTTGTGCGATCCGCGAAGACTCTGAGACAAAAGGCGATTCCGAGAAGACGCTACAAAATTTATGTCTGAAAACAAGAGATTCTTTTTTTAGGGGACAAGGAGGTGAAGACCGCCATCTGGGGGGCATCTCGTGGAATCAACTGGCACTCCAAGCGCTGGGTCACAGGGGGGCAAAAAAGAGGGGGCAACACCCATGAGTTTTCGGAGACTCAGGGGGGAAAACCGGAAGGAGGTACCCCCGCATCAAAGGGTTGAGCAGCGGTGAAAAGGCTGAAAAACAAGAAAGAAAAGGGGAGAAAAAAAAATGGGGCCGAGGTAACTCCAACTCAGGGAAAATGCGAAGGAGAGGAAGGCACCTCAAAATGAAGGTGGGCCGACAAGCCCTCAGCCAACCCTGCCAAATGAACAGCAATCAAAAAAGACTAAACCTACCCCGGGCAGAGCCGAGAAAAAAGCCTTATTCTAACCAGCGCAAATCTCCAAGAGGTTTTCCGTCAACTAGATCAGAAGGGGAGGATAGTCAACCGGAGCAAAGGGGGAAAAACTTCCTCCACGAAGGCAAGGGGGGGGGTTTCCAGAGAGGAAAACCACTTTCGAAGGGGGGGGGGGGGGGAAAAGAACTGCATCGTGCGGCAAGGGATTATGTCTTGGAAAAGGATGTGGAAAAGAGGAAAGGACGGACGCGAGATCAAAAAGGGGGGGACTGTGTGAGGAGATTTGAAGGGCGATACAGGGACTCCCTAGCTAATAATCCGGAACGGAATGCATAAAACAGGTGGGGGGGACGAGGGAAGAGAAACTGTGAGAAAAAAAGTCCGC
>Ga0179593_1315078_pt1 | contig 10254 bp, 12 predicted proteins | sample CZODoug2_1_08_16_FD_185931 | JGI IMG/M metagenome (GOLD analysis project Ga0179593, IMG submission 185931) | Vadose zone soil fungal communities from Angelo Coast Range Reserve, California, USA - CZODoug2_1_08_16fungal (PacBio error correction) | ecosystem: Environmental > Terrestrial > Soil >...
ATGGGGAAAAAGGCAAGCGGATTCGCGCGCTTGAAAAAAAGGGCGGAGAAAACTAAACGTTGGTGACAAATCGGTCTGGCGCTGACACAAACCACAAGAAAGGGCTGTGAGGTCTATAACTTGAAACGAATGCCGGCATCGGTTAGGGAAGGTGAAGGCTGCCTAAAGGGGGCCGTTGCGGTGAAAGGGGGCCTGAACATGCCAAAGCGGCCAAGGAAATTGGCTCGACGCGATCTTGGTAGGACCACTTGCCCCTAATCAGCAGAAAATTCGAACGAATGCGAGCGCCGCAGGGACGCGTTGGAACCTGGGAAGAGCCAAGGGGAATGAGACACAGGCAAAGAGTCATTTAGGAAAAAAAGGGATCGGGAATAGGGCCCTCTTCGGAAGGGGGCAAAAGGAGAAATTAAGTCCCAGAACGGAAAAAAAAGGGGAACAGGGTGATATAACGAAAAAAAAACCGGGGGTCATGCCGGGTAATTGAGAAAAGAAAGGAAGAAGGAGTTCGCCGGGTCCTTAATAAATAAGCTCGCAGTATATCAAACTGGAGATAAAGACTCGAACATGGGGCTTCCCTGAAGTGGAGGCGCAGGGAAGAGAGCTCAGCGCCGAAAGGTAGGCGAACTAACGACAACCAGCTGGCGCCAAGCGGGCGGGCCATTCGGGACGAACCACGTCAACGAATAGGGAAAGACTCCGAAAACACCTGGTTAGGACAAAGAATCGCACGCGAAGGGAAGAGGCGCGACATACAGGTGAGTCTGCGATCTGGTTCGTAAGGAATGCTGCATGCACGGCTAAAAAAGGAAGCACAAACCAACACGCCGCAAGGAAAGGATGTCGAGAACCGGAACGCTGAACCTCCAGACTCGCTGGCGGGAAAAACCAGGCCAAGCCCCATGCTCGACAATGAAAAAAAAATAGGCAGAATTTGTGGCGACCAACATAGAGAAAAACCTTCTCGTCTAGAAAAAAAACAAGGAATCTCGAGGGGGGGGAGTCAGAAAGAGCAGGGTGAAATGGTACAAGGGGGGACAGGAAAAAGACTCTGATGCCGGGAGGGAAAGCCACGATGAAAAAAGACAGATATGAAACGTCGACGAAAAAAAAGGTGGAGGATGGCGCAAGTGCAAGTGCACGGAACTTACCCGCTGAACGTGGGACCTGACAGACATAGGGGGTCCGTGAGGCCGTCACGAAGACAGAAGGTCACTCATAAATGCAACATTGGGCGATCGGGTGAATGGCAAGGCGCCTTAACTGACGGGTAGACACCGACTAGAGATATAATCGAAGACGAGCAGAAGGAAGGAAAAAGGCCGGGAGCTAGGAGAGACTGTGGAACCTCTGGGGGCCGCAAAGATAATTGGTCAAATGGGAGGGAAGCCGATCTGTGGGGGAGGAGTGTCACTAGTTGGGGAGAGAAGACATTAGATTACGGAGGAAAAGGGCGGATACCAGAGAAGGGAAAAAAAAATTGGGAAAAAAAGGCACAGTGAAGGCCCTAAGGGAAACCGAAGGGAAACGTCGAAAAAATGGAGATAGAGGGGAGGAAATGCTGATTCATGACCGGCCCTGAACCCAAACACGTCAACCGATTTTGGCGCAAAAAACGGTACTGCGACGCTCTGCGACGAATCGGTGCTGGGAAAGAGTTCTATAAACCAACCCAAAGAAGAATTGGGGGGAAAAGGGTGATGAAGAACGGTGGATAGGAGATGCTACGAAGATCGATCGCAACACAAAAACTGGGGAGGGGTCATCTAAAAAAAAAAAGGGAATGGGGGGTCACCCTCGGCGAACAAAAACAGGGACCCGCTAGAGGGAGAAGAGAGGGAAAACCGTCGAAAAAAACGGTACGTTTCTTTAAAAAATCGCTGAACCGTGGGTCAGGAGTTCCCTTCGAAGAACTGTCGAACATTTGTCGACGACCGACGTGAAAAAAAAATTTGACGAAAACGGACTCCGATGCAAAGGAGGGCGTAAGAAGCGCTGCTCCGTTATCCAGGGAGATCAAAGAGCAAATCGGGGAGGAGACGCCAAACGAAAAAGATTCAGGGAAAGTTGTCCCTGATCTCTACGGAAAAAAGGGACATAAAACAAAGAATCGGGGACCTCGATATTCATGCGAAGCGCTAGGTCCGGCTGAGGAGAGAGAGAAGATGGTAACGAACCGAAACCTGGCCAGTCCAAAATGTTGAAGGGGACGCGAAAGGATGAGACGTGGACAGGAACCAGGATCCTGTGCTCGAATGAGCAAAAGAGAGGGGGGGGGGGGCGAGCGACCCGAAACCAAACAAAGTCCGCGCCAAGACAACATCAACAAACAAAAAATCCCGTCTAGCTGTCCGACAAGCGCTGTGGAAACGTCATTCAAAGGGAGGGGACAGGTTCGATCACCTCAAACCTGAGAATCGAAGCAACCAAGTCAAGGACAAAGTCCATCTCAAGGGGGGAAAGAGGGGGTTCTCGACGGCGGTGGGAGCATCACGGGGTCAAAAACACGGAAAAAGAAATAGTGGGATTCGAGCAGGGGCTTGCCGGTTAAAGAAAAGAGGGAGAGGAAGGGAAAGCAGAGACAATAATTCAGTTGCAGGAGGGGTGCCTCTTGAATGAGAGCATGAGGAGAATGCTACTTGAAAAAAATCGCACCAAAAAGAAAAAAGGAGGGCGTGCCGCGGATCTTTCGAGGAAAGGAAAAGAATAGGTTACCCTGACAAAGGAGGGAAAACTAAAAACACATCAGGAGTGAGCGGCTAATAACTTGGCGAAGGAACGACCACAATGTTTTGAGGAGCGGCGGAGCAGTATACGGAGAAAATGATTCGTCTAGGGTCAGAATGAAAAATAAGCCTGAAGACGCTGACAAAAGGGGGGAGGGATCCAAGTCTCCCCTAGAAACACTATATACGAAAGACAAGCGGGCTGATTAAGGGGGGGGGGGGCAATGGGCGGGAAACTACCAGGAAAGGCCCCAGACCTAACACAGAAAAAGGGCGTGGCGCGAATACAAAGGGGCAGCGGTCGATGTCCGGGGAATCAAGGAGCAGGGGGGACCGGTCGAATGGAGACGAGCGGAACCAACTAAGAGGGCGGTCAGGAGAGATAATGAACCGTTAAAAAAGTCTTCATGAGGAGGGATTACTGACAGCGAAAAACTAGGATAAATCGGGGCTGATCGCGTTGAGCCATCAATGAGAGGAGCAGCTATTCCGCGGGAATGGGGACAAAGGCCTATCCACGCAAAGGAAAGGGAGAAGGGACGTTTAAAACGGAAATGAACCGAAACCGGAGGGGGTTTTTTTGGGGGGTGACAAGTTAGAGACACAGAAAAGGACTAGGAATGTTGGGAAGGGGCCGAACAGAAATATGAGGTTGTTCCAAACTTCCAGAGAATAGAATGAAAGTTCGCTTGGTGAGGGAAAGCAAATCATCTCAAAAAAAGGAGGAGGGTGTAGGTGAAGAAAATCGCCGATTTATAGGAGAGCAGCTTTCAGAGGATAGCACTAGAAGAAAAGGAAGAGAGGGCGCGGAAAAAAAGGAAAAAACGGGGGAAGAACTGAAACTCAGCAAAAGGGGGGGGGTCAACAGTTCCTAGGAAAGGCAGGTGCTTGTCGTAGGAAGGACAATGACCTAGGTCATAAGTAGATGTGTGGCTAAGGCTGGATCCGGGCAACGAGTGGAAAATAATTCGAGATCGCATATCTCTGCTACGGGGAAAAGATAGGTAATAAACAAATCAGAATTCCCATTAAGCAAGAATAGGGCGGAGAAAGCATTGAAGAGGGACACTCGGGTCGGAAGGTCAACAAAAGGAGTCAAAAAGAAGCGCCGAAATGGGGAGAACGACACTCCCAAATTTGGTTCCTACCGGGAAGTCAAAAGGGATAAAAAAGGAAGGGGGGACCGCCTGGGGCCGGAAGGGGCGAATTGGGCTGGTCGAAATAAGGGGGTCTCCGGGTAGAAGTGGAAGAAGCGGAAAAATTGCAAGCGTCCCGTAATTAGATCAGGAAACGAAGAAGAGACCGGCAGAGACAAAGGTAGAGCGCAGCCGTCGAAACCGCATACCTTGCTGCACTCAAAGAAAAAGTCTAGATCACTCGGAAAAAGGGTGGGGGGGGCTTCAACTCGGGATAGGGAAAGGAGATCGCAAAAAACGACTTGGTCGGACAAAGAAGGAGGAACTAAAAAAAAGGAAAAAATCGGGATGCGTGACAGCTCCGGAAAAGACAAGTGATGCCAGCTCTCTAGAAGATTCACAAAACATCAAATTTAGAAATTAGCGGTCGGAAGAAATTAAAAGCGGGCTAAAAGTGATCGGAAATCCCCGCAGCACCTCGCACTTAAAAAAAAGGAGAAAATAGTCTCGAAAAAGGGGTAAAACGAAACGCTGGAAAACCTATAACGAGAGAAAATATACAAAAATGAAGAGTACGAGGCTGGGGGGGAATTTGACTATCGAACAAGTTAACCTCCAGGGAATTTCTGGCCAGACGAGTGAAAGAAGGCACGGGGACAAAGACGTGAGGGAATCTGGCGACTAAATAGTGCTCGGGGGGTGCAAGACAGGGATCATACTACCCGCGTCAGGTCGCAAACAGTATCAGGGTGGCCGGACGTAAAGGTAACTACCTCTTCAGGTGGACGGAACCGCTCCGAAGTGAAAGGGGGGGCTTGTTCCTTGGGAAAGGCAAATTAACTGAAGGGTAGCACACCAGTCACTCAGGTGAAAGAACGGACAAATGAAAGAGTAAAGGACTGTCTGGGAAGGTCGGAAGTTCACGTTGGGGCGGTACAGGGGGGGTTCACACCTCGTGTAGCAGCAGGGGGGGACAAGGGCGAAAGGGAGGCGCGACGATGGAAGCCAGAAATTTGTGAACGGCCTGAAAAAGGCAGAACGGTAAACACCGCCGGACCGAGGGGTCAAGTGAAAGGAAGAAAAAAGACCTACCCGGGGGAAAGTGGGAGAAAAAGGAGGCGGACGGAAGGGCGGGATTGAGGAAAATACGGCCCAAAACGAAAATAAGGGGGGAGCCAATAAAGACGCGGACAGACTGCTGCCCGCAAGGGGTGGCTGGTCCGCTAAGACTTGTCGACTCCAACCGCAAGCGTGACAGGGGGGGGGGGGTCAAAGAGGGAAGAAGAATTGAGCAAGAGGGGGGAGTAACAGCGATCACAAAAAAACACCGTAGAAAGAAAAAGAGGAAGAGTCTTCGTAACTCGCCTAAACGTGAGTATGAAAAATCGGCGAACAAAGGGAACTAGGAGGGTAAGAAAGATCGGACCAGCACCGGCAAGGCAGGGAAGCAAGTATCGCGTACCGTGAAAGGTGCAGAAAAATCGGTCAGAGGGGAGTTTGTAAGAACGGGAAAATGCCAAGACAGGAGGAGAACGGCATTGTAACTCTGGGTAGAAATAAAAACTGTATACACCACGAGTTTGGACGGGGGCACGAACGAGAAAAAGAAGTGAGGGGGGGAGAACGCTGAGCAGGGTAGAGAATTTCTCTTCATACGACAAAGCGGATAGGACAGCAGCAAGCGCCACCCCGATCTTCGACCGAGAAAGGAGGGATCTTGCGGCACCGAGAAAAAGGGAGACACAACTCGCTCGAAAAAGAAAGATTCAGAGGAGAACGCGGCTCGTTCCGGCTCGATTAATATAAAGAAGAGGGTCTGAAAGGAAAAAGTAGCGCAAACCGTGGAAAACAAAAAGACCAGGGGTGAGCGTCCAGTGAAAACTGCACAGATCGTGAACAAGCCGGCCACCATACTGGTGCGCGACAGTAGCAAAAAGCGGAAAGGGTGAAACCGAAACCAAAAGGGAGAGACCAGAAAAAACGGCAGCTAGTCGTAACCTAGAATTTCTAAGTGGAGCCGTGAGAAGCTAACCGCGGAAAGATGAAGTTTCGATCTACAGACCCCCTGAGAAGAGAAAGATAAAGAAGAGGTAAAAAACAAGGAGGGTTCAAAAGAAATTCAGGCCCTGGGCGGTCGAAAAAAAGTGAAGGGACGGTGATCATTGTCTAGCAGGGTCTTGGGGGGATGGACCAAAGCGTAGTCGAGGGCCGAAGAAGGAAGACAGCGGATTCATGAGGGCGGGTTCCTAGGGAGAAGCAAATGTGCAAAGAAAACACTAAAATCTCTCACACCACTAAACTGCGGAGCAGTCGGATATAAATGAAGGGAGGGGAAATACAGGCGAGGGATGGAAAAAGGTTCAGTCGTCGTTTACGGGGGAAGGCGGCTAGCGGGACTAACGGGAAAAGAGAACCACGAGTTGATGAATACGGGCGCTGAAGACATTGGAGTCTCTGAGCCCTCTGGTGCAGGAGTGAAGGAAAAGAAATTAAGGGGAGCTGACCATGTTAAATGTTGAAAAAAAAAAGAAAACAAGAGAGGGAAGGCACAAAGCGGATGCTTAAGTTGGCATGTCAGGAACTCCGAATAATTCGTGTCCCGCAAGGAACGCGGAAGGACCCAAAGCATGGCCGGGGAGGGGAAAGAAAAAACCGTCTCGAGGGGGTCGACGGACGGTAAGTTAATGCGGGGGGCTGTGAATCCTACGGGTCCAGATTGAAATATACATACTACGCTTCACTGTCCCGGGACCTACGTAAAAAGGGTCCTAAGAAAAGTCCCAAAACGGCTCCGAAGCGGGCAAAGAGGGAAAAGACCGCTTCAAGATTAGGGGCCTGATCGCGGTGGATAAAAGAGGAAAAGAATTCTGGCCCGCAGGGGGGCATTTTGGGCCACCGAGAAAAAAAAAAAACTGATCACCGAAAGAGTCCCGGATGAATGTAGGTAGAACATCAAACACCGACGTGGGGCAAGGGAGAAAAAGAAAGGGTGTCAATGTTGTCAAGCAGAGCGCTCAGCGAAAGCGATCAAAAGAAAAAATAGTGAAGTCAACCTACAAAATAAAAAAAAATAACAAAAACAATGAGAGAGGGGAAAGCAGACTGGGGAAGATTAGAGACTTGACGGTTCCCGGCTTGAAAACGAACCATGAGGGGGAGGGTCCAGAACACACGCCAAGAATGTGAAAAAACAATTGAAAAAGACATCCAAGCAAAGGATAAAGGGTGAAGACCATTGCCTTGCAGGGGCAGAGGAGGGCAAAGACCGGGACAGAAGTCGCTGTGCGACGCGATAGGGGGGCACCAAAAAGAACCCAAAAGTTCAGAGAGGAACAGCACAGAAGCGCTTACGAAGTTGTTAACAGTAAGAGCCAAAATTCAAATGACCCCTGGAACCGAAAGGAGAAAAGAGAGCGTGGGGCCACTCTTCGGACGGTAAAAAAAACCGAAAAAGAAGAAGCCGCGAAAAGAAATTGATCGGAAAAAACGCCAGTGAAAAAACTTTGGCAAAATAGGGGGAGGGACTGGGGGGGGGGATTCCGGAGTTTCACGCAAGCGAAAAGGCTGAGAAAGAGATAGGTTCTCCGGGGGAAGAATGGGAAAGAAATCTAAAATGCCTGATTCAAAAGCGAACTAACGACCGAGCAAATAAAAGGGAGGGAAGAATCAAAACCACCTTCTCCATGAGGGCCCGACCAGTCGTATGAACTAAACCACGTCAACGCGATAGGACCAAATAAACAGCCCCTACGGTCAGAAAAAAAGGGAGACTACTCGAGGGACGCAGGCGCCCGAATCAACGAGGCTGTAAAGTAGTCAGGGGTGAACTGCACTTGCGAGATGAGGAAAAAAAGAATCAAAGGGCATATTACGATGTCGTAGAAAAAGGAAAGGGATAGGCAAAAACAAACTCGAGGGCGGGAACCCATGCAGAAATTCAGACGACAGGCACATTCTAAGTCGCGCCACGGTTTAACTAGAAAACAGGGAGAGAACCCGGAAGCAACAGCCTCTCAGGAGGATACAGTCAAAAAAGCAGGAGATTCAAGATTCAAAGGGGGAGAGTAGGGAGAAACAAGTGACTAGGGATTAAAGGGAGATTCTAAACAAACTCTGAAAACTAGCCTGGCGAAAGCGAAGGTGCGAGGCAGATCGGCCCCTAAGCGGGAAAACCGCCTGCTAAAACTGCCAGAGGAGCAGCAGTGGGCGGGTGCATCAGGCGTCCCAAACAGAAGAGGGGCATTTTACTCACAGACCGCTTTACAAGGCGATCTTTCCGCAGGCAAGCTTAACGGTAGGAACTCCTGAGGCGATAGAAGAAGGGGGAGCCCGGGAAAAAGCGTCGTACCTCTATGTCGATTCGAGGGGGAAGAAAAAACAGGGTCCCGAACGAGGAATCAGTGGGGGAAATGAAATCGTCAGGGCGCTGGGGGGAGAGGCTTAGGGAAAAGAGGGGGTCGTTCACACACTTAGATAACGGGCCACGGACCCCTCGGGGCAAAGGTGGCAATCTCGTAGGGCACTGCCGGCAACTCGGATCCGCGATTTAGGAGGGAAGGACTAGAGGCGAGGTCATTACGATACGTGCGACCCGAAAAAGGAAAAAGCCGAGTTGTTAGAAAGTAAAAGGGGACGAGATCTGGAGAAGACGATCTAAGTGATGGTCCAGATTTTCTACCACAACGAGCGGAATGTGGGGGTTCAAGGGGAGAAAGACGGGTGATCGGAATCGAGACGAAAGAGAGAACACAAAAAGAGGAGGGAAAGAGAGATCTGTCTGACAAAAAAGATAAATCTTCGTCACAACGCGGGGAAAAGTTCCGAGAAAAAGATCAAGCAAACCGACGGCGAACTGAGTCGTAGCGTACCGGTTGAGTAAGGGGGGGAAAAAAAAGCCGAACGGGGGGTGGCGGGGTGCTTGAATAAGAATCGCTTTCGGGAGCAAAACGGCCGTTCCTGGCCAGTTGAATAACGACAGCAAAACTAGGAACCGAAAAGAAGGGCAACGAGCAAAAAGAGGAAGGGGGGGGAGAACCGCTGCCCGTTAAGAGAAGGGGAGTGTTCAGAATCTATACTAAGGGACGCCAGCGAAAAAAGAAGCCTTCAAGAAAGACTTATAAGCTTGCGGCCACAGGTGAAACCCGGAGCCAAAAGGAGAGTCGACCTCAATATGAGATGCGACCTGCCATGCGGACCTCATTAGGGGCAGACTACCGTCAGGGGTAAGCGGACCTGGCCCAGACAATCACCATGTAAAAGCGGTGCGTCACATTCACAAGAAAGTGAAGCAGGAAAAAGCTACTGCAGAAAGCTCGTCGCAAGCGCCCGTGCAACAAAACGAGCAAGAAAAAAAGCAGACCATCACAGTGAAACGTCGCGAAGAAAAAAAATCCTACTTTCTGCAGGGAGTCTTCACATCACCAATAGGAGGGGTTAAACATCACCTGAGAATCAAAGAAAGAAAAGGGCCGTAAGAAGAGGATCGGGTGAGGAAGAAAGGCTGCAAGGGGTTAAAACAGTAAAAAAAGCATGCGCAGGGGATCATCAGGGCTGGGGATGTTTCAAAGAAAGAAGAGGAGGCCGAGAGAAATGGCTACAACATAGGGTAATTCAGAACGGTGCGGCGGTGCTGATCGAGAGCAAAAGAAGAAAAAAGGCGACAAGCGCGGAAAGCAACTAGGGAGGAATGCGAGCTGCCCTTAAGTCAGACGTATGGAGAGCAGGGAACTAAGACGTGACGGTGAAAAAACTGAAAGAAACGTGGGGTCAAAACAGGGGGGGGGTGTCGAATCGGCTGCATCTAATACCTTAAAGAAGGGGAGAGAGATTTAAAGAGAGACGAAAAGTGGAGCTGGAACTGAGTCCCTTCCCCAGACCCCTATACCTAAGGCGAACAGCAGGCTGTAAGTTGAAGGTCAGCACGCCAATGCTTCCCTCAATGAAAGGCGACCAAAGGGACTCCGGAAGGGCATATCACATTCGCGGAGCGATGAAGAGGGGAAAGGACCTTTGGTGGGAACCGGGGAAAGATTGGGGAATTCCCGATTCTACAGCCTGCTGTCCAAGGGGTCTCATTGCTATTACCGGGAAAAAACGGCAGTCATGCGGCGCAAGAAGCGGAGCGAAAATCGAGAAGAGCAAGGATCGAGTTGAATACTCAAAAAGACCTGCAAAGGGAAGAAGGGGAAAAGGAGGACCCGCGGGCATTGGGTAAGGGAAGAAGGCCAACTGCAAGGATAGAACCAAGGGACCTGAAAGGATGAGTTTAAATTTGGGTAATCCATCAGCGGAAGGGGGTGGGCAAAAGTGAATCAAACCAAAACGAATGGAAATGTTGAAAGATCTTCTCCAAAAGCGAGCGAATACCTTCGATATTAATTAAAAAAAAAAAAAAA
>Ga0179593_1384940_pt1 | contig 10254 bp, 17 predicted proteins | sample CZODoug2_1_08_16_FD_185931 | JGI IMG/M metagenome (GOLD analysis project Ga0179593, IMG submission 185931) | Vadose zone soil fungal communities from Angelo Coast Range Reserve, California, USA - CZODoug2_1_08_16fungal (PacBio error correction) | ecosystem: Environmental > Terrestrial > Soil >...
CCCTAATGGGGGAGCGGTAAGGGCCGGGGCCGGAAGAAGGGGAACGATATTTTGGGGGTTTCTGGCCATCCCCGGCATTTGACCGTCTTTTGCGACTCGTTGGGAGAGAAGAGAGAAAGTCCTACCCGGACAAGACGCAATGTACAGCGCGGAGAGGGAAACGTGACGATTCCACCAGAGCTTGGAAAAAGAAGAGATGGGAGCAGTAAATAACCGACAGGGGGTTGGTCCTCACAAAGGTGAAGTCCTGCGCGTGGTCTTTGAAAAACTATTTTTGTGGCGGAGCTGCGGAGAAAACTGGTCGGGTACGCAGGGGGCAATCACTGTGAAGGAGACCTGATGGTCCAACGCAAAGTGGCTGTTTAAAGGGGGGCTCTCGTCGAGTACCTGTGTAGACCAATGGTGAGGCATTAGATGTAGTATCGGGTTGGGGGAAAAGGAAGGGAGGGGAGAATTGAACAGAGGTTGAACCAACTTCAATGTGCCAAGCGATTTTGTGGGACTTGTGTTTACCGGAAGAGGGGGTCCACCAAGGCACGTAAACATGGGGGAAAGCTGTTGAAGAATTCACTGGGGACCGGATTAATTCAAGTGGATTCAGAAGCGGTGACCAGAGGGGGAGTTGACCGGGGTGGAAAGAAGAAGAGGCGAGACAAATAGGAGCAAGCCTTTAAACCGTGGGCGCGTCTTATGGCACAGAGGAGTCGCCGTCATCGCCGTACAAAGAAACGAGACCTACAAAAGGAATGAAACGTGTTCTTAAGGGAACTGCTCCGTCATTCAAAAAGTTGCCCCGTGCTCTGAAAGGGAAACCAGGACTCCGAGAGAAGCGACAGAGCGGGAGAGGGACTTCCCCGGTCTTAATAAAAACAAGGAAAAGGAAGAAGACCAGGGTCCGCCTCCGAGGTAACGTCTGTTGGCGGTTAACACACCCCGTTTGGCAAGACAGTCAAAAGTTCCTTGGCGCAAGCCCATCTGGTTCAAGGAAAGGGGGAAGAAAAGCGGGCGGTAGAGAAGAAAGAAGGATCCCACGTCGGGGGGTGTCTGCAGCCGGGTGACGGCGGCCCAAGAGAGGCTCCAAAAGAGGGGGGAAAAATCCACCGATTGCGAGCGTTGCCAGCACTGGGGATCAATCCCGCTAAAAGGAACACTTGAAAAATAGGTCAGGGAAGAGGTAAAAAAAGGGGGACGTGCTCCGAATCACGGAAGGGAGAAATGCGAGACTAAACCTGGAGGAAACCAAGCTTCACTTCACAAGGGGGAGGGCTTCATGGGAAGAAGTAACGAAATAGGGGGGACGGGGGCGGGGGATGATCCTCATACCGAGCCGAGACCCATGGGGCCTATCAGGAGGAAGTAATAAAACGGAGGGGTCCGGGGAGGGAGGGGGAAAACGAACGTTGGGGGGGCCATTAAGCCTCAAAAGCGATTTCCTCGTATCGATCGAGCTCTCAGCAGGCTTCTCTCGTGCGAGGAGGGGAAGACTCCCACTCGGTAGAGAGAAAAGACGATGGGCGAAAAAAAAAAAGGGTCAAAAGAGAGGAGAGGGGGGAAGCATAGAAGTCCAAGGTGCACCAACGTACGCCTGGACGCGCGGTGAAAATTAATGCCACAACTCAAACCGGCAGAAGGAATTTGAAAGAGGGGGGGAAAATCGTGAAATGAGATCTGCACATTAAGGGGAAATGAGGAAAGAATACGGGGGGATCCTGTCTAAGACTCCAGATTTCCAAGTGGCGAACCGGATCAAAGCATCGTGGGGAAATGGCACGAGCTCCGGGGAAAAAAAGTTAGCCCACGGGCGGGCCGATCCTCGAACGATGGGGCAGTGGAAATCAACCGATGAATTAAAAATAAAGAGAGTGAAACGCGACGAGAAGCAGCCGAGGTCGGGACGCACGTGGCGGGGGGAAATTCCAGGGGGCGACCCATTGGCTGGGGAAAGGCAGGTTCGAGGGGGGAAAGGAAAAGAGAAGCACGGCCGTCGGGGGGAACCCGATCTGGAAGGGCTAGATCTATTTCTATTGGACACAAAAGGGTTAATACTAAACCCGTTAAAGAGGGGACCATTAGTATACAGGAGCGGAAAAGGGAAGAAACAAATTGTGAGCGCAAAACCTCCCATGCCCACTTAGACGGAGACAACGGCGAGAAAGGAATAACTGGATCAAAAGCAGGTCGCCAAGCGATCCGAGCTGGGAAAAAAACCGGGGGAGATCCTGTTAAGGGGCTCGACCTAGGCGTTGCCTTTCTGCGTCTAGGGCTATCACGGCATGAGAGAGGGTACAAACCGTGAAAGGAGAGAGAAGTTCAGACTCACCGGTCCACGCTTGGCATAAATCTCGCTAACAGCATCCGAAGAGCTCTAGGAGGGGGGGGGAAAATGCTACGACAGAAAGAAGAGGGTACTTGGAGGTAATCATCTGGCTTACAATCGTCTCGTCAGTATGTAGAAGCGGCAGCTGAATGTCCACTGGGAGCGAACGCGGAAGCAAAAGGTTGGAGGGGTTAAGAGAGAGTAAGGGGGAGTGAACAAGACGCGGTACGAAAAACAACAGATAAATTCAATCTCAGGGGTCTCGGAAAAAACGGAGGGGGGGAAGGAAGATCCAAAAAGAGGAGAAAAAGAATGAGAGATTGTCACGGCCGACCGCGCGCTAAGTAAGCTGGTGGAGGTGGGGCGGAAAAGGGGGGCGACGAGCAAAGGGAAAGAGAAAGAAAAGGAGGTCGTGGGTACAAGAGCTGCCAGCTCTCCCACTCAACATCTACTACTACGATGGACCCGATGAAAGAAAATCAAAAAGAACAGCTTAGTGGAAGAGAGAAAACAAGTTGGAGAAAAAGAGGGCGTGGATTAAAGAAAAAAGGAAAAAGGCGAGGGCCCGAGCAAGAAGGCCGCGACTGGCGGCGGAGAAGCCGACGGGAACATAGGTCGAGTAATGGACGCGGGTGGGAGAGAAAGAGGGCCAACGAAAAAGGAGAGGGAGGTGAGGTTAAAGGCCGGCTGTCGCGGGGGGGTGGGGATTGATCCGGAGTCAGGGTAGCGGTTCCCATGGGGGCGTGGCTGGTTCTGGCGAAAGGGAAAGATAAAGAAAAAACCACTGCGGTCAAAAAGAGGGAGGGGAAAGGAAGGGGGAGGGTGATCTTCACGACGGGTGCGCCCTCCTCCAAAAAGGAGCTGAAATATAACGTATCTGGGGCTCTTCTAGGCGGAGAGCAGAGGAATATCAGAGCTGCATTATTGTCTCACGTGGATGGTCCCCGCGCCATGGAGTCTTCTCCCGGTAGGGGCGAGAATACAGGACGCAGGGATCGGGAAAAGGGGGAGAGGCTGGTTAATAGGGGGCAATGCCCCTAATTAATCACAGTCAGCTGTACCTGAGGGGGGAATTGGGGGCCTGGACCGGCGGGGGGGGACAGGACACCAATAGATGGAGGGGGAGGGGGAGAGGAGGGAAATAGTATCGAGCGGAAGAAGCCCCAGTCAGCGTGATCATATTACTGTCCTAGAGGGTGCCAGGGGTCCATAAAGGCTAAGGGAAGGGAAGATGGGGGAAGGAAGGAGAGACGGCGTAAGGGGGCGGGCGCCGGAGAAGTATCAAAGCTTCACGAAATCTCGGGACGGGACTCGTCTTCTGCCTATGTGTTAATCAGAAAGAGTGCGAGAGATAGCATCGTTCGTGTGAAAAGTCTCAGGACGCGAGACGGGGAAGGAAGTGGCCCGATCAAGGTCAGAAAAAAAAAAGAGGGGAAAATGCGGAGGGCAGTACATCCTTGCAGGTTGCCGATAGGAGAGAACTGCTGGCATGGTGGTAGACTCTAAATAGGGGATCCAAGTTAGATAACTGAAGTGGGCAGAGTAAGGGTGGGGGGGGGAAAGATCCACAGGGGGTCCAAGGGAAGGCAGACAGGTTGACGCGGGAAGCTCGTGTTGGGTGACCGTCGCGTGGAGGAGGGCAGGGAGAGGGGGGATTGGTCCCGGGCAAAGCTCTTCAAAGAAAGAGATCGGTGAGAGGAGAAGCGCTGGAGCAGCGTGGCGGGACCGCCAAAAAAGGAGGGATCCAGCGAGGGCAACAAAAGTGTAGGCAGGGCCACGGGAGAGAGCAGGCACCTCCAAAAGAAGGAGGGAAGAGGTGTCGTAAAGGAAAAGTGGGGAAAGGGAGAAGGGCGAAAGACAAAGGAAAGAGAAAGCGGACGGCTTTGACTTTTGTAGATGTGTGAAGGGGTCGGAGACCGGGCCCGAAGAAAGGGGGAGCACGGAGCGTAAAGGATCGGGTCGGGCAGTTTACAGGAGTAAGTTAGGGGAGAGAAAAAGTGAGGGGGAGCATGTCAAAGATGAAACGGGGTCAAAATGGGTATGTGAGAGCTCTGGGGCTTGAAAGAACGGACAATGCAGCGAGCGGAAAGAAAAGCCAGTTCGGGGGAAGGAGGAAGGAAAGAAAAGCTAGGCAAGTCAAATACGGCAACTGAAGACGTTCCAGCTTGTCGGTAGGAGAAAAATTTGGATGTATACAATACGGCGTCATTTGAAAGGAGCGGAAAAAGGAAATAAAAGGCGAGTAAACGCGAGAGATGAAAAGGAGAAAAAGGAGCTCAACACTAGAACAAAAAAGCGCCGCCTCTCCGCGTGTCAAATGTTAATTTGGGGTCCCCCCGGGTTAATTCACGAAAAGAACTAAGACGGAAGTCAGGAAAACGAAAAGCTAAAGAAAAAAAAGTTCCACATATTGTTCGTCCACGGGATGCGAGAGAGAAAAATGAGATGTAAGCCCCGGAGCGCCTAAGAAAAAGGGAAACCAATCTACTTTGGGGGGGGTCAAGGGCTAAAAAAGAAGGGAGGAGAGAGAGGGCCTAAAAAAAAAATTGAACAGGGTCAAGACGGCTACGCAGAATTCAAAACCCCTCTGTGGGGAATGGTTCGGGGAAAAGGATCAACTTAGAAAGGCCTGAAAGGGAAATTGGAAAAGCAGAAGGAGAAAGGAGTCGGTCAGGAAAACCGAAGGCAAAAAAGAGAAGGGGGGGAGGTAGAGCGGGCAAACGCCACCTAAAACGCGAGGTACCAGCTCTGCCACTGTACGGGGTTCAAAACCCTAAAGAGAACGTTTACGAAGAGGGGAAGCCGGCAAAGGAAGAAACGATATAGAAGAGGGACCAAGCTGCTCTCTCCATAAAAAAATAAAAAAGGAGGAGGACATAAGAGATCACTGGTCTCTGAGGGGTGAAAGTTCGGTTTCAAGTGAATCTATCGTCATATTTTTTCGGTAGTCAAAACAAACCGGAAAGGTGAATTTGGAAGTCAATGGTGACCATGACGTTGGGTCATGGCCCGGAGGAAAAATAATAACAGAAGGAGGCCGGGCGGTTTCTTCTGTGTAGGACCGCGCGCCACGCCGCAGGGTTCCACGGAAAGAAACCAAGGTGGATAAGGATGCAAAACTGTGATTCTCTTGGGAAAAACTGCTCTGCGCGGCGTACCAGGTTCTTGGAACAACACTGAGGGGGGAGCGGAGAGGAGAAAAAAAGTGAGGGGGTAAGATATGGTAAGAAAGGGGGGGAAAAAAGGTTCGCTCAGCCTAGATCGTTGGAATTGCTCGGAATCATCACTTGTATACATTGAGTGCAGTAGCTGTCGTAGAGTTGGGGGGGGAAAGGGGACATGAGGAGGGGGGGTGAGGCAGGGGTGGTGTAATAATCCAAACCACCCCAAATTGGGAAAGGGGGCAGAGCGATGTTGTGTTCTGTGGGTCAAAAGACTGTTCTTACGAGGGGGGACCAATGGGGCTTGTTCAGCGTAAGAAAGGTTTTGATTCGAGAAAGGGGAAATGCAATAAGGTAGGAGAGGAGGGGGGGGGAAGAAGGGGGCAGCCGCTTGCAGTAATTGTTAGTGTTGTTCGCATCCTTCCTTGAAATACAGCGGAAGAACCTTCGGGGAGAGGGAACGACCGCCGAAGCGAAGGCATAAAGCACCGAAGAAAAAAAAGGAAGGAATGTGCTTTTCAGAGAATCTCCTTTTCCGCAAGGGTTAGATGAGAAGACCGGGTCGCCCTAAGCGGGAAAGCTCCGCTCAACGGCAGAAGGGGACGGTCGTCGGAGAGGACGGACCTAGTACAAGGGCAAAATAAAAAAGGAGAAAAAGGAAGAACAGCGTCCCGAAGGAAGTCTTGTCGTTTCTCACGTTAAGGTTTCGCGCCGAGTGTGTGCCCCTGGGGCGGTCGAGAGGAGGACCCGTCAACAAAGACCAGGGGGGGGGGATAGAGGAAGAAGGCCGCCAGTGGCGCCGATCGGGGAATAAATTGCGGGCGAGGCCCGCAACGCGCTCCAGAGAATAAGGGACCACCGAGATCTGAGCAAGACGGGAGGGAAAGAAAATACCCCATAACTGAACACGGATTGAAGTAGGGCCGTGGTCGACGGTCCCACAGGACAGCGGGGGAGGGGGAATGGAACACGGAGCAACTAGAAAAATTACGGGGGGAAGCAGGGGTGGGGCGAATTGTCAACAGTTAGGACAGCTACGGGACGAAACGGAGTAAACCGACTTGAAATGAGGAAAAAAACTCGGAAAGAAGGAGGCAACTCAAAAACAGACTACTCAAAAAGGAGGGGGGGGGAAAAGGCCGCGGCAATGGGGGTGCTGACCTGTGAAATCGACCGCCCCAACAGGCTTAACTCGTCGTGACGTCGTAGGGGAACGAGAGCACGGGAGAGAGGACGAAAAGAGAAAAAGAGCGTGTCCGAGAGCGATTGGCCGGGATCTGAGAGGCAGGACGGGATACAGGGGAAGCCGGAGAGCGAAAAGAAGGTACGAGAGGGAAATGAAAAAAAAGGACATTTAAAGAAAGATGAGGAGGCGTGAACCAGGCGTACGAAAGTGGATTATATTCATTTACGCCAGAGGGAAAGACGCAAACGACCAGGAGAGACCTTGGACGGAAAGGGGGGGGGGGACTCCCGCGTTCCTGCCCCACAGGGGCTACTACAGTTAATGCGGAGTGAATCCTCTACGCTAGGGGTGCCTACGTCCGCCAGGTTAAGAAAAAGGGGAGAATGAGAGGAGCGCATCATGAAGGGAGCAAAGCTCGGATGGAAGACTACACCTGGCTTTACCATTTATCTACTCGTGCGACCTTGGGGGAAAAAAAAAGTGCGGATTGCAGAAGAGCAGCACGAGCTGTACGCGCGCGTCTTCCTATTGATCGGGGAAAGAGTCGTTGGAAAAAAAAAAAACGTCAAAATTCGGGACTCCAGAAAAAGGAAAGGGGGGAAAAAAAGGGCAGCGACCCTTCACATCGGGCAGAGGAGCCGGAACCGGCTAAACGCCTTCTATTCGGGGAGGAAACCCGATCCTCGACGCGTCAATGGACGATGATCCGAAACCGCGTGATCATGGGTCCATTAGGGGGCTACGTCGCGAAAAAGGTGGGGGGAGGAGGTTCCTCTCCCCGTCCTCTTGGCGGTGCAATTCTCCGTGCCTCTTCAAGTCTCGCTGGAGGAAGGCTTTGAACCGGACAGCGAATAAGAAAAAAGGACCGATACGCGATTTAAAACAATGGCCGACGATCCCTTCATTTGGGAAGTTCGCGGATGCCAAATAGGGGGGAGGGGAAAGGGGAAAGGTCTGGGAGAGGGGAGGAAAAGTCGGGCAGCTGGCAGGCTTCTCTGCGTAAAAAGCCTGTGCTTTATATCGCTGACATGCCCCAAATTCAGACTGGCAGCAAAAAAAAAGCTCACTAAAGGAAAGAGCGGGTCTGACCTGTAAGAGGAAGAATAGAGAAACAGAAAAAACGGAGGAGGTTAGGCATTGGGAGATGAATTCCCTAGCAGAGGAATCTCTCGCGTAAGCTGGGGAGGGCTGTGGAGAAATTGACAGGGGGATTACGGCGCGAGATCGAAACAGCAAAACTTGTTTAAGACCAGAGGGAACAGAGAAAAGATACATCGCGAAAGTACGGGGAGGCTCTCACCTTGTGGAGGCTCTAAGTCCACGAATGAGGGATGTCACGGCCGTTTGGGGGAAGAAAAAAAACGGAGAGAGAAGGTGGGGAACCAGAAAAAGGAAGAAAGGAGGGGGAATGGGCATCGGTCGAGCTCCTGAAGCGCCGCCTGCGGCGCTCTGATGAGCGCGCCCCGCTGGGGCGCATCGCGGACAGGACAGGGAGAAGGGGTCGGAGAAAAAAGAAAAGCTGAGAAACCGGGGGGTGAGGAGAGGGGAGAGGAAGGGAGGGAGCCGACAGGCCTGCGGCTTCTGAAAGCAAAGGGGTCTGGCTCTTGCAAGGAATGGAGGAGACCCATGACACCCTCACAGGGGGTGGGGGTAGAGGGGGGTCGGGGGAAAAAAGGGGGCTGGGTCGTATGCGACAGGGGATGGATCCTATCTCGCGTTGCCGACGGGTCGCGACAATATTCGGTGCTTCGAGGGATCTGCAAAAGAGAACGCGGAGTCACGGAAATGGGCAAGAACGACCAGGGGGAAAACCTCGGCGAGGCGCTCTGGTGGAGTATTCCTCGGGCTGCTTTATGGCGAGGTGTCCGCTTCCCGAGAGTAGAAAGCAAGAAGGATCAGGAGGGCAGAGGGGGGGGACGGGTTTGTTAAAAAAAAGATCGTCGGCAATCGCGGGGCTTTGGAAGCTTTGTGTTCTTATAATAAAGGTGGGCGTAGGGAGACATGAGGCAGCCAAGGAGGACGGAGTGTACTATACCGCAAGAGATATACCTGAATGGACGGGGAGGGGTGTGCAGGCCGAGCGCGGCGGAAGGGGGGGGGCCTATCCGGCTTCCAGTTAACCCTGCTTCGAAGGAGAGCGGACGAAAAGAGGAACCGAGACACTTGCGACCTCGCGTAAGCAGGAAAGCCTCAGTTGAGAGTCTCGACTATCCTCCACCTTGGGAAAGCCTGCATGGAAAAAGCTGACAAAAAGGAAAACGCCAACGTCAGGGGAAGCAGCGCGGAAAAGGGACTCAATCCTTAAGGGGGTAACTGCAAGAGAGCGTGAGCGTCCTGACTCAGGTAGGACATACCAATGCCTACGCAGCGCTGTAAGCTGGAATTGTTGGGGGGGAACGCGGCGGGCCGGAAAAAGCGCAGTCAAGGGGGGACAGGGGCCGTTGAAGAGGAGGGGGGGGGAGTGGAGAGGGGACCCCATGACACGTGCAAGTGGATGTAGATTTGAGTGAAGCAGCGAGGGACAACGGGGGATCTCGGGGAGAGGGAAATCGGGCGCTGGAGCGCGCATGGGCGGGCCGCAAGAAAAGTTGCCGAGAAGAAAAAGGGGGGAAGTGGCGAAGAACCAGAGGAGTCCGGAAAAAATGTTTGACTTTGCACAAGGAATGTATCGGGAAAGAGGAATCGTCTGATCGGGGACAGGAGAGGCTTGTGGAGGGAGGGGGAGGATGTATTAAAAGGAAAAAGGAGAAAAGGTTGATATAGAAAGACACAAGGGAGGGGGGAAGGAGCTTACCTTCACGGGCACCTGGAGGGATCTAACCTTGTCCTGGGCGGGCGGTTTAAAAGTAAACGCTATCAGGGTCAGGGGGGCCTGGGGGGCGGCACGGGATGGGGTCGATGAAAAAGGGGATAATGAAGGGTAGAGGCAGCAGACACGCACCTGTTCGTGAAATTCTTGCGAAGGCCGGAGGAAAGTGCAAAGACGAAAAGCATGGCGTCCAAGACGAATTGAATCATGGCGAAAAAGAAGGCTTGGAAAGCTCGGAAAAGGATGCAACAGAGTAAAGGGAAAGCCGATAAGTGGAAGCCTCTAACACAAACACAAAATAGCAGGGCGTGCTGGGGGGGACCAGGTGAATGCACAGAAAGACAGAATGCAGGCGTCAAAATAAGAAAGCCCTTACTGCCGCACTGGGAGAAAGTAAGGAGAAAATAGAGAAAAAGCTTAGGGAAATCCAAGAGCGACAAGGGGCAAATCAGGGCAAAAGACGAACAAGTCCCTGGTCGGCAGACAGCCCGAAAAAAAAGAAGGAGGGTCAAAGAAAACCTTGTCGAACGGTTACAAAACGGGGGGGGGGAAAACAGTTAGTGAGAAGAAGAAAGGGGAATGATCTCATGAGGTGGAAAGTAGGAGGCTACCTTCGGCGTCTTGCTGAGCACAGATTGACCTAAGTTCAGGTCTTAGACTCGTGCTTTGACCGAGACTGGATAAAGAACGCAATTCACGGGACGGGGAGCAGGAAGAAACACGAAAAGAAGCGGAAGAGAAGAAGTGCACCGGGAAAAAGGCACCTACTCAAAGAACGCTT
>Ga0179593_1432186_pt1 | contig 10254 bp, 7 predicted proteins | sample CZODoug2_1_08_16_FD_185931 | JGI IMG/M metagenome (GOLD analysis project Ga0179593, IMG submission 185931) | Vadose zone soil fungal communities from Angelo Coast Range Reserve, California, USA - CZODoug2_1_08_16fungal (PacBio error correction) | ecosystem: Environmental > Terrestrial > Soil >...
AAAAATAAGAAGTCCGTACCTCACAGGGGAGGGTTGGGAGGCGTTGGGCTTGAAGGAGAAAAATGAAAGGAATCAAAACAACATCAATTCCAGCTCCTCTGGCCAGCAAGAAAGAACGATTTACGAGGTGGAGGCAGGCGTGAGGGAGGACCGCGCGCGGAATGGTGTGCACTTTGCAAGGAGTCAGCTCAATATTACTCGAAAGCAGAAACTCGAGAACGTAAGAAAGATCGGCAAGAGAACCTTCTCAAAACGCCGAAAGCGTCCAAAAGGGGGAGCGAGGGGGAGACGTGCTGAAAAGCAAAACTAAAAAAAGGGCACGAGCAGGGACGCTACTTCGTGGCAAGAGGCATCAATCGGGGAGAGTCCTGGCGTGAAGTTAGCAAAAAATAAGAACAGCGTAATCTGGAGCTAGATTTGTGGAGTTCAAGTCAAGAAGTTCTCAGGAAAAGCATAATGACTAAAAAGAAGGCCGAAGAAGGGGCATTTTAGAGGCAAATCGGATGAAAATGCGTCCATCCGGATAGTATGCTCGAATGCAGGGGAGGGAAAAGACGCAAAATCGCCGGAATTTTCGGCGCGGGGACAGAGGACAAGTAGAAACACTAAAAGTACAGTCCGACTACTCAGGGGACGAAAAATGAAGGATTGAGTCAGTTCACGAAAATTTCCTCATCAAAAAAAGGGTTCAGGGCCTCAAAGTCCGAATAGAAGAACGAGGGTGTACTGAAGCGTGAGAAGCAGAAGAGCAATCTGAAATCAAATATTAAGCCGGGGCCCTGTTCAGACTCGAACGTTTTCTGCGACGAATAACCCAGAGGGGAACTCTGGAAGCATGAGTATAAGTGCCGTTTGTCACACCGGTAACTCTAGTCGTCCGAGGGATCAGGGTAATAATTTCAAAGAAAGGAAACTCAGACTAGGGTCACCGAAAAACAGTAGAGGCCGGCAAGAATCACTGTCAGAAAAAAAATCGCTCCGTTGTCAGAGTCAGCACGGCAAAAACTTCCGCCGTCGCTGGAAACCACACGCGGACAAAAGAGGTACATGGGGGGATCTTTGCAATTCTGGAAAAGAAAACGCGAATGCCTCCGTCTCTGGGAAGACGAGCGGGACGGCACGCATGTCTTGAGGGTACAAAGGCGTCGAAGTCTAGTAGTGGCTTGTGCGAAGAGTTTTGGAACATGACCTCTCGCGTGAAGAAGGAAGACATCGGGGCGCGTCAGAAGACCAATTTTGCGTTCGCCTGATCAAGCGCGATGTGACATGAAGAGAGGAACACGGAAGCCTGTAGTTCGGAGAAGCCCCCGAAAAGACAAAAGTGTCCATAAAGGACGCTCCAGGCCAACTAAGCGGTCGCCTCTATCATGTAAGCTGGAAGAAGTACGAAGCGCCGTGGCAAAAACAGTCGGCGAAATGCGCCCTGCCAATATGTCTCGTTCAAAGTGTAACTTTTAGCGAGGCCGGACCCACCCCTCGGCGGCGTGGGACCAGGATGTTTCGGGGTCGATCATAGTGTCAACTAGCCGCCGCCATAAGGTACTCCGACGATTTCGACGATCTGCAACCGATAGGATTGTTGAGTATCCTGAGATAACGGGAGTGGGGGAGCGCACATCCCATCCCCAAGTTTCGGACGGCATCGAAGGAATGAAAAAATGCGCGCAAGTCAACGAAACGTAGTGGAGTACGAACTACGTAGGAAGGGGGCAAACGTAGCGCGGACACTAAGAACGCCACAAAATAATCGGGCACCACACAAAACTCGCCAGACCGCGCCTGCGCAAAGAGCATGAGCCGGCAGGCTGACCCAGCTGGGCGAAAATGCATGCGAGTTTCAGAAAGATAATGGAACGAGCAGCACACGCATCTTCAGAGGCCATGAGTCTAAAGCGGGCTGTTCTCGAGGCCATTGATTGGTGACGACTCGCAGCAGAAGAGGAGAGAAGAAGCAAAGGAAGATTAAAAGAGATAGGTCGAACGATTCTTCGATCAAGGCAAGAAAATGGGGCCAAACCTCCCCGCTGAGACCAATGGCGCTCTATAAGACGTGAGCACTTCCCCCCGGCCTTAAAATAGGTAGGAAAGCAGCACGCAGTTCGGGCCGGGTAAAAGGAGGGAGTTCCTGCGCCAAGAGCGCATATTAAATAGGGATGAAATCCGCTGTCGAGGAGCGAGGCATTGGGATGCAGTTGGCACGCGCGGAGCTCACGCGGGGGGAAGTCAGGTTCACACAGGCATTGAGAACACGGACACAGGGTTGATGATTGCCAGCGGGATTGGGAAAAAGTGGGCTCACGATCACGCGCGGAACTGGGGAATGAGGAGGGAGTACCACCGCGGCGCGAAATCTTATTCAACAACTCAAAAAGGACAGACTTCGAAAAAGAATCGGGGAACTGTCGTGGCGGGGGAGTGACGATTGACAGAACCAAGAACGCCGACCAGATCGATGTGTGTGAGGAAGCGAGAATGCCAGAGGTCTAAAAAAAAACGGACTAAAAACGAAGACGCCATGGGGAGGGGCCAGGCGTTTCGCTCGATGCAGCTCCCGGATACTTCCCAGGGGGACATTGCGACCGCGAAGAGAACTGAAAAGCCCGAGAGTTAGAGACTGGAGGGAAGCGACTTGGAGCGAGGGGAACAGGTCAGCCCGCAGGAACCGCTCATTCGATCGCGCAGATTCATAAAAAGGGAACTTGCAAGGATGACTCGGCTGGGGGAATGGGACGCAGAGTGAGAAATCAAATATCGCACTTTCCGAAACTAAGGGAGCACATCAAGCAAGGATCTAACGGAATGCAACGATGGGGAGCCCGGCTCGCAGAATTAAAACTGAGCCTTACAGCAAAAAAGCGCCTTGGTCAACAGGGGGCAAGGGGGAAACACGTAACGTGCTTTGATGATGACAACCGCTAGGGATGTAGAAGGATGACGGCATCTAAAGCGAAGCGGCCTCTAAGTCAAATCAGCGTGACTTGCCCGCACGAGGGGGCCACGAGGAACTAAAGGGGCCAAGGACTGATTTCAACAAGAAGGCGATCACGAATGGGAGAAGGAAGAACCATGCTTCACGAAGGTTCGTCAGAAGAAGGCTTCGGACTGCTCGCCCCTTCGTACCTATGGCCAGCGTCGCTCTCGCGTCGAAAGAGAAAAAAGGAGCATTATCTCGACCGAAGAAGAGAACGCCTTTGGGTCTACGTTGAGGGAGAACAACTTGTGCGGAGTGCGGAACGATGCAGCGCCGCAAATGGCGCGAGTACAAACGTCGAAACAAGAGAACTGAATCGTTGAAACATAAGATTGGAAGCAACTGGACGAGGAGGGCAGAGATGCAGGTGCTGCTTGGCACAGACAACAAGTGAATCGACGGAACGGCCTCGCTACATCGACACAGGAAGCGCTGACGATACATTCTGGGAGCTGCACGCCCCCTAAGGGTGCGATAGCTTTAAAGGCGGAGAGACGTCACACCAAGGGGGCCCTGGGCCGACGAGCCCCAGAACCCCCCGGGCCACTTGGGAGTTGTATCTAAGGCAAGAGAAGAAAAAAAAAAAACGAAGTTACATTCAGAGCAGTAGCTGAGAAGGGATTGCCAGGTTCCTCTTAAAGGACGAATCTCGAGAAAAAGTGGCGCGAGGAGGCTGCGCGACAGATCAAAAAACAAAGGGCAACGCTCTAAGGGATAAAAAATAGACACTCGACATAAGGAATGCTGCCAAATGAAGGAAGGATGGGTGGGAGAGAAACGTTGTATCATCAATCCCCAGAACAAAAGGAGCCGCAAAAACAAGAAGTGGAAGTGAAGGACGGATAGGGTTTATCTCTCAAAAAACGAAGGAGAAGAGATATAAACGGCCGGCCGAAAACTCAGCTGGGGGGTGAGGATAGGTGATGCAGGGGCGGAGGAGAAACCGTGCATATCGACAAAAAAAAGAAAGGCAACACAGAGTTGGACAGGAAAAAGTCAGGACGGATTAAGAAGAGATGCGAGTAGGGAAAACCGGACGAGGAAACCGAGTTTTGCTTTGTCGATGTAGAAGGACAGAAGCAAAGCCGGCTCGGGAATGAGGAAAAATCGGAAAATCAGGCACACTAAGAGAAGAGCCTGGAAAGGAAGGGGAATTCGGCTTTGGGCGGTAAAGAGGAGGTCAGAACAACTCACAAAAATTCCGCAAGCCTTTAACATGAGGCGCCCTCATAAGAGGGAGGTGCCAGGGGCGGGCAGGAAAAATAAATGAGAAGCTATCGATGCCGAGGTCGAGGCTCTTATCGGAAACATAAAATGAGACGCGGGAGAGAGGCAAGAAAATAAGGGAAGCCGAGACCGGGAAGTTTTGGCCGGGAGAAAAAAAGGTCAATAGCGTCATAACTGATCAATTATACTTGCGGCGGCACACCCCAGGCAAAAGGGAAAGAGAAAGAGCAGAAAAAAGGCGTATAAGGGCCGTTAAAGAGCGTATCTGATATATAATAAAAAGTCAGCTTGTAGATCGATAGTGGGTCAGGGGGGGAAAGGAACTTGCCGGACCAGGAGTAGCCGAGGAAAAGGCTGATAGGTACAGCGTGAGAGCGGAAAACTCTCCCTCTGAGACTTAGTCGCGCCAGAAGGCGGTAACTGAGGGTTCAAAAAAATTAACAGTAACTAGATGGTGGATAGCTACGGAGGAAGGGGGGGTTGCCCCGGCAAACGCGATGGGAGCAGGCGTGAGATGGTAAGGAATTCAACTAAGCTTGGAGCGGAGCGTCCTCGTCGCGAAGAGGCAAACCATAACAGGATAATCCTAAGAAGCGAGGGGCATCCGAAACACGCAAAAGTTCCGGGAAAAAGAAAAAGAAAAAACTTCGTTAAAAACTAGGACTTCACGGAGTGGTGGTTTTTCGCGGGAGGAAAGTCTATGAAGAGATAGGGTCACTCATAGCAATGGGGAGACGCGAAGCATTCGAGCAGAAGGGATTTGGAAGAGAAAGGTGAATCGATCGCCTCTGGAAGTGCTTGGGTCTCGCAGGCTTGGTGGGCAGAGGAAAGTCATCATCGTGACCGGACGAAAGCGGGGTCGCTCAAAACGACTGAGCCCAAAGTTTCGTCCGACATAAGAACTAGAAAAATCGTCCACAGGGAGATCGGGGATGACGCGTACGACGAACGACCTGGGAGACAAGAAAAAAAAGGAGTGTCCATCCAAACTGAAGATCTCGAAAAGGACACAAGCGCTGAGGAGGGACAGAAATCAGGCGCGGAAAGTTACGGCGGCGCCTTTGGAAGCGCTCATATCGCGAAAAAGGGGAAAAAAATGGCGTAGGAGGTCAAGGTCTAGAAATGTAGACCTAATTGGAAAAGGAAGAAAACGAAGAACAAGAGCTCGTCCAGTCGGACGGGTTTAAGGGGTAATAAGGGTCATCGACTAAACTCAGCCAAGGGAATAGTCAGGGACAAAAAGACTAATCAGGATCAAAGTCGAGCGAGCACAGGATCGAGTTGGTGAAGCAACTGCAGAGGAATCATCTCGGGGGCAAGCGAAAGCTCAAAGGAACCATCTCGCGCGTGATCGGGGTAAAAAGGGTGCCGAAACATTTGATTCCGCAACATCGGGATACATTACCTCACAAGTGATGTTTGAGGATAAAAGTAAGGGGGGAAAAAAAAATGGGGGGGGGAAGCACCGGGCCAGAGAGCAAACCAACTAAAAACTCCTCCAATAGTGTCACCGATACCTCGCCTCCAGAAGAGGCCCTGACTAAAAAGAGAAAGATGGAAAAAACCTCAGGAAGGCAAAAGGGGAGTTAGGCCGCTGAAAGGCCGATGCGTCGATGAAGAAGATGTCAGCAGTCCGACTCGACCGTATCTCCCTGTGGAGACGAAAGAGGGGACGCCAATTGGTAATGTCCGTGGGGGGCGGAAAGTCGAAAAAAAGAATTGAGGAGAGACTCGCCTCAAAGCTCAAACCAAAGAAAAAAAGATTGATGGGAAGAAGGGGAGGGACATTCGATTCTTCGACTCAGAGGAGACTGCGAATTCCCCCCAGAGCACTCTTAGAAACGAAAAAGATCGTATGGAAAATGAGAGGCGGTAAAGCTTCATGCTCGGCACAAAATCAATCCGTATGAAGACGAGCGAGGAGTGGACCAGAAGACCAACCGAAAGGGTGGGATGGTCCGACTGGAAAGGAGAGCCATGCTTAATAAGCAATAGGCCTGCGCGAGCCGCGGGTAAAAGATGCCGCCGATGGGGAGGAGATTTTGACGCGCTACTCGGGAAGAGTGAAGACAAGGTGGCAAAGCAGGGTCGGAACTAGCCAAGGAGGATGTTCAGTGCGCGCACGCGGGAGGTGCGCCAGAGACCAAAAAAATCTCAAGCGAGAAATGGGGAATATGGAGGGAAGTACCAAAAAAAGCTGAGCGAATCTCAATGGCTCACCATAACCACGAGGGTGCTCGAATGGCGAAAGGGGACTCGATCGGATGAAATCTATTTTTCAGGTGGGTCGGAGGGGTGGTACGATGAAAGGCGACCAAAGAACCCAGGCGACCTCCACCGGGAGTCGGAAAGTTCCGGGTCCGAAACATCCAACAAGACGCCTAGGGGGCGGCGCCAATTGGGGAATCTACGCCTGCAAACGGCCAAAAAGAGAATGAAAGAACTGCAATCTGGGACATGATAACACCTCAGAATAACCACTAGATTAGCGAAGGGGACCCAGAGAGGTGGGAGGACGCTTGTCAGGGACATTCGCGCACGCAAACCCGGCTAAAAGAGAAACAAGATCAGGAGGCGACGCGCATGATCATGCAAAAAACTTCGACTCATAAGCTGGGGACGCGACCGCTTGAAGGTGGAAAGAGAGAAGGTGAGGGGCAAAGCAGTAAATCGCCCCGGCATTCCGAAGATGAAAAAACTGGGAAAATAAAAGAACTGACTCGAAGGCAACCGCAGGCCTACCAGGCTCTGGGACTGAATTCGAGATTCAAATCATAAGGGAAGAAGCGAAACCACACAGTGCCGAAGGAGAAGAGGGGACCGAAGGGGTGGGAGCGTACTAACTGAAATCGGCTGCGTTATTGTACACAGCTTACAACCTCGAGAGATTGGCGAAAAATTCTCAAGGAGATTCTTCACTTCTCAAGGATATAGCCAGGCGTCCTCGAATCGTGCCCTTGCAGTTCCAAAAAAAGGCGCAAAGAAGAACTTTTACCGGTGCCAAGGGGCCGCACAGTACTGGGGAATGCAACCAAGGAGAAAAAAGGGATTGAAGAACTAAAGAAGGATGCCAAGACTGGCGGCGAATAAAAAGGTTCAGAGTTGATAGCCTAGTCATGTAAAGGAAACATCGAGGCCGACGGGATAAAGGGAAAAAACTGCCCGTTCAGGACTATCCGACCGCATAGACCTGACACGGGGGGGGGAGTAAGAGCAGGTCGATTCTTAAAACGGCCCGGGTGACCAAGGGGCGACGGGACTGCAGCGCCGAATTCTCGGGGGACACGAAGACGGAGATAAAACTCCCGTTGGCCTGCTGTGAACATATGCTCAGAAGTCAACTGAAAAGTTGGGACTGCTAAAACGGGGTCGGAGTCGTGCCGAGCAGAGCACCGATTTGGAAAGAAGGACCGAGAAAAGAGGGAGAACTCCAAGACTGCCCCGCGCAGAGCGAAAGAGGTATGATCTCTGAACTGCAAGCCCTGGCGTCCTACGATCTTGAGAAGACGTAAGGGAAGAGGAGACAGGATGTGGAGTTTGAGCGAACGCCTGCAAGTTTACGTCCGGACGCGGGCCCAGGGGAATGGGGTAAGGGTCCAAGGATGACATCGCTAAAGCTTTCGAGAAAGTCGAGCGAGCAAGGATCGAAAAAAAAGAAGGGAAGCGAAGCCGGCGAACACCAACTAACGTAAATTCCGCCCGCTGAAACAAATAGCGATTGAAGGGGAGAGCACGTGTTAGCATCAAGCAAAAAGGATCAGTATCCTCACCAACCCCGACAGAGGGAGAACGGATATTTTAGAGATCTCCAAAAAAAGAAGAGGGAGAAAAAAAAAAAAGATAGACACCTATCCGAAGTACCTCAACGGTCGGGTTTTGTATATTGGGGAAAGGGGGGCCTTGTGGCTAAGAAGAGAGAACAACAAGACAAAGACCGAAAAACTTTGCCATCAACCAAACCGGATTTACGAGTATATTACCGATCGGGCGCCCGCGCGCGAACCGACGGGACCATGAAGGGGCGCGCTGAGACGGAGGACTTCAAAGCCGGCTCGAGAAGAAGGCAAGCGGAAAATCGGAAAAATTCTAAGGCCAGGAACGCTTCCGGAAGGGATTCTGGCTTTGCGACCGCCGTTCGAAAAAGACCAAGACAGAATCTCTCCGGCCTTTAAAACGCCACGGAGAAAGCATAGAGTAAACTGAAAAGGGACGGGCATGTCTCAGATGACCGCAGGAAGAAGGACGCAAGCGGGAATCGGGGCGGGCTTATTTTAGGCGGTCATGTCGGCAATGCTTGCCAAGAAAAACACAATGCAATCCGAATCCGGGAAAGAACAACAAGGCAAGGACAAGCTCGCATATGGGAAGCGGCCATCCGGTAGAATAGGATTTCTTGGAGAGGGAAGGCTGAGGTACTATCGACGCCATTAGGAGAAGCCTCGGCCGCCCAAGAGAAACTACGACGTTCCGACTCTATACTGAGACAGGCAAAAAATGCTTCGATAGGGAGATATGGGGGGGGACTGCAAGGTCTGGCCCGTCACAATTCCGAAGGCCTAGAGAAGAAGGATGCCAGAGGGGAAAGGAGGGAATCAGTCCAAAACCCTGAAATCCTGATCGCCCAAGGCAAGAAGAACGTGAAGGTAAAACGACAAGACATCGTGACGCCGGATCAAGAAAACGGACGGGTGGGCGAAAGGTGCCCTGTCCAACTATGCGGGGCGCCGCGTGAGCGGTTCAGGCAAGTCAAGTCAGAACCAAGCCGGACTGCTATAGCGGCCCGCAAAAAAGGTCGCGAAGACGCCACACACAAGTCACTCGCCATGCGCGAGCGTTTCAGAAAGTAAAAACGAGCAAACCAAGACAGTTTTCCGTCTTCCAAGTCCTGACAAAAAAGCGGTACCAAAAAAAGTCGAATGTGGGTTTCGGGGTAGCGGTACGGCAATGATGCGGAAGCGAATCGAACGCGAGCAGGGGAGAGAAAGGCAAGCCTTAGAGCGCAAGTCAGGGAGGGTGGAGAAAATGAGGACTCGACTCTGCAAGGGAGGGCGAAGATCAAGTCAGGAAGGTTTTGTTCGAGGTAAATGCTCGCGGGCCCATGAAGACATCGGGAAGGAATCAGATGATCCACCGCCGGGGGGTCGGCAGCCTAGCAAAATCAGGATCGTCCCAATGGGGCGGTCGAATAGCCGGGCTGGGACGAGTGCGAAAGAAACAAAGGGAAATGGAAAGCCAAGACTCCCAAATTGCCGAGGTCCATCAAGAAGCTAACTAATGGCGTTGTCATAAGGGGAGATGCTGTCGGGATCTAAAATGTCCACAATGCCTGAGAGCACGGAGACAGTGTGAAACGGCCGCATAAAAGAAGAAATTGGAGACATATAAAAATACGTCATGGCTCCTGGGTAGAACAGGCAGGCACGACTACTAACCCATAATCGAGGTCTAGAAAGTCCTGTGGGGAGGGGAATACGATCGTCGGCTAGGACCCCCCCACAGAAAGAATAGTAGGAAACCTATCTCGAAATCACTGGTCGGAGCAAAACAGGGGGGAGGATTGGGGGGAAGGATAAAGTATATTCGCGCAGGGGCGCGTGGGGGGAAGAAAATCAGCGGGGAAAAAGAAACAGTCGACGGCACACTGTTGCGGAAGGAATTTCGGCGCATATCCGCCAAAACGGGACGCGAAACTGACAACCCGAAGAGTACGTGGGGCGGAGAAGAAAGGGGACGGGGAAAAACGGGGGAAAAAACTAGGCCAGCGTAGCGCGCGACCACATGAATCCAAAATGAATCCACAATCGGAAGAAAAAGCTACTCGACATCTGAGAAGAGGCTGGCCTTAGCTAAAAGAAGAGCATCATGGCGCAAAAGGGGGCCGACCCAGAGTGTCGGTGGAACGGCAGTGACGATGCAGAATTGTCAAAATAGGTGTGCCGCATGAAGGAAGGGCGACTAAAAGCATTCTTTAGAAGAGCGAAACTGTGAGCTCCTCGGGGCTGGGACGGGGCACCATAGAAAAAGAAAGATAGTCGACTAGGAAAAGAGCCTCGGAA
>Ga0179593_1446720_pt1 | contig 10254 bp, 10 predicted proteins | sample CZODoug2_1_08_16_FD_185931 | JGI IMG/M metagenome (GOLD analysis project Ga0179593, IMG submission 185931) | Vadose zone soil fungal communities from Angelo Coast Range Reserve, California, USA - CZODoug2_1_08_16fungal (PacBio error correction) | ecosystem: Environmental > Terrestrial > Soil >...
AAAAAAAACCAAGAAGCCGAAAAAAGGGGACGGGGGGCGTGTAATAATCGCCTCGGAGGAAGAATGGTCGATAAGTAAGAGAAAAACTCAGGTCGGTCATTCTAAAAAGAAAAGGACCAAGCGCGAAGTGCAGGGACAGCCCGATTAACAAAAGGGAAAAAATGCCCAGTAAGCGCGAGATGCGAAATTAGCTTTAAAAAAAACAGGAAAAAAAGAACCTTAGTTGATTAAAAATGGGCCGGGGTGACGCCACAAGTCCCAGCTGCCGCCCAAGCGAAACGAGGGTCGGGAATAGAGGTCTCCTTTTGGCGGTGAAAACCAGGAGAGCAGCTCAACAAAACAACTGCTAAGGCGGGGCCAAGCGTCACGCACCAGATAAGAATCGTTAATCACACGGACGAAGGAGCACGAAGTTCAAAAAAAGTCAAAAGATCAAAAGAAAAGGGAATGACCGGCTTACACAACACAGGAAACCAAACTCACTATTAGGCGGACGAGGTGCTGGTAAGGGATAATTAGCGAAAAGGATGATCCGGCGCCCCTTTGTTTTAGATGGCGCTGAGAGAGATCCATACTCCACATCAGAAAAAAAACAGCATAGGGAAGGAGAAAAAAAAGTGTTTAAAAGCAGGGAAGCTGGCTTGCGCGAAGTCGTGCCAAGAGGGACACCTGCGGCAACACATAATCAAACGCGACACGTACAACCTCGCACTGGTGCGACGGGGGAACAAGATCACATGGGAAGGTTTCATTTTGACGGATCAGAGCTACCATCCATAAACGAAGACACTAGAAGGGTTCTGACCGGCAGATGAAAAACCGAATCGAGACCAGCAAAAACAAACGTGAGGGGAAAAGAGAGGGAGAGACAGGTTGGGAAACCACCTTGCAAAGAAAAGCAAACGGGACATTTTCGAGAGTTTGCGCCGCGAGCAAAAAGACGAAAGAATTGGCCGGGAAGTCCTTGGTGGTGAAGTAGCAAAACCTGCGAGTGGGGGGTGCGCTCGCGATAGTTGGCGCGTAAAAGACTCCAATAATAAAATAACGTCGCAAGAAAAGACAGCGGCCCTGAAAACTCTACGGAACCGCTGCTGCGGGTGCGGGAGGAGGGGAGATCGCTTGAAGAGGGAACACTCGAAACCTTCAAGGCGCCCATAAAATCCTTTATTCATACAATCAAACGAAAGAAATGCGGGAGCTGATTTGTGGCAACTATTAAAACGTGATTGGGCTTTGGGGGCTTCGGGTACGCGGTTTGAAGCGAAAATACTAAGAGCTTCTGTGACCGGTTAAAGGAGGAGCGGGCAAGGACTGCTGGGGCAAGGTCAACTGCGCAGTGTTTAGGAGATAAAAAGAAAGCAGAAGAACACCAGCACACATAAGGCCGGCCACAAAAAAAAAAACCTTGTGGGGGGGGGGGGGGAACCCGGCCAAAGGGTTTGGCAGAAAAAGGAGGTAACGGAACTCCTCAGTTTCGCTGATGAACCCGCCACTCTAATGGCTAGCACAGAAAGTGCCAATGTGCAAAGGGAGGCTTGCATCGACAAGGGCTTGAAAAAAAGAGCTTCTCTTTTTCCGGGCCTTTGAGAAAGGGGGGGGGGGGGGGGGGGGGGGGGGGGGGTGGGGGGGGGGGGGGGGGGGGGGGGGGGTGGGGGGGGGGGGGGAAAATACATTCTCTCTCAGATTGAAAGAAGTATCCTTATCAAAAAGAGGACGATACCCGAAGGAAAAAGGGTTTCGGAGCAATTCCTCTTAGCACGAAGAAGACTGAATGTTGAGAAGAAAACAGCAAATCATGAAGCAGCAAAAACTGCACGCAAAGAATCCAACTACGGAGGTGTTCAATCGGCAGAGATACGGGGATTGAAGGAAAGTGGACCTGGTGAGAGTTCAGGAGAAAGCTGCAGACTTTCCGCTGAGGGGGAAAAGGGAAGACCTGTTCAAGTGAAAGGGTTTTAGGCAATGAGGAACAGAGACTCACTATTGAGAGGGGAGTGGGGGAAAACAATCGTCGACTCATGGGGCTGCGATGAGAATGAGAATTGTTCCCGCTGAAGGGGGTAGTTGGTGGGGGAACAACGTGAATGGATGTGCTCATAGAACTGGCGCGCTTCATCTAAAGAACTGAGTCGAGAACGAGGGGGGTTACGACGATCCTTAGTCTTAATCGGAGGACTTTCTGGAAGGCGGGACAAGGGATCAGAAGAAGCACGCTGGAGAGGGAGAGAATAAGGTACCCGTTGCGGCGACCGACTGGGATCATATACATCAAAAAAAGAAAAAAAAATCAAAAAAAAAAAAAAAAAAAGAGCGGCCGGCAAAGGGAGGGACGGGTTCTTTTTCATTAGGTCCCGGACGGAGGGAGCGCCGCGTCGAGGTTACAAAATGGTAAGAAATTGAAAGAGAAGGACGTTCCTGGGAGAAAAAAGGGGGGTGGTCACCAAGTAGACGAGAAGAGATAAACATAGAGAATAGGGGGGGGAGATGACACAGTGTGGAGCAAGGGGGAATATTTTCTTGTGCGGGGCAAAAGGAGCGCGATGCGTCGTTGGGGACTCGCGATTCATGCAACAAAATGCGAATCGCGATAAAGAAAGTCAGAGGACCAAGTTGCAAGAGTCGCAAATTGTGAGCCACCGTAACGACAAGAAAAGACAGAAAGGGTAAAAACAAGCAATAAACGATGGAAAACCAGGGAAGAAGACAATGTAGGAAGGAGAAAGTGAGGGCGGAGCGGTTCGAACAAAGGGGAAATAGAACGCAGGGGGAAAGCAGCAAAGAAAAGGGGACCCTGCCTGTGAATAGAAAAAAGAAAGTGGAAGCAGAAGGGGTTCGCTGCGAACTCAAAAAGGAGCCAAGAAATTTACGAATTCTGAAGCGGGACGGGTGTCGAAGGGGTGCTTGAACCCTGGATGGCCATCGGATCGGGCCGGAAATGCTCTTAAAAAGCTACGCCAAAAAAAAGTCGGTCGGGGGAGTGAATTATCCACACAAAAGCGCAAAAATTTCGGGGGGGATTCGTAAAAGCCAACGGACGGAAAGAGGCCGAAGGACGTCGCGATGGCGATTCGTTCCTTGGCGAAAAAAGTAGGGATTGCCGAGGGACAAATTGGAAAAAAAGAAAAAAAATAGGGACTAAATGGAGATGATAGGGTCTGAGCGTGCCAGATGGGCAAGGGGTCTTCGAGGAAAAAAAAAATCGGCGGACGGGCGTCAGGAATGAACATCCGTGACAAAAAAGAACAAAAGAATTTTCAAACGGAGCGATGTTAGCGGCAAAAATGCGGCCACTAAAAAGGCCGGGCGCATCCGAGCGGGATCAGTTCATTAATCAGAATTCCACCACGTTGGCATATTGGGTAAGAAGGTTGACTGCGGATATTGGGGACCTACCTGCGCCAGAAATCTTGGGAAAAGGCCTTAGGCAGAGAATGAGCTCTCCTGGGACCAGAAAGGCAGTTCTCCCTTGATAATAGAACAGCCGTGGGAGTCGCAGGAAGAGGATGAACAGGCCTGCGAAACATTCGGACGAAAGGCTGGTAGAGGAGTTTTTGAAAGGGCAACTTTCCAAAAGATTTCATAGGCGAATGAAAACGCAGGGCACGAATAGAGAGCGCAAAAATGTCAGCGGCTTCGCCGGTGAAAAAAGGGGAACTGGGTCGAACGCGCATCGGACAAGGAAAACAGGTTGGGAGATGTAAAGTCCAAAACTACCTTCATCGGAGAAAAAACGAAAAAAAAAACACAGCCCCGCGACGGAATCAGAGGGCCAGCTGCGTCGAGACCGCCGTAAAGCTGCAGGGGAGCCATTGTTTCGGTATATTGGGGCTGGAGCCGAAATACGTGAGAGCGGAAAGCCGGGTACAGTCCGGATCAAAAAGCGAAAAAAGCAGGCAAAACTGTAGAGATCGGTTCGAACGTTAGAAAAAGGTGCCTCGTGCGAGTCGAAAGGCAGGAAAGGTCAAACGCGGACAGAAAAAGGGGGGTGCCGTTGCGAGACAGCGAAGTAAGGGGAGGTAGACTCCAAGAGGCCATCAGAGAAACAAGAAGGGGAAAAAAGAAATAGAGAGTGCTCGCTTCAGTATCACTACCCGAAAAAGGGAAACTTCGATTGCGAGCAAACGGACCCCAATTTTATGGGGGGAAGAACGAAAGGGAACGAATATTCGCTATCTCAAGACAGCCGATGTGAGAGCGGCTACAGGGGGTGTAAACCTGAAGGCGTGGGGGAGATGAGACGCAGACGGTACAACTGAGCTTTCAATAGCCAACGGTCACGGCCGCACCATCTTTACAGGTAAACATGAAAGCAGCTTTACGGCAAGGTCTCTAAGAAAGAGGTTCGATGAGCAGGGAAGGGGATGAGGAGTGGGTGTGGGGATAAGACAGACGCCATGACGTATAATCTAACAACATGTGGTAAAAAGAAGGCAATGAAACTCCTCTGAAAATAAAAACCCTGGCACAGGCAAAAGATAACATTCGCGGCTCTCATCCAGAACACGCAGAAAGTAGATAAAGAGGAAATGAGGAAATTCCACCTTTAAAACCTCAAGGGAACGGCGAGAAATTTGGATCGGGGGGGCGCTCCAAGGAGGCCTGTGACTTGGATTGAAAGAAAGGGGGGCTCACAAAGGGGAATTGGCCAACGGAGATAGCTGTAAAACTATAGTCATTCCCTTAAATAAAAAAAAGCGGTAGACTTTCTGGCGGGGGCATGGTTAGTAGAAAATCCTCACAAAACGGCTCCCCTTCAAAGAGTCATAAGAAAAGGGAAGTTCTATCAAGGAACGGATACGCGCAGCTACCGGGAACGGGAGGGGGAAATGGGTTGTGGAACGCAACAATAGAGGACGGTAACAATTTTCGGATGTCTAAGCGAACACAAGAGGTTTCGGAAAAGAACGATGGAGAGCGAAGCATACCTGTAAACAATGGATGGAAAAAATCATAAAAAAGAATCTCAACAACCAAAAGCCTGAATTTGAAAGTCGTGAAGGAACTAGGCAAGGAAGTAAAGGTCGCACTGAAAGGAAAGAAGAGAAAGAGAGACGGGGGAAGCGGCAAAATTCCTGACGTAAGGATGGATGCGCCAAAGAAAGGGTCGTGGGCAGATGGCGCGGGGAATTGGGGGAGACACGCGAAAGGAAGGGTTTGGCACGTGGCAGCTGGGGGAAGAGACTTTCCAAAAAGAAAAGGGCCAAAGGAGAAATCACGCAAACGTAGAACAAACTTCCAGGTAAGATCGCCGAATCGAGTTAAAGAGTTCGCGGAGGATCGCACGAAAAAACCTTTAGTAAGCAAAACCCTTTCTCTATTCAAAGCGGGAAAAACAGCAAAACTTTCCACATTTGGGGCGTGCGAGTCTGAAAAGGGCTTTTTCAGAAAACCAGGGAGAAAACTCCTGAGGGAGCCTGGCCTCTACAAGGTCGGGCGACCCAGGCGGGACTAGTTTCAAGTGAGTGGGACCCTGAGAATTGAGTCTTTAGGGGGGGCCAGCCCCAGTTGGAAAAAAAAGTGAGACTACTGTTCACCGGGGGGCCGGAACAAAGTAACGGGGATTAGACACTTCTCATGGGGTAATGAACAGAGACGAGGACCACACAGCAGCGCAATTGGCAAGGGAAGAAAGATCACTCCCCACAGAGAAACTCTATGCTCGCACACCAAAAAAGTCGTTTGAAATATACACTATTCTCTATAGCAAGGATAAAGGCCGGGAGGGTCAGGAGGACGGGGTAAACCGAATTAAGAAGGAAAACCCGACGATCCTCAAAATCTACAGCTGTAAAAAGCGTGAGAAAAGGAAAATCCCCTTCAAAAGGACCGCGAAAGGAACCAAGGCCATAAACAGGGGGGCTTAACTATCGAGGAAAGATGGGGGGAAGGGGGAAGCACGGGCACTTATGAAGCGCAATAGGAATCGCGAAATCTGAATCATCATCTACCGCAGCAAGTAACTCAGGCAAAAGAAAAAGGACGCGTAAAGAAAAAAGAGGCAAGCAGTGTACCTGAGGGGAAGAGCAAGTGCACGAGGAAGCGCGCCAGAAAATCGAGAGCAAATCATACCTTTTGAAACCAAGCCAGAGTGGAAAAATGAGGGGGGAAGGGAAAGCAGCCAAGTAGAAAAGGCCGTTGGACAATTCAAAACAAGAGCTGAATCATCAGACGGGGAAGGGAGAAGGCGAAAAAGCGGGCGTAACCTGATTGCCGACGAAGGAAAAAAAAAACGCAGAAACAAATCCTGAACGTCTCGACTCGACCAAGAAAAACCTGAAGTCCAATTACAGAACTGCAGGAGCGAAGGAACTATGGAAAAAAAACAGAGAGCGGTGAAATGATAGAGAAACGAAAAACTTCTTTCAGTGAAAACAGCGGACAACCGGGAGGAAGGATGATTCGTCGAGAAAAGGCTACCCCGCCGAAAACACAAGTTTGAAGAGATGAAGAGAAACGAGCCGTCTTTGAAGGATCACAATCAAATCGCGCGACCAGGAGGAATGCAACTAAAATTAAGCAAAAAAGCGAGAGAGGTGCTGAAAGAAACCCATCTTTCACGGGAAACGCAGCAAAAAAAGAAAAAAAACTTGAGATGCTAGCAGGTTTCGGCTAGAAGAGAAACGGACGGAGGTGAAGAAAAATTGTGCCTAGCAACGCAAAAAGCGGCAAGAGGGTGTGCGGTTGAGGGTCAAGGAAGAGGATCTTTGTCGGGAACAAGGAAAACCGCACAACAAAAAAAGGCCATAAGGTCAAAAGCAGTCCTGCAACGAGAAAATCGTTACGCGGGACCGAGAAAGCTGGACTGAGGGGGAAAAAACGCGTCAACGCAAAAAAATCAAAATGGCAGAAAGTTCAAAACCAAAAAACAGAGGGAACGATTTTGCTGGAGGTGGTATATACAGTGAGGAAAAGGATATCCGGGAGGCCGTGATTGTCAGGAGGGGTCAGAGGAAGAAGCGATTCCCGAATCAAATCGCAAAAATCCCAAACCATCTCCTTGGGTTGCGCAAGGGAAGCGGGATCTTTGCCGCTACAGATTTCCAGGGGGTGGCCTTCGTGGTCAAAGAAGAAGAGACGCTAACTACACGAGCACGTTGTTCTAGGGGGGAAAAAGGGAACAGGGACTACGTCGTTAAGGGGTGACGAGTCAAAAAAGCATCGAAAAGAAAAATGGAAAAATCGTCAGCTAGGACAGAAAAAACGAGCTAAAACAACTTATTAGGAGGGAAAAGAAAATTCGGCTGGGAGGGTAAGCACGGAAGAATGGAATTGAAATTGGGGAGGATGTTAAGGGAACAGTAACGCGGAAAAGAAATTTCTTTTAAAGGGTATCCGGGTGAAAATGCGAGGGTTTTCTCAGGCGGGGCAGGGAATGTTGGCGAAAAAAAAAACTCGGAAACTCCTCGGCAAGAGAAGCTTCCCTTTACGAAAAGGAAAGAGCAGGGGGCGGGGGGCGAGGGGGAGTAGTATGAGGCAGCGAACGAGAAAAACGTGAAAAAACGGAGCAGCCATTTTCTTAAGTAATATAACCTCAAAAAAGCGGTAAAAGACTGCTTAGATTGGACAGAAGGGGGTCAAAGTTTTGGATGTTGGGGATCGGACGAGGGTTCTCTAAAGGAGCGAATGGAAGCTTCCTGACGTCCCGATGATTCTAGGGGCGAATTCATTGGCAACAGGAAGGATTCGCAGTGGGGGGGGGTGCGAAGGGAGAGGGGACTCAAAAAAGCTCAAGAGGAGAAAAGAAAAGCACACAACGGGCACGGTGGGATCCTCTTTTTAAGGGCGGCAAAAAAGGTGGAAAACGAACTAAGGCGGTGCGATGATTATCCCAAACGCTAATTTAAAAAGAAACAGCGCTTCTTTTACAAGAGGGGCAGGGGAGGCTGCCGTCGGAAATAGGGGCTAAACTCTTCTCGGGGTCCTGGAAGGGGGGTGGAAACGCGCGATATTACAAAGAGATAATTCACCCGGCGAGAGCAGAAAAATAACTTTGTTTAGGGGCTCGGGAGCGCGGAGGACGAAGAGACCACGAGGTGAGCGCGTACAGGATAGGAGGGGGAAAAGCTAAGGAAAGCAAAGATATCTTTCAAAGAAGCGAGGGGAAAGGAAGGGCAGGGAGCATGCCTATTCTGTAAGGACGTTACCGGAGTTGTACTTGGGTTCAGTGCAAAAGGAAGACGCTTCAATTTTCAAAGGACGAGATTACTTGCCGTCACGGTAGACGTCCCATGAGGCAATGGGAGAGAATAGGCAGTAACCTGTACTCGAAATTGGTGGGTGCAAGTTGAAAAAGGGAAATAGTCGACTTGGGCTTGGATGGAGATGAATCCAGAGGGAATTGGCAAACTTCCTGGAAGGGTGGTGGGGGCAGTATTTTCGCGATATTACTGGCGGGGGTGCGACTGACAACGAAAGAATTCGGCTGAGAAAGAGGGACCATAGGGGTAGGACGCGTCCGGCTCACCTTGAAAGTAGGGGGACGGAAGAGAAAAACTGCATCAAGAATAGACTCTCTGGAAAGTTCGAATCCATAAGTGAATCGGTGGGGAAGGACGAAACCATCTTCTCATAGTTCACCAGCAAAGGGTAGGGCTTCTGGTGAGGGAGGAGAAGGAAGGGGGGGAGGGAGGTCAGCACATTCGGGGCAAAGGACAACTCCTTTTCCTTGGGAAAATGTCAATTCAAAAGGGGGGGGGAGCACGGGGAAACCGAAGAGCGAGGACGGCTCGAGATAAGGAAAGATGAGAATATTGTTAGGCCACACACGAGGTGCTTTGTTATAAGAAGGTGGGGGGGGGAAGGGGGGGGTTCTTAGCGTAACACTTCTCGCTGTGTCTTGGACTATCGATGAATTCCCCAGGCGAATAAGCGAGACTCGAGGGAGTCGAGGAAAAAAGTGAGAGTCTCATGGGGGGGAGAAAAAGAGGGCGGGAAGCGAAAAAAATTCACAGTCAAAAAAAAACGCCCTGAACTATGAAAAGTAAAAAGTCGGCCTACCCTTTATAGCCGTCATAGAGAAGAACGGGGGTCTGGGGAAAAAAGGTGAAAAAGAATGGGTCAGAGAAGAAAAAGGTCACGTTCCTCGGGTGGCGACTGTGAATAGACCGCAAAGCCTGGCGAAAGGGTTTACGAAAGGAAATACAAAAGCTTGCTAGATTCGGAACTGTTAAAACAATGGGGTCTGGAATGTCGGAGACACTTTGCCAGAGGATCTGGGAGGGGGGCAATGGCTCCTTCAACTTCCTAGAAAAAAAATTTCTTTCGGGAGGAGAAGAAAAAATCACAGACCAAAAGGAAAGAATGGAATGTCTATGCTTCCAAATAAACGTACGAAAAATGCCGAAATTCAAACCGAAAAGCAAAAAGGGGTAAACTGCATTGCAGAGGGGGCCTTCACTACATTGCGCAAAATGGAACTGAGGAGGATTGCGGAGGCTGGGGGGAGGAAATGGAGATTATCAAAAGGGAAAGGATGAGAAAATCTAAACTTGGCGGAGAAAAGACCATCCGGTGTGTAAAGGCGGCGAGGGTGCGGGGAAAAAAACATCGCTCATAATAGAAGAAGAATGACAGGGGGGATGCATGAACCCCGGGTAGGTACTTTGCAATAATCATCTGCGAGACAGAAGACAACAGGTACCGTAGTCAGAGCCGGAAGATCTGAACAGAAATATAGCAGGGGCAATTGAAGGAAGAAATCGTGATAAAATTCAAAAGGAAGCGGGATAGAAAAACCATAGAAAAAGGCGAGACTGCGGGGGGGTCTGGAGGTTTGGGGGGGAAAATGGAAGGGCTATGTCGAGTGCCGCGGTTCAACGATAGAGAGCGCGAATGGGATCGGGCTAAGGGGAAGGTGATAGGGGGGGAGTACGCCGCAGGAGGAGGAAGGGGACCCCATGTTGTTTTATAAGTCCTGAGGAAGACTGCTTAATCAACCAACTCTCCCTCCAGAAACCGCGCCAAGAAAGAAGTCGTGTCCATGCTTCAGGAGAAGAAGGGGGGGAAGCTCCCGAGCCAGGGGTCGGGAGAGTGAGGAGGGAAGTAAAATCGTGTCTACTTACATATCGGGACCGTTCCGAAAGAGGATAAACAAATCATGCACCACTTTAGTGGGGGGGGTTGGGGGGGGGAGCGATAGGCTCACATCGTAAATCTGACTCGGGAGAGAGGGGCCGAAAGAATCGAGTGAAAGGAGGTACGGAATTGGGGGGGACGTAAAAAAAAGGGGGGGGTCGTATTTATACTCTCTAGTAA
>Ga0179593_1494528_pt1 | contig 10254 bp, 10 predicted proteins | sample CZODoug2_1_08_16_FD_185931 | JGI IMG/M metagenome (GOLD analysis project Ga0179593, IMG submission 185931) | Vadose zone soil fungal communities from Angelo Coast Range Reserve, California, USA - CZODoug2_1_08_16fungal (PacBio error correction) | ecosystem: Environmental > Terrestrial > Soil >...
GCAAAGGCGACCCACCTGGACGCGAAGGAGGGGAGAGCAGCGAGAACAACGATGCCGTGACCATACATCATCATTAAGACAATATCGAAGAAGTTTTTCGTAGGTGGGACCAGCGTGAAGCGGCCTCAAGAATAACCGCCCACACTTGCCGAGGATCAGCGGCTGCGAGAGCCCACGAAAGGGGGCCGAAAGGCGGAGACGACCCATTCAGAAAAAAGGGGCACGGAAGAAACCGCGCTTGTTCACTGAGAGGGACCAGGTACGGACATGCGACTAGGATCTAAAAATCGTGCTCGACTTCCGACCTAGACGGTGAAGATCGCAGGGAGTGACTCCGGCGACTATCATTCCGGGCGGGAAAAAGACACGGAAGGAAAGCAGAGACCAAGGAAGGGTCCGACGCGACTTCCTATAACGTCTCATGCAGAAGAAAAGACCCAACGAGCGTTCCCCTGATCGCGTCACAGGCTCCGAGAAGGCGAGGAAAAGGAACGTCGAGGGGAGGGGAATTCCACAGGAAAAAAAGAGCTCAGGCGTGGCGGGGATGTCCGACTGTTTTGCAAATTCCCAAAAAAGATGTATGACGGGAGGTTTCACTCCTGCGAGGCAGAAACTCAAAGGCCAGGCCAATCAGGGCCACGCGTAAAAGCGGTGGGGGACGGCCGGCTCCAGGAACGGTACGAAAAACCGACCTCAGGGATTTAAAGCGATCAGAAAAGGCGCGACGAGAGTCGTGCTGAAAAATCGCTCCCCAGGGAATGCAGGTGGTAGCGAAGAGGAAAAGTCTAGTGAAAACAATTATTGACAGTCCTTTTCTCCAGGAGGACACGCTCACGAATGGCGGATATCAGCGAGTTTCACGGGGGGAGTTAAAGGAGAAATTGGCAGATAATCTGCCGCGAACAGAAGCGAAGATCTGGACAGGATCCGAGATCGAGGAAATCCAAGCAGGCTGGCCAAACTGCCGAAAAGGGGGGTGCTGCTGAAAAGGAAGAGAAAGAAGGGGAAAAGCGGGAGATTCCCACGCGTCCGCTGGGAAGCCGGCCTGAAAAAAACCGCGGGCTTATAGTCGTCGTTCTTAACCCTGTACATCTCGGGGGGAGGGAAAGGTGCAAGCGATCGTCTAAGAAGGGGTTCCGTTCGCAGGGAAGAAGGGCAATACCGGGAGGGGAGGCAAGGGGCGAAGGGAAAAAAACTCACCTACTTCCGGGGACACTTCAAAGGACCTATGCGCAGGGAAACTTATACAGGAGAAACGAGAATCGAGAGGCATTCGGCTACCAACGATGGTGCTTCGCAGAGGAAAGGAAGGCAATAGAGCAAACAGCGGACGGAAATTCATTCGGCTCGTGCAGACATGGGGGCAGCAATGGCAAGAGATGAACCACCGTGGTAACGAAAAAGGGAGAAGGGAAGGCAGACCGCATGAGTCTCTTGCAGGAGGTCTAAACAAAGAAAGGAAAAGACCAACAAGACGGAAAGGGACCGGTGACTGGTTTAGGAGGAAGGTGAAAAAAACCGTCTTACACTCGAGAGGGAACGTCCGGAAAGGAAAGAGACTCTCGAGTCTAGGGAAAAGGCCGGAAAGAAGAAGGGACTTGGAGAGACAACGTACCTCTCCTTCCATGGGACAGTAAAGGGGCGAGGACGAACAGTGGAAGTGCCGCGGGAAAGAAATAAGGAAAAGGAGCGACTATGAACGCAAGGGCTCATCTAGGAGGCAGGCAGAGTGGAAAAGGTATCGTAGCCGAGGGGACTCACATATGAGAGGAAACTCTTCAGCGCTTAGTACGAGGAGAGCAAAAAAAAACCGGGATAGAAGAGACGCCCAGCGCAGCAATAAAGGACTCTAAGTACAGAGCATTATGGGGTCACAAGAGGGTATAGGGGTACGAAGAGCGATTGAAGCGCAAAAAAGGCGGAAGAAAATAAATAGAAAGGCATCGATCAAATCTCAACAACAACTTATTGAGGAATCTGAAAGAAAGCATGGATTAAGTGTCTGAGGAATGGCTAAAAAAAGAAAAAATCTTTTTTAAAACATAACGCGCACTCATCCTATCGTAAGGAAGATTAATAGGTCGTCTCAGGTTAGGAGGCGAAGGGTGATGAGGACTCCGCATCAAGAGAATCCATGTCGCGCTACTCTAGACAGAAAACAGAAAGACGACTGAAGAAGCCAAAAAGATGGAGGTAGACAAGAGAAGCGTCCAGAGATGGGAGAAGGCATGAAAAGGGGGAGAGAAAACGAAATCGGGGAGCGGGGTACGTGCGCGCAAATGGAACGGGAGAACGTCGGTACAGCGGGACCGTTAGACTACGTAATTCGATGCGCTCGATATGAACGTGAAAAAGAAACTCGCATCAGACACGGGACGAAGAGGCTCGACGTTCGTGTAGACGATGTCAAGAGAAGGCGGGTTGGAGCAGCCCTAGGTCGTCATCCACGGAATCTCGGGGAAAGAGCCCATGTCGAGGCACCTGAGATAGGTGTCACCTCGAGATCAAAAGGGGGTTCCGCGTGACCGGCGAAGGATCAGGAAAGGCAAGGAAAGTCGCCGCTTCTCTAGGCCCCGCGGCGAGGGGGAGGTCTAAGCGAAATACTTTGCCGGAGAAGGGAACGGCAACGAACGAACAATGAAGCCATAGGAGGGCCCTTACCACTCAGCCGAACTTAAAAGATGAGGGGCTCCGCCACCAAGTGCATACCACAGAGAAGAAAGGGAAAGGCTGAGAGACTCGAAAAACTCGTTAAAAGGAAGTAGGGAAAATTAAATGACAAGGCGGGGACGATCAGCTCGGACCCATCGTAACGGCAAGAACCCAAGCGAAGGGTGGTGCGCTGGCCTGACGGTGAATCTTATCTAAGAGGAGCGAGGAATATTCGCCAAGGGTGGACGGCCGACGATCGCAACGCAGGTCCTACGGAAAGCCACGACCGGGAAAATAACTCGATAAGAAAACGTGCGATAGCCGGGCAGCCACTGAATTCAGAACGGAGAGGAAGGCGCTTCGCGCCACTCTGAAAAGTCACCCGCGCTTGGAAAATAGAGTAGCGCGTTTTTTCAGCGGGGGGAGGGCCTGAATGACTAAAGGCGTCCACGCCGACCGGGGGACCCATCATCTTATTTGACTTAAAGGCGTGATAGGGGTCGAAAGGCCCGAGACGGGTAAAGCCTCGCTCAAAAAGACCGCAAACTCAGGGGGAGCGTGGTCCTAACACAACTTCCGGCTCAAAATCAATCTTCGGGAATGAAAACCCAAGACCCAGAAAGACACGTTTCCCGCGCCTATGCTCAATTTCTCGATCAGGGGAAAGAGCGGTTCGGACGTAGAGGATGCGACCGATAAGAGTCGGAGACTCTGGACGGGCGCGGAAGGACCTCTTTCGTGGGAGGGGGACCAAGCCAGGCCGGCGTCGGAGGGATCACAACCGTGGGGGGGGGGGGTAAAAAGGGGATCAACCTGGGGGGAAAAAGGTTGGGGTGGGTTGGGAAGTCAGGTGGGTACAAAGGACACACTGAGGAGGATACTACGCTGTCGTGCAGTCGAGTCATTTCACGCAAGCGCGGGATCGTCGAGGGCCAGGAAGTTTACGTTTACCGGAAAAAAAAACAGGGACCAGAAATTTCTTAAGTGAACTCGCCTTGGGTCATGTCGACGCCTTCGCCGGCGGCCGAGGCGTGGAGAGACCCGCCAGCCAAAATCCACGCGAGTCTCGTCGGCCGCTTCAAGCGGGACACCATAAACCGAGCGAACGCGCGAGATCTTTGGAAAATGATCGGCAGGGGATTTCTCGACCTGAGGCGCAACCGGTTGTCCGCCAAACACTAAGACAAAAAAAAAAAGGAGAGAGGCAAAGGAGATAGAATTGAAGAGCTGAACGGAAAAGTCGCGCACGGAACTAGGAGGCAGGACGACACAGACTACAACAAATACAAGCTCGAAGTGGTGGTCCAAGGGTAAAAAAAGTTTAAGAGGCCGACGAAATCCTTCACATAGGAAAATGAACGGGCTGAGGACTATCCACTCCGAAAAGTCCGTAGAAAAAAAGAACACTGAACGGGTTCGCTTTTCATTAGGCAAAAAAGAAGAAACTGGGCGGCCATGGACACCGATGAGGAGACGCCAGTTCGGCTCAGGACGCTATAGCAGGGAGTCACGTTCACTCCAGCGACGCCGTCACTTGATGAAAATCAAACAAACCGGCCTGAAAAACGGAAAGGCCCGAGAGGCCGTCAAAGCGCCGTCAGGAGGACGTCGAACAGACGCTAAAAGCAGGAACGAACCGGCGACACACATCCGCTCGTGCGTACCCAAAGAAGGGGACAGGCAGGCGCTGGAAAAAAAGAACAAAGGAGAGGAACAAAGGGCTCGCGGCGTCTGCGGGTCAAAAGGAAAGAGACGCAGCTCTCATTGCGTCTCGTCCGACTTTGGTAGATACACAGGTAACAGACGAGGTCGGGGACGTCAGAGAAAGAGGCCCGCGCGGAAGAAAGAGCCGGGCGCCTCAAGTGAACCAGGCCGGGACGATCCTGGGTGGGGCCGGGGGGGCCGTAAGAACTGTGGAAAGGAGCTCGAGTGCGGGGCGAGTCGCTGAGAGGAATAAGAGAAATCGAACTTTCTCGCCATGTGAGGGCGGGGACGCCAAGCGCCTGATTACGAGAAGAGGGGAAGGAAGGATTGTACATCAGAACTGTAGAAAAAGGGAGGGGAAAGGGGCGCTTCGTTGGGAGAGGGAGACTTCAGGCTCGCAGGGAGAAACATTGAGGCGAATATCTCTGCCTATATCAAAAACAGATCTCTCATAACACGTCAGCAGAGAAAAGGCTAACCAAGGCGGCGCTTCCCAACTAACTTGGTAGCCTGAAGAGGGAGGAACAACGGGTGTACATCTGTCCTTAGAAAGGAAAAAGACACGCTGTCGGGTAGTCCTTTTTCACACCAGGAAAAAGCCTAGTTACGGTAGTCTCAGAGAGGTCAACTTGGTTCCTTGTAAGCGCCGGGTGCCGGCAAAGACCTCTGATTGGTAGGGAAACCAGTGGGGCGCGCGACCTAGACCGACGGCAATGCAGACTCAATACCGGTCACTAATGCGCAGGCACGGTCACGGGAGCAGGGAATCGCCGGAGGGAATTCAGAGCAGGTACCGAAAAGAAAGGTGAAGAGAAGAGAGACACGGGCTTAAACCAAACTTCTCATAAACACCTCGGCAGTAGGGAGGGAACTCGACTGGACAGCAAAGGGATATGACCCAAAAAGGTACGCGGCGCACCATGTGGCCCTCTTTCATACATAGAGCAGAAACAAAGCGGGAATCAAACTTTCCGCGAAGGTCACGCAAGGATCACATCTCTATCAGAACGAGCCGAGGACTCAGCACTCGTCGAACTCAAGATCTCGATCTCTGGGGACCGACGAAGAAGGGGGACCGTGGGCAGAACGACCTCCTCACTGGTCTCTAAACGGGATAGCGAAAGAAATGTTACTTTCAAAGGAAAAGAGAGCCGGGGTTCGGAGAATAAATAGGAAAAGCAGCTCCATCGGGGGGAGGGGACTGGCGCGATAGTAAGCGTCCTCGAGAGCGAAAAAAAGGAAGAAAGTGTCGTGGGAGCGCGGATAAAAAACCCCAAGAAGAAAAAAAAAGCCCAGCGCAGCCCTCATAGAGCAGGAGCGCAGCGGCTGGGGGGCACACACCGCTGGAATGAGGTTTTCCTGATGATCGCTGAGAGCACTGGGGGAATTCAAGAGGCGCGGAAGAGGATCGGACTGAAAATAGGAAGGAAAAAGAAAAAGATCTAGTAACGCGCATCCTTGGAAGCCTGAGGACGGGCATGCGCAAAAAAGCGAAACAGAGAGAGAAACGGGGACCCAAAGCCAAGGAGGGAGAGGAGACATTCGGCAGGGAAGTCGTCGAGGTCAAAGCCTGAGGCGGTCTATGCCGGAAAGCCGCGCAAGAAAGGAGGAAAAATATTATGCGCCCGACAACCCGAACTAGGGGAAAAAGCGATGCTGCAGCATGAGGGTCAATCCAGGGCTCCCAATGAGCGATTTTCTCTCAGAGGGGAAAGGGGATACCAGTGGAGTCCCGATCCAAAAAAAAAAAAAAAGTGGGCAGTAACACTGGAGCCAATCACTGAGCTCTTCGGGACATCGTAGCTAGCAGAGAAGGGACGCATCAGAGGAGAAAACGGGAGCCGAGGGGAGAAGTGTAGCGGGCGAAAGACGTCCTAAAAGGTTCCGTCGGGGGAGAAAGACCTCCGTTATAGGGTACTGACAGAGATGAAAAGGATGCGCAAGAAACTCACTCGTCTTCAAAGAAAGAAGACGTCTGACGGATGGACATGTCGGGATAAAACACGCGAACCGAAGGTGTAATCGGGATGAGCAGAGGAGGGGGGGGGGGAAGTCTTTAACTTGTCTCCTGTGAAGAGAAAACAGCAGGCAAAGATCGAGGATAGAGGAAAATCAGCATCGCTTTCAGGAGGGGCAGCCAGTTCGGAAGGGAAATGTCCGTAGGGGACGGAGGGAACGCGCACCTGGGAAAGCACTCAAGGAGGGCCCTAAAAAAAGACGCAAAAGTTACAAGGAACCTCAAGACCCTAATACGAACACCAATCCGAGAGAAAGAGAAAAAGACGAAGAAATGGTCGGGTGTAGGGGGACGTAGGCCGGCACCAGAAGACAAAGGGGTTTGGACACTCGCAAGATCGTCCGAAAAGCAATCGGGTGACTCAACACTCGTGGGGTGGGGAGGGGTTTCCCTGATTCCTTGTAGTAAATCTCGTCGCGTCAGCTGGGAAGAAAGAGGCCCGAGGGGCGAGAAAATGTCACACGCAGTAGCCTTCTCCAAAGAACGGAAACCTCGAGAAAAAAGGAGCATTTTGACCTTAGCCAAAAACGGCTGACAACTTAGGCAGATAGGAGGCAAGTAAAAAAAGGCTTCAAATAGGGGAAAAAAAAAAGGTGGCAATAACGGGGAAATCTTCGTCGCTCGGTCAGGAATCGTCAACAAAAGAGCCTAGGCCCCAGATTTCGTCCGTATCCGGCCCACACCGGAGGACGTCGTGTCCATGAATGGACGATAAACAGGAGAATTCTCCCGGGAGAGGAGAACCGAAAGGACGCCACTACAAGAGAGGCAGGAGGGTCACTGAAGCCAAAAAGGAGGACGACTCAAAAAAAGGGGGCCAAAATAATAACTGTCTAATACGCCACTACTAGCCACGGGAAGTCGACTGATCAGCCTGCGAGAAGAAGGGCACTAGTGTTCTGGCTGGTGGGGGGGGGGGGGGGGGTGGGGGGAGAGCTATGCCGATATGCTGACGCAACCTCACGGGAAAAAGTCGGGTGCAAGAGAAAGAAAGAGCTTTCGTGGAGCGGCCTTTTTAGAACGACGGACCATGCGGAGATCTGCGAACTCAAATATCTTCACGACGGTTTAAGGGGAAAAACACCGTGGGGCGGAGAAGCAAAGATACGCGGAACATTCCAATTGAAACTGTCCACTGTCAAAGGCAAGAATGACCAGAGAAACGGTGAGGAACACCTCGCTTGGGTCATCTTGCCAAGGAGCCTGTCGTCCGCGCGGTCAGAGAAAAAAAAGAACGGTGTCAAGATAGTAGGGGAAGACTGAGAGGAAAAGAAACTGGGCCAAAAGGAAAACCAAAAACCTTAGGGATGTGAGCGTTATAGAGAATCGGGTAGAGTAAAAGCGAGTGAGCGCTGCCTAGGACTTCCGGTGGGTGAAAGACGGAGATCAAAACACACAAACGAAGAGGGGCAACAAGAAAAAGAGTAGAAAGGAGAGGGGGCGGCCCAAAAGACGCGCAAAGCATTAGAACGGGAAGAAAAAGGACCGAAAAAAGAAAAAGGACGAAAAAAAACGATCCGAGAAAACTTAGTTCGGAATGTGGCCCCAGGCGTGAAGAAACGTGCCTCCCACTACGAAATAACGCTGGGAGATCAAGACGAGAGCCGAAGTAGTACATCGGCGACGATGACCCGTCGAGTTCACTGGGAAACGGGAGATGGTAAGATGGAATCAAAAAAACACGAAGGGTGCGTTAATTTCGCCGTCCGATCAGACGAATCAAAAAAGGTAGGGAGACTAAAAAACGACCGCGGACTCTGTGGAAAAGGAGGCAAATACGAAGGGCCGGCATGGTACTTAGACTACAAAGTCCTGAAACGCACAGACACAAGAAAAGAGGCGGATCGCAGAGACCTGGAAAAAGTCGCAAGCATGGAACAAAAATCTCCTCTCACGGAGCCCAATGAAAGACCAACCGGATCGCTGCGAAAGAAGAAAAGAGGAAACCGGCCCGGAGAGAGGCATACGAGAACTGAAGGAGCTAGGAGGGCGGAAACTTGGTTCAGAAACCACACGAAGGCCAAGGCGTGCGGCAGAGGGGGAGATGCGTTTGAAACGGCGGAGATAAAAGGAAAAAGAAAGGGGAAGGGGCAGTCCATCCGGGGCCTAGCGCTAAGAAGCGGCCGGGCGCCGGAAGAAGGAAATAAACCGAGCTCGAGTAATCCGAGAAAACACGCGCTAAAAAGACTGGGTGCGCGCAATAGAGGGAAACCATTTCTAGGGGGGAGCGAAGGCGAAGCGATCGCCCCCTGTGAGGAGAAGGGTGACCGCACCCTAACAAAACGGCATCTCGCGGGTTTTACCGGTCGTTGATCTTAACGGCGGGACATCGAATGAACAGGAGAACCCTTCTAATATAGAAACGACCGGCCTCGAGCAGAAAAGATCGGGCCATCAAAATCAGCAGCTCCCCACCAGGACGCCCCACGGGTCAAGAAAAAACTAAAATGTTTGAACGGCACGGAAAAGAAAAAGCGCGTGGCATCGGTGACACGCCGAAGAAAAACTAAAAAGTCCTTGATCGCTCTTGTCTTCCGCACTGATCACCTTCTCGTGGGGGTGAGGCTAAGTTCGAGATCTACGAAACGGGGCAGGGGGTTCAGGCTTCCTGTGAAGGGGGGCAGAACAGGGGATGGCGGTAGGGGGGAGCGTAACTTGGTGTTTTGTTGACAACCCCCCCACCCCACCCCCCCCCCCCCGACACAACCAAACACCCCCCCCCCACCCCCCCCCCCCCCCCACAAGCCCCCCCCCCCCCACCGCCCCCCCACCACCCCCCAACCGCCAACCACACCCCCCCCCCCCCCAACCGAGGCCACCCCCCACCCCACCCCCCCCCACCGAACCCCGGACACCACCCACCCCCACCAAAACCCACCCCCACCCCCCACCCCCAGCACCAGCGCCCCCCCCCCCCCCCCCACCCGCTACCCCCCAAGCCACCCCGGGGGACCAACCCCCCCCAACCCACCGCGCCCAAAGCCCAAAAATCCCACCACCCCCCGCCCGACCACCCCAAACCCCCCCCCGAACTCCCCCCACTACACCCCTCCAACCACGCCCACCCCCCCCCCCCCCCAACTCACCCCACCCTTTTTTTTGTTTTTGTTTTTTTTTTTTTTTGGTTGTTTGGGTACCAGTCTACTGACTAAGTAAGAGAGGCGCTGAAGGTCGAGGAGACAGAGCGCCAGAGAAAAAAAAAAAGAATTCGGCCTACCGCTGTTCTGCTCTAGATCCGCGCCGTCAAGTCACCAACATACGGCAATCTGTAGTACACATTCGAGACAGTCATCTAGGGGCACATTGGAGGGAAAATGACCAGTGGATACCTGAATTTGAAAAAAAGTAGGCGAACAGGCATGCATCCTTGAAAAATCGTCTACACGCAGTCTAAATAAAAAAAAATGGGCGCACACGTCAAAAGGACCGAAAGGGAAGCAAAGGGCTACACGCATCTCTCTCCTCATCGAAAAAAAGACCAGAACTCGTCGCAAACGAGCGCGCGCGCTTCCCTAATTCAGAGGGTACGACGTAAACGACACGACTGGGGTCTACTACAGCGTACGACGTTTCATCAAGTGCGCACAGGGGCGGAACAGAGTAGCCGGGTCGAGGAAAGCCAGACCGAGACAAGAGGGAGGGGCTTCGGCTGCGTTGAAAAATGGTGAATCCTATACAGAGGCTCGGGAAAAGGAGGGAGTAGGCAAATCGGTATTACTAGTAGAGCCACAACTAAGGAGCGCCACCATCCACGCTCCGACGGCATGAAGGATTGCAACTTCAAGTCACCTGGCAGCGGGCTTTTGGTCAAAAAAAGCTATAGAATCTTGGTACGGAGGGGGACGCTGGAATATAAAAAGGACTTGCGCGCGCCGTGCCAG